>VFQN01000219.1_pt1 | contig 119516 bp, 190 predicted proteins | sample 3512371 | NCBI WGS metagenome assembly VFQN01 (sample SAMN10412370, study PRJNA504923) | tailings metagenome | isolation source: Replicate 2 from Balatoc abandoned mine | place: Philippines: Itogon, Benguet | collected 2017-08-28 | reverse complement strand
GGCCCCTGCCAGGATTTAGGGGGTAAGGTACAGGATTTCTCGTATCCCCCCCCCCTGCAACCGGAAAGTGAATTGGAGACACCCTGAATCTAGCTGAGACTGCTCTGCTTAGAATGAACAGAGGGGCCAGGAAGGGCCAGGAAGGGCCCTACGTAGAATGAAAGGACTTGCCCCGAGTGCCAGTGCACCCAGTACCGGTACACCCAGGATACACACACCCTGGGTACACCTGTGCACGAGTCCCGACCAACCTCTTGACCCCAAACGCAATTTGCGCAGCCAACAAGATACAGCGGGCTTGCGTAAAAGGTCCCGCGTGCAGAAATAGTGCGCACGGCCGCTCAGGGTCTACACAAGCCATAGGGCGAGTGACGGTGTGTTCCACGTGCCTCCCGGACTTCCTGACGGACGACAAGTAAACAGCCACAGGGGCGCGATATGTTACAACTGCCTATGAAAAGCACTTGTGGCACTCGGCGGAGAAGGAGACGCAGAGACGCCGTGAGAATGGTTGAAGACGTGACTCCAGTGGACTCCAGTGTGCATTAGGCGGTGGGGAGGCTGGGGGAGAAGGGTTCCGACCTGCTACCCCTGGACTATCAGTCACCTGCCTTGTGCCAGCCGGCGAGCGCACAGAAGGTCTGTCTAGGAGTAGATGCTGTTGCACAACTTACAGTCCACTGTTCACCATACTCCAGCATGCAGGTTCATAATTTGTACGGACCTGGCGGCAAAACAACTCAAACTTGTACCTGAATGCAGTGGGTAACATCGCTGCAGAAAGTGCCTGTCACATATAGATATACTTGGAAGCTTAATAGCCACAGCTGTTCGGGCTGTTGCTACCGCTGCTAGTCGATGGCTTCACGCAAATCCTATGACCCAGTTTTGCGAGGCACGTGGATTAACCAAACCTTCGTAGAACCCGCAAAGCCTTCTATTTTCGAGGCTGACCGATACGCTTTCCATAGCACAACAGCGCTACCATCATTCGACTCTGTCTCCAGCACGGCGTCAGTGGACAGCTTTCAACAGGATCCCACCTCCTTTTCCTGGCGACGGTCGTTAAGCAGCAAGGATGTTGGCCTGGATGGGTGGGTGCCTTGGTTAAGTTGCATGGCTGCCAGGCTTCAGCGGCCTGCTGCGGACACTCAGTGCTTACAGCCACAATCATACGCTTTGTTCGGACGTATTTATTACACATGTGCACGTGCTTTCCTCTCTTTGACAGGTAGCCATTTGCTACCTGGATAGGGCTGTTGCGCCTTAGCTGCGATATGTCCGGTTCGATGCTCTGCTCACCGCTACCCTGCCATCTCCCACTCCTCAGGTGGGTCACGGCGACGCGCGCAGCGTACGGGCCCAAAATCAAAAGGGACTGACCGTCAGCCTACCAACCACCAAAGCCAGCTCCTGACGTCAGGCAGGCGGCTGCTCGACCCCGCACCACGGGATGGCAGCTGTGGATCAGCCGTTGGGCGTCCTGGCGGAGGCCTGGACCTGTTCGCGCTGGCGGGAGCTGGCGCGACAGCGGCTGTGGCCTTGCCCTTACTCGTCTGTGACGTGCCCCAGCTTGCCACCACGGGCGGTGCTGGAGCTCAGAGCAAGCACGATCAGCAGCCCGAGTGCAACAAGCGCCGGTGCACCGGCCATGTGTGTCAGGGGCCACAGCCCGCGTCACGTACGGCGGACAGCAGCGATGGCGATGGCGTCAACAGCAAGCAAGCGCAGGATGGTGGTGAGGGGCAGACCCGCCACGCCAGTTGCCAGAGGTCGCAAGCGGCGGTGCAGCGGTCAGCGGCTGATAGGAACGCGAGGGCCGCCGCCAGCCTGGACCTGCTGATGATGGGGCCCCTGCCATGATTCATTCAAGTAGCCCTAGGGAAGTAGAAGAGCGTAGGCCTTAGGTCTAGCGGGCTAACCGCGCTAGTAGGGCCGAATTGATTTATGGCCATGACTCAGCTGCGCTTTGTGTACACTACTTACGGACCACGAAGTAGGTGTAGGACGTCATTAGCTTGTGCGAATGTCCCTTGACGTGCATAACAGGGGATGAGGGCCAAGGGGCATGTGGGTTGCAGATGACCCTCGAATAGGACTTTTCATTCATGTGTAGGAGTAGGCGATGGCGAGAGGAGGACTTTCCTGGTCTGCCCTGGTGATGGCCCTCAACTGGGCATGGGGGCAACCGTTTTAGGTAGCCAAACGATCGCTGCGAGTGAAGCATGGTGGCACCAACCTACGGGTGCAAGATGCATTGACTGTCATCGCTACAAAATGTCCATGAACTAGTGTGGCTGGCATTTGGTTGGACCTAAACTCCCTCGGGTGGTGCCTGCCGTACAGGGGGAACGGTAGCAGTAAGGGGCCATGCTGTAAAGTCCAAACGTGCCGCTTGGGGTATTTGTGATGTACCTACGGCTTCAGGTGGCTCCCGTAACTGGGGCCGGCAGCGCCAATCTGACTGCTGCCATTCCACACCTCCACCCTGAGGCAGTTCCAAGCCTACCGATTGCGCCTTTGCGATGCCTTTGGTGACCTCCATGCTGCTCCATGTGGGTGTAGTGCCGGAGGGGGCCGGAAGGCTGACCTGTGAGTGGCAGTAATTAAGGTAGCCAAGGTTGTCCATGTAACACCGTCGAACAAGGTGAGCGGACCGAATGCTTTGACTTTTGAACCAGCTTTCAACAGGCGCAATGGGCACCATTGCCGACTTCCGTACGGTATTAGCATGGTCGGTGTACGGCAGGGGCCCTGGTGTACGGTATTTGACCCAGACTGAATGTGACGGGGCTCGCTCAAGACGGGCGCTTGTCGCTGTGGTCGCTGTAGCGAATGTGGTGCGGGACGCAGGCATACCGCAAGGAGCCTGAGGCAGGTACAGGCAAGCAGAAAACCCAATAGGAGACATGGTGTGGTAAGGCGAAGCAGGCAGGTAGAGGGTGCGTGCTGCTTTGTGTTTAAACTTGTCGCGCCGAAGGGGCAATTGGGGCATGCCCGAGTAATCAGCATTTCTTAGCGCAGTGTGACCATTTCCACATGCCAGCTGCAAACACCTCACTGGCCGTTAACATGCGTGCTTAAACGTGGCCTGAACAGTTCCCCTGGGCCTGAATGTGCACGGCGACGGCACCATACCTACATCTGTGAGTTGCGCCCTTGAGCTGTAGCGACACACAGCACACGCGAACCCACTGCACGCACGCACACAGCTTCTGGCCTGCTCTACGTCCTTGAGGAGTAAATGCTGGTTTTGGAGCGGGAGTCACATGTCCTAAGCACCTTGACATGGGGTACGTGTCACAGATGGATAAAGGGCAGCACAATAAGTCCCTGTTACAGCGCACACAAGCCATCTAGCGACCTGGCGGCCGGCAGCAGCAGCTACAAGCAACCTAGTGCATCCCTAGTCTGTGTGCGCGACTCCTGAAACCATAATCCGATCTACGCTACGCACCGTCAACGCGGAAGGTTTAAGCACCGTCGCGCACATACCATCATTGCATTTGCGTTCTGTCCCTGAAAAGGGCACGCACCGCTGCACAGGCCTACTGAACACACGCAGATGAGTGCGCAGAAGCCAGGTGCTGTCAACCTCGCGCCTTGGTGTTACGCAGTTACTAGAGGCCACGTGTGGATCCCTGACCCCACAACTACGGATCTACGGTCCCGCAATGCACACCGGCACCGGCGGGTCGTCCCCATCCGTGGCTTCATTCCTGTTCCGCACACCACGCCGACACCATGCATGAAGTAGATATAGACTCGTCGCGAGCACACAGATGGTCGGCTAGCTGACAACCGGCACACTCCAAGCAGCCGCCGCATGTACCCACGCTTTCGCAGGGAATGCAGCATTGCATGCGCAGGCCCTGGCTGCAACGAGGCAATCCTATCCGGCAATCCTATCCGGCCTCCCGTGCTTAAGCACCATGTGCCGCTTCAGTGTTGTAACTGTCCCGAGGCACTGAACTTGCTGCTACTAGGCGCGCATAATCCGATACAGTGCTCGCATATAAGCACCGTCGCTTGCATACCCACCGCCCTGAATAACATGATGTACGGTACCGGTCGCCAGACGCAACCCTTCAAGCCCCTTCAGCATGCGCATCCCTTCTAGCCCCTTCAGCATGCATATCATAACGGACTGTGGCGTATGCATAATTGCATTCTCTCACAGAACCCTTATTGATAACAAACGTAGGTTATATCATGCATAAATATCGCACGCAATGTCGCTACCGGACCGCTGGGTCCTGTCCAGCGGCTGCTTCCATGGCCCTGTCACCAGCTAAAGCATTCTCAAAAAACTTCAATTCACACGTGCTCCTCCCCCAGCTGCACGTGCAGCGCAACGTCTCCTTACGTTCGCACCTGGCCGTGATCACATTCGGTAGAGCCCTGAACTTCATATCGTTATGGCCCCTTGACCCCTGTAGCGAGCCATCAGTACTTTGCTCTACCACCCATCTGTCCCCACCACAACAATCCACCGGCTCCACCAACGCAAACGCTGAACAGCTGCCAACTGCCGCCACGGTGGCACCGCACCGATAATGCTTCACGTCCACTAAGGCGCCGTCACGCTTGGTGACGACACCAAAGACCCCGAGCGCTCCGCCGATGGCCCGCAGCCCTCGCCAACCGCTTTGGGGCTGGATGCAACGGCACCGCTGCGCCCGTCACAGTCCGTCCCGAGACTTGCCGCTGTGATGAATCTTCACCGCCCCAGTGTTGTGTCTGTCTCCTGAAGCAGTGCGGCAGCACCTCATGCAGCCCTCTGCTGCTCCAGCGGGCCCTAAATGCCTGTCGGCCGTGTCTCCACAGGTGCGTCCACAGGCGTCGGCTGCAGTTCACGGGGATCGCCGCACGGCGCGGCCACCAGCAAGGCCAAGCCGACAGAGAGCGACTGCGAGCCGTCGTGGCTGCCCGGCCTCCCCGAGCCACTACCGCCGCCACCGCTGCCGGCGCCGCTGCCGGCGCCGCTGCCGCCGCCGCCGCCGCTGCCGCCGCCGCCGCCGCTGCCGCTGTACCTCCAGGGCGCCGGCGGCGGCGTGCCCGCCACGCCTGACGACGACAAGCGCAGCAGCTGTGCAGGACCCAGCGCCAGCGGCCCCGGCTGCTGGCGGGCCTGTGGGTGTGGGTGCGGGTGCTGCTGCGGGGGAGGACGGAACGTGAACGCGGCGACGTCCGGCCCTGTTGCGACCGGCATCACGCCTGTGAGCGTCTGCGGCCCAAATGCGCCAGCCCGGTCCGCGCCCGCCGCCGCCTGCCCGGCACGCGCCTGGCCCTGTGACAGCAGCAGCCCCACGGCCGACGGCTCTACACCGTTCGCGGTCGACCTGCGCTCCTGGCCGTTGCAATCCTGCGCCTCCTGCCCCTCCTGCACGTCCTCCTCCTGCCCCTCCAGCCCCAGCAATACCCTGCTGACGCCGGGGCTGCAGCGTGGCCCTCGGCCGTCCCCACTTGCATCCACCAACCCCGTGTCCGCCCAGGCTGCACCGCCGTGCCTCCCGATCCATACTGCCAAGCCTGGGCCACGGCAAACGCTACTAGCTTCCCGGAGATCGCCTGGCACAGCTGACACCCCAGCTGCTCGCTGCCTCGGCACGTGTGCGACGGCAGACGAGTGTGGACTGGGCGGGCTGCAGCTCAGCGGGCTGACGGCACCACCCGTGCTGCTGCCGTCCGCCTCCTCGCCCCCGGAGCTGTGCACCTTGGGCGGGCTGTGGGACGAAGAGTGCGCGGGGGCGCGCTGCGGCTGCGGGGCCGACTGCAGCTGGGCGGCGGCGGGGAGCGGGGCCGTGCCGTACGGCTGAGACGTGGAGAGGGCTTCCATGGACGAGAAGCGTGTGGGCAGCTGGCGGTGCTCCGGCAGCACCCACCCACCCGACCTGTGCAGCGCGCTGCTGCTGCCCGCAGCCGGCAGCCTGACCGCATGCCCGAGCTGCATGCCACCCGCGCCAGAGCCAAGCAGTGCCTTCGCAGGTCCACCCGCATCACCGCTGTCACTGACCCGCGTTGGCCTGTGGGTCATTGCGGGCGAGTCGCTGCCGGCTCCTCCGCTGCCGCTTGGGCTGCTGCCCAGGGGGAAGGCGACGTGCAGGCCGTGGCTGTGAGACCTCGAGCTGCTACCGACCCCAACCCCGCTCACGGTCGAGGTACGCAGGCGGCTGCCTCGGAAGGAGCCGCCTGCAAGGTGCGTGGCAGTGGTGGCGGCGGCGCCGGTGACAGGGGAGAGCCCCTCTCCGGCGTCATGGGGCGGGTCTGGGAGGGGAGGGCACGAGCCGGCGTGGTGCTGGGGGCTGGAAGAAACCGGGGAGGCGTCGCATGGTTGACCGGCCGAGGAAGCGAAGGGGGTGACAGCTGGGCGGTTGGACTCAGGAGAGGGCATGCGGGGCTGCGGCGGACTTTGCTGGCTGCTACTTGTGTACGCCTGCGAGGCACGAGTGGTTATAATGCAGAATCAGTATCCGGAGTCCAACGGGGGTGGCGAGATGCTGTTGGACCACATGCCTGGTGCCGGCGGACAGAGAACCTGGTGCCGTGGCTGCAGCATGGTGGGCACACTAGGGAGGATTGCTCCGCTGTGGGCGCACCTCTTCGACAGACTCCCAAATTAGACCTCGCATTGGACGCCCCGAGCGAGAAGGGACATGGCTCGGCGCCGGAGCCGGGACCACGGGGGCCCTCGCCCCAAGCGCCTGGCCCCCGAACATTCCCGCGAACAGCGAGCTGCTCTGTACAACAGCGCCCGAAGCCGCAGCCCAGATTGCTGCTGACCCGCTAGCGATGTCGTCCTTCTCCGCCGCCGAAGCGGAGATCAACGGGACGCCTGCCTTTGCCCTCGCCTTTGCCCCTGCGACGGCAGCGCCAGCAGCCCCATCGCCGGCAGTAGCACCAAGGCCGCTTGCAAGGCTGCGCCATGCCGTGCTGCCGCCTTGCAGCGCAGCGCCTGCAGCTGTAGCCGCGGCCGGTGTCACGGCCCGCGCAGCGCTGAAGGTGTCGCTGCGCGAGGGCTGCTGCGACGCCTCGGGGGCCACGCCAGCGCCGTCCCTGTCGCGGTCGCGGTCGCGAGGCCTCCCGGCCAGGGCTTGGGCCTTGGCGAGGCCCGCAGCGGCCGGTACAGGGGTGGACACTTCCAGCCTGCGGGTGCAAAGGTACCGTATCAACAACGGCCCGCTCGGTGCGGGCATTCGGGGATGCTGGTGCATCTCGGTACCAATTGGCAAAGGCCGACCACGTGTAATTGTTGCCGGCCGTCAGTTGGCGTTGTTGTGTCTTCAACAACTACGGTACTGCCAATGCTAACACACGGGCACCATGTTTCCGGCCCGTGCACCCACCTGCAGTGCCACAGCTCCATGGGCCCCGACACGCCCTTAAGCACGTGCCGCCCCATGTACCGCCCCATGACGCTGTATTGCTTCTGCACGGCAGAGTCCCTGCCGTACTCGCCATGTTGCGACACGTGCAGCCGCCGCTCCCGCCCGTCGTACAGCTCATCCCCCGCCGTACGCCCTTCGCTGGTGTCGGTCGCGTTCCGCGGCGGCGCTGCCGTCAGCGTGAACGAGGTACAGCCTGCCGTACCCCCGCTTCCGCTGGTTCGGTTGTTTCCGTTACTGCTGCCACGGCCATCAACGGCGGCGGCGCTGGAGCAGCAGGAACGCCAGACGTCGTCGCTACACCACAGTTGGCCCGCCGGGGCCTTGGCTGCGATGCGTGCTGCGCGGTTCATGGCGCGGCCACGGTACGACACCCGGCCTGTGACTGCGTTTATCTCCGCCTTGACGGGCCCCGCGTCGATGCCAACCTGGGTGGTAGGGTAAGACCGGGGAGGTTTGCAGGTATTCTCTCACATGATCATGGTGTTGCAATGTAGATTACTTTGTCAGGTACCGACATAGATGCCCGCTAGGAGTCAGGTGCCACATAAAGAACAGACGCAAGCGAGCGGCTTCCAGGTTGCAGTGTGGGTCACGGCAGTTGCAAAACGGAGCGCGTGCGCTTGACTACATGAGCTTGGGCAAGCGGCGTTGCGGGCCACGCGGCAATCGGCCCAGCGCCCACAACAACAGCACCCGAGACGGTAACATCAGGCGCCAATACACCAAGTCCCTCTGTCTCACCCTGAGCCTCAGCCCGCGGTACAGCACCCGCGTGTTGGCCGCCCTTGCGGCGCCCTCCGAGGCTCGCTGGAAGCTGGCCATGCGCTGCTGCATCTGCCCGTCCTCCAGCTCCTCCCCCAGCACGCCGCTGCTGCCCTTACCCACCCCACTGCCGCTCCCAGCCGCCCCAGCCGCTTCCCCAAAGGACCTCCTGCCGCCTCGCCCCGCCGCTGCCAGCCCCGCCCCGCCCGACTGCGTGTGGTTTCCCCCGTTCGACGACCGCCCCACTAATCGCAGTCGCCCCAGGCCCATGCGCAGCTCCCCCACCGCCCAGGGCAGCAGCGACATCCGCGTGCTGGGCTCTCCGGCCTCCCGCCCTCCCCCGCCTCCCGCGCCCCCTGCCTCCCTGGCGTCACGTATCTCCCCGGCAACGCAAAACGTGCGGTCGCGCGGCGCGCTGAGGCTGCCCCGGCGGGGACCCTCCGCCCCACCCGCGCCGCCGCTGGCGGTAGCCGTCGCGGCCGCAAGGGCACCTAGCGTGCGGGTGACGACATCGGGCAACGAGGCGCGCCTTGAGGAGGTGCGGAGGGCGGGCTCGAGGTACTGCTGGTGGTCCGTTTCGGTTGATCCCGTGGCAGCGGTCGCGGCGTTGCGGCGGCCGCCCGCCGGCAGCTTGGCCAGCCTCTGCTGCGTCAGGGACGCGGCGCGCGGGGCCAGCTGCTCCCTCGCTTCCTGCTTCAAAGCGCCCAGGGCCGACTGCGCGTGCGCGCCTACCCGCGGGATGCCCCGGCCCCTTCCCGCCCCGACCGCTACCCCGGCCCCTGCGCGCGTGTCCTGCACCAGCACCTCCTCGCACAGCTCGTGCGACAACAGCACAGGGCTCCAATCCGCCTCAAGAAGCTCTGACAGCAGCAGCAATCCGAACCTGCAGGACACACGAGGCCATGACGCGGCAGGCATGGGCGCACGGTAGGTATGGGGAGTCCTGAGCAGCTGCGTCGCGGCGTGCTGCAAGGCGCACGTGGTGTGCTGGTGCAGCGTGCTGAGCGCAGCCCACGCACACACTGCACTGTCTGCAGCCAGAACCTGCCTGGCCAACAGCCTCATCATGCAGCACCGACCCCCTGGTCACTGTACCGCCCCCATAAACACGCCCAGCTAAGACACACCTGACCGCTGCCTCCGGATCTGTGAAAGCGGCCAGCACCAGCCCATCCACCAGCTCCACCAGGTAGCCCCCGCAGGCGGCCAGGCGGCGGCACGCCACCCGCTGAAGCAGCGCCAGGGCAGAACGGGCTTCGGCCTGCGCGTGAGACCAGGATGAGACACTGACGGTTAACAGTACGTCAGCTGCGACAGGTATTGCGGGGGGGCGCCGTGCACAGGCCGCGCCTCGATCTCGGCGGGCTTCGGCCTGCATGTGAGGCCAGCGTGAGGAGTTTACTCACTCGCTCTCTGGCCCCCTCACCCATGCGCTACTCTGTCGTACCTCCCAACAGGGAGGGCGGGTGGAAAGGCATGACAGGCGGTCCGCAAGGAGACCGACCCGGACGGCTACCAGAAGACCCAGGGCGCGGCGGGTGCGCATGGCCTGCCGGTGCCTGGGCCTGGTAGGCGACTGGGTCCTGCTCCTTGTGCACAGCGTGCTGGGCCTTTCCACCCGCCCTCCCTGTTGGGAGGTACGCCTAGTGCTGTTGATCTACATATTACGTAAATTATTTGTAACGCAAGATCATATAAGTTACGGGGATGTCTAACAGAAACTCGGTAAAAACGGTTTACCGACCCCGAACGTACCGTACCATACGACGGAGTGCCGCGTGAGTGAGGGGGCCAGAGAGCGCGTGCAGCACATCAACAGTTGCGAGTCGTAATAGCATGGCCCCCTGCACCTGCAGTTCGCCCTTCTCCTTCCACGCCATCGCCGTGTCCTCCGGCATCGTGAAACGTGCTACCGTACTGAGTTGGTGACCATCACCAATCCGGTGTCACCAATCCTGTGTACCACTACGGTACTTGTTGTGTTACATGCATGGCCTGCGTCCCCACCCCACCACCGGCAACCCACCACGTCCCACGCCATGAGGGTGCTGATGCCGACCACGTTGGTGAACACGATGGTGGCGTCCCCCACCGGCGCCTCCATCACGCCGCCCTGCCGCTGCCGTACACCGTACGGCCGGCCGTGCAGCGCCAGCGCGGGGCCCAGGCTGGGCGGCAGCGGCTGCGGGGGGCAGGGGGGTGCGTCGCCAGTTTGTAGGTTGGCACTTAGCGTGCGTGCGTCGGCTATGGGCGAGGTCCAGGGGATGAGCCGGCTTTGGGGCGACGCTGGGCAACAGCCAAGGCCAAGAGCTTCGCCGTGCCCCCTGTGCCCTTGCATACCCACTACCACACACCCCGCAACTACAACGGTGCAGCCCTACACACTGTGCAAGCCCGCTCCCTGACCCCGCTCCCACACGCCCTCACCATGTACAGGTTGAGCGGGTTCTGCACCGGAAAGGGCCGGTCCAGCACGAACTCGCCGACATTGAGCACCGTGACCCCGCGCTCCGCCTCCAAGCCCGCGCCCAGCTGCTTGAAGCACGCGCCGCTGAGCAGCACCCGCGACGCGGTGCCGTACGCCGCAGCCGCCACAGCGCGCGCGACGCGCAGGCACAGCCCGCCGTACGCCGTGCGCTTGGCGGCCCCGGAGTACGACATATTCTGTGGCTTGACGCCGGTGTGCAGGCCGATGCACGCGCGCAGGCCCCTGCAGTGGCAAGGAGTGACGCATACGGTGCCCATGTTGATATGCTCTCTCTTGAAGGGCCCAGTTCAGACCATTCGGCAAGGATGCGAGGCCTGAACAGCGCCAGTCTCGGGTAGTGCTCTAGTGACGCACGTGACAGAGCGCTACCCTACTCACCTGATCCTGCGTTCCGGGACGAAGCGAGGCAAACAAGTGGCCGCGTGCGCCAAGCAACAGGAAGGCTATGTGCAAGGTCGCCAGCGCCGGCTGGCACGCCCTCCCATGGCGCTGGCCGCGCACCTCTGCACCAGCACGCCCACGAACTCGGGCCGCTGCGCCACCTCGCCCCACAGCGAGGTGCCCGCGGACGACCGGTCGAACGCCGCCGCCGCCGCCGCCGCCGCGCCGCCCCCTGCCGTACTTCCGCCGCCACCACCGCCGCCGGCCATGAGGGCCCGCGCGCCGTCCTCCAGCCTGCCCCGCTCCTCCTCCTCCAGCTCTCGGAGCTCCTCCTCCTCAAGCGTCACAGACCGGAACCAGCCGCTGCAACAAACATCAAGCACGTGCCCATCGCAACGGCATGGGTCTTCAAGCGAAGGCAACGGCGGCTCAACGACTGCATCAAGACATGCTCAACAACGTCTCAGCTTTCCACGAACCAAATTAGTTGCATCAGCAATAAATGCGTGGCCTGACTGCTCACCTGAACACCTTGAACACCGCCGCCTGAGCCGCATCCAGCGACCGCCGCAGCGACCCAGCCCGCGGCCCAGACCCGCGCAACTTCCGCTCCGCTCCGTCGCTGCTGCCAGGCCCCGCCTTGATGCCCCCGCTGCGCCGCCCCAGCCCCAGCCCGACCGTCGCCACCTCCGCCACGTGCGCCAACACCCTGGCCCGTAGCGAGTTTCCCTCCGTGAAGCTGCCAGCCCGGCCGCGTGCGACAGCCGGAGGCTGTATCCGCACCTCAGAGCGGGACCGCCCCAGGAGCCCCGCCGCCTCGCCGGGGTTACTGGACGACTGCTGCCGCTCCATTGTCAACCGCCCCTTGCAACCGCTCGTTCCTTCCCCTGCCTCACTGCCCGTCCCAACCCCACCCCCATCGGACCCGCCAGCTCTGGCCCCCACTGCGGCCTGCACAGCCCCATGGCTCCCGGCGCCCCTTGCGGGTGCCGACCCGCCACCAAGGATGCTCTTGCACGACATGGACTTGCGAGGACGTACAACGGAAGCCCCTTGGCCATCCAACGGTGACCCAGCGCCACGGCCGGCGCTTCCAGTCTTCCCGCCGCCTTCTTCCCCAACCCCCAACACCACCGGACCGAGGGACATCCGCGTGTCAGGCACGCTGCTTCGCCGCTGCCTGCTTGTGGCGGAAGACACCCGCGCAGCTCCCACCTCAGCCTCCGGCCCCGCCTGACCGCCCCCGTCCGGCCTGTCCGCATTTGGTGCCGCTGCTGCAACATTCGAGGCCGTGGCGGCGGCCTGACCGTGTTCGTCCCGCCGTGCCAGCGCCGACACGTGTCCGAGGGCGGCAGCGGCCGTGGCGCTCAGCACCGCAGAGCTCCGCCGCGCCTGGGCAGCGCTGCTCAGCACCTGCCCCGTGGCCGTGACCACCTTGTACGCAGCCCGGTAGTACTGCACCATGCGGACAACCTGGGGCCTCCACGGTGCGGCAGGAGCGCCACTGGCATTGCCCGCACCCGCCTGCCCAGCGCCCCTGCCGCTCGGCAAGGGCCCGTCGGGTGTGCGGGCGTTTCGCATCAAGCCGCCGCCGGAGCGCTGCGTGGTCCGCTGCTGCTGCTGCTGCTGCTGCGGCTGCTCGTGCAGCCAGCTGCGAGCCGCGACCCCCCTGTCGGCCCCTGCTTGCATCGTCCCCACTGCTCTGGTCAGGACAGTGGCCGCCGACGGGCCGTGGGCATTGCTCACGAGCGCGCTGCTGCCGCTGAGGCAGCCCGCCGAGTTCCTCTCGTACGACAGACGGCGGAAGACAGACCCGGCGGTGCCGCCGGCACTCCCGGGGGCGCCGCCGGCTGAGACAGACACCGCGGAGGCGTACCGGCGGTTCCGCCCAGACCCATGGGTCGCTGCAGGGGAGACGACGTACGGTGCCGTACCACTTCCCGAGGCCCCAACCGCAGCTGCCGCTGCCGCCGTCACTGCGCTGTAGGGACTGATGGCCAAGTCTCGCGGCGAACCGGCGAGTGACTGCGGGCCGCACGCTGGTTGCCCTGGCGGGTCCATGGACCCCTGATGCACCAGGCCGGGGCCCCGTGTTGAGCGGGCGGCCCACCCGGAGCTTAGGAGGCCGCCCCTGGACGATAATGCCGACGACGTCAGGCCCGAGCTTGCCTGCTGCTGCATCTGCTGCTGCTGTGCGTGCTGCTGCGTGTTGGCAGCCGCAGGCTTCCCTTCGGACCGGCGGCCCAGTAGCGTGACCAGGCGAGGTATCCTGGACCCGGAGTCCCCCGCCGCACCCGTGCCAGCCGTGTTTATCGGCGACTGCAGCGTGTTGGTGCGCGTGGAGGTGAAGGACAGCGCGGCGGTGCCCTCTAGGGGGTCCGCAACGTCGAGCAGCCATGGCGCCGGGCCGTCCTGGCCGTGGTCCCTTGGCGTCAGAGCGCGGCTGGTGGTGCTACGAGCCAGCGGCGGCGCCCCATTTTCCTGCTGCTTCTGGGACTGCGAAAGCTGCGACTGCGGAGATACCTGCTGCTTAAACACATGATTTTCCACCAGCTCATCCACGTCAAAGATGGTGGGCGGCGACCGCGTGGCAGTACTCGTAGCTGCTGCCGTGGGACCTGCGTCGGAAGCAGCTGCGAATTTGACGGAGCGGGGCCGGCCCTGCGACTGGGTCCCTAGCCCCGCCGCCGCGGGCCGGTCCGCAAGCGGGCTCCCCAGGTTGACGGGGCACGGCCGTGCAGCTGGTGTAGCTGCCCTGGGGGAGACGGGCATGCCATCGTCGGGCATGCTCACATCTGCGAGTAGGCTGCGCGGGCGCTGGGCCGCCCGTGCCCCGTTCCGATGCACCTTGAGCACTGCGGCCACGGCGACAGGGGCGGCCGAGGATGCAGCTGCAGCTGCAATGGTACCGCTCGGGGAGCCGGCCGCCGCGCCTCCGGACGCATGCAACCGTGCCAACTGTGGTGGCGACGCGGGAGAGGGAGCAGCGCTTGGCAGCGCTGCGACCGCGGCCGGGCCCGTACTGGCGGCCTGAGGTGGGGCTGCCACGACTGCTCCCTGGGTGTTCAGCTCGAGGCTCAGGCGGGGCGTGATGCCCGTGGATAGGGTGCATGTTGTTGCAGCTGTGCCCTGGGTCTGAAGGTCGAAGCTCAGGCGAGGCGGGGTAAATCCTCCTGGGCCTGTGGATAATGTGCACGCTGTTGCAGCTGTTTGCATTTCCCGGCTCAGGCGGGGAGGGCTGATGCCCCCCGGGGCCGTGAGCGTGGACAGGGGCGAGGGCGCGCCGCCCGCCGTCACGCTGGGGGCCTGCAGGGCAGCGCGGGCCAGCACCATGTACAGCAGTTGACAGGGCTAGCATGGTGACACCGAACTGGCTGCCAAAGGGGGCACATGCTTCCCTGGGTTCGATAATGTCAACCCTGAACAGCATACACCGCCATCCATTTTGCGTCAGTCCGCCTGCTCCCGCCAACTCACCGCCCTCAGCAGCGCGCCTAGGTCAGTCATGGACGGGCCCGACGCGCTGGCCTCCGACTCGTCCTCCCGGGGGCCCGCGTGGAACAGGTCTAGCACGCGCCGCCGCATCATCAGCCGTCGCACCACACGGCTAGGGCCTGAGAGGCAGCAGACAGGCAGGGCCAATGAATACCGGTACAGCAGGAGGCGGAGGCGTTTCTCAGGGCCGGCATTGCGGAAATCGGCCCGGGGGCAAAGCACTGTGCGAGTCAGGGGTCAAAGGGCGGAGGGCCAAGGGGTTAGAAAAAATCCCGGAGCCCGTCGTGAGTGTCCTCAGACAGCAGATCAGCAACGGACGCACAAAACAGCGTCGTGCTGATAATGAAATTGGTGCCTGGACCCCCTCGCCCAGTGCGTGAGCGGGTGCTTACCCGCTTGGAGTGGCACCCGGCCGAGCCCCGCCGATGAAGAGCATGGGCTCCCCAGCCGACGCGAGGTCTGGGCAGTCAGCCCGCCACCCTCGCTGTCGTGCTGGCGCCCACCCGGGCCATGGTACACGCGGGGGTCGGCCGAAGCCGGCACGCCGTCCGCGGCGGTGGAGACGGAGGTGCGGTGCGGCCGAGTGTGGTGTGCGTGGCGGCCGTGCCCCGAAGCGCCCGGGTGGGTGGAGCCGGTGGAGGAGCGATCCGCGGCGCCGTGGCCACGGGACAACACGGTCGCCTGCAGGGAGGGTTGCAACCGTGAAGGACATGACCGGAACTGCAGCTGCACCTGCAACATTACAAAACCTATATGCAAGCAGGATATCGCAACAAGATCACTTAGCTACCCCGTTTCTGCGGCATGGGAGACCCTGCCAAGAGTCTCACCGGTACGGCGTACAGCGGGCGGCATGCGGGGTGCTGCAGCAGCTCTACCGGCCACTCCGCCGCCATCAGCGCCTGCTGCGCCGCCACCCCGAACGCCAGCGCGTCGCGCGGCGCGCGGAAGGCGCACACCAGCGACCAGCCCTCCGCCGTGGCCTTTGGCCCCGCCGCCACTGCACCCTCCGCCGTCAGCGGCAGCTCCGGCGTCACGCCGCCCGCCCCCGGCGCCGGCGCCTGCACCTGCACCTGCTGCGCCTGCTGTGGCCCGAGCAGCCTGCGCGACTGGGGCTGGGATGCAAGCCCCGGGCCGCCGTTCAGCGTCAATTCTGGCGTTGACTCGGCCGGTGTTCCGGACGACCCGCCCGGGGACGGCCTGTGCCCCGCGTCGCTGCCTCGGGCGCTGCTGCCCGCAGTACTAACACGGCCACGTCCCATACGGCGCGCACTGGCGTGCGAGGAGGGGCGGCCCCCGCTCGCCCGCTCGGCGGTGGGCGCTCCAGCGCCGGCGGCCCTGGACTTGCCAAGCAGCCTGCCCCACGTGGCAGCGATGGGGCCGGTTGGCGGTTGGCAATTGACCGGGCTGGAGCGGGTGGAGTCGGGGTGGTCGGAGAAGTCACCCCACGAGCCGAGGGGCAGATGGGCGGGTTTGAGGGCATGGCCAGCTACAGCTGCTGCTGCTTCTGCGGGGTTGCGGGTGCTGCCGCTGGCACTGGGGGTGATGGCTGGCGTTGAAAGGCAGGCGACTGCCTCGTAGCCGTGGTGCTTGCGGAGCAGGCGGCGCATGGTGCTGAGGTACAGGGATAGGGACCTGGGCCGCAGGGACGGGAGAGAGCAGGGCACTAGTAATGCGGAGACGAAGGGGAATAGCGCACTAGTACGCGCTGTCCAGAGGTGGTGTTCCATCGGCAGTATCGGCGTGACTGTTCCGTTCCGTTCCCCAGCAACAACCCTGCCCGATCCCATCTCATCACACCATACCCGGCCCCGGCCCGTCCCCAAGCCCACCTGTGCATGACAGGCTCCGGCAGCTCCCGCAGCAGCGCGGGCAGGTCCGGCAGCGTGGCCACCAAGATGGTGGTGTCGGGGCGCGGCTTGGGAGGCAGGGGAGCGCCCAGCAGGTCCAGCCTGGGGGCAGAAGCAGAAAGAAGTAAAGGTACCGCATCTCCACACGCACAGAGTTGAAAGCGGTTTGCATGTGTGTGCTGAGGCGGGGCAGGGCGGGGCAGGGCGGGGCGGAACGGGAGCAAGTTTTGCCAAGGTTGCATCAGGTTGCATCTGGTCGCATGGAGCAAGCAACGCGGATCAGGTCAAGGGTGCGCTGCAGGCCTAGGTATCACTCAGGTAGCATATCCGTCGGTTGTGCGCTGTGCAATAGACAACATGTACCCTAGCCTCCCATCCGCGCGTCTGTTGCCACGGGAGCGGAGGTGGTTGTCCAACGCACCTCCTGCTCCTGTTCCTGACCCAGTGGGTTAGCAGCGCCAGGAGCGCCGCGCCCACCACCACCGGCACAATGATGGGCGCCAGGGCGGCGGGGGAGGAGGATCCGCCGTTGGGAGCGGAGGGCGGCGCGGAGGGCGTCGGCGGTGGCGCGGGTGCGGAGTAGCCAAGGCCCGCCCGGTACTGTGCGAGGACCTACGCAGAGGGGCCAGGGTCAAGTCAAAGATGAGCTAGGCAACGGGCTTGTGGGTGTGGTGCTCTGTACATGTACGTGGGCAGGTGCAGATGTAGGGTTGGCGATGCCCACGTCGACGCAGGTCCAGGCGCCCGTGTAGGGTACGGGGAGTGCGGCCGACAAACTACGTTCGAAGTGATGTAATGGTTCAGGCCAACATGCTGGTTGAGATGAAAGTCGAAATAGTTCATTTATAGTTTACGACCCACGGGCTGCCCCCACCGTGGTGAAGTTGCCGCTTCCTGCCAGCACGGCCGCAAACTTGGCCAGCAGTTGCTGGTGGATGTCGGGGATGGGCATGGAGGTGGTGGTGATGTTGGTCACAGCCTCGGTCAGGATTTGGCTGCGAACGCGGAAGGGCGAAAGGGGTAAAACACGAGTTAGAGTAACAGCCGCTCGTGAGCTGGGGGTACTGGCTTATGGAAGAGTGTCCGTGGAAGTTGAAGTCGAACCGAACATGCAAGGGCATACGGTGAATGCGAACGTGCAAACACGTGACAGAGCGGCATGTAACCCACTTGTACAGGCTGCCGCCCTGGATGCGTATGTCTAGCGCCACGTTGGGGTTCTGGATGTTGGCGGTCCAGGCGGCCAGGAACTCCGCCGTGTCGTTGACGTTGTAGCCACGCTCCGCCCACCTAGGGGTGTGTATGGCCAATTCCCGGACAGGGCGGTCAAATGCCTTTTGCTATGTTCCTGTTACCGCTCTACCGTACCGAGCGTGTCTACATGTTTCGCGGCATGCCATTCGCCACAGGAAACAAGGCTTCAGCGAGAGTCAAGAAGGCGCAGGGCCTCATAGCCCGTCAACAGGGTGCGGTGCCCAGGCGTGACCCCAAGCGCGATGTACGCAATTCAGAGGAACTTGTTCTACTACCGGCCTACCTGTACAGGTTCGCTGGGTCCACATGGGAGTAGCGGAATGGACCCACGGGCGTGCCGGCGTCCAGCAAGAACTGCGGCAGGTGTGCCAAGTCCAGCATACTAGTTCATTCCCAGCGCCAGCATAAGTAACAGACAAGCATGCATGGCATTACACTGCGGCAATCAAGGAAACTTGCAGGGCCACCAGCCCTGCAAAAGCACTGCCCTCATCATGGTCTTTTGCACTGCCCTCATCATGGTCTTTTGCACCTAGGGCGCACAAGCAAGCCCACAAGGGTGCACACTGCGCGGGCCTGTGCTCCGCAACCCCCACTGCGACACTTACGCTCCAGCTGACTGTCGGCGCGGCCAGGTTTGCAAAGTACCGATACACGGCTGCGGTGTAGTCGGGGCCGATGCCCTTGCGCGCGCTGCCTGCGCATCAAGTTACCAACACGCATTGGCGTTGCGTACATGGCACAAAAGGCCCCCAGCTTCGGCTGCAAGTGTGAAGTTAGTGCCGCGCGCAGGCATGCATCTGTGAAGAACAATTACGCCATCGGATCGTGCTGCAACAATTTACGTCAGGATGCATGAGCGTGATGAGCCCGGAACCCTGCCGACCTGCGAACCCGCCAAAGCCGAAGTACGGCGCCCGGTTGATGAGCACGGTGTTGCCGGTGAACAGGTCGCGCGCGGGCGTGGCGTAGGGGCACGTGTCATTGGTGCAGGGCGCCATGCGCCACGTGTTACGGTCCAGCACGGTGGTGGATCCGGGCAAGGGAGCGACGCCGAGACGCCCGTGCAGCGCCGGCACGAACTGCTCCGTCACCTGCAATGCATGAGCAGCAGCATGGAGAGGACACCCCTCAAGTGTCATCAACGCCTTCATCCAGCTTGGCCGTTACGCTGTTTTTCCAAGGCGTAACGCAGTAACCCCACATCACCAAGAGAGGAAGCCCAAATGGTCTCGGCTTGCCGCCGTTCCTGACCCCGTCCCCGCGCCCGCACGCCGCAGCCGCCCCACCTTGAACTGCTCCGACCACTTGACGGTGAAGGCGCACTCGCCCCTCAGGAAGGGCATGTGCACCAGCTCGCACGCGGGGGCGGGGTTGGTCAGCGCCTGCAGGCGGCGGAACAGCCCCATGGCGTGCGCCATGGCCTCGCTGTTCAGCAGCAGCCGCAGGTCGGACGGGTCGAACACCCAGCCCTGCCGAGTACCCTGCGGGTTGGGTCGGCAAAGTGTGTAAAGCAACGTCCGAGTGTTGAGGGTAAGCACCCAGCGCGAAGGAAAGGCCCAGGCAAATGTATGGCACACGGGCGGTGCGGTCGAACGCACAGCCCTGGCAGTCGAAAGGCCAGTCCCGGCGTATGCACCGTGGCGACCGTCGTGCAGGTAGTGTGTGGTTCGCAGGTGTCAGCGGGCAGCAGAGTGCGGCAGAAGGCGACGTTTGCGGGACGGAGCGGCTGAGCCCTTCACCGGCATGCCGTGTGGGCGAGAGTCCTTTGGCAGCGTACGCGTTTGCAGCACAACGGTATGGCCTGAGCAAGTTGCGCATGACCAGCAGGGCGCGGTTTCGCTACAACCCCTGGCTCGCGCACCTGTGACTGCAGGTAGGGCGCCGCAATCTGCCCCATCACCACGGGAGCCTCCAGGCAATTCACGACCTGAGAACAAACGGCGAATGGCAGGCGTACGTTTGATTCGTGCTTGACGCTGTCAACCCGGCGGCGATCAAAGAGTTCCGTTCGAGGGCATTGCGGACTGCTGCATGCGGCTTCCGTGCCAACCGCCCGGGCCTTGCCCCCACCTGCCAGCACAGCGCGTAGTCGGTGACGTTGTCGCCGTTGAAGTCAGAGCCGTTCAGCGCAGAGGCTGTGTAGGGCATGGAGGATGTGCAAGGGCATAAGTGAATTGTGCGGGCATGGGGAGGGTGCAGCTTTGCAGCGTGCATACACCACAGCTAAAAACCATGCTAACGGGAACACATGGGCTTACGCAAATTAGGGCGTAGGTCGCAGCAGAAGGGCGGTTTGATGCATCTCGAAGTAAGGCCGTCAAGGCTGCTGGTTGCCGGACCCCGATATACAGGCAAACGTGCGGCGGCAAGCGGTGGGACGAAGTGTCTCACCCAGGTATAGGAGCTCGTCCCAGGTGTTCGGAACGGGGGCGCCGGCAGCGGCCAGGACATCCTGCGTGCGGAAACGAAAGGGCTTGCCTCGGTAAAGCACAATGAGCAAACCAACACGGTAGGTGTCACCAAGCGAAGAGGAAATGTGGTACGTAGTTACTCAGATCAGAGCGCGGGTAAGCGCAGCCGTAGTGATCATGACCATCAAGGACCTTACACCTGCCGTACCTTTCTGTAGTACAGCACGCTGACCTGGCCGCTGATGGGCACGCCGACCAGGTGCCCGTCGTAGATGGTGGCAACCTGGGGGCGGCGGTGACAGGAAGGTCACGTGAGCCTTCAGCAGCCAGCGCTTCCTGGCGGGCCCAGATGCCGTACGGACATCAGTACACCATGCCTGACGAACCGTCGCGACGCACTTACAGAGGTGGCGCGCCCTGGACGCTCCCTACAGGTCGCGCTCCAAGCGACACTCCCACCTCGAATGCAGGGAGCAACTTTGTCACCTGCTACGCTACCGCCTCGAGCTATCCGCCCACCCCCGGCGTGCACCTCCCCACTCCATCTGGCGCACAAACCGCAGCAACTCCCTCCCATCTCACCCCAACCTCCCCCATCCATTTTCCCTCTTACGCATACCCCCATTCCACCTTCACGTGACTAGTATTCTTACACCCCACCTGGCGCACGAAGGGCAGCACGTCGCTCCCACCCTCCCCCCGCCCCACCTGCCGTACAAAGGGCAGCACGTCGCTCCACTGCAGCGCCTCGTCCGACGCCACATAGTCCTCCAGCGGCGCCAGCGCGCCCAGCCCCGACAGCTCCACCACGGCGGAGGGGTCGATCATGTAGCCGTCCAGCAGCGGGTGGGGCGGCGGGGCGGTCAGGTCCGCGAACACGGACGGCACGATCTGCGGTGCGGCGGCAGCACGAAGTGGATACTTGGACTTTGGATCTGCGCAGGCTTTGCCACAAACCGGCATGCCTATGAGTACTACTTTGCCATCCGTACGGCCTCGTCGCATATAAAAGCTTCATGCGGTTGGTGCCTGCCTCCCACCAGTGCCACATGACGGACTGGCTATCCAGCCCTAGTGGCATCTCCTGCTAGCATATCCTTGCACGCCCGCGGCCAGCCCCCGCCCGCAAGCCTCCCTGCCCCCGGACCCTCACGCCGCCCCGCCCGGCCGCTCCGCCCGCCCCGACCCACATCGGGTATGTCTGCAAACGTGACGTTGGCCTCGAAGCCCGTCTGCTGCAGCAGCAGCTGGGCCAGAAGCTCCGCGCCGCGCCCCCTGGACTGGTCCGCCACGCGTAGGTTTACAGGCTGGAGGGAGGGGGGCGCGACCGTACATAAAATACCGGTAGCTTTGCGTGTACAGGTACATAGCTGGGAACGCGCGAGACCTGAAAACTATGTACCTATGCGCCCCACGGACAGACAGTTGCAGTCCAGCCACCACTTTGCTGTATGCGGTAATGCTGGCTGGGCGAGGGGTAGAAGGGTGGCCGCCAGAAAGGCGGCGGGCTGGAGGCTGTGACGTCAAAACCCACGCCCGTGCCGCACACCTATCCCCAATGCCAACCACTGTACAACCACTGATGTCTAGTGCAGTGCTTGCACGCCTGGTGGCCACCCCCGGGGTCGGCGCCCCAGGGACGACGGGTACAAGACAGAGCTCGAGTCCCTCGTAAGGATCCATGGCCCACACACCCGCAGCGGCTGCTTGAGCTCGATGCTGAGGCAGTCGGTCAGCAGCGACTCCACGGCGCCCTCCACGGCCGGCCGGGGGCTGCTCACGGCCAGGCTCAGGTTGACGCTGCAAAGCGGGACGCACAAAACAGCAAAAGACACATGAGGTTGGGACATGTTCATGTTGGGGTTTCGAGCAGTGATGGTAGCTGACATGACCGTAGACAACGCCTCTTGGGGCATGCATGGCCTGGCTGAAATTGCGACAAATGGGAATGGTGTGTTTCAAGCTGGCTGCACTGTGGCTGCCAGCCCACGCCCCTGTCGCGCGCTGGAAGGAATCGGACGCCCGGAATAGGTGTGGGAACCCTGGCCCTCAGCACCTTGGGAGGGCTGCGCACGCACAGAAGTAGGGTGGTACCGGATGCAGAGCTGCGACACGTGGGTGATGGAGCTGACGCAGCTGCCAATGTATTGCCACATGACCGCCGCAAAGACCTACCTCTGTATGGCCAAGAGGTCCCGCACCAGGCCTGCCACGCAGGCTGGACCCACGGACCCGTTGCCGCACGGCTCCGCTGGCGGAGGTGCTGGATCCCCTGCCGCACTTGTCAGCAGGAAGAAAAACACCAAGACCAAGGAGCCTCCGCCTGCTCGCTGCCGCGCCCGTGTCGACATCCTATCGCCTGGGCATACGCAACCCTCGCCGCCACCTTGATACTGCCTCGTCATGCATAGTGTTCTTAGACTCCAGCTTTGAGGCTCCCCGGCTGGAGCTGCCCGTTGTTGTCAGGCCAGGGGAGTGAGTTCATGGTCCGCTGGGACAGGCTTTGCCACGCCGCCGTAATACATGTAAGCCTAAAAGCACATCTTATTATAAGGCAATACACTACAGCTCAATGGCTTAACATATAGCGTGTAAATTAAACATTTTTTTCCTCGCGGTGCCAGCAATAGGAGGCGGATTGTGTTTTACATAGTTTATTAGCGTGTCGCAGCTCTACTATACAAGATATCATGCTCGCACTTGCTGCCAAGTGAATACGACTGCCCAAATCACATGATCACTGTCAGGACGACGGATGGTGCTGGTTCCGTTCCTGGATGCTATCTATCAGAGCCCCTGCATACGTGGATGAGTGGCGATGCAGTCCGTTCCGGGTATCCCTGTCCAGTACCGGAGTCACGACAGGAACGCCCAAATCTCAAAAAGGCGGACATAGAAAGTGATGCAAGATACCTCCAGACACCACCACCCATTTGAGTGAGCAAAGCATGCAGAACACGGTAGCGGGGTGACGACCAGGTATAGGTCCTGTTCAGGTCCTGTTCGCCTTCGTGTATCATGCTGCAGGTGCAATGCAATCATAACGTTCATCATGGGAATATAGCTCATGTAATCGCCCTAAGTTAGCAGTGCTGTAGATACATTTGGCGGCAAAATGTCACAGCGCACTATTAACTCGTTCTTCAAAACAGCAAGTAGACCACCAGCTGCGAACAGTAACACTGCAGAAGCAGCAGCAGGCAATGGCCCCTCGGGTGCAACAGCAGGGGATGCATCCGGGCAAGACGAGCAGCGACCCGCGAAGCGGCAGCGGACGTCTGTGGCTGGGTGTGAGGATCAAAAGGGCAAACAAGGGCTGCAGCAACAGCAGCAGGCGGAACCAGCTACTTTAGCTTCAATGCCGGGGCGACGTGGGAGGGCTGCCCCGGCACCTGGCGCAGACGTTGTCGACCTTATAGACGTCTCTTCCCAAGAGGACCCGGCAACAGAGCACAGAACGACAGTCGCATCTCCAACTCCTGGAGATGCAACCGGAGGTCCACCCTCCGTCAGTAAGCTCGGCCCCCTGCCGACACCAGCACCTGCCGACCAGCAGCCCAGACCGGGTGCAGCTGCCGTCAGCTCCTCCGCCACCCCCGCTACATCCCAGAAGGTGCCGAACGCACAGGGGCGGAAGCTGCGGCAGGGTGGCTCGCTGCAAACCCCTGCCAGCGCTGCTCCAGGCCGGTGCAACCCTGCCGACACGGGTCGCAATGGGCAAGGCGGCGAAGAAGAAGCCGGCGCCCAAAGAGCACAAAGCGCAACACCCGCCAGTGCCGTTAAGACCCCAGCACCGGCGTCCCAGCTCCCCTCGGCGTCGAGAGCAGCTCCGCTGTCCTCTGAGCGGAAGGAGACGGCCCGGAGGAAGCTGGCACAGGACTACGGGAGGGCGGCGCGCATGGAGCCGCAGGGGGCTGCAGCGGGCGGGGCAGGGACAGGGCCGGCGGCGGGGGGCTCTGCGACAGGCGCCAAGCTGACACCCCTTGAGCAGCAGGTGGTGGAGCTAAAGGAGCGGCATCCTGGCATCCTGCTGGTGGTGGAGGTGGGACATGAGCGCAAGCGTGGTGTGTTGCTGTCCCGAGCAGCTGAGTTAGCTGCAGGAACGTGGGCATCTGCGCAGGACAAGAGCGCTGGCCATGAATGGGTTTTAAGGCCGCCATGCCACCCTCCTGCCAACCCTTGGCCTTACAGTTTCAGACGGTTGCTGCATGGGTGGGTACGGTCCGCAGGTGGGCTACAAGTTCCGGTTCTTCGGAGAGGACGCTGACGTGGCGGCCCGCGTGTGCAACCTGTGAGTGGAGGCGCTCACGGTCTTGGACATGAGGCTTTCGCATGGCACTCGCCGTAGTGAAGGACGGCACGTGCATGCCGAGGTAATCTCGGACCCAACCGCTGCCTGTCGGCCCGGGGCAAACCATACACAGCCGTGCTCCTCCAAAGTCGATGATAACCCCAGGGCAACGCGCTGCTGCCCCTGCAGATGGGCCCACATGGAGCACAGCTTCCTGACCGCCTCCTTCCCAGTGCACCGCCTGCCCGTCTACATCCGGCGGCTGTGCAGGGCGGGCTACAGGGTGGGCGTCGTACGGCAGGTACGGCAGCGCCCACAGATGCGCCTTAGTCACACCTATAAGCCTACCCTTGGCTGTTGGGCGTGCCCATCCGCTGGCGGTGGCACGCTGGTGCCCCCCGGCCCCAGTTGCCTCACATGTGTGCGACTCGCAAGACAGCAAGGGTCCCGTTGTTTCATAGGTAACCGTTCGTCACACATGCCACCTGCTGCCCCCCGCAGACCGAGACGGCGGCCATCAAGGCTGCCGGGGCCAACAAGAGCGCGCCCTTCGAGCGGCGGATGACGGCGCTGTACACGGCCGGCACGCTGGAGGCAGGGCGCAGGGCAGACAAGATCGGTGAGTGCCTAGGCGACGGGGCGACAGCACCGATGCGGCGGCGCAACACCCCAACCCAATCGTACATCAGTATCAAGGACACACTGGATTATTGTCAAGGGCACTTTGATTAAAGTAAGTGTACCATGCCTAGGCTTGCGGCAATGACACCATACGTATGGGCGTGCATGGGCGGTGCCGTACAGGCGAGGAGGGCGCATCGGACGAGCTGCAGGACGCCGTGCCGCTGCAGCAGGGCGCGGCGGCCAACATCCTGGTGGTGGCGGAGGCGGGGCCTGAGGTGGCGGCGGTGGAGCGGGCCATGGGGCTGGGGAGGGGGAGGGCGGGGGCGGCGGGGGCGGCTGCGGGCGCGAAAGGAGGCGGCGGCGGCAACAGCAGCGGCGGCGGCGGCGGCCGGGAGCTGGGGGTGCTGTGCATGGACGTGGCAGGTAAGGCTCGTGACTGCTTGTGAGACAGCGTCATGGGAACGTGAAGAGGTGTTGGCGGCAGATCGTGTGCCTAGGACACATGCTGGCCGCTAGAAGGCTGTGCGTCAGTGCTGACCTGTCCCAATACACGGTGGCCAACCGGCGAGTCACGTCACAGTTACGATTTGCGCTTGTGCACAGGTGGGGACGTGGTGTACGGCGTCTGCGGCAGCGCGGAGAAGAGCAGCAACGACGGCAGGGCGCCGGCGGCGGGGCCGGCCGCGGCCGCGCCCTCTGGTGCCGCCCTGGAGGCGCTAGAAGCGCTGCTCATTGCCACCGCCCCTGTTGAGGTGGTGTGCGTGGGGCAGCTGTCCAGCACCACCAGACGGCTGCTGCTCAACTACGCCTCCTCCGCGCCCGGGTGCCGTATCGAGACCTTGGACGAGGGGCAGCTGGTGAAGCAGTGGGGGCAGGAGCAGGAGAAGCGAGGGAGTGAGGTGCAAGCGGCAGGAGAGGAGGAGGCGGAGGAGCAGGGAGGGCAGGCTCCAAGCGCCGGGAAGGGCAAGGCGGCTGGCAAGGGAGGCGCGAGAGGGAAAGGCAAGGGGCAGGGGTCAAAGAGCAATCATGGGAAAGGCAGCAACAAGGGGATCGATGCGGGGCCAGGGGAGGGGGTGCGCGGTGGGGCTGCTAAGGAGGTGCAGCAGCCGCAGGGATGGGAGCTGTTGGCTGCATCGCGGTGCGGCCTCGCGGCGTTCTTCGGGTGCGAGTCAGGCGGCGGCGGTGCCAGCGGCGGCGGCAGCGGCGCGTACGGGACTGGCGGCGAAGAGGCGGGGCCCTCGCGCACGTCCGCTTCCGCTGCGCTGGGGTCCTTTGTGTCGACGCTGCCGCCTGCCGTCGTGCTGGCCACCTGGGCTGCCGTGGTCCACCTGCAGCCCTTCGGCCTCACCTCCGTGCTGCGCGTGGCCCGCTGCTGGCGCCCGCTCAGCCCAGACACCCCCGCCCCGCCACCATCCACTTCCTCGCCATCCTCCCTAGCTCCTTCCCATGCCCCCAGAGCAGCGGAGCCTCCCCGCCAAGCAGGAGACAGCGCACGCCAGCCCCAGCACCGCGCGCCGCTGCTACCCGAGATGGCGCTAGGGGCCAACGCACTGCGGCAGTTGGAGGTTATGGCAGTTGCGGGGGACGACGGAGCTGGTGGCGGGGGCGGTGGCGGCGGCGGCGCCACGCTCCTGCGGCTGCTGGACCGCACGCACACGCCCTTCGGCGCGCGGCTGCTGAGGAGGTGGCTGGTGCGGCCGCTGTGCCGGCGGGACCTCATCCTGCGGCGGCAGGAGGCGGTGGCGGAGCTGCTGAACGCGGGTGGGCTTGGGCCGCGTGCGGGGCACTGGGCAACTTCCTGTGCAGTGCAGGTGTTACCGTGGTCTAGTACGTGTCGGTATTGCGTCTAACCACGCCGCTCCAATGTTGGCCCCCGCAGTGCAAGCCGACGCCGGGCCGCTGTCGAAGGTACCGAAGGTGGGTATGGGCATGTGGTGGCAATATTGGGCTGACACAGGGTTAGAACGCCAGCGAGTGCTGAACCACAGAGAGGTCGGCGTGAGCGATTATCTGTGCACAAGGCGTGCGCTGTCCACGCCCTCAACTAGGCCGCGCTGTGAACCTGCTGCCTTCCCTTGACTCCACCTTGCCACCTCTCCTGCGTTGCACTCCTGCTCACCCCGCCAAGTCCTGTCCCGCACGCGCTTTCCTCGACCCCACCCTGACCACGCTGCGACGTTACCTTGTCTTTACTCCTGCCCGCCCCGCCAGGCCCTGTCCCGGCTGCCCGACCTGGAGCGCGGCCTCACGCGGGCGCTGCACGGCACCGCCTCGCCATCGGAGTTCGTGGCCACCGTGCGGGCGCTGCAGCAGGTAAATGAGAGAAACTACGCAGCTGCTAAATGTTGCACCTAGCTGTGGCTCCTACAGGCCGGATGCGCTGTGACTGCTCGGATGCACTCTGGCTGTTGCGATGCCGGTATCCATCCTCGCCTTGACGCGCTGCAAGGTGTTGACCACGCACGCGTGCTTCTTAGCACTACTGGACGACTCACATCAACATCACGCTGCAGCAAATCGGCAGCCGTGGGTGCTGGTGAGCTCCTGCGATTGCACACGTACACGAAAGCAACATCCAACATATTGCGGCTTGCGGCCGCGCCTCATCACCCAGCAAGAGTGTGCCCCCCCTGTGTACACTACCACCTGCACGTACTGTTGACGCAGCACCTATGCAACGTAGCATGCAACTCAGCGCCCTGTGTCCCCCACTCACTTGCAATGCTCGCCAGCTGCGGCGGGAGCTGGACCTTCCGGTCTTGCCTGACCCCTCGGATGACCAGCAGCCGGCGGCGGGGCCTGAGCAGGAGGTAGAGGACCAGGAAATGGAGCAGCAGCAGGGAGACCTAGGCCAGGCGGCCAGGCGCACCGCGGTGCCGGGGCAGCAGGTGCAGCACGGGGCCAGTGGGGGCGGTGCTGCTGGCGGTGGCGGTGCAGCCGGCGGTGGCGGTGGTATGGCAACAGACGATGACGCGGCGCTGCGGCGGCTTGCGGCGAGCGTCCGTTCCCCGCTGCTGGTGCAGCTGCTGCGCGGGGTGTGCAGCCGGGGGCTGGCCGAGGGGCTGGCGGCGCTCCTGGAGCCCATCGACACAAAGGCGGCGGCGGCAAACGACTTCGGGGCCCTGTTTGTGGATAAGCGCAGGCGAGAGGGGAGTGGTCGCATGTGCAGTTCCATGCTTTGATGCGCGTGTATGCGTTCGGGCGCTGTGGTGTAGTGGTAGGATTTTAAAACGTTGCGTACGGTACCGAGCCGTCGTCTTCTCGCCACGTCCTTGCAGGTTCAGGACCGTGTGGGAGGCGAAGATTGCGGTGGAGGCCGCTGAGAGGGACCTGGACGTGAGTTGTTTGCCGGTCGTGCTCCTGGTTTCTTTGAGCAGTGGTATGGTACACGAAGACATCTTTGCGTAAGCCGGCCTTGTTTGCCAGCGCACAACAGTGTAAATGACGTCAAAGGACACTCCTTCAAGTTGTATCTCATACACGATCATTGTGCCAAACCCTTGTCGTCGACCCTATTCGTTCCCAGGGCTTGCTACCCTCGCTGGCGCGCGCCGTGGGCCTCCCCGCGCTGTGCTACACCACCATTACTAACCAGGGGACCTACCTGGTGGAGGTGCCCGTGGAGGCGGAGAAGCGGGTGCCCAAGGGCTGGCACAAGGTGGGGAACCGCAGAGCGGCAACGTAACAGAAACAGAGACAAGTAGGCACAAGGTGGTGCGCTGCGGCAGTTGCACCTGTGTTGCGGCTGTCCGGGCACCCGGCATGGAGAGCCTGTTGTTTTATTTTTGCTCGCAGCTTCGGCTAAAGCTTGCAGCTTCGGAATCATTAGTGCGAGCGCCTTGTGCGGAACGGTGCCCAATGGCTGGCACATTGCGTGTTGATGCCTTGTGGGCCGGTGGAGGAAGCTACTCCCTTTCATATCGCACGCCTGTAGTAGCTTTCCATTCTCATATGCGCTGAGGCTTCACGTGTCTGGGTACCGAACGGCCTTCCCCGCTTGCGTCGACTTCGGCTCGCAGGTGTGCTCCACCAAGAAGATGCACCGCTACCACCCCCCAGAGGTGTCCGCGGGCCTGCAGGTGGGCCGTGGTGGTCGGACCAGTAAGGAGTATGCGGCTGGAACCTACGTTGGCATGCCGACTGGACTGTGTAGCCTGGGCCACGAATGCACACGTGCCGCAGGCACCAGGTTTTGCTAGGCGACGGCCCCACCATTGCTGCGTGACCAAACGTGTTCTCCGTGCATGCACCTGTGTGCACCTGCCGCCGTAACATGCTGCCACTGCCGCAATCATCCTCACTGCAGATGCTCGGCGTGACAAAGGAGGTCCTCGCCGCCGTTCAATCCTCCACCTGGTCTGATTTCCTGCGGGCCTTCGCGCCCACCTATCCGCTAGCCCTGGCTGCCGTACGCGCCGCCGCCCAGCTGGACGTGCTCGCCTCCCTGGCGGCCGTGGCGGCCACGCCGGGGTACTGCCGTCCCGCCTTCCTGCCGTACACATGTACGGCAGGCGATGCAGGCGGGGCCGTCCTGCGGGCACGTGGGGCTCGCCACCCCATGCTGGATGCGAGGCTCAGCGGGGCTATGGCGGGCGGCGGAGGCAGTGCCGTACTGGCGGCTGGCGGCGGCGCGACAGCTACGTCCGCAGTGCCGAACGACATCGTGCTGAGGGGAGGCGGCGGTGCGGAAGGTGGAGAGGAGGGCGCGGGGTGTGCAGTGGGCGGAGGGGAGGGGGAGGGAGAGGGCGAGGGTGTGCGGTGCCTCATCGTCACAGGGCCCAACATGGGCGGCAAGAGCTGCCTTATCCGCACGGCGGCCCTGCTGGTCATCATGGCGCAGGTGGGCCGCTTGTGGGAACCCGCGGGATGAGTGCATCGTGCTGGGCATGCTGGGCCGCCAGCGTGGTACTGGACACGTACGAGACAGGCAGCCTGGGCCTAGCTGGTGGAACACGGTGCACTCCTGCACAATTGGTCGCCTGCTGGCGTTGTCGCAAGCCGCGTGCATATCCTCCAGGAGCTGCTTTTCCAGTCTGCATGCATATACTGCCGCTTACGGTTAAAAGTGTTTGCTGTGCTGTTGTGACTCCCGTGCCCAGGTGGGCAGCTACGTCCCGGCGGACTCCATGGAGCTGACGGTGTTTGACGGCGTCTACACCCGCATGGGCGCCTCCGACAACATCCTGCAGGGCAGGAGGTGCGTGTCTGCGCAGTGTGCTGTACTGCATGACGCGTGCTGCCGTACCGCATTTGGTCCTAAACGTGTGCCGTATGGTAGCGGCAAGGGCTGGTGTATGGCCGTCCTGTTGCCACGCAAGAATAGGACGTCAAGTAGTTACGCTTACAACGTGATGCTTACTTGCTGAGAAATGAGAACTGCTGCACTTGTTGATAAACTGAGGCATGATGGGACCCCAGATGCTTAGGTACATGCTGCCTATATGCGTGCTGTTGCAGCGTGCATAAGATGCAACCTGGACGTTTGATTCCCACACTTCCTGTCCCCGCTTGGCCTGCCAATCCCCAACCCACCACCAGCACCTTCTTTGAGGAGATGTCCGACGCGGCGCACCTCATGGCACGCGCCACGTGCCGCAGCTTAGTCATCCTGGACGAGCTGGGCCGCGGTACGGCAACGCACGACGGCGTGGCGGTGGCGAGCGCCGTGCTGCACCACCTGGTCCACACCACGCGCTGCCTCACGCTGTTCGTAACACACTACCCCGAGCTGTGCGAAGCTGCCTCACAGTGGCCGCAGCTGGTGGCAGCCTGCCACATGGCGTACCTGCGGGAGGATGGAGAGGGGGCGGGAGAGGGAGAGGGAGAGGGGCAAGGAGGCGAGGGAGAGGCCACGGGCGGGGAGGCGGGCGGTGGCGGCGGGGAGGCGATGGAGGTGGATGGCGGTGCGGGGGGCAGCAGGAGTGGTAGGGGCGCAGGGGGAGCTGCCCGCCCGGCGCGCATCACGTTCCTGTACAAGCTGCAGCGGGGCGCGGCGGACGAGAGCTTTGGGCTCAACGTGGCTCAGGTGGGCGTCGCGGCGTGGATGGGCCTCCGTATGTGGCGCCCTACCCACACACAGGTGCACTGTGCAGGCCAGCGTCGTTAATCTCGCTGTGCCATCGCAGGCCGTGTCTCATTCCCACACCAGGGCTTACACCTAGAAATGTGTTGATCAGTGCCCATGCACCGAACTGCTTACCCACGCAGATGGCTGGCCTGCCCAGCACCATCGTGTCACGCGCTGCGGAGCTGGCGGCCCGCCTCAAAGACCCAGGAGGCAGCCCGCAGCAGCAGCAGCAGCAGGAGGGGGCTGCCGATGGGGGCGACGGTAACGGTGGCGGCAGCGTTGGATGGTGCACGGTCGATAGCGTTGGCGGGGGCTCAGTGCCTGGTACGCAAGCGGCTTTGCTGGGCCTGGCACGGCGGGTGGCTGCCGCTGCCCGGGCAGCCAGGGGCAGGGTGGCGGGCGGGGAGGGGGAAGGGGGCGCTGGGGCCGGGCACGAGCGGGACGGGGAGGGTGGTGCAGGGGAGGTGCCAGGAGAGGGTGTGGGAGGTGTACGGCGGCTGGCGGAGCTGCAGTTTGAGGTGATGCGACAGGGTGAGGTGCAGGTTGCATGAGCTTTGGGTTGCGGCCACAGTTGTTTTGCATGACGATATCATACGTAGTATGTCTGGATGGAGTAAAGCTGTCGGTGGACCATGCAGGCGGGATGGCGGCTACCGCCGTCAGCGTGTGGCGTGCGGCTTATTACGAGTCGGTTCAGGGTACAGAGGTTCTGTGTGGCAGGGAAGCTTCTGTTCCGGGCATGTGTATAAATGCGGGGAGTCAACCGTGACACTTAAACAACCTGTAACACCCAGTGCCCCTAACTGGTCGCTCCAGAACCACATCCGTTGTCTAAGCCGCATGTCCTTCATGGCACACAACTTATATGCAATTGTGGATTTTCGATTTTCCTTTCACGGAAGGTTTGCCGTCGTTCACAAGACCTTCCGTTCTCAGCGTTTCACCCTTTTCGCTTTCGAGCGATCTGGGCCCAAACCTTAGGGCGAACCGCAACTGTATGGACAGTCGCTCCTGTACGATGTATACTTCTGGTGTGCCGTCAAATACGCGCGTCACTTCCTTAACAAGGAGGACGCCGGCCCAGTGATATCGGCTCTGCAAAGCTGTAGCGAAGATCATACTATCTGCTCCACGAGATAGGAGATAATAGCAAGTATGCGTGCACGCAACGACAGCCAAGAGCGGCTGTGCCTGTTGACCTCCGGCTTGCCGGAACAGCGCGAACCCCCTCAGCACGGCCTGGGGAGCGCCTCGCCCGCGCCCTTACTGGATATCCTTAACTCAGATATTCTGGACCGTGTGGTCAGCTTATTGCCACCAAATGATGTCGCGTCGGGCCTCCGACTTACTTGCAGGGGCGCGGCCGCACGCTTTCGACAGCCCGCGACCAAGACCGTGCACCTCTCGCAACTGGTGAACGCCCAGTTTTTCGCCGCTCACTGGTCAAACAGCGAAGCCTGGAGATGCTTGTCTCTTCGGCAGCGGCAGCAGCTGCTGTGCCTGGTAGCGTCCAGCGGGGAGCTGCCGAACCTTGCGCTGGTGTGCGACAGGGCCGACTGCCCCCTCACCCCCGACGTGCTGTGCGCTGCTGCACGTTCCGGGCAGCTGGACACGTGCCGGTGGCTCCGTACGGCACGTGCCTGCCCCTGGGACGCGTCGATCTGGTGCGCTGCGGCAGAGGGCGGCAGCCTTGCCGTATGCGAGTGGCTTTTGCAGCAGCAAGAGCAACATAAGCCGGAGCAGGCGCAAGGAAAGCAAAGCACCCTGGTGTGGGATGACAGTGCCCTAGTCGCCGCCTCCGCCAAGGGGCACCTGCACGTGTGCCGCTGGCTGCTGGCGCACGGCTGCCCCTGGCACGAATCCGCGCCGGGGCACGCCGCGTGCCAGGGGCACGTGTCAGTGACCGACGCGCTGCTGGCGCACGCCGCTGCCCACAGCCCGCCGCTGCACGTGCACCTGCACCACCTGCTGTGCGGCGCGGCTCAGGGCTGCTCCCTGCCCGACCTGCAGCGCTACCTGGCCACGCGTCTGCCCTCCGGCGAGGCGGCGGACAGCCTGTCCGACAGGGAGCGCGAGGAGGTGGTAGCAGCAGCTGCCGCTAGCTCCACCCCCGACTGGCAGGCGAAGGTCACGTGGCTGCTGTCGTGCCCGACGACGCCCGCCAGCGAGGACGATGTCCTCGCCCGTGCAGGTGGAGAAGGAGGTTGCCATGCGGGGCCCGGATACCCCAGGAACCTGTGCGCAGAGTCATGGCTGGAGTGGGGTGACCTGATCAAAGTGCCTGCGGCTGCCCGGCGCCTGGCGTGGCTGCAGCAGCAGTTCGGTGTCGCGTGGCCGCGGCAGGAGCTTGCCCACGCAGCGGCGCTGGCGGGCGATACGGAGACCCTGTCGTACATCATCGAGGCGGCGGGCGGTACGGCGCGGACGCTGTACGGCGGGCTGGCGCACGAGGCGGCGCGGGAGGGGCACCTGGGGGTACTGCGGCTGCTGCGGGACAGGGGGTGCTGTGTGGAGGGCGCGGTGTGTGCGGCGGCGCGGGGAGGGCACCTTGAGGTGGTGCGGTGGCTGCTGGAGGAGGGCTGCGGCACGGAGCAGCAGCGGGTGGGTGCCGGGGACGGTGGCAAGGAGCACGTTTTGCGGTTCTGCGATGTCGTGCTTGGTTTCTGCCCCCTAGCCCACAGCGCTCACCACCAGCTGCTTTTGGTTGCATAAAGGACCTAATCTGCACCCGCTCTGTCTGTACTAAAGCAATGGCCCCGTATTGTGTATTAGGTCTGCCTGACTTTGACCCTTCTTGCCTTCCCGCCCCGCAGTCCGCGGCTCTCACCGCCAGCTGCTTCAGCTCCGCCGCCGCCTCTGGCTCGCTGCCACTTCTGTCCTGGCTGCACGGCAGGGGATGCCCCGCCGACGACGGCGCGGTGCTGGCGGCAGCGCGTGGCGGCTGCAGCGGGGAGGTGGTGGCGTGGCTGCACGCCAGGGGCTGCCCCATGGGGGTGGGTCCAGGGGAGAAGGGGATGCCAGGGATCCGGGGTTAGCCAAAGGCGGGGACCGGGACAGGAGCACCATTAGGGCTCTCCTCGAGTAGCGTAGCGGAAGCATGAGTCGCAAGCCGGGTTTTAGGGTTCCTGCACGCACCATACCGGTGCTGTCAGCATGTCCGACGGAACGGTCGGATGCAGGGGCGCCGTGAGGGACCTCAACCTGCACATGGCCATATGGGCTAGCCGCGCCTCCATTGTTTGCTCCGCGCCCCTTACTGTACACCTTCCACCACACAGTGCCAGTGCCTTGCCCCCCGACAACCCATTTGCAAGGCCACGTTCCTCACCTGTCACATCGCTCGCTCCTCCCGCTGCCTACCCCTGCCCAGGACGACGGCGGCCCCTACCTTGAGGCCGGGGTGAACGGCGACCTGGCCGCCCTGCGCACCCTGCGCGCCCTGGGCTGCCCTTGGGCCCCAGACACCGCGGAACGGGCCGTGTTCGACGAGCACCTCATGCGGGGCTGCAGCACGCAGGTGCGGGCGTGGGACGGGGAGACAGGGCACGAGCTGGGTTGGGATTCGGCTAAACGGTAGCGGACATCCGAGCCTCTTGGACAGTGGGGGTGCCGGATGGGTAGTGGCGTCCTGGCTGTTGAAAACAAGCCGTGGGGAGAAGGGAGCGAAAGCTGATCGCGTGGTAGAGTAGCCAGCAGCACATGTGTCCCGCTGAGGGTTTGGAAGCTCTGCGCATATGTTTTTCATGCGCAGCACGTTTTCCAAGCCGCTCGTGGCTTCTTCTGCTGGTACTGGACGACGTTGTCCCCGCATAGAGCTAGCCGTATGCCTATGCATGCTGGTACCTACCTGACCCGGCTCCTTACCCCCCCATGCAGGTGCTGGACTGGTTCGTGGCTGAGGGCTTCCCCCTGGACTGGAGGGCGGCGGCGGAGGCGGCCAAGTGGCGCGAGGACCCCGCGGTGTGCGCCTGGGTGCGGCAGCAGCAGCACAGGCAGCTGCACAGGCAGCTGGCGGGCATGAGCGCGGGAGCGGGGGCGGGCGGGTGTGGGGGCGGGGGGGCGCGGGATAGGCTGGGACCGGGGGCGGGGAGGAAAAGCGGAGGCTCCAATCACGGACGGCAGGGCTCGCATCAGGGGGCGGTGGCGAAGGCAGGGAGTAGAGGCAGCGCACACAGCAAGGAGCAGGAGCAGCTCAGCAGCCAGCGAGGGGGTGGTGAGTGTGACAAGGCGGGTCAAGAGAAACAGGCGGTTGGCGGGGCTGTGCAGGTGGAGTTGGGGATAATGGGCCGGGATACGGAGGGTGGGGAGAAGGGGCGGCTGGTGGGCGGTGAAAAGGGCGGGGGTGCATCAGAGCTGAGCTGCGGGGGCGAGGGCGGTAAGGGAGTGGAGGTGGATGAGGGTTGCATGGCGGGCCTGGTGGTGTGGCTGCGGGCGGTGACCGGGGCGCTGTGGGGCGGGGGGACGGCGGAGGAGCGGACAGCGCTCCGGGGCCAAGGCGGGGCCTACTAGGAACGCAGAACCGTTTGCACAAGGGTAGCCGGTTCGCGAATACTGTATGGACTGGGGACTTGATCTTTTGGCTGTGTGTTGTGCGGTCGTGCTTGAACAAGGTGATGCAGAATTTATGTTCTACTGCGACATCACTATGGACGCACGTTCGGTTCTAGATTGCAGTTCGACACTGTTCCTGCACATGAGCACGTTGTGAGGGCTAATAAACACTGGGCTTTCATGCATTTGTGGGCACACGTGGCGTGATATGCATGATGGTGTTCTAGGGTCGGTGCTTGTTGGGACCGTACTATAGTCGACCCCAATTACCGTGGTCGTTGCACTGCTCCACATGTGTGCCGGTGCGCCGTCTGAGCCAAGTGCACGACTGAGGGACGTTATCGCATGTCCTGGTTTGCCTGGTGGCGGCGTGGCACCAGTTACGCTGCCGGGCCGTGGCCAGTGCAGCAACCCGGTAATGCACGACATTGAAAGGCAGCACATACTCGGCTTGGACGCCAGTTGGAGCTTTTGTCAGTCAGTTACCCTCCCTGAAAGCTAGGAGGCCCGGACGTCCCTCCGGACAAAAAGACTCAGCGCTTACACACAAGGACTCCCATGGGCCTTGCTAGTCGCCTTCAGGTACTGGCACACATTGCACTGGCATGCTTGATCGCAAGCTTCCGCGTTTTGCATGCACTATTGCATCACCTACCAACATAGCAATTAGCTGTCTCGTTGCCCGTAAGAGGGGCGGATGAGGGGGTATCCCTTGCGGGCTGAACCGGCCCATGGGTCACCCATCTATGGCAGACAGCAGCCGACCGTCTGACTTGCCAGACTTGGTGCTGTATAAATTCATGTAGAATACGCTCCGCTGCTTCACTAGTACGCCGGCAGCCATGACAAGCGAGTCCAATGCCGCCCCTAGGACCTGAACGCTGAACCGCTGAACGGGCTTGGCCATGCAAAGAGCATGGCAACCTGTGACCGAACATATACGTATCTCTGCAGAACCGATACCGGCTTGGTACTAGTGCCACCCGCCTGACTTGTGCAATATACCATACAAAGAGTGGTTCAGGCACCTCATCAACACGAGAGTCGGGCGTTGAAGCTAATGGGAACGATAAGCCGGCCTGGCACCGATGCCTTCGAGGTGAGCTCTGACGACAGCTGCAACTCAGGGTACCACAACGCAACCTTAAGGTACATGTCTGAGGCTGCGCGCTGAAAGGGAGTACCTGGGAGTACTGACCTGGACAGCTGCTTAACGCTCGCAGTGGGTGCTTCAAAACTTCGGTGCAGCAAGCCACTGCCAGTCCGTCGTCTTTGCGGTTGGGGGACGGGCATGGTAAGTTGATACCTGAGCACGGGCCTGGCCTTGTCCAACCTGCCTGCCAGGCTTCCTATCTTTTTGCGTAGTTACAATGTTGCATGTGCCTCACTGTACTCGGCAATCTGCCCGTCGGCCTAGCGCTATATTTCCAGTATTTTTGCGCCAACCGCAGGAAATTGTTCCTCACAACGGCCAGCACCTCGGCTGCAATTTCCCTACGCGCTGCGGTGAAGCCAGGAAGGCGCTTCAGCCCGAATATCAGTTTCACTCTGACCATCGTAAACCACAAGGACGCGGGCCTGAACATGGTTACAGGTATGCTTGATGCCTAACCAGCACATTGCCCACGCAGGCACAACGTTACTGCCCCGACCTTCTACGTCTTACGCAAATGCGTGCCCCTGACAAATGGTGCAGACTGTTCACAGATGCTGATCAACAATCTCAATGCGCTACAGCGGGGCCTGCTCATCCAGCTGGTCGATTTCCCCATTAGCATAACCCGCGCTGGGAGCGGGTTCCTCACGGCCGATGGCGCCCTGGTGGTGCGAGTGGAGTATGAGGACGAATTACCCCACGTCAAGTCACCGCCCCCCCTGTACAGCGAGCTCGACGGCAAAGCCTGCTACAGCGACCTCCTGGCCCTGCTGGATGACCCGGGGGTCACCTCCGATCTGACCATCATAACCGGGGGTGGCAGCGGCAGCGGCAGCTTTGAGGCAGGCCGTAGCGGAGAGGCAACCCCAGGGCGCGGTGGTGGCCGCATGTGTTTCTTTCGCGTGCATCGCGCCATCCTGGCCGCGCGGTGTCCCTACTTCCGCACGCTGTTCAATGCCGGCATGGCCGACAGCGCCGCGCGCGAGCTGCCCCTGCCCGACGCCGACCCGGACGCCTTCGCAGTACTGCTGCAGTGGATTTACGGCGGGGAGGTGCCGGCATGCGAGCGTGCCGCGCACCGCGCCGCCATCGTGCTGTGCGACAAGCTGCTGCTGCCCAACCTGCAGCGGGCGCTGGAGAAGCGGTTGGTGGAGAGCGCGGGTGCGGCCAGCATCGCGGCTGACCTGCTGTGGGCGGCGCAGGGCGGCAGGGAGGAGCTGGTGAAGGAGCTGGGGCCGGTGTATAAGCGGGTGCGCCCAAATCGTGGTTGGGCAGGAGCCGTGCTTACCGCTAAGGCTTATCCGTTTCACCTGAGTAGCACATGCGCAGCCTACAATTACCATTTGTTCTGGTGCCTGTGGGGTGGTGTTATGTGTGCCTTCCCCAAGCCACACCATGTATGCTGCTGCACGTCCTTGCACGCATGCTTGGCCACACCACGCACTTGAAGCCCCAACGTCCAATCTCACACACCTGACACCAGGCTGCGCCCACCCCTGTCGTACAGTACACGTTCCCATCGACCCAGGAGGTACCGTTGGCCCACGCACACGCCACCGACCCGTGCCTTGATGTACAGCCTCGCACGTCATACTGTATGCCTGACCCACGCGCACCCTTCGCCCCTTGCGCCCCAGGTGGCCCAGGAGGTGGACGCGGAGGCGGTGGCGGCCATGGCTGCCGCCAGCCCCCAGCTGGTGGCGTGGCTGCTGGTGGAGGTGACCCGCGGGCCGCAGCAGCAGGCCAAGCGCATCAGCCCTTGCTGAGGACAGCAGGACACCTTGGCAGCGCTGGCGTATGGCTGAGCACATGGGTGCGGTTCGCTTGCACGGCCACTAGCAGGGCGCTTGTGTGCCGTTGCGATACTTACATGTTCTCGCAGGTGACATGGGAACGGCCTTGTTGATGCAGTGCGTTGTCGCCGTACTCGCTGCAGCTGGTAGACTCGCAGGCTGGCGTGCCCTGCCGCACCTTGGCTCAAAGCATGCGGGAAGGGCTGGAACGCTGGGTTGGTGCGCCAAAAGGCACGTGTGCGGCATGGTATGAATAAGATCGATGCGTGTCGATGGTGCAGAAGTTCAGTCGTTACTGGGTAGCATGTGTGCAGGGCATCCAATGAATATGGCAGGGTGACGTGGTGAGCCCAGCCGCTCATGGGCATGTCCACGCAAGGCCTTAGGCTGCTGCAAGACAGCAGCACGGCACACATTGCTGCATCTTGCAGGAGTGGCGTTAGTCCATTGGCATTGCTATGTTGGTATGACAGCTGTCAGGTTCGGCCAGGTTCGGCTGCACCGCGTCCTGCAGGATTGGTGCGTGCATTATGGCACATGGCAGGCGGTACGGTATGCATGTGATGCACCTGGGCAAATCGGAGAATGGCGACAAGGCGCCAGAGGTGCCGGGATACAAGTGGGCGACGCCGTGCGGGGGCGGTACCCACACTGGGGAAAAGGATTGAACAGTCCTTTGGGGCGACTTCCCCCCCTCATTATAGAGTCCTGTGGGGTGAAAGGCAGTGAAGCGGACGTGGAGCAAAGCCCATGCAATTATGCATGATTGGTGTTCCTGTGCAGAGGTCGTCATGGTAAGCCAGCGACTGCAGCTAGCACACAAGTTTTCGGGGAATGCACTAATACTACTCATGAATGCGGTTCTGTAGATTCATGTTGCTCCTGCAGGTAGCTCTAGGTGAGTTGCCCAGTGGCTGATGACTGCAGGGCCTCTCCTGCTGGCAAGTGGGCTGGGTTCACGTTGGGGACCCCGGGTGTCAATGTACTGAATGGATCAGATTGCACTGTATGACGGGAGGAAAGGCACGCCGTTGTGCAAGTTGCAGTTGGCAACTCCTGCTGTCCGCCTGCGTCTAGTGCCCGTGCTCACAACGGCACAGCAACCCCGCAGTAACGTATGACAACAATGAAACCAGTTACGACGTACCGGTATTATGCCCAGTGGGGCACTCACACCAGTGTGCCAAAGCACGTCATCCCTCCCATAGGGTTGCAGGGGAGTGCCTCCTGTTCGTGCACATGTACTCTGGAACTCCCAGGCCCCACCCACGTATGCCTTGTCCTAAGGGTAAATGCAACGTCAACAGGAGCGCAGCTGGAACGCAACTTAAGTCGCTGTCCGTGCGTCCTCAAAGCGTCAGCACCAAAACCGTTTCAAAGCCCAGGACAACAGGCAGGCCATAAGCCCCCGGCCAAATCGTATACGATAAGAGGCTAGGGGGCGTGCGAACAACTGACCAAGTGTACACAGCTAGGGGCGCGACTGCGCGACGCGATGAGTGGTAGCGCCAAGATCAGGCAATGACTACGTTGCCCGCAACCCGGCCTGCGTCCCCAAAGAGCCAGCCATTTTGCAACTCAACAGCAAGACCACGCGCTGTTGCTGTAGGCTTCCATGCATGACCCAACCTGCCACCCCCGAATACAGCAGCCAGCGCCGCTCAGCTGTAGTACATCTGCCCCGGCTGCTGCGGTGGGCCCCCTGCCGGCATGCTGCCGTACATCGGCATCCCGGGCTGCTGCTGCATGCCGTACATGGGCTGCTGCGGCTGACCCATGCGTCCGCCCGCACCGCCCGGCCCCGCCGCCGGCGGCGGGTACGCCCCCATCTGGGGCGGTTGCTGTGGCGGCGGCGGTGCTTGCTGAGCAGGCGCGCCTTGCTGCCCGTAGTACTGCTGGTAGTACTGCTGGTACTGCTGCTGCTGGTCCGGCGGTGCGGCGCCGTACTGCCCGGCTGGCGGCTGCGCGCCGTACTGCTGCTGCGCCGCTTCCGGCGTAGGGGCGGGCGGGGGCGCCGTCGGGGCAGCGCCGTACATGCCGTACTGCTGCTGGGGCGGCTGCTGGGGGTGAGCCGCGGGAGGTGAGCCATACGGTACCACTGCGTTTGCGGGCGGCATAACACCGTACTGCATAGGGGCCTGCGGGGCCTGGGGCGCCTGCTGCTGCTGGTGCATGGGCGGCGGCGGCTGCTGGCCCTGCGCGCCGTACGGGTACTGGTAGGCGGTGTACGGCGCGCGGCTGTGGCTGCCGCCGTCCGAGGCGGGAGCGCCGTACGAGCTGGCGGCAGCCTGAGGGGCCTTGGCGCCGTCGGCTGCCGACGGCGGCGGGCCCGAGAAGCCGATGCCCCCGTGGTCGTGGCTGCCGGGTGGCTTGGCACCTGCGGTAAGGCGAGGAGCATCAACACGTGACACTTAAGCCCCCGAACATGTGCATGTGAGCCACAGACTTTCGCTGCACATGTGTAGAACGCATCATGGCTCACAAGAGGGAGTGCCGCCTACCCTGCGCGGCCGTAAGAGTGGCCTCGGCATGCATGCTAGTCCCACCTGCACGACCGCCAGGCCGTGTACCCCGTCACCGCAACGGCACCCGGCCCCCCTGCCCACCTGCCGCTGGCGGCGCCGTGCCGCCCTCCTTGTGCCCGGCACTGGGCCCGGTGCCCGCCGCCGAGCCGCCCGTCCCCGGCTCCGCCTTGACCGTCAGCTCCCCGCCGCGCACGAAGGCCGGCGGGCGGACCGGCTCGGGGGCGGGAGGCGGCTGGTACTGGTGCTGCTGCTGCTGCTGCTGCGGGTGCTGCTGGTTGGGGTTGGGGTTGAAGCGCTCCAGGTTGCCTGTGGACGGGGGCCAGAGGCGGGAAGCAAGGCATGAGCAGCAACGCGGTCAACTGCCAGCCCTGCGTGGCCCGCAGCCTTGGTGACGCGGACGTGGACCATACAATGCCCCTACCACCCCAGCTGTGATGCAAGCTGTGCATCCCAACGGTCGTGGCTGCCACGAATGTGTGAATGAACCCCCGTGCACGGCGCACTCGCCTGCTACACCCCGCAGCCCCGCAGCCCAACCTTTTGAGCTTAATTTACCGTTGGCCGTTCCGTCTAGTGATGGACTCTAAAGTGGTTGAACCACCCACCGTGCATGGCGCGCTTGCTGGGCGGCGGCACGCTGTGGAAGGACTCCATGTCGCGCTTGACGCCGCTCATGGGGCCCATGGGCGGCGGCGGGCCCATGGGAGGCGGCCCGCCCATGGGCGGCGGCGGGCCGTACGGCGGCGGAGGGCCCATGGGGGGCGGCGGCTGCGGCGGGCGTATGCCCGGGCCGCCCATGGGGCCGTGCGGCGGGGGCGGGCCCATGGGGGGAGGCGGCCCCCCGAACATCATGTGCCGCAGCGGTGGCGCGTTGCCCTGCGTACGTGGACAGCAACGTAAGTATGGACCAAAGTGTGTGTGTTGCCAAGCACCAAAAACATGGCGCCGCACCAGTTTACGATTGATCTTTCGAGGCCATACGTTCATTTTCTACCCACATAGTATACACTGTGGCGGTCTCCGACTGTCGTCTCTCTCATTGTCGTACAGCCCATCCCTCTGCACCCTGACCTGCCCCGCCCCACCCACCCACCACCTCCTACCAGTGCTATACTTCACATCCCCCGCCCCGCTGTGGCCCGCCTCACCGTGGCCAGAATCTGCTGCTCCGCGTCCACCATGCGCGCCTTGAGCGCCGCGCGGATCTCGTCGTACTCCCGCCGCAGAGCCATCAGCCGGGAGGCCTACGACACATGGCACCACGATGGGTCGGCATGCAACAGCAGGCGCAAGGCGACCGCGGCACTCAACTGGTATGCCCACAACTCTCCCCAGTTCCTGACCACACCCTCCCCACATAACGCGCGCCGGCACGGCAGTGAACGAACAAGCAGGTGTACCCAAGGCGCTACGCGCCTGCTGCTGCTGCTGCTGCCACTGCTGCACTTGCCCCTGCGCACCTGCAGCCCGTCCTTGGTGCTGGGCGGCGGGATGCGGCCCGCGTTCTCCGGCGCCGGCTGCGGCGGCGCGGATCCCGCCTTGGCCCCCGCGCGCACCTCCTCACTGAAGCCCTCCGTCACCTCCTGCGGTGCGCATGGCGTGTCGCATTGCGTACGCGGATGCCACCGTCATAGCAGGCTTGAGCATTGGCCTCGGTAGTGCTCCTCCATGCAGCCCGGGACAAAACTAATGCAAGTTGGCCCTCCACAGCGAGGAGCGCGGGTACTTCTGCTGCGATACCCATCGCCAAGCCGAGTGAAAGCGGTAAAAGAGCGCAGCCGGTGCATCCGAATGTGCCCGGCGGTTACCACTGGTGCCCAGAGCACCCGCAACGGTCACCACCTTTCGCACGCACCTCGTTCCGCGCCCAGTCGGCGATGACGGGGCGGTGGCCCACGCCCACCAGGAAGGGCCGCTCGTGGATGGACTGCATGTGGGAACAGTGGGTGGGAGCAGGATAGAGGATCATCGGCAAGTTGTATGTGTTACGATGTAACACGGTGGACGACGTGTCGCTGCGCACGAGTGGGCATGAGTGCAGCGGCAAAGCAACGTACTGCCAGTGATGCCCAAACGATTGAATGATGAACAAAATGTGCGTGGCTGCCAGGTGCAGTGTGCTGTGCTCACCTCCAGGGCCTTGACGGCGAAGCGCTTGTTGTCAAAGGCCACAAAGCCCCAGCTGCGGTTCAGGAATGGGAGTAGGTTGGAAACAGTCGTTAGGGTTGGAGCAGAGTGCTTCCTCAAAAGCGAGGCCAGGGGTTAGTATGCGCTGCGCGTACGGCAGTGCTGTGCTTCTAAAATGTAGCGGTGGGGCTGGTGGCCTGTGCACGGTCGGGCCCATTGGGGAGAGCGATGGATGGGGCCCAGGGTACGGGGGAGGTGGGAAATGGGGCAATTGTTGGGGCCCGGGTGGCGTGTACATGGGCGATAGCTCCCACGTGTGTGGCCCATGCAATCCATGTTGCATCGCATGGAGTAATCAAACTTGGGGCACGTGCTTAGCTATTTGGGATGCAGGACAGGCGACACAAAGGTGCCGAAGCCAGACAGCAGTCATTCACGCGCAACCCGCAGTAACACGCACCGTGCACCGGACTACTGCGGGTTCGGCGGGCAGGCAAGCAAGCAAGCAGGCAGGCAGGTAGGCAACCAAAGCCCATGTACACCGGGGGCAGGCCACCGACCCTCTGGAGGTGTTGTTGGGTGCATCGCACGCAACAACAGCCTTGCTCACGCCGCCGAAGTGCGAGAAGGCTGCGTGCAGGATCTGGCGGGCGGTGGTTGCGGTGGTTGTGGGGGCCAGGCCAGGCGACGGGGGGGACGTGGACGGGTGGTCATGGGGTGGGGGCAGGCCGGGAAGGTTAGTGGTCAGGTATGATCGAGGGCGGAGTGGGGCGCTTGCGACAGCTGGCAAGTGTGGAGCGCTCCAGGTAGCAAGCAGTGTATGCAGCCACCGCAAGGCACAGGAGACGGATCCGTACTTCAGCTAGCCGCATGGGACGGAAACTCCTGCGCATGGCCCGAAGCCGTACGACATAAGGACGACAGGTGGGCAGGCCTGCAGCTACAGCTACAAGGGTAGCTACAGTTGACCATCAGGCCGTCATGATGTGGGCGCGTGCAGGATCACGGGGGGCAGTCGGCTAGTCGGCGGGTGTGCCGGCGGTGGGATGTTATTCAGGCCGCAGCGGTGTCGTGCTGTGTGTAGCGCTCGGTTCATGCATGCACTAGGGAAGCCATGCACGTATATATGAGAGTCCGGTTTAGACGCTGACACCCGAGAATGTGGACGGGTGTCGTAGGGCACGAGCTAGCATACCTCGTTGGTGACGGAGTCGTGTAGGTTCCCAACCCACAGCACTCGCTGGTTGTGCGACCTGTAATACATGGACACACATGTGGCACCTGTTACATGGTTCGAACTAATGCAGCTGACTGGCTGCTGCCAACCCTTTGTCAGGCCCACGTGGCACTCACCACTTGACGGAGATCTGCTTGCCCATCCAGTCATACTTGTGGAGCGCCTTCTTCGCCTTAACGGCATCAGCATGTGCAGCCATCCTACATGTGGCCGCTGACGTAGCTAGTTAGCGAGCTGAGTGCAGAACAACGCGGTGTGGTCGCATGGCCGCGCAGACCCCGGACTTGCCTCACGATGCATGACTGCGGGGCATTTGGGGCCGATGGAGCCTTCTTGTTTACAACTACAGCCTCCTTGACAGTGCCATGAGCGCCAAAGAGCCCCCGCAGCTCGGGCTCCGTCACGTCCGACGGCAAACCCGTCACGTACAATTCCTCACAGCCCCACAGGGACATTTTGTCAATATTGTTGAAAGTTTGTCCAGTGGTCGAATGTCGAAACCCTTGTGCGTCGGTGGCCCTTCGTCGCGCGCATCGAGGTTGCATCGGACAATTCTCATTTCAGACAAGGGACGCTGCGCTCCTAAAGCAAGTAAGCTTCAATTGAAGCTACTCTTACTGTCCTTTCCTTTTTTTGCGTTTGCTGTTGTACACGCTCTGTGCTGGCTGCCTCTCTGCAAAGCATGTTTGCCGTCCTCGGGTTGAGCGAGGAGCGCGAGCCTGTTGCGGTGCTCAAGAGCGCCAGCAAGCGGGCCCAGCGGCGCGCGCAGCGCGCCGAAGCCAGGTGCGGCCGAGCGGCCAAACCCTTTCCTACATCTGCGATCGCTGCAGCGCTGCAATGCGACTCTGAATGCTGCTGCAGGCAGCAGGAAAATGTTGTTGACAAGGGACCCAAGAGCGCTTTAGACTGGCAGAATGAAGTCGCTCTCCAGGTGCGCAAGTTGCACGTCGTGTCAGACTGCGGCCCATTGCGCTAGATACGAAACGCATTGTGCATTACGGGTGCAAAATCGCTCGGGAACACCTACTTCCCACGTGCATACGACTGCCGGACTGCCAATCCGGACGGCTCGACGGGCGCTCTTGTGCAAAGAGTCTTGGCCACCCAGCAAGTACGAAATACCAGCCCTGCTCTCGGTCCGTGTTGTTTCAAGACGACACCCCTTCAGCGGTGCTGCTGCTGCTGCCAGCAGCGGTCTTTGCCGCTGAGGGTACAGGTACACTCGTTGTACCGCTCTCCAACCCTGTGAGCACGCTCAGCGTCCCAACCCCCACCCTACCCTTGCCCCACGCCCTAACGCCCCCTTACCCTACCCTAACGCCCCCCGCACGGCCCAGAACGCTTCTACACGCTTGTACGACGAGCTCTTCGGCGACACAGCCGACGTCGACCCCTCCCTGCTGGAGGACCTGGCAGCCAACTTTCACAGCCTGGGACTGGGCCAGGCCGGCCCGGACGTGGTGGGCCGCGGCCACGGCGGCAGGGACAACAAAGCGCGCAACGCTGCCGCCAACGGCACCAACGGCAATGGCAGCGGCGCCGCAGTTGCTAGACCGGGCCTCAGCGGCTTCAGCGCCGCGAGACTGGGCTCCGCGCCGCCCGCCATGGCGTCTAATAGTGACTGGCACAGCTCACTGGACACACACATCGACGTGCCGCCCGGCCCAGGGCCGGGCAGCGGGAGCTATGGCGGCAGCGGATCAGGGAATGGGGCATGGAGCAGCGGCCAGGTGCGGCAGTGGCGGTGCGGGATGGGCAGCGCAGTTGTGGACGCCATGGGTTGCCCACGTGGGCATGGGGCACTGAGTGGGGTTTGAGCAGCGATAGTGGAGTGGGCTGGGCGGTGGGGTGGAGTAGGGTAGGGCGGTGGTGGCGTGATTGTAGGGTGTAGCGAAGCAGCGGCCAGGCGCAGATCAGGAAGGAAGGGATTTTGTGTGTCGCCTGACCCCCTACCCTGCATGTGGCATTGTGCACAGGTACCGAGCAGCTTACTACGGTCGCCCGCGCGACAACCATTGTTAGGGGCCGGCCCGGGGCTTGGCTCCTGGGCCGGCTCCTCGGGCGGCGCGTCGCCCTTCCACACGGGGGGCGCACCGCGGGGCTCACCCCGTACGCCCCCGCCCCCGCAGCGGGAGGAGTTCCCGCAGCTTCAGGCCGCTGGGAGCTCGCCTGCCGGGCAGCAGGCTGGCGGGCCAGGGGGGCGGCAAGGGGCGGGGGCCGGGAGCCGCAGGAAGGCCCGGGGGAACGGGTCCGGGCAGTTCCGCAATGGGGCATTCGGGCGGAACGGCTCTGGCGGCATCAAGGTGCTCAACGCCGCGCGGCCGGTATCGGACGGCGAGCAGGTGTGTCTACGTGGCCGTGCGCTCGATTTGACCACGCTCTTCAACAACACGGCCTAGCGCACCCGTTGGCTGCTTGTGCTGGCATACCGGAACGTAATACCCACAACCTTGGAAGCCAAGGTGTACCGGCAACGCTCGCTCCACTCCAGCCCCCGCTGTTCCCCCTGCGCACGCAGTCCCTGCACCGCAGCGGCAGCGACGCCTCCTCCGACCTGAGCCTGCAGCTGGTGTGGGAGCTGCTGGACGAGAACATGGTGCAGCTGGAGGACCCGCTGGCGGGCTGCGAGGGAGGGGCGGCCGCGGGGGCGGGGGCGCCAGGCGGGCTGGGCGGCAGCGCCGGGGCCTCGGACGCCGCCGTAAAGGCCGTCATTCGGCGGCTGGTGGAGGCGCAGTGCGGGGAAGAGGACGGCGGGCCGGTGGGTGATGCCAAGGCAAGGGCCTTGGTGCTGGTTAGGGTTGGAACCGTTACCACAAGGGAAGCTGCTGGTGTGGAACTGGTTAGCTCGGTCCGTCGGGCCTTGGGCGTACGGGGGCATGTGGTATATATCATGACGATACAGCTGAACCGTGCATCTGGGCGAACCGCAGAAGAGCAGCTAAACGTGCTGCCCCCGCACACGTGCACCCCCTCAGGCCCGCGGCTTGAGCCAGGAGGACATGATCGCCATGATGGCCAAGGCGCACCGCCGCCAGCTGGCCAGCAGCAGGGCCAGGGCGCGGGCGCGGGCCAGGGCGGCGGCGGGCGGGCAGGGCGGGGAGCAGCAGGAGCAGGGCGAGGGCAGCAGCGATGAGGAGGAGGAGGATGACGATGAAGACGATGGCCACTACTACACGTCCAGGGAGGAGACCAAGACGTGGAGGAGGACGGTGGGGAGGGGCGGGGAGGGAGAGGGGGGAGGGTAGGCCCAAGGTCTGTAGGCTCTCCCTTGTTCCAGCATGTGGCCCCTCCCTCCCTGCCTCTGGCATACTGACAGCATTGTCTGTGCACCTAGCTGCATATGCTCCCCTGCAAACATGAGGCTTGGGTGCACCTGGTGGTGTGACGCAGTGGCGGGTTCAAGCTGCGCACCGCCTGCGGTTGTGACTGCCTTCCCCCAGCATATTGTCGCCTCTGCTCGCTGTTAGCAACCCGTCTGCCGTGCCCCACAATCTCAAACACCCGCGCGGCCCCCCTGCTTACTTCCTAGGTGGAGTGGATGGAGCGGAACGACTGGGTGCGCGTCACGGACACGGACGGCAAGCACTACAAGTGGGTGCCGGGGCAGAGGGCGGGGATAGGCGCATTGGGCCTGGTGTAAGCAGCACAGATAATTGTTGTTTTCAAGGACGTTGTGCCCCGCTGTCTTGCTAGCGACCCTGTGCTCTTGTCCGTCCGCCCCAGCCTCTGCTTTCCTTAGCTGCGTGCGGTACGCCAGGCACCGCAGGCCGCCCATGCTTCATGTATTGCATCCGTGCGCTCAACACACACTTAAGTATCACCCACGTCTGCATCTTAAAAGTCCCACATTTCCTTCTGGTGATGCCGTCGTGCAGGTACCGGCGGCTGCTGCCCAACGGCCGCATCCAGACGCAGACGGTGTGCTGCTCGCCGTCGGACGCCATGAGGGGCGTGCGCAACCTGCAGGTGGGGCTGGGGGGCAGGGCAGCTGGCGTCGGGGCCAGCGCGGATCGCGATGAGGTGCATTTGTGCATGCAAGGAGGGGAGGGGCTTACAGGGCGAGAAGGGAAGGTTGCGGCAGGAGGCGAGGGGCGTGCGCAACCTGCAGCTGGATGCCAAGGAGCGCCTCCCGTCGCTGACACGGTGGTCAGGAGAGGGTGTGGGATTACAGGCGCAGCGGGACCCCGTGCATGTGCAGTGTAGGTACCATATGTTGGTATGCTCCCAACCGCTGGCGGAGTTGCATACCGTTGCAATGGTGTCGGTGCTGCGTGTCTGCTGTACTTGTCTGTAGGCGGACCTGGCCCGGAAGGACGCGGAGGCCAACGAGGTCATCCGCGCGTGGCGGCAGGAGCAGCGGGCCAGGGCGAGGGAGGCGGCGGCGGCGGCCGCGCGGGCCGCCAGGGAGGAGCAGGACGGCTGACGGTTGCCATGGGCGTCGGGAGGGGCCATGCAGCGAAGCCGTTGCAGCTGTTACAGTAGTCAAAGGCGTGTGCGAAGAATAAAAGGCCATGAAGTGCGTGGACAGCTTCCACGAAGCGGATGGGAAATTGCTGCTCATGAGTGCATATTAGCCAGGGACGGAGCGAGTTTGCGTGCAGTGCTAGTTCGCATTGCGCTGAAGTAGTTTTCATTCGCTGAGGAGTGCTGGTAGGCTGGTTGGGGAGAAGTCTTTCCTTGGCTGGGTTTTGAGCGGCAACAAGGTTCATTGAAGGAACACCAACGCGCGAGAATGCAAAGTACAAGCATATTACACACGTTTAGTAGTATCGGCTGTTGCCTCGCGTGCGGTAGCTTGGGTGTGCACGGTGCGTGAGGCTCAGCATGCTACTGCCTACTGGGAAGTCAACATTGGTTGCTGGCCGGGCCCGCGTAAGGAATACCTGCAGGCCTGCGAAGCTGCATCACCATTAAGCAACTTGGCTGTCCGCACCCAGCCGCGCGCTCACGTGTTTTCGACTTGTGAAGTACATGTAAGTAAAACATGGTGTGCAACTCGGCGTGCCGTACTGGGTTCAGTTGACCACCGGGGCGGGGCACCCCTTGCTGGTGCCGGGACCTACAGTGACTCCATCTTCCAGCAGGCATTGGACCGGCCAACCAGTGCTGGTGCCCCACTTGGGCGTGCCCAGGGAAGCCACTTACGACCTCCAGCGCTGCGCCACCAACACCAATGTCACTCGTTCATTCTGCTCCGGAACAAACGCTGAACCGCAGAGCCGTTGCGGCCGTCGTGTCAGGTCGTGTACACAGGACTGTGAAGGTGTCCAATGTACGGCTATTAACCGATGAATTATCCACGCTCTACGGTTACCGGGGCCAGCAGCAGCACAGCCACGAAATCAACAGTCGCCAGCTGGTCGCCAGTGCCTCCTGCGTGTCACCAAGACCTCACTCGCCGAGCCCGTCCCTCCACAGCCCTCGTCCGTACACGCCCTCTGCCATTCCTCCTTACGCGGCCCTCGTCCCTACCACGACCGCTCTCGAACTGCAAGCCTTCCATTGCCTCCGCCCACCTCCTAGCAGGGGAGCCCCTCCCCTCCCCTGCCTCCTAGTGTACTTTCCTTATTTCGCACTACGGTAGTCTACACCAGCCAACCCACTTCGCTCCCCCTTCCCTCGCCATCTCCCTCCTGTCTCCTCGCTGCCACCCCCTCGAGCTCGTTACCCTGCGGTTCTCCTTCATGCAGGTTTAAGAGCCCGCGCTCTCCGCTCGTAAACTGCAACTTCCGCGGCAGCGTCCACACCTTGCGTCTTCACCATCCCGTGGCCTCATCGTCCGCCACCCGCCTCGTCTCACACCGCAATCTCATCCCGCCCAACGTCGTCGCCACCTCTCACCCCTGCCCGCCTCTGGAACCCCCACCGTCCGGTCCCCACCCTCACCCGTGCTTTCCCCGCAGCCCCGTACCATCCCGTCCAGCCCTCAACCACGCATCAGCGCGGCTCTGTCCCCAGCCTTCCTACTTTGCCGACTTCTCCACCCCGACCCATTCCTCGAATCCCACCCTCCATGCCCCTGTCGTCGCCCTGCCCTACCATTCCCGCATACCCTCCTGCCCACCCACATCATCCCCTGCGCCAATGCCCCCCACCGTCCTACGTCTCGCCCATCCACAGGTAACCTCCGCCTTCCTGTCACTCACTCCCGCCCTCGCTAATCCTCCTCCAGCGTCCATCGCCCCGTCAATTGCCCTTCCGCGCCCGCACCTCTGTCCCCTGCCTCTAATCCGCCCCATCCGCTCCCCTGTCTTACCCCGCCTGCCGCCCGCACAGACACTGTAAACCGGTACCGGTCGTCACCCACCCGTGTCCCCCGCCTCCAGTTCCTAGCCGTCCGCCGGTTACATCTGGATCTCGTACCCCCGTACCCAATATGGGCAGGCTACCCCTCCCTCCCCAGCCCCCGACCCACCAGCTCCTTCCAGCCTTTCCTGCCTCAGCCCGCTACTTCTGCCCGCACCTCTCGTCCGCCGGGCCTGGCGTACAAATCCTCGCCGCTTGCCTCCTGTGGCATCTCCGCTGGCAGCCCCCAACCCTCCCTCGCTTGCCCTCGCCCTCGACGGGCCAACACGCCCCTGCCAGCGCTGGCTGCTTTCCGCCCGCCGCACTCGACAGCCTCCACCTGCTCCCACCCGTCCATGACTTGCTTCACGTTGACCTGTCTTCCATTTCTTGCAAGATCCTCAGGGTTATGCCCCATAAGACCGCCTCGTGGTTCTCACGCTAGGTAATGGTCGTGCGCATACAAAGCACACCATTGGGCAGTGCACCTGGCACCACCTGGCGCTAGCATGGCATCCGTGTGCTACTGCACCACTCACGTCTGTGTACTTTGTGCAACTAGGATGTTGCATTACTGCAAGTCCGGGGAAGTGTGAGGTATCATGAAGTATATGTCATTGTGTGCATTAGCACATCAGCACTGCGTTGCCTGCAAAAGCAGCGCTGACGGTTGACAGCGCATGACTAACGGCATGAATGCTGCTCCCTGAGTGGCTGCAAGACCACATGGCCGCACTTATCATCTGAAGTTGTACTTCATGAAGCTGAACTTCTTAAGCTCGTCGCCTGCTGCTGCGGCAAAGACTGACCAGGACGGAGACGGACGTCCCTGCGACGGACAGCTGTACTGAGCCTAACTGCGACCTTCCCTTTACAGCAGCATTCCGCCCGTTCCACTAGATCAACTGAAAACATACTGCAGGAAAGGGCGCTGGAACCAGAGGGATACAAGCACACCAGGGCAACCACAAGCTTGAACCAGGCACAGACTCCAGCACCATGTGAAATTGCTGTAATTGATTCAAATCTCTAGATGGCAAATTCCTCGCTCCAGTCGGCTGGGAATGCGGGCCCCCCGGGCTCGTTTTGGGCATTCCATCGCTGGGCGTCGGGCACACGCGGGCGCCCGCATGCCGGAAACGGCAAGGGCTCGACGCTCGTTCTAGCAATAATTGTCGCGATCTTGCTGGCGGCAGGCAGCATACCGCTACTCGCCCGGGGGCTTGGCACATCGGCGCCCGGGGGCTGGGCACATCACAGCACGCTGCCGTTCCGCGAGCGGGCCAAGGAGTTGTGGTGGGGACTGGTGGGCCCCATCTACGACTGGCGCTGGAGCCGCGTGGAGGCAGCCAAGCAGCAGCTGCCCAAATACGTGCTGCCGCCGGGCCTGAACCGCTCACTGCCTGTGTAGGTGCTGGGCCGTGACGGGTGGCAGGGACTGGGTTGCTGGTGTGCGTGCCGCACTGCCGCTGTCATAGGAGTGTGCGAAGCTAAGCGTAACAGAACCCTCAACCAAGGGCGGGCAGGGGCTTCTCCTTCATGCAAAGGCTGGCACCTAGTAGGCTGGAGGTGCCATGAGCAGGGCCCCTGGCCATGAGGCCGCATTGCGCACAGCATCTTGCATGAAGGACTGCGGCTTGAGCCAGAGTGCAACGGTATCCTGCCTGGCGCTGCAGGCACGTGCTTGTCATCCCGCGCCTCACGCAGCGCCTGGCGGACGCACGGCAGCGGATGGAGGAGGTGGGCGTCGCCTATGAGCTGCTCAACGGCACCGACGGCCGGGAGCCCATTCCGGCCGCCCTGCTGGACCTGTACCTGGGGCCCCGGCTGCGGGACCTGGTGCTCAAGCAGCACGACCAGCACTGGGTCATGATGGCAGCAAGCATGATATCACACGTGCAGGTAGGTAGGTTGGAGCCGAGGTGGTTGAATTGGTGGCTAAGTTGGTTTCAGTGGAAGCCATGGCTGGCCTCACTGGCAATCTTGTCGCCCTGACGGGCAATTGGACTCATAGCAAGTGTGCTGGGTCCTGCCACAGGCCTTTCACCGGGTGGTGGAGCGTAAGGAGCAGGCGGCGATCATCCTAGAAGGTGGGCGCTGAAGGCGCTGCACGGAACGGTTACCGTGGGATGCAAGAGCGCAGTGCAGACCCCCTGCGTGCATGTACGGCGTGCGCGGATGCACCTGGCAAAAGCATTCACAGCGTAGGGGCGGAAACATTAGCATCGATTGCAAGGGGGACTAACCCTTATTAACGTCCCCGATTTGACGTACTGTCGCCCTCAGATGACGGCTGCCCGCGGCCCAACAACGCAAGCTGGATGTCCGAGGTGATCAAGGCCCTAGAGCAGCTCCCGGAGGATTGGGACGTCCTATACTTGTGGGCGCAAGGGGGCCAGCGCGGCCGCTTCGTGGGCCCCAGCGTGCGTGTGGTCCGAAAGGCCGCAGGCACGGTGTGCTACGTGCTGAGCCTGCAGGGCGCGCTGAAAATCATTCGGCTGGCGGAGCACGCTAACGAGGTAAGCACGGGAACCGGGGAGCGTCGGATGTTGGCGCATTGGTGAGGAAGACAGGGCGCAGGCGCGGCATTGTCGACTGCTTACAGCAGTGGGGTGATTACTTTCAGTATGTCGGACCGCATGCACAACATTCTGGTTTGGAGCCCCTTGGGATCAACCCGCTGCCGCACTGTACGGCAGAAAGCTTCCGGTTCCACACCTGAAACGTTCCTGTTTCCGGCCGGAGAAATTGACACGGCACCTACGTCTAGACAAGTGTAACCCCCTGGCCCACAGTATTGACCCCGCCTCATCATCCCCATGCCCTGGGGCCCTGCAGGCCATAGACAAGGTGTTCTTCCACCACGAGTGGCGGCACCACCTGCAGGCGTACGTGACCGAGCCGCCGCTGTGCTCGCACGGGCCCGCCGATGACGGTGCCGGCTCCACCCTGGAGTACGACCACACCGGTTGGGTGACTGACGTTGTGGGGCGGCTGCTGCGGCGGGCACGCAGCCTGATGGCGGCTGTGGGGGACCAGGAGGCACTAGCAGGCACTAGGGGAGGTCGCGGCGGGGCAAGGAAGAACATCAGGAAGGCAGACGTTGGCTGAGATATAGCGCTCATGCCAGGACATGAGTGGTGCTGCAGGGTGGTGTGGCGATGGGTGGCGTGCGCGGATATGTTGGGGGAAGGAGGCTGTTCATAACATGGGGCATGAAGCTTGAAGCTGGGCGCCGAGGCTCCAGGAGGAAGCGTGGCTCCAGGAGGAATTGTGGTTTACCGCTTTACCCCCGCCCCTTACAGGCCCGAGAGGGATGACAGGCCCGGGGACGGCTTTACCGGGCTGCACAGCAGAGGCAGGCGTAGGTGACCGTGTGAGTGGCGCTGGGATCGACCCAGTCTTGTGTTCCCGTGTGGACCGGGTTGGGTTTAGGAAGGGGACAAAAAGCCCCCGTGGGCACCTGCGGTCATTGAAGTGAAATTACGAGACGTATGGGATCGTGGGTGGTCTTCCGTTTGCGCGCTTGCCGTTAAGAGTCTGGGATAGTATGGCTGGTGTTCGGGTGCAAGTACTTCCACGGAGTGCACGCGGTGTTAAGCAGCTCACCGTGCAGTGCCGTACGAAAGGCAGTATTGCCCGACTTGGTTTATACTACGGGGACAAGGCATGGCGTACCGTAACGTCAGATGGACCAGGCACTGTTGCTGTCCTGATTTGGCTTATTTCGGGTTGGCGCAAGTGCAGCGTTCCTTGCTTGTGTCACTGGCAAGGCCTCGCGTTTCCGTCTGCCGGTGACACACGCCGTACCGTACAGTGCCGGTATCTTCATGCACGATTGGTGATTCATGGTTGGTGATGGGCATTGTACGTGTCGCGACTCAGCGTGGCCGTGTGGCCCAGTCCCGACGGCACGTGATAAGCAGCTTACCATTGCTGGTTGGCATGCAGGTTTGATTCATCGTGCGCTAAGCCACGTGGCACTAGACCCCCGGCACGTGTCAATGGACATGCCATGCGTTGAGCGTGCAGTTGAGCAGTCAAACCAGTAGACGTGCGATACATCATGACCTTTGACGGACTCCTTAGCGTGCAGTTTGTATGCGCATGCGTGCTTGGTATACTGGGTCGCCTTCCACCCGCCGTGAAGCTCCGTGTGTGAGCACCCTAGAGAGGCGCATGTCGGCGCTGGCATGGCATACCTTAGCAGGTAGAAGATGTACGTCTAGTACATTGGTGTTGGTGTACGGTTGCGGGTATCAGCGTGGCATGTTGATCACATCATTGCTTGATTCCCGTACGGTAGGTGAGAATATTTTGTTGTTGGGAGCGCTGTGCCCAGCGCTCTTCTTGTTCCGCCTAGTAACCGAACAATGCTATGTATCTTGTTTTATTACGAACAGGACATCAGAGCCCGCCGCGGTTCGCTCCCTCTTGCAGAGAGCAAGCGTTCTCCGGTTGTTGACGGTGCCCATACCGCTCCTCAACTATCCCAGGACGGTGGCCTGATCAGCCGTGAGCCGAGGCCCACCTCCGGGAGCACGGTGGCACTGTAGCTGGACAACACCAGCGGCAGCACCTCGCACAAGCAAGCCTCGTCCAGCCCAGCCTTGTTCTGTGCGCCACGAGTCTGAAACACGTCACATGCCTCCACGTGGCCTTTTTTTTCTGTGGCCTTGATACGGTACATGCACTGCGCGGTGCTTAACTATCGCTGTATGGCCCCCTTCTGACCATATGCACAGGGCTAAGGAGCGTTGGTCTGCAGCAGCAACAACACCAGTTCCACTCTTAACACGACAACGCAGGGCAAGCCCAGCCAGGCCCAGCGTGACGCGCAGTCCGTACAAAGCCGCGCAAGACAACAGCGCATGTAACTCGTCCTCAATCATCCAGGGAGGAGCGGAGGAACACCGTGCATGACGACTGGCAAACGCACCGGGACTGCCCCAGAGACAAGGCAGAGACGATGAAACATCCACACGCATTCCTACCATTAGCAAAACTCTGTGCACTCAGCGAAAGGTTGACACGCCCAAAACCCTGCGCCCGCACCCAGCCCGTACAGCACAAGTACTTATCCGCCATGACCTAGCACACGCGCTCCACCACACGCCTACCCAGGCACCCCGCCCCAGCTCCCGACCACCTGTCCCCACACCCCAAACCCAGGGCCTGCGTACCCCCGCTCCACCACCTGCCCCATTGGAGCACTAGGCGTGCGGGCGCAACCTGTCCTCAACGACACCGCATGTCAGCACAGCCACATGGCCGCACTCATTGTACTCCACTGGGCCCCTCCGCCGCAGCTTCCCTGTGCGCTTGCTCAGCCAGACACACCGCCCACCCCCCACCCCGCACATCAACCTGCGCCCCTTCACCGCGTTTTCTCCGACACGCCACAGCCCCGCTGAGTGCCACCCCCGTTACGCCTTGCTGCAACGGGCCGCACAACAACCGGGCACAGCTTCTGTCAGTAGTACCTTCCCGCCGATGAACATCATGGCATCAACTCCATCTCCGGCGCTGCTGCCGCCGCCGCCCTACACCGGTTTCCCCGCAATCCCCCGCAGCAAGAACGCCGCCTCCTCAGTCATCTCGCCGCCCTGCACAGCGCTCACCAAAGCCTCCTCCAGCGCCTCCGCATCCCCTATCTCCATCCCCCGCTCCACCAGCCACCTGAGGGCCGGCATAACGCAGCCCTGCCTCACCGCACTCACCAGGCTGTCCCCCCGGCCCCACCGCACGCCCAGCCCCTGCAGAACGAGCAGCGTGGCCCGGTCGCCGTTCCCCGCCGCACACGTGTACAGGTGTCCAGGTGCGGACTCGTCAAAGCAGCCCGGCTGCTGTGCCAGCCACCGCACCGCCGCCTCGCACCCCGTCGCGACAGCAGATGTGAGCAGCTCCCGGGCAGTCCCATCGCGAGGAACAGGCACAACCCCGTGCTCCGTCAGGTACTGTAGCAGGGCTGTGTCGCCACGTTGCATGGCACACAGCGTCGCTTGCATGGCAATAATACGGTCTAGAGCCACCGACGGGGCAGCGGCAACATGCTCGCCGTCCTTGGCCTGCGCCTGGGCCCTGCGACCTGCTTCCTCATAAACCCACTGCACCGCTTGCAGTAGGCTGCGGTTGTCAGCTGCCGTCTCCTCGGGCCAGCGCCTGATCAGGATCACCGCGTCCCACATGGGTTTCTCAGCATCGTACACGCCGGCCTCGCGTGCGAGCCACTGCACCATAGCCAGATCGCCCCGCTTGGCTGCACCCACGTAGGCCGCACGCGTATACGCCAAGCCCGCCTGCCGCAGGCTCTCCGCCAAGGGGATGCTTCTCGACTGGGTCGCCATATGCTGCCATACACCAGGGTCTGCCTGCAGCGCTGTGTGCAGCTTCTTGCCTTGCAGCAGGTAGTGAACCACATCCCCCAGCCCAGCGTGCACAGCCCACAGGGCAGTGTTGTCCAGCCAGCCCCTGCCCAGCCGCCCCGGTGCCCCACGCAACCGAAGCCACTTCAGCTTAGCCACCCCGTCCAACAGGCTCCAGGATGCTGCTTGCACAATCCGGCGCCAGCCCTTGCCTGCCGCTTCAGGCAGCTTGCACTCTGCGTCGTCCACGAGCCAGCGTGTCACGGTGAGGTCGGCATATCGCAGAGCACTGACCAGCACGGTCTGGCCCTCCCCGCCCATGGGGCAGCCTTGGTCCCGCAGCCACCGCAGCCGGCCCAGGTCCCCAGAGCGGGCGGCAGCCGCAGCGGTGTCCGCAGTCAGGCGGCAGTTGGGGTTCCCAGCGTCCAGCAGCCACTCCATTTTGGCTACGGCATCCGGGGTGACGGATGCAGCTGCTGCATCAAGCACCGCCTGGTCCAGCGACACGTGGATGCTGTTGCGCCGGTGGCTGCAAACTGTGTTCTCCGGTTCTATCAGTTCTGTCCGGGCGAGAGAGGCCTGGATCTCTTTCCACGCCGCCTGCAGGTCCGCCAGGCTGCAGTGAGTCGCCGCGGTCGTAAGCACACGGTCAGGAAGTAGTAGCGAAGCTGGGCAGTGGCGTAGCAGCCAGCCGAGCAGGTGTGGATGCCCTGCCTTGATGGCGACTTCGCCAAGGTCGGAGCACGTGTCGCTCCATTTCCAACAGGAGGGTCGCTCTTGCAGGGCATCTGGGAATAAGCTCGGCTGCAGCACCGCCAGCGCCACCTCCAGGTTCGTCACGCTCCCACTGGCGGCGGCGGTGCACAGCAGCTGCAGTTTGTGCCGGAAGGGCAGCTGCTGCACGTGCTCCTGCCCTGCCTCCACGGCCCAGGGCACGGCGTGGGTGGGCAGAGTATGAGACAGGGTCGCGGTCCGCATCGCTGCGTCGCTGGCATCGGCAGCAGCGCCCTTGCATACCATGCGACCGCTTAGGGCGCGGTCGTTTGTGGGCAAGAGCGACAGAACGTGCAGCTGGACTGCTGTTGGCAGGCGACGCCACGGCGCGCTGTTGCACAGTTCATTGCCGTCCATACTTGATGTGGATAACAATTACCTGGTTGAGCAAGGGATCGGTACAGAAAAAGGGCTTTGAGCTGTCGAATGTGGGAAGATTTCAAAGCTGATTTATGCAACAGACAGGAACTGGTGAACTCAGCCGCCTTTGACCTCAGCACCTCGCAGCATAGTTGTGACTGCCTTATGTAGTAACATGGTGCCTAAGGTCAAGGTAAGCTCACGCGCACACAGGAATGGAATGGATGTGCCCCGCCCCGTTGTCCAGCAGCGCAAGGCAATCTGCAGCTACTTCAGCAACATACCTGTGCGATTGACTTGCAATGCGAGACTTAAGGCGCGTTGCCAAGTAGTTATGCGAGAGCACCCCCGGTACGCAAATGAAATCAGGCGAAGAACAGAAATGGCAATCCAAACGCCATAAATGATATAACTACGAGACGATGGGTGAAGGCGATGGGCCGATGGCTGAGAGGGCTGGCCTGCATGTGTCGTGCACTCGGTGTATCACGGTGGCGTGGTGTATCACGGTGGCCTTGTGGGTGGACTGCAGCCATACCATTACACTCGTTGTCAAGCAACGTGCACTGGCACGCAGCTGCATACCGATATCCTTTCCTTTGCGCCCTAGGGTGCGGGGGCTGCAACTGGGGCAGTGTGGTCAGTCCGATGGCACGCACGGGTGAGAAGCGGAGGACGCTACCGTTGGTGGGGTACCTTCGGTGCGAGATGGCGGCAACGGTTGCAGTCCTGGCTCGGCGCTTGGGGTGTACCTTTGCTGGAGAGAACGGTCCTGCCTGTAACGTGGTGTAGGACACTCGTGTCCGGGGCCAGCGTGGACCACCTCCATGGACTCTGCGGTGCGGCCTGGGCTGGGAAGTCGGAAGGTAGCCAAGGGCGCCACGGTGAACGCTGCCCGTTGCATGCCGCTTACAAGCCTTCAGCAACCCGAACTGGATGTGCTGGCAGCTGCACAGATACGGCGCGTCAACCGTTGTACCACTGCTGTACTGCCGCCATTACAACGCCAGCTTTCGCTGTTGAAAGGCAGCATGCATTCACAAACCGGGTGATTGCACACTAGCTTATGTGCAAGCTTCAGGTGTGGTCGGGCACAGGCTTCCTAGTAGCTCTGCCATAGACTGGTGACGAGGCCAGGCCCCCGGACTTAAGACCAGTTACGACTGCCCATGCAAGCAACTTCCTGCCTGAGCGCACCCTGCCCTGCCATGTTGATACGTAGGGGAACTGTAGCGCATACCACTAACCTCCGGGCAGTTTGCACTTGCTACGTAAGTGGCATGGCAGCTTAGAAGCCCGACGAGTGGTGCATCTAAGTCAACCCCAGTGCAGTAGCGCAAGATGATAAGCAGCCGCACCTATCAGTCTACAGGTTCTCCGATCGTCAGTCCGCATACATTGTGCAATGGCGTACAAACCCACACAACCCACACAACCCACGCGCTGGGGGGCGCGCAACCAACTAGTTTCGTCACCGCCACCGTAGGAGCCCGGCTCTCCAGCACTGTTCACTTCACAAACGTGCACGTCAAAGTTTGCCTCCCCAACGCGGAGACGCTGTGTCACCGAGGCACCTGGGGACAACGCACCTGGAAAGCACCTCCGGCACGCGCGGCAGCAACAACAGTAGTGTGACCGCACCAGGCATACGCGGGGATCCACACCTTGCCATCAGACAACCAGCAACCAACTGGGCAACTCGGGCAATGCGGGCGACCTGGCATACAAGCCGGGGGTTATGAATGTTCGAACATCACAGCAGAGAGCCATGCGCTTCGCGTACACACGCATGCCGCTTGTGGGTCTCACAGGAAGACCCGAACGAGCTCTCTGGATGCACAACCGGCAGCAAAGGAAACTTCCACACATGCATTCTCCTGCGACCTCCCCGAACAGCCAGAGCGAACTTGACGCAAGCTGTCTGCCGCACAGCGTCGTTACAGGTAGGGCCTCCACCCCACCCACATGCGCGGCAGCAGGTTGGTGTCCGTGGCCTGCTCCACCAGGCACAGCGCCTGCTCCTCGGGCGTCAGGGGAGACCCGGTCTGCGGGCAGAGGAGGGTGTGTGTCATGACGTGTTGCCAACGGCACAGCACAGCCCTAGGGAAAGAGGCATCGGAGCGTGCAAACGAAGGCCAAAACAGACGGACCGGCATTGTGTACGCAACACTACCACACCCTTTCCCAGCGGGAATCCCACCTGCTGCGCCCGCTCCAGCAGCGCCCTCCTCCTGGCCGCCCTGCCGCCCGCCACCATGTCGCACAGCGCGGCGTAGTGCGGCCGCCCCCCGTGCTGCGGGGCGAGCTCCTGAGCCATCACGGCGGCGGGGTGCCGCCGGGCCAGCTTCTGCAGCGCAATGTCGACCTGCGGGGCATGGCATGGGAGAGGGGAAGAAGGGGCAGGATGAAGGGAGAAGACGGGGAACAGCAGGGGCCAGATGAGAACGCAAGGACGCAGGATTGCGAGGTAACGGTCGGTCGTACCCTACACACTGCAGCACTTCACATACCGGTACTTTACCGGTAGCGGGGGCCCATGCGTGCCCCATACCGCCTTATCCCCTAGGCAACCGGCACTCCACTCTCCATCTTCATGCAATTTTCCACCCCCGGCCTCGGCTTCCCACCCCCGGCCTCGGCGCACCTTGACTGCCGCCAGCTGCCGCAGCAGCTCCCCCTCGCCCCCGCCGGCCCCGCCCCGCCCGGAGGAGCCATCGCCGCTGCCCCCAAACAGCGGCTCCCCGGAGTCCAGCGCCGCCCCTTGGACTGCTGCCCCTGCCTCCCCCTGTTGCTGCTGCTGCTGCTGCTGCTGCTGCTGCTGTCGCGCGATGTGGTGCAGGCGCATGGCCTCCTGCTGCCAGTCGGTGACGGGCTCGCTGAGGAACACCTGGAGCGGGGGACGACAAGGGGGGCGTGAGGCGCTGAGCAACCTCAAGCAGAACGGTGCTAGGACGTGGACTTCGGAGAAGTCTTGTCCCTACAACGTTGGCGTCATATTAAAGCTTCCAGCCTATCGGTACGTAAATGGCCAATGTACGCGATGCCGTCGCGAGGTTGGTTAGCACTTCTTCGACAGCCCTGCCACCGCCTGAAAAAGCTACGCAGCTGCCAAGAACACCTGAGTGCGCAGCGCTGCCAGTTTCCTACGTACCGGTACGAAAGCCCAGCACTGTATTCAAGCAAGCGACACCGACACCCTTACCTCCAGTATGGCTGCCAGCAGCTGCCTCGCCTGCCCCAGCGCCGCCAGCTCCGCCGCCAGCCCCGGCAGCAGCACGTGGCGCGACGCGTGGGGCGCCAGCACGCCCAGCAGCTGGCGGGACAGGCGGAAGGGGACCAGCTCCGGGATGGGCAGCGACTGCGGGTTGGAGGTGGGGAAGGGGTGCGCGTGAAGCGCAGGGTGTGGGGGTGGACAAGGGGAGGCATGGTCAGACGGTAATGTAGGGACAATTTGCTGCTTCCGCAAGTTTGCAGCCCTTCAGTCAGCTCCTAGCTGTATGGTCTGCGCACGTGCTGGTGTGTTGCCCACCTGTGTGCCGGACCCGAAGCTGTAGCCGAAGTCTATCTGCACCAGCGCACCGGTGGCCTCCTGCGGGGCGAGCGAGCAAGGGTCAGTTGGAATGCATTGACGAAATGTGTTGACCTATGTGTGGCCGGACAGTTCGGCGGGTCGGCATACGTGGCAGCGCAGGCTGCGCGACGGATGGCGGCCGCCCACCAATCGGACACGTGTGGCGGACAAGTTACCTGTGCGCTTCCTTTGAAGTGCAACAGAAAGGCTATCAGACGCCCCTACTGGTCCTCATCACGCACAACGTAATAATGGCATGCCGCTGGTATGCTCAACTCTCCCATACATCACATCTCACATCCCACACTCCACCCCTAACCCACACTCCACACCCATACTCACCTGCACCAGCACGTTGCTGGTGTGCCTGTCCCCCACGCCGCTGACGAGGTTGTCCCTCCCATATATCACATAAAACACACTTTCGCCTACGCCCGCCCACCTGCAGCAGCACGTTGCTGGTGTGCCTGTCCCCCACGCCGCCCACGTAGCCGAAGGCGCAGGCGGCGGCCAGAGACGCGGCGAAGGCGGCGCGGCGGGCCAGGAACAGCTCGGGGCCGCGGCCGCAGCCAGCCAGCAGCCGACTGCGGAGAGCGTGCTCGGGGAAGGGCCGCACGGCCTGAGGCACGGCAGGGGCCGTGGGTTACGGGGCAGGAGGCAATGGCTCTGTCAAGGAGTGTTCAGGGCACATAAGTATCAGCGCAATGCACTAAAAAGAGCGAAGTAGGTGAACGTAATGGGCGCCACATTCCGGCCTTGGCGCACGGGGGGCCATCCCTAATTGTACAAGTGCATAAACTCCCACAAAGGAGCAATGAGCCTGTGTGCACGTCGCATGTACGCACCTGCTGATACGCCCTCCGTGCGGCCTGCTCGTCCATCCGTTCGTACATGGCGCAGTAGTGCTGCGGCGTGGGCGGCCCCGCGCCCTGCTGCTGCTGCTGCTCCGCCCCTTGGCCCTCGGCGGCGCTGCGCACCCAGTCCATCAGCAGCTGGGCGGCCGAGGCGTCGGCCGCACGCAGCTGGGGGTTGTCCACCACCACATCCTGACAGGCAGGGCAGGGACAGGGCATGGTATGAGTGATGGTAGTGGAGGGGTTGTCAGTGTGGGCGAGTGTGCATGGGGTTGACTGTGGGCCCGTGGGGTACGACGAGCTGGGGACTGTCCAACATCGCGTCCTGGCGGTGGAGAACGATGGGGCAGGCACGTGGCGGGAAACACACGCAGCTACATGTACACTTAGCGCCAGGGATCGATGAACGCAAATGCAATGGCACCTGCTTATTACACGACATGGAGTTCGGCCAGAGCCAGAGCACGGCATCGCGGTTGTGAACCCGCAGCATGCTGCCTCGGCTCCACCCCTTACCTGCAGCGGCCGTGTTCCCGGCACGTACTGCAGCAGCCCCAGGGAGGGCGTCAGGGGCACCACGGCGAAGGTGGTCAGCCGCAGGGAGCGGCGCGCGCAGGCTGCGGGGCAGGGCAGGGATGGGTGGAGCGCACGGGTGAGGTGGAGGGCAAGGGTGGGGTGGAAGGCACGGATGGTTTGACGTGGAGGGCACTGACGGGGCGGAAGACACTTGAAGGGCAGAGGGCAGAGGGCACGTGCGAGTCGGAGGACCATCGCACAGGGCACGCCGCCAGTGCACCAAACCCCCACCTGGGTCGTGCTGCGCCAGTCCGTTCATGACGTCCCACAGCGCCATCAGCCGCTCGTCCAGCCGCACGTCCTCCCCGCCCTTGACCACCCAGCGCCGGGAGGACAGGTCGCTGCAAAGGAGGCAGTATGAGGGCGAGAGAGGACACAGATGGGTGCGTTGCTGTTGGTGCGGTCCAGCCTTGATGCGCCGAGGCTGCCTCACTACATAACGTGTGCCGGAAGCTCGTTTACATGCGTAGTGCCAGAAACAACCAAGTGTGCTGTCCTGGATAGCCGTACCTGCAGTACATGGTGAGCAGCTTGGGCCGCTGCTTGCTGCCGAACACCGTCACGGTGCGACCGAAGCCCACCACCGCCACAGCCGCCGCCGTCGCGGGCCCGTCCGTGGGGGCCAGGGGAGGCAGCGGCGACGCAGCGGCAGCGTTGGCGCATTGCGGGGGGCACAGCGGCGGCGGGCCGGCCAGCGCAGCGGCGGCGGTGGCGGAGGCCATCGACGGTAGCAGCAGTTGCGTGCGGTACCTGGAGGAGGAGTGTGGGGAAAAGACGGATGAACATATCCGCAAAGGACAGGACAGGACAGGACAGTTCAAGGAGGCCAGGACAGCGGCATCCCAACGCACAACGTGATGCGGCTGCTGTCCTGGATAGCTGCTAGGGTGTTCCGATGCATCGCACAGACGGCCGCCCGCCCACCTGACGCGCGCTGCCTCCGCCGCGGCCGCCATTAAGCTGCCCCGGGTCCAGCGCCCGCCTCCTCCTATCGTACTCCGTACCACTGCCGTACCGCCACCCCAGCCGGACAGCGCGTCCCGCGCCGACGCCTCCGCCTGCGCCGCCTCGTAGTTCCGAAACCACGCGCTAAAGTGCTCCAGGGATCGCGGCCCGCTGGGCTGTAACGCCTCCATGCTGTAGCTGCCGGCGGCGGCGCTGGCGGCGGAGAGCGCCGCCATCAGGCGCCGGCGGATCTGCGCGAAGCCGGCCTGTACGGCAGCAGGGTCAGCGGCAGCGCCGCCGCCGAGAGCTGCCAGGTGGGCGCCCTCCCTGCCGCCAAAGACATCCTCGAAGGCGGCGCGGTACGACAGCACGAAGGCGTGGTTGAAGCCGGGGAAGGAGGCGGCGGAGCCAGTGGCGGCGGCGCGGCGGGTGAGGGGCGCGGCGGCGACTGCGACGGCTGGGCCTGCAGGCGCCGCTGACGCTGGAGCTGGGCCGCTGACCTGTGCTGTGTCCACCTCCATGTCGGCCAGAAAGCGGCCGAACAGGGACGGCCACGCCTCCTGCGCATATGAGCAACAGGCGAGTAAGCGGATCGGGAAAAGAGTTATACTGCCGAACAGCCTTGTTGCTGTGCCTTGACGTGGCCATAATGGGAGGAGCTTACGCACTATGCCAAGCGTGGTAATCCACCATGCACTTTGCGAAGAGCGTGCAACTCACCTCCTTCCACAGCCGCACCAGCTCCCGCACGTCCCCTTGCTGCGCGGCGCCCACCATTCGGCCGTACAGCACTGCCCACCTGGGATTGAGAGCCATGGGCTCCGAGTTGAGAGTCATGGGTCCGAGACAGTACAAGGTAACAAAGCACCACATGCTCGCACCCGTACACCCGCTGCAAAGTGGCATGAAAGCTCATGCCGGCACATGCTGACAGGTGGACATGCAAGCCACCTCGCACAGCACTGCCCACCTGGGCGAGTCAAGCACGGGCTGCAGCGGCAAGTCAGCAGGCAGCGCACACTCCATGGCCACACAGCTTAAGTGCAGGCACGCACACTGCTGTGTGGCTGCCCTGGCACCCACCTGCGCACACTGCACACCTCCGTGCCGCTGCGTCGAGTACGTGGTACGGCCCCACCCATGACAGTTCCGACGTGCGGTCCTACCTCTGCGCTGGGTACGTGGTGCGGTCCAGGGCGTCGACCCACTCGTCCATCACAGGGCTGGCCGTAGCCTCCAGAAGCGGTATGGCAGCCACCACGTCCGTACCACTTGTCGTGCGCGCCCGTGCCGCCGCCGTCCGCAAAGGCGCGTACAGGTACTGCGGGTACGACGCCGCCAGGGCGGACAGCGGGCCGAGCAGCGGGTCCTCCCGTACGGCGCTGGTGCCGCTGGTACGGTTTGTACGGCTTTCGTCGTACAGCATGGATACCATCTGTCCCGCCCACGGCAGGAAGAGTCCCAGCGGCGCTGCGGCCCAGCCGGCGACAAAGGCCTCTTCCGCCGCCGGGCTGTGCCTTAGCACGGACAGCACCAGCGGGACGTGCAGCCGCACGTGGCTTAGCGACACGCCGCCTGACGACCCATCCGTACCACCACCACCGCCACCAGCAGCACCAGTAGCGGAGCCGCCAGCAACGGCGTGGATGCCCCGGGCTGCCGTACCTCCGCCCGCCAGCGCCATGGCGCGAAGCATGTGCCGTACGACAACGGCGGGCAGGTCGCCGCCGCCGCCCGCCAGAGCCGCCGTCACCCGCCGCGCCAGGGAGGGCTTGGCGCACAGGGCGGGCAGCGAGGGGCAGCCGGGGTCCAGGGCCCTGGGGGGACGCGTGCAGCGGACGTACGCACATCAAAGCACATTCTTAGCTGCACGATTAAGTGGCTCAGGCAACATGCAGGAGGTAGGGTGTTCGTACCCATCATGCCCTAGCACATCTTCGCCACTAGATTTACACCATGCGAGGTAGCTCATGAGCGTGCTACTTCTTCACCGTGTGAGCCTTGCACTGGCTAAGCGTCAGCGTAGCATTTACGGTAATTAATAATCAGCACCATTTGTGAAGCAGGGTATAAGGATGTGCAGGTGCAACATGTCAGAACCTTCCCCAAGGTACAAGGAATTGCCCAGTGCCCACCTGTCAGCCTCGGTCCCCTGCGTCGCCCGCAGCAGGCGCGCCGCCAGGAACGCAAGGTGCGCCGAGGCACGTGCCGACGCGTCGGCGGGCGTGCCGCCCAGCGCGTCCGACACGTGTCGGTGGTGGGGCGGATGCGACGGTTGGTAGGCGGCGGCTGCCGCGGCGTCGATGAGGGCGTGTGCGGTGCGGCCCACACGGTGCTGCGGGCCGCCGGGCGGGGGGTCCTCTGGGGTGGGACAGCGGGAGCGGAGGCAGCGGCGGGAGGGCGTGGCGTTGACGACGAAAATGCAGTGTGTGCACCACTGACGTGCATCACAGGACCCCCTAGAGAGAGGCAACAGACAGCAGGTGCGCACCCACACCAGCTCTTGAACGCTACACCCAACGCTAAAAGCCTACGGGAAGTCTGATGCAAGTCAGTCCAAGCTTCCGTGCGCTCCTCAACCCTCATATGAATCCCGACACGTGTCACCCACGTGCCAGCGCCAGCAGCGCCTCCGACTGCACCATCTTGGACACCGCCGCGCCCTGCTCGTCCAGGCCCTGTACGGCAAACGGCTGCCCCGGCTGTACAGCAGCCGTTGCCGTACGGTGCCACGAGCGCATGGCGTCCAGCACGTGCAGCAGCACGCGGTACGGCTGCGGGTCGTCGGGCGTGGCTGCCACCTGTGCCGTACACGTCCGTACGTGCGAGGCGAACAGCCGCAGGAGGTGGCGGTTGGCGGTTGCGGTGGCAGCGCTGGCGGCCGCCGCCGCGGCGTCGCTGCGCGTCGTGGCGGCGGCAGCGGCGGCGGCCATGGCCTCTGCGGCCGCCTCCGCCGCCGCCAGCTCTGTGATATACGATGGAAGGGTCTCCTGCGCGACGTCGAAGCAGCCCGCCGTCAGCGCCGCCTCCGCTGCCGCGAATCGCGCCGCCTGCGCCGCCTCGCGTGCCGTACGCTGCACGGATTGTACGACAGAAGCAACGGCCCCGGAGCCGGCCGCATGGGCTAGGGCCGCGGGGGAGCTGCACGCGAGCAGCAGCAGCTGCCTTGTCCGCATCGCGCTTTGCAGCGCAGAGCCGTTGGCCGTTGGGTGCCCCCCACTGGGCCCGCCCTGGCCCGCTACCCCCAAGCCTCGCATCTCCCACGCGCCCACTAACCCACGTAGACCCTGCAAGAGATGGGGCGGCATCCCGGCGCCCCCTGCGAGCGTTACCGCTGACGCTGTGCTCCCGCCGCGCAGCAGCCGTACAGCTTCGTCCACCTCCGCCAGGGGCTGTAGCAGCGCCAGCACCGCCCGGCGCGCCGAGCCGGATAGCGGGTGCAGCCCCGTCCACTTGGCGCGCAGGCGGGACAGCACGCCGTGAAGGGTGTCGTACAGCCGTACCAGACTGGTGGCGCCCGTACGGCTCGTGCGGTACAGCTCCGCCAGGACGAACTCTAACGGCGCAGCGGCCGTAGCAAACGACAGCGCGCCGCGAGCGGCCTCCTCCTGCGCTCGCCGTACGACACTCAGCACGACGAGCGAGGGGCTATCCCGCGGCTCGGACGTTGGCAGCTCACCAGCTCCACGGCCCGCTTGGAAGTCAGCCTCGTTAAGCTGGAATAGCGCTGCGCGAAGGACATTCTGCAGCAGCCCGGCGCGGTGCGCCTCGGAGCCGGCAGCTGCCGCTGTGTCTGCGTCGTCTTCCGGTACGCCGGCAGCGCGGCTTGGGTCCTGGGCTCCGCTCCCGCTGGCGTCGCCTGCGTCTGGCATGAGGGCCCGGGCGATGTCCCTCGCCGCCAGGCGGCTGGGGGCCTGCTCAGCCCTGGTGTGGGGTCGCTTGCGGGGGCCGGGTGAGGGGGCTACGGAGGAGACGGCGGCCGCCAGGGCGCTAAGCGGCTGCTCCGCTTCCACCTGGCAGGGTAGTCGGAACCAAGGGCTCAATCCACATACAGAGTTGGGCATGTCCTGAACAGGAAGTGCAGGAAGGTAGAGCGACAAACACCAACAACTACGGTACGGTATTTGCCCAGGTCGAGCTTAACAGGTGCATGAGGCCCTCCGACCCAGACTTTGGGCCAATGTTCATTACCTCTGTTATAGACCCCGCTAGCCCAACGGCATCTCCCCTGCCGCACCCACCTGCAGCCGGCCCCAGTCGCCCAGCGCGTCGGCACAGGCTGCCATGCGCCGCCGCCACTCTGCCGCCTCCGCCACCGGCAACCCAAGCGCATGTCCGCCACTGCCACCGCCCCCGAATCCAGCAGCTCCTGCCACTGCCCCCACAACCTGGGCCCCCAGCAGCTCGCCCAACGACCTTCCGCCTTCCCCGCCTCCATGCCCCTCCGCTCCACCGCCCCCCGCCTCGTCCTGCCCCTCCCCATCGCCTTCCCCAAGCTCCAACGCCAGGGCTGGCTGGTCCCCGGGGCGTTCAGGAATGGACAAGGAGGACAGCGCGTCCGTGGTAGGGGCTGGCTGCTGTTGCCGGCGGTCTAAGGCCAATTCCTGAAATGCAGCAGGTTACGGTAGACGGTTCACTAGTACAACACACGCGAGTCCTATCGTCCCTGCCCGGAGCTGCCGAACCGACACGGACAAGTGCAACGTAAGCGAGACGTGCAACACAGATGCACGCGCAAGCCCAGCTCACCCGCAGCTTCTCCACCGCGGCCGTTAGCTGCCCCGCCCGCCGCAGCGCCAGCCGCGCCCTCCCCGCCGCCTCCGTCGCCGCCACGCCATCGCTCCCAGGGCACCTCTGCAGCCGCCGCCGCGCCGCCGCCGCCACATCCTGGTCGTCCAACTCGCCGTACAGGTGCGCGATCGCGGCCCAAGCACGCTCCGCCGATGCCACGTCACCGCCACCTCCTCCCGCCGCCGCCGCCGCCAGCAGCTGCTGCTCCAGCTGCAACGCACCCGCCTGGTACCTACCCGCTGCCTCCGCCGCCGCCACCACGTCCCGCGGGTCCAACGCCGCGCCGCCGTCGCGCGCCGCCACGGCCTGCAGCGCCGCCAGCAGCTCAGGCGCCGCCGGCCGCGCCGCGTACGCCTCCGCCAGCGCCCCCCGCACCGCTGCAAGCCCCTCCGCCGGCTCCGCCAGGAAGCACGCCTCCGCCACCGCCGCCAGCGCCGCCGTCGCCGTCGGCGCGTCGGCGGCGGCAATGCCATACAACGGCAGCAGGAACGACGTCACGCGTACGGAGGTGGTGTCCGGCAGCTCGCCCGTACGGTAGCGGCGATACAGGGTGACGGCGGCGGCGCGGGCTGCGCGGCTCTGCGCCATCTTGGCCTGAGCGCGGCGGCGGTGCCCCGCGATGGCACGTGCCTGGGCGTTACCCAGCTCCCGCGTCCGCGCCGTGAGCCGGACCGTCTGGGATGCGCTGGCGGTTGCACTGCCGCTGTACTGGGACGACGACACCGATCCCTGCGCCTGCGTGTCGGCAGGTCCTTGGGTTTGCTGCCCTGCCGGCCCGGGACGTTGCGTGTGCGCATGTGCATGCGACTGCGTCGCCGCCTGTGTGGCTTGGCTGGCGCCCGGGGCGGGCCCCAGGGAGAGGGACATGGTGGGCACCACGGTGTAGTTGGCGGCGGCCTGTGTGGCGCGGAGCATGCCCGGGGGGCCGCGCCGCCGGGAGCGCCCGCCGCCGCCTAGGAGCTCCTGCGCGGGCAAGCGGAAGCACGCGGACATGTCAAGAAGTGATGCCGCATGTTGAGATTGCTGTGCGGGGTGCGGATTATCCCGAGCAGGCAGCTTACCAGTACGTTACCAGACGCATGAGAGACAAACTGAAGGCAGCCTGGTATGAGGTTGTTGCTACTTGCGCCGCACCTGAGTAACAAGAAAGGCCGGCGTCTGCAGCGCTGCCGCCGCCGCTGACCCCCCACGTCCGCCGTACAGCGACCCGCCCGCCCCTCCCATGCCGTACATCCCCAGAGACGGGGTGTAGTCGTGGAACGTGCACTCGTACGGCGGCTTGTCGTGCAGCGGCTTGCCATTGTACGGCAGGTCCAGGCAGGGCTGCAGCACGAGCGCGCAGGCGGCGGAGGGCCAGGCGGCGTGCAGCTGCATACGGCAGGATGTGACGTACGCAGCTAGGGAGGCGCTGTGGGCTACCGCGGCGTTGAGGTCTGGGTCCAGGTCGGGGTGGGCTGCGAGGCGCAGCAGGGCCTGGGCAACGGGGAAGTGGGAGATGCAAGCTGGTAAGGAACGTGGCATGCATATAGAACACGACGGCAGTGCAAGCTGACATGGACACGCTAAGGAGACGAGCTTGTTGCATAGCGAAGCGCGCTCACCGCGAGGCGCTGCGTGGGCGCGGGCGGCAGCGTCCCCTGCCAGAACGTCGCCGCCGCCTGCCGCACCTCCCCCGCCGCGTCGCCCAGCCCGGCCGCCAGCAGCGGCAGCAGCAGCCCCCCAAGCGCCGCCTGCGCCTGCGCCCCACGCGCCCGCCCCTGCGCCGCCTGGCTGCTGCCGCCCCCTGCTGCCCCCTGCGTGCCCGTGCCGGCCTGCCACGTGCCGTTGCCCGACGCGTCCAGCGCCAGGCGTGCCCTGTCCCACAGCGCGGTGGCCAGGCGCAGCAGCTCCAGGCGTGAGGCGGGTGAGGGGGCGCAGGCGGGGGCCAGGCCGCCCTCCAGGAGGCGACGCAGCAGGGCGGCGGCGGAGGGCAGAGGCACGCGGGGGAGGAGCGCCTGGAGGGCCAAAGACAAGGAGCGTGCAGGGAAAGGGTCATGAGTGCAACCGAGATGGCGACGCAGGTAGGAGGTTGTGGCAGGGATAGGGAAGCTGGCCGTGTTGCAAAGTCAAGCGCGTGGCTTGGCTTGATAATACACGCGTGTCGTCCACGGATCCGTCCCACCTGCAGCAGCCGTAGCCCCGCCTGCTGCACCTCGGGGTGTGCGCCCGCGCCCCCGCCACTCCCACCGCCCCCGCCTCCCCTGCCTCCGCCCGCCCCCGCATCCCCGCCTGCCCCCGCTGCCCCCGCTGCTGCTGCTGCTGCTGCAGCTCCCGAGGCCGCCACCGCGGAGCCCCCCACCAGTGCCTCCAGGCGGGGGCTGGCCATGGCCCCCAGGTCCTGGAGCAGCTCGGAGGCGGCGGCGGGGGAGCACACCAGCGCGCAGCGCCTGGGGCGGAAGGAGGCGGCAGGGCCTTTCGAGACACAGTTTTAAGTAGCTTGTACAATCATACTTCGAAACCCCAATGGTTGCAGGCGTACGGACAAGTTTGGATACCATGGATACAAGTGGGGGATGTAGGTGCTGTGGGCGGAGACGCGCACCTGAGCACGTCCAGCGCCGCCGCCTGCTGCTGCCTCGCCAGCAGCCCCAGGCGCCCCACCAGCAGCAGCGGCGCGCAGCGGGCGGCGGCGGGCGGGTGGCCGGCTGGCGGCTCCTGCGCCAGGCCGTGCAGGACCAGCACAGCGGGGTAAGCGGCGCGGGAGGAGCGGCGCAGCAGCGCCTCCAGCTGCCGCTGCGGGGGCAGTAAGGTAGCACAGAAAGGCCAGGGGCCGTCAGGTGAGGGCTGTAGGCCGCCAGCAACGCGAACGGAGATGCAAGCTACACAGCGTTTGGTACCCCCTATACGACAAAAAAGCGGCCGAAGGGGCGCTTTCGCCCCTTCGGGGGGACAGAGATGTCTTTGTCTTTTTCGCTGTTCTGTCTGCCCCCCCCCCTTCGGGGGAGACAGAGACGCGGGTTACCCGTCCCGCCCCCCCCCCCCCCGCGCAATATATGCCCGAAGGGCATCTCGCATAGCCCCTTTGGGCATATATTGCCGAAGGGGTGGCAACGAAGCACCAACCTTCCCCCCGAAGGGGGGTTCCTAACGCGGGCTGTCAGCACACCGTGGCATTGTCGAGGCATAAAGCCAAGCAAGTGCTCCCAGTTCTGTAGCGGCTTACCTGGATGTCCGTCATGGCTCGCTCTAGGGTGATGCCTGCAGGGGGCCAGAGGGGCCAGGCGGGTGAGGGCGGGTGAGGACGGGTGAGGGCGGGTGGTGGGCTGCGGCAGTTCGCCGTCTGACGCCTGCTTTGTCTTAACAACACATCACCGAATAGCGGAAAGGCTAGAACCTCAACCCAGCACGTGCAGGCGTGCCGTAACTGTCAACCAAAGCGCCGCTTCCTCCCTGCAGGGAGCGCCTGACGCCCACCTGCGCGGCCGGAGCCCGAGACACCGCCACTGGCCAGTCCTCCCTCGTCCTCCACGGCGTCGAAGTCCGCCCCAAGGTCCTCCTGGTGGATTATCAAGAGCCAGACCAGTGTCCTAAGGATCCGACCGTGATCAATCACCTTGAGCTAGAGGTACCGCACACAAGCAGCTCGTGCACAGCGCGCGCGCGGCATTAGCCCCGCCCTAGAGGGATGAAATATGCCAGTTCCTTGTCAGCGCTCATTTTCATCAGCAGCCCCGACTAAGACTGTACGGCGTACGGCGTACGGCACACGCACCTGCCGCTCCGCCAGCCTGTGCAGGTACAGCCCCAGCACGCCGCCTAGCGTCCATGCAGTACGAGAGCTGAGCCGCGCGCCGCTGCCGCCGGCCGCCGACCCGCCGCCGGCCTTGCCCTTGGCGGCGCCGGCACCTGCTGCTCCGGCCCCTGCCGCCGCCCCCTTGGGCCGGCCGCCCACAAGGGCCATCAGCGCATCCCACAGCTGCCGGGAGCTGTGGTTTAGCAGAGAGTAGAAGCAGGGTCATGAAAGGAATCGCTAACTATGTGTATCCAAGAACTTCAGGTTCTTCCTGCCCGAAGCCCTTACGTACGCCCACCTGTTGCCGTACAGTACGGTGTCCTGCTGTCCGTACGCGAGCGCCGCCTGCAGCACCTTGAGGCCGTGCTGCAGCTGCGCCTGGTGGGGGTCGGCCCGCGGGTCCACAGCCACGGGGCCGCACACCAGCGGCAGCAGCTCCGAGCCTGCTGGGGCGACACACGCGGACCGTTTGTTAGGGGCAGCGCCCCAAAGTGAATGTGCGGATGCAAGTTGTCGGGGTGTTCAGTGTGGTACGATACCCCGACCGTAAGGGGTCCCCTGCAAGCTACCAAACCAAACAGGGTTGCACATCAGGGTGAAGGGCACCCGTAACACGCACACGCACAGGCTGCCGTTTGGCGCCCACAGGCGTTCTTGTGTTGGTAGCGCACACGGAAGGCCTGCTGTTGCCTCACCGTCCAGCTTGACCGCCGTCCTGCCCCAGAAGAAGAACAGCGCCGACACAAAGTTGACGTTGAGGCGCGACAGGCCGGGGGCGCCCGGGTGCAGCGCGGACCGCACCGCACGGCGCAGCAGGCGCAGCGCGGCGGCCTGCACGGCGGGGCCCAGAGCCAGGGAGCCCTGGGAAGGCAGAAGGGGCGCCGGGAGGGAGCACGAACGTTTAAAAAAAAGGAGCAAAAGACAGCCTGCAGGAGTGGCGTCAAGCAACTAGACGTTGGCTCGCAGCGTCCATATGTATGAAAGCCTGTTCAGAATTGAACGAAGAATGTGCAGCTCCCCGCCGCGCCGTGCGCATGTGCAGTGTCCCCTCCCGCCCCTGCTCACGTCCTCGTGCGCCGCCGCCAGCTGCCTCCAGCTCATGAAGGCGCTGCACATGAGGCGCAGCACGTAGTGGAAGTACGGCCCCGCGGTGCCGGTCCCACCGTCCCCGGCAGCAGCACCACCACCACCAGCAGCCCCCTGTCCCACGGCCGCCCCTGCCGCTGCTAGCGCTTTCGCAGCTGGGTCCCGCTGGGCCAACTGCGGACTGGCGCCTTCTGCCTCATCCTCGTCCTCGTCGTCTCCCTCTCCGTCGTCCTGTTGCTGCTGGTCGCCCGGTGGGGCACCCGCGGCAGCAGGGCCCAGGGCATCATGGGCCGCCTCCGCCTCCACCATGGCGGGAAAGAACAGCGCCGCCCAGCGCGAGAAGACCGTGTCTGACACCTGGATACGGGACAGGCGCGATGGCGGGGGCCGGAAGAGATTAGCTCCTTGGTGAGGCAGAGATGCGGACGTGGACCATGAACCCAAGGTGAGCAAAGCGTGTTTGCATCCCTGAAGCCCTTCTTTCCTTCAGTCTGAACTTGTTGAACACCGTTCGCTTACCGGCAGGTTCCGAGCCGAGCCGGCGCCTGCTCCGCCCGCCCCTGCCTCCACGCCCTCCTCCGCCTCCTCCCCTGCATCCTCCGCCTCCTCGTCCAGCTCCATGGACACAGGGCCACCGCCCACGCGTGGAGGCACCAGGCCAGCAGGCGTGGCCACGCCTTCGGGTGGACCGCCCTCAGCGCCGGCCTCCGCCTTGCCCGCCTGCCCTTGTGGTGCCCCGGCACCGGCGGGCCCGCCGGTCGACACCGCGCCACCAGTCGAAATGTGGGCAGCAGGCTGCGTACTGCGGCCGAGGGAGGGCGCAGAGGCAGTCCCAGCTGTCGGCGGCTGTGTGGCAGGTGCAAAGCCGTCCGACGCGAGCTGCTGTTGCTGCTGCTCCTGCTGCTGTCGTATCTTGCGCTGCTGCATGCGCTGCTCCACGTGCAGGATGGCCTTAAGCAGGAACAGCCGCGTGTACCTGCGGACGCAGAACAGGAGCGGAGATTCCATGGCGTACAGCTGGTTGGATGACAGGCGTTATCAGGTGGGCGGAGGGCCATTTCACACTACACGTGCCGTAGGGCTCTCATCGCAGGAGGTTAGGTGGCATCTGGTGCAAACGCACAGCACCTTGCTCCTAACACGCCGTCAGCAACCACACAGCTAATCCCGTCACCTGTTTGTCTGCGGCCCATGGAGGGCCTCCAGCAGCGTAGACAGCCAGGCCGGCATGGCGGGGACCTCCCCTGCATTCCCCCGCCCCGCCGACCCACGGGTCTGCCCCGCCGCCCCGGCCCCCGGCTCCCAGGAGGCAGGGTCGCTGTACTTCTCGATCAGCTGTACGAGCGGCAGCATGACCTCGTGCTCGTCCATCTCGTCGTCGTACTGCAGCAGGGCGTCGTACTCGTCCTCTTCGGGTGACGGTTGACGGTTGGGGTCGCCGCCGACCACCGGTGTGGCCGCGGTTGGCGGCGCTTGCAGGAGTTGCATGGGGGCCGCGGTGGTGTGCGAGGGCGGGGCGGCCGCTCCAGTGCCGGGCCTCGTGCGAATAGGTCCGCCTGTTGCCAAATGACGCGGCTGAGCATTATGTACGGTTGGGCATCGGGTGGGGCGGGTTACGGGAGGTACAAGTGCACCTGGCACACCACCGTGCAGAATACCTACAGCCTCTGCAGACATGCGGAGACCGACTGGAGCCACTGGTTAGGTGAGGTTATTCCATATGGGGTTGCTGCAATGCTGTATGCGTATCCTTAAACCTGCCATCAACTCTCACCCGTGGCCGGCGCGGTGTCCTCCTCCTGGTCCGCTCCGGCCCCCACGCCCAGCCCCAGCCCCAGGTCGAACTGCGACGCCGTCAGCTTGACCGCCAGAGAGGACACCGGGTTAAGCGTGGAGGCGGCAAGGGACGACCCCGCAGCCAGCAGCAGCGTGCCGCCCGCTGCCGCTCCCCCGCCGCCGCCCACCAGCCCCAGGGTGTTGAACAGCACCGTCGAGCCGAAGCCTGGCCCGGTCTGTGTCTGGGACGCGGCCGCAGCGCGGGCAACCGCACGCTCGGTGCGCAGCGCCCGGAAGGCATCCTGCGGGACACAGTTCCATACAGGTTTGGCGTTTCGTTGTTGAATTATCTCGTTAAGCTAAGGAACAAACACGCGCATGGCTGCCGTCATGGAGCCTCGCGTCTGCTTGCTACCCACCCGCACTGCCGCCTGCGCCCGCCACGCGTGGCCCCGCCCGCCGCGCGCGCCGGCCCGCCCGCCCCCCGTCCGCCCCGGGGCTCCGTCGGGATCCGCAGCGAAGGCAAAGCTCGGGTTGGGCGGCAGCAGGCGCTCCCACACAAACGCAACGTCGCCAGACTTGTCGTCTGGGGATACGGAAAGCAACACACGTTTCGACTCATGTGTCAAAGCGGTCCATGTCACATGAAGCCAGAGGCACGCTGCAAGCCCCTTTTGCTGCTTGATATTTGTAGATTATGTATGACGGTGCGCTCCCTCCGCTACGTTCACAATGGGTACGAAGGTCCACGTCACTCACCTGGCATCCGCAGCAGCTTGGCGAAGAAGGTTGCCTTGCTCTGTGTGCGCAGCAGCAGGGCGGCGCTGGCCACCCACGCGGCCACACGGACCCGCCGGTCAAGCTCCTGTGTGATGGGGCCAGGTCACAGGACGTGTACGGCATCTGTGTGTAAACGAGCACTGCCAGCACATACCATAAGGGTCATCCTGTAGCGCGGTGTGGTGCAAGACGCCCCGTGCAGCAGCTTCCACCGAGCAGCACCGGAATGTGACCAGAGCGCCTTGTGAGGCGGTACCTAGGCTACCTGAACGCCGCCCGGGGAGCGCCACGCAACACGAAAACGAGCGTGCGTTCCAGGTCATAAAGTCCTCCGTAACGCATTCGCTCACACCTATGTCTGGTATTGTTATCCGTTGAGTGTCCACGATGACGGGAGCAGCTGCGACGCCATGCTACCCAAGCACTTCCGGGCGTCCCGGCCCTACCCGCAACCCACCACGTATCGCAGCTCGTGCTGCTGAGACGGCGGCGGAGGAAGCGGGCGGCAGATCTCCTTCTTGAGCACCATCATGACTGCGGCGGGGCGGCGGAGAAGAGGTCAAGTACATGATCAAGAGCGATGTACCGTACAGCCTCAGCTTCCCAAGGTGTGGCGACGGTGTGCATGGTCAGCACGACGTAAGGCACATCTTGACATCACCCACCATGGGCGTTCTTCTTGATGGCCTGCTCCGGCTGGCCTTGCTCAGCTGCTTGTGCGTTGGCCTGTGGCGTTGCGAGCGGGCGACATGCGGCGCAGTGCTAAAACCATGGGTAACAGCGACCAGGAAACATGAATGCGACATGCAGGTTGTAATGTTAGCAAATCGAGGCACTTGCGAGGACCAGACCTAGGTACCTGTGCACGTAGCCAGTCATATTGCAGTGCCATATGCATTAGGCATGAAGAGTTTGCAAACTTCTTTTCCTTGCGAAGCGTCGACAACCGTGCTGCAGAAAACAGGGCGCAGCAGCTGGCCTACCCCGCCGGTCCTCACCGTCTCATACACGTACTCAATCTTGAGGGAAGAGGTTTGTGCCGGGGCACCATGCAAGGGTAGGGTAGGCAGAGAGGTGTTAGCAACAATCAAACAATAGAGCAAGTGCAAGAGGCTTCCCTTGGGCATAAATCATGAATGTCCTCGCCCTTCCTTGCACATGCGAAACTGTGACGACGGAACGCTCCATCTCGCGCTAGACGCTGCGACTGCTGCTGCACCCACACCTTTCCAGCTCCGTATAGCTAAACCACTCACCTCCTTAACGCTGCACAGCCTGAACATCTTCTCCAGCACCCAGTAGCAGCACAGGCTGGTCACCAGCTGCGGCTCGCTGGGCCCCCCGCCGCCCCCGGCGCCCGCCGTGGCCATGGCGTGCACCAGCAGCAGCTCCCGCAGCCGCCGCCCCAGCCACTCCGCCCGCCACGCCGCCGGCGCCGCCTCCAGTAACGGCAGCGCCACGTGCCGTACGAGGCTCTCGCGTAACGCCTGCATGGGCCGGTGCGAGGGGTCCAGCAGCCACTGCCAGCAGCAGGACAGCAGCGCCGCGCCGGGCCATGCGCTGGCGGCAGCGGCGCCGGCGGCGATGGACCCTGTTGCGTCAGCGGCGTCGGCGGCCGCGTCGGCGGCGGCGTCAGCGCCGTGCCATGCGGCGGCGGCGAGCGCGACGAAGCGCGTCTGCTGCTCCGCCTGTCGGAGGTGGCCGCCGTCGGGTGAGCCCATGTCCTGTACGACAACTAGCAGGGACTGCAGTAGCGATACCGCGGCGGCGGTGTGAGCGTCGCCCACGATGTCGTTGCCGGTGCGTCCCGTCGCCGCCCCCGCACCACTGCCGCCGCCGGCGGCGGCAGCAACAGCGGCGGAGGCACTGGCGGCGGCGGCCAGCTGCACGAGCGTCGTCATCAGGGCCGCCAGCCGTGCCAGCATGTCGACGGCGGCGGGCGCGGAGGGGTCGGGGAAGTCGGCCCGGGAGTCGGCGGGACACACACGTGGCACCAGGGCCGTGACGGCGCCGCCAGCCGCGCTGCCGCCACCGCTGTCGGGTGCGCTGGCGGCGGCGGGGGCGAAGAGGGCGTCCAGGGATGGTCCTGGGGGCAGCGAGACGGCGAGGGCGGGCAGCAGCGCCAGCGCGGGCGTCCACAGGTCCCTGTAGGGGCAACGCAAAGGGGGGCAGGGAGAATGTAGGTGGAAGATAACAAACAGCAAGAGTGTGAGGCGTAACTTGTCACAGAGACCAAGGTCAGTCTAGGGACCGTGATAACACATCCAGACAGTGCACGGTTAAAACATGAAGAAATGTAGTACATCAGCTGTCCCACCTGTGCGTTGGGCCCAGCATGGCGCAGTATGCCCCAACCACGAACTCCAGGCAACCGCCTCCGCCGCTCCCATCCACCCTCCACTCATGGCCCTCCTCCGCCCGCAGCAGCGCCCGGGCGTCCAACCCGAGCAGCAGCCGCAGCACGCGCAGCAGCAGCAGCCCGCACTCCACCGGCGCCGCAGGTGCTGCTGCTGCTGCTGCCGCCGCCCCCAAGCCTCCCTGCGTCGCGGCATACCCTCCCCCAGGCGCATCAGGTCCCGCCTGCCCATGCAGCAGCGGCCGCAGCAGGGGCAGGTGCCGCCGGCAGGCCGCCACAAAAGACGCCAGGTGCAGGTCTAGCTGACTGGGCAGTGCAACGCCTCCGCCGCCGCCGGCACCCTTGCTGCCTCCCGCCGCCGCCGCCACAGCAGCTGCCTCCCTAGACCTCTGCAGGCTCTCCACCAGACCCGAAAGAACCGCCTCAGCCGTTGCGCTAACGGCTGACGCCGCTGCCGATGGCGCTGGCGCGACAAGGCCGCCGGCGCGCAATGCCAGAGCTGACATAATGTGCCGTACGCTTCGGTCGATGTCGAACAGGAGCGCTTGGTTTACGGCAGGTCGGAAGGTAGCGTAGAAGGCCGCGGGCGCGGGTGTGGTGGGCGGGACGCGCGGGGAGCTGCGCTGGGCGCTGTGGGCCGCCGCGGGCGGCTGGCCTTGGTCGTGGAGGTCATGGTCGGGTGGCAGGGGCAGGATGATGTTGAGCAGCTGGGAGGCTGTGAGGCCCAGGTGCAGGGCCAGGTGGAGCGCGTCTGCGATCGGGGAGACACAGCATATAGTTGAACTTTGGCGCAAATGTAACATATCGGTGCACACCACCCTGTGCCCACGCTTTGGTTACGTGAGATGTAAAGAGCTCAGCCCGGTCAGGCACACTGCCTGACTGATTCGACACATGTCGCAATCTCTGAAAGCGTCAGTGCAAGCCACCGTCAAATACACCTGATGCGCTCCGCTGCTTTGGGCAGACAGCATACAGAGGCCCACTCACCTGTGGCTGCCTGACGCGCCTGCGGCGACGCCTCCTCGCCCGGCGGCAGCGCCAGCGCCAACGACAGGCAGCGGTCCCTCAGCGCGGCCCGCGTGGGGCCGCCAAGCAGCTCAGGGCCCGGGGCGGCGGCGGGGGCAGGAAAGGCGGCTGGTGTGGAGGATGGAGCTGCGGCGGCGGCGGATGAGGGCCACGGCAGCGCCAGCAGCCGCGAAAGGCCTGCACGGGGGGTTTGCACCGCTTGCCGGTCAGTGGGGTCAGTGGGGACCGGGCCTTGCAGGCACGCGGTTTCGCAACTCGTGCACCACGCAACCTTTGCCAGGGCAGACTAGGACGCTGAGGCGCGATAAACAACTTTGGCATCTTGCGCCGGGCAGCCCACTTCTACTCACCCCGCACAAAGGTGGACGTCTTGAGGGGGTCACCTGCCAGCGTAGCCCACGGGACCACCGCCCTCGCCGCCCCCTCCTGCTCCTGGCCATCCTGCTCCCCCTCCTCCCCTTCATCCCCGTCCCCCTCGCCCAGACCCAGGTACGACCCCAGGCCGCCGACATCCGCCCTGGCGGCGCCGCCCCTTCGCCGCCCTTCCCTCCCGGCAACGTGTGAGGGCCCTCCCGCCAGCGCCTCCGAGCCCAGGGTGGTGCGCAGCAGCTGCTTAAGACACTCCACCAGCATGCCCCACAGCGGCAGGTGGGGCAGCCGCAGCAGGGGGCCGGCGGACAGCAGGTCCGAGGCGGAGCGGGACAGGGCGCGTAGGCCAGGCACTGCGTGTGGGGTGTATGGGTAAATTGTCGATCACAGGGGCGAAGAAGAAAGGTTCCAGGGACTAGTGCACAGCGATACATGCCATGAGCCACAAAAGGCTCTGAACCTGCTCCGTCCAGCGGGTGGCGCGGGGCCAACAAGAGTTCAGCCCCCCATCTGCTCCCAACCAGTATTCAAGCCGTGCAACGAGGTACCGGTACCCACCAGTACCAGTACCAGTACCAGTACCAGCTCTCCCGCAAGGCCCTTGGCCCCCAGCCCCTATCACCTACCGTCCGAGGGCTGGAAGCCCAGCGCGTGTGGCGCCATCTCCGCCGCCAGCACGAGGCTCCCCAACGCTGGGTCGAACCACGGTACTAAAGCACCGCTAGGCCACGCCCCCTCCTCCACTCCCTGGCCCTCCACCTCCATGGGCCCCGCTCCCGCCGCTGCCCTGCCGCTGCCCGCTTCCACCCGCACCCTCTCCGCCTCCACCAGCCGCCGAGAGAGGCGCAGCAGCGCCACGCACACGCCGCGTGCCGCCTCGCTGCATCCGCCGCTGCTCGGCAGGCCCGTCGACAGCAGCCCGCCCGGTCCCGCGGGCAAGGCCCCCGGCCCGACAGCTGGTGCCGTACGCACGGCACCTGCTGCCGTACTGCCGTACGCCGTACTGCGGGAGATCTTGTCGCGGCGCAGTACCTCCTCCACGGGAGGCAGGGCGTTGATGAAGTGGGAGATGGCTTCGGATAGAGTGGCGTCGGGCTCTGGGAGGGCATGCGAGTCATCCTCGCCGTGGCTTGGGGCCGAGGCTTCCGGCTGCTCGGCTGCTGCAGCTGCTGCCTGGTCCGCTGCAGCCCGTGCGCGGTCCATGAGGCCGGGAAGGTCGGAGACGGACAGGACCCTGCACGACATGGATGATGGAGGGGCCGCTGCTCACGATGCAGGTGTGAATTGAAAGACAGGCACCGTACGCATGAGCAGCTCCAAGCCATTTCGCCAACACCGCACCGCACTTGACACAACCAGTGCAGCGGCCATGCGTGTCGCAGCCGACCGGCCCCCGGACCCACCCAGCACTCACCCTTGGCCCACCGCCCAGTCGACCCACTCCACAGCGGCCAGCAGCGCCTTAAGCCACACCTCCCACGCCGGGCCCAGCTCCTGCTCCTGCAGCTCCCTGCGCCGCCCTGCAGCACCCCCGCCACCCCCACCCTCACCCTCACCCGCCCCCACAGCCTCCCCGTCACTCTCGTCCACCTCCATGCCCCCACCCTGTCCTTCCTCATCCTCCTCGTCCACAAGGGGCGGGGGCAAGGGAGGCACCAGCACGAAGGGGACCAGCTGGTCCAGGGTATCCACAGTTAACCCACTATCCTGTTGCTGCTGGTGCTGCTGCTCGCACAGCCAACGGAACCACCGCCCGCTTGGGCCCAGTCGGGGACCGGCGGCTGGTGGCTGGGCCCTCATGCCCCCACCTGCCCCAGCGGCCTGCCCGTCGACGTCCATGCCCAACCCCTGCGTTTGTGTATGGGGTGTACTGCCATACGTATCGCTATGGCCGTGCGTGTGGATGCGGGTGTGTGGGGCGTGCTCCTGCTGCCGCTCCTGCTGCTGCCCGCCGAGCACCTCCACCACTGCTGCGGCAAGGCGGCCGTGCAGACCCATGCACAGCCGCCGGGCGGCGCGGGAGCCGCCGGCGGCCGTCGGGCCTCCAGTGCCCTGCGGTGGTGGCGCAGAAAGCAATGCGGACCGGGTTCGTCAAGTGAAGGGAGGTCACAGCCACGTGCACCCGTTCCTCCACCCTCAGCAAGAGCTGTCGGCGGTGTGATGTCACGGGACACGCAGTGTGGACAGGGCGTGCGTGGGTGGGACGGTGTGTTCTTTCGCCGGCCCATCAATTTGCCTCACCTGCCACAGCCACAGCACGAACGCCGGCAGAGACGCAAACGACTGCTGCAGCTGCGGACCGTCGCTCAGGGCCCCTGCCGCAGCAGCAGGTGCTCCCGCCTTGAGCCCCGCCGCCGGCCCCGCCGCCGCCGCCGCACACAGCCGCCGCCGCAGCTCGCCCGCCCTCGGGCCGTACGACAGGCAATGGTGGGCGAGGGCTGTGACGGCGCGGACCAGGGAGGGGGCGTAGCCAGGGGCGGCGGCGGAGGACTCGGAGCCGTCCGAGTCGGCGAGGTAGGGCGAGGACGAAGAGTAGGAGCTGCCCGCCTCGTCCGCTGCGGCAACCATCACGAAACGTGCCAGCACACATCAGCTATTTGCAGATCAGTGCACCACACGTCGTGAGTCTTTGTGTGGTTGTAAGCGGATAAGTACCATTCAAGTCAGCAATCGCATCGCCCACTTTGCACCGCCGTTGTACCACAGATGCCCCTCCACCCCCGGCCCTTGCTGTGTCCTCCACCCTCTCACCTCGCGCGTCCCTCAGCGCCCTAACACACAGCCCCATGACCTCCAGCAGGTAGCCGTTGCACAGCTGGAGCGAGGCGTCATCGGGACCGCCCAGCGGCCGAGCCAGCGCAGTCAGCGCCGCGGCGGCACCCTGCACCCCGACACAGGCCACACTGAATTCACTTGCAGACCAGGCAGCATGAGTGGATGCATGATTTGCGCAGGAAGCCACCATGTCCAGCCGAGGACACTGTGTCCGCCTTGCGCCCAGCATTCCTCTTTTGTTGCCGGCGCACCTGCCGTACTCCCGGGTCGGGCTGCGCCAGCCTGTCCACCAGGCGCCGCAGCAGCGACACCGCGTTGACGCTCTCTGGGGTAAGGGAGAGGGTTGAAGGATAAGCTGGCTGACGCACTTGCTGATGGTAGGTGGTCCGTTGGATGGGTAGGGGTGGGAGGAGCTGAGCATTTGGCACAGTAGGCCGCGGCGAACCGCCGCAGCAAGTGTAAACACCCATATGACGCTCTGCCACCCCCCGGCTCAGGGCCGCGAATTCTCATACCCGGCTGTACCTGTTTTCCATCGAAGGTAGACACCACGCATCCCCGCTCACCTGCCTCCCCATCCAGGTTCTGCTTCTGCGCCCACACCAGCCACTCCCGGCACAGGCGTGCACACAGGTCGGTCAGCGCACCGCCGCCGCCGCCGCTGCCCTCTGCTGCCGCCCCGAAGCCGCCAGGTGGCCCCGCCGCCGCCCCTGCTCCGGCAGCCAGGCCCGCCAGAATGGCGTCCAGCAGTGCCATCGCCTCTGCGCCCTCACGCCGGGCGCCCCTGCGTGTGTCGGGATGCATGCGTCACTGCATGGTACCGAGCGGCGGTTGTCAAGGTGGTGCTGCAGTGAGTGCATTCAAGCTGGCTGAGGTGCTCCATGTTGCAGCACCAGTATGTGCTTATTGTGTGTGTAGTGTAGTGAGTGTGTATCACGTCAGCTGTGCATGCCCTGCCGCTAGAGTCAGCACAATAGTCCACACCAACCGGTTGCACCGCTAACCCACACCCACCGGGTGTACCAGAGCACCAGCTGCACCGCTCCCACACCCTAACCCACCGGGTGTACCAGTGCACCAGCTGCGGCGCCAGGCAGCCGAACAGGTCCCGCGGCAGGGGCTCGGGGGAGGCGGCCAGACGCAGCACGGCGGGGAACAGCCGGCGCAGCAGCGCTGAGTAGCGCGTGGGACGGGCGCTGCGGCAGTAGCATTGCGAAAAATACATTGCAGTAGTAGATGGAAGGTCGTTAGACGATAAGCGGCAATTTCGCAGGTGCACATACAGCACTGCTATCGCTTGCGCTGTATCGCTGCTATCAAGGCGTACCGCAAAGTATCCCCACGCACCCTTTTCCCGCCTCTCCCGCCGCCGGGTCGGCTGCGTGCAGCTCCTGCGGCAGCGCCGCGTTGGCGCCCACCAGCCACAGGCAGGCGGCGTGCAGCAGCTCGGAGGCGCCGGAGCGGGCCTGGGGGCAGCAGCGGGGTGAGGTTGATGGTGGGGCCAGCCGTGGAATGAGGTTGATGGTGGTTGTGGTGGTTGTGGTGGTTGTGGTGGTTGTGGTTGTGGTTGTGGTGGTTGTGGTAGTGGTGGTGGTACCGTAGCTATGGCAATAAGTCGCAGCACAACTGAGACGTGGCTGCCATGCGTTGGCCCCACGCAGGACACAGGCGAAGACACGTGCGTGCACACTCGTAGGGAACACTCATAGGTATGATACCGCTATGCTGGGTCGCACGGGCCCAGAAGCCTGTGCAGCGCAGCACGGGGCACCCACCTGCGGGTCGGTGCTCTCCTCCGCCAGCCGGCACGCGTGCGGCAGCAGCGCGTCAAGGCACAGCCGGTGCACCTGCACCTGCGCCGCACCGCCTCCGCCGCCACCACCACCGCCACTCCCACCGCCGCCGCCATCCTTGCTGCCCCCTGGCCCAGCTCCTTGCTTCCCCTGCGGCACCCCTGCGCCCGCCACTGCGACCTCTAACACCACACGTTCACCCGACGGATCCCAAGGTAGCTGCTGCGCCAGGCGGGCAGCTGCGGGCCCGGCGGCGGCGGAGACGAAGATAGCGCCGTCGGCAGCGGCGCCGTCGACATTGAGCCCCGCCGCCGCCAACGTGCTTAGGTCTACGGCGGCCAGCAGCGGCAGGGCGGGCGGGTTGCGCCCTAGCCACAGCTGCACGCGGCACTGCAGGGCGCGTAGCTGTGAGGATGGGTCGGAGGCGGGGGCGGCGGGGGATTCCTGCAAAGACGGTAGCGGGGGGCAAACACAGTTGGGAGTGTACAGCAATGCATGCCGTACGGTTGGCACCGGGCGGCTGGCTTGGTTGCCCTCACAGCGTAGTACTGACTGGGCAGGGTGAGCGACGGCATGACATGAGAAGCCTTGCCTTAGGGGCACGGCTGCCGGGCGGTAGCACGGAAGACGAGGCTGGCGTCGTGGAGGCCGCCGCGCCAGCTCCAGCGGCTGACAGCCCCGTGCCGTACTGCTCGGCCAGGTACGGCTCCAGGAGGGGTACGAAGTACGGCATGGCGGCCTGCGCCGGGCACGCAAAGCGGTAGTTATTTGCATGCCAAGGAGCGTAAGTGCGACTAACAAAGACATGCCATCCAGGCTTCGCACGGGCTATTCACGCTCACCCGCAGTGTCGCCGGCTGCAGCCTCTCCCATCGCTCCAGCGCCCCCACCGCCACCTCCGCCACCGGCACGTGCTGTACGCCCAGACGCAGCGCCAGCGCCAGCGGCTGGGCCAGCAGCGGGGCGGCGGCGACGGAGGAGGAGGCAGCGGTGGCGGCGGCGGCGTTGGACTGCGGCTGAGCTGCCAGCAGCGCGGGAGGCGCGGATAGCAGCAGCTTGAGGCACGACACCAGCAGCTCGTCCTGCGTGTGTGTCAATGCGCACAGCGTTTGCAAGGTGCGCTATTATTGCCCAGCAGGCGGCATGCAGGATGCATCGTATTGATGCACAGATAGATACCGGTACCAGCAGGCGGCAGCGTACTGGCCATCGGCGCCCCATGAAGTAGATAACGGGGCAGCATGCCACGCACTGCATGTCTTGCCCGTCACACAACACCGCCCACCTTGTACTGCCCGCACGCCGCCGCCACCCTCCGCAGCAGCCCCGCAAAGAGCTCCGCCACCGCCGCCGCCTCCGCAGCAGCAATCAACGCCTTGCCGCCGCCGGCCCTCTCCGCCGCCACCGCCTCCACCGCACCCGACGCTGCCGCCGCCGGCGGCGTGAAGGCCCCCGCCGCCTCCGTCAGCGCCAGCGCTGTGGCCGCCAGGCGGTACGTGGCGCTGACTAACGGTCGCTCCGCCGCCACCCCGCACAGCGCGGCGGCGGCGGGAAGCGCCCAACGCGCGAACAGCGCGGAGCCGCACTCGGGGAGCAGCGTGCCCAGAAATTCTGGGGCAGGTAAACAACAACCTTCAGTACGGTAGGACTCAGAGGTTGGAGTATTTCCAGCAGGAAGGTTATGACCATCTGGAAAGGGGGATGTCCGTGGCGTTGGGACGAGCCGTGGTAACCACTCGCCTGCCAGGTGGAAGTACGACATCATGTCGCGCATGTCGTACGCCAACAGTCCACCGTACAGCTCCTCGGCGTCCTCCGCGGCAGTGGCCGCCGCAGCGTCAGACTCCTCTCCGCCGCCGCCGCCGCCTTCGCCCGCCACCTGCTGCTGCTGCGCGTACGTCGGCAGCGTGTACCGCAGGTCCAGGTGCCGTACGGCATCCAGGCTGTACGACATCAGCGTATCGTACACGCCCAACCGCAACCGCCGTACGGCCTCCCGGCCATACTCGCGCTCGAGCTGCTTCTGCGGGCGCACAAAGCGCAAACCCAGGCGAAATAAGCGTCTGCCCCGTACTCCAGGCCTGCCTAACATCCTTCACGCAGACGCAAAGTGAAGCAGCAATACCTTGCCCTTCTTTCCAGGCGGCCGGCATGCCCACACTCCGCCGCCCGCCGCCCTACCCTTGCGTCTCCCCCCAGCGCCTCTGGTGCCGCCATGAGCGCCCGCCACAGGTGCAGGTACAGCTCCCAGCGCTGCGCCCCCTGCATATCCTCCAGGAAGCTGGGAGGCGCGGACAGCGGGTTCTGCTCGGAGGCAAGCGCGGCGTCCAGCCGGGCGTCCTGGGGTGGGGTGCAGAGGTGGGCAGTCGGAATGCTGCATCATGCTAGAGGCACAGCACGGGTCCGCAAGTGTCGGCAACAAGGTACTGTAACTTGCTAAAATGTCATGAGCCGGAGAAGGGGGACCGAGGTTTAGCGTACTGGGCAGTGTGGCTGCGCAATGGGGCAGTTTCGGGCTCGGCTTGGCTGGGATTGGGGCACGAGGTGCACCGTGCTGGACAGTGTGGCCCCCCGGCCTCACCTGCAGGGTGCAGCTGAGCAGCGGCGCCGCCAGGGCGTGCAGCAGGGAGCCCAGCCGGGCGGGCTGGCGGGAGGACACCTGCGCGCACGTGTGTAACAACTTGAGTTTAGAGGGTTAAAGTCGCCTCATCTCCGACGGCTGCGTTTTGCACGGACACAGACCGGCGCGTGGGGCATTTGGGGCACACATGCTGCAGGGGGCGCAAAGCAATGCAGAATGCACATACCGTAGGTGACAAGTAGTGCGAGTGGCGGGGCACCCACGTACCTGCAGCAGCGACTGCATGAGGGCCAGGTGCACCCTGCGCTGCGGCTTCTGCAGCCCCACCACGCTGGGGTAGGCGGCTGGGGTGTGGGACGTGGGAAGGTGGTAACAGGAGATCAGCAAGGAGCGGGTAGCAGGAGCGACAGAGGAGTCGTGCAGGCACCAGTAGTGAGCACGCTGATACCAACGCAATCACACAGAAGTCGTCATGCAGTAAGAACCCAAAAGCCCTGTTTGCACGCAGAGAAGCGTGTCGCCCTTTAGGTCCTTGCCATAACCTGCATGCCGCAACCACGAGAAAACCAAGCCACTCACCCACGATGCGTGCCAGGAGGCTGGCCACCAGCTCCGACGCGCCCTCGTCCCCTGCCGCGCCTGCCTCCCCGTGCGCCGCCCCCGCTCCACCGGCCCCTGCCCCCGCCCCCGCCCCCATGCGGCACGCCACGCTGCACAGCGCCAGCAGCAGCACGCAGTCCCCCTCCAGGGCCCCCCCGAACTCCGTGTGGGTCGAGGACGTCGCCGGAGCGGCGGCGGCAGGAGGGGATGCACCCACAGCCGCCGCATTTGTCGCCGCCGTCTTGCTGCCAATGGCGGATGCCACCCGCAGCCTCAGCGCACGCATCATTGCCAGCAGGCCCTGTGGGGGGGAAAGAAGTTGCTAAAGTAACACGATACTGAAGTGCTCCACGTGTCGCGATAAAAGTTCGACCCACTGCGATGTCGTCCGCGGTGTCGCACGCATCATGGCCAGCTGCCCCTGCGGGGTGAGTGTGCCACGTGCAGTGCCACAGGTGCCCAACAAAGCAAGGTGCGGCAACACCGCCTGCCTGCCTGCCTGCACTACACCACAGGATACCAGGCTGTCGTACAGCGCCGCACGTGTACCACGCCGCCATCCCGCACCTGCTACCCCTCCGGCACGGCCACCCGGTCAAGGCTAACGCACTTCACATGGCGCTCGTAAAGTAATGGTTTGCACACAGAGCGCATACAGGCGCAGCACGCCTTGCCGCACCTGCTGCCCCTCCAGCACGGCCACCGGCTCCGCCAGCCCCGCCATGCCGCGCACCGCCAGCACCGCCAGCCGGAAGCCGGAGCCGCCAGCCACGCCCGCGCGTGCGGCGGCGGCGGGGTCGGCCCCCGTCTGGGCGGTGGTCAGCAGATGGCCCAGCAATCGCTGCAGAGGGGGCGGACGGGGTGATACGCGGAGGACTAAGGCGTAGCGGGCGTGCTTCATAGGTCGGCCTCGCAAATCGAGGTTGTAGTGTGGCCCTATTGAACAGCAGCTGGCGGCTAGCCAGTCGCAAGGGGGAGGAGACGGCACAAGGGGAGCGAAGGCTGCATATGATGCAATAGTGGACAGTGTTGGGTTGCGGGTAGATTGCAGGAAACAACATGTAAAGATTTTAGGTATTGGCAACACTAGACGGTGCACCATACTGGAGCACCCCACCGGGAGTCCCCCGAACCCCACAGACCGCAACCTCACCCTCAGCTCTTCCACGGCTGTGGCGCTGCCAGGACCTGCCGCCACCAGCTCCTGCGCCACCTGCACAACACACCATTAAGACACACCGTTAAGGCGTACCGCTGCATTTACTGCTGCATCATGGAGGTTTCGTCATGGAGCGCGAGAGACGGCATGTGTGCTGCCATGGGCAGCAAGTAGCATGGTCTGCAGATGAGAGAGGACTCCTGGCTGAGAAGGCGGGAAGAAGCATACCGATGCCCTGTGTACCCTTCTCGTTTAGTAGCTATGTAGTCACCTGTTTCACCAGGTTGTCCGCTGCCGCTACCGCCTCGTCTCTAACGCCCTTGTTGTTGTGGATGGCCAGACGTTCCAGCCAGGGGAGCAGCGTCTGCATCATGACGACGGCACAGGGAGGGCAAGGGAGCTGTTTGGCGGCATGGCACCACGGCTTAGGAGCACGCTACCTTGCGCAACGTCAAAGGCACGGGTGCGGCCGCCTGAGCTTTACTAGGCAAGCCCACACGCCCACAGCACCTTCTAGCGCAGCGTACACCATGGGGTTCCCCTGACCACCGCATGCACCTGACTCACGGTGACACCCGCGCCCACCTGCCAGTCCCCGAGCAGACGCGGTCCGAACCCCGCGCCCTGCGTGCCCAGCAGGCGCAGAGCCGCCAGGTACGGCTGGTACCTGCAACGGCAATGGGGTACGGAATCCTCACTTAACGCATCTGACCAAGGAAGACGGTCAATCGAATCAAGGCTCGACCGCACGTTGTTCCTCGTCATCGCAAGTCTTGGGGCAAGCCCTGTTGCAACTTGCAGAGTCCTCAAGGCCTGCTCAAACTCCCGTCCTTGCCACTGCTGCTGCTGCTGCACACCTGGCCGGCTTCTGAGCGTTCACCAGCTCCCCCACCACCCGCCGCGCGTAGTCGTACGCCGACCCAACCGCCCGGGCCTCCTTGCCGCCGCCGCCACCACCACCACCATCACGCCTCCCCCTGTCGGCCGGGTGCTGCCGCTGCTGCTGCTGCTGTTGCCTGTGCATGAGCGGCAGGGCGGCTGCCAGTGTGCCCAGGGCGCCTGCCACCTCCGTGTTGGCCGCCTTGCCGGACCTCGACCAGCCGCTGCGGGAGATACCAGAGGTAAGCAGCATCAGCATGAACAAGCACATGGCCGCGCATGAACGGAGTGGCCTAGGGTGTGCAACCGGCCGCGGCTGACAGGAAACGACGCATCTGGCGCAGTGAAACACCTCCTTGCCCGTTACAGCAGGACGTACAGGTATGCACCCCGCATTTCCCCTGCACTCACTCGAGCACCTTGACTGCCTCCTCCACCAGCCACCCAGCGCTCAGCCCGCCGCCACCGCCCGCCCCCTGCCCCGCCCCTGCATCCCCTGCCCCTCCTCCGCCCTCCACCCCTCCTCCGCCACCCGGTCCCGGCCCAGCGGGGCCAGGCGACTGCGCCCCTGCCCCCGCAGCCTCCGCCCCTGCTTCCCCTGCTTCTCCTGCCCCCGCTGCCCCTGCGCTTGCCCCGGCTGCTGCCGCTGCTGCTGCTGCGTCCCCCCGCAGCAGCAGCTCCGCCAGTAGCTCCATCAGGGCGGACCGCACGCCGGCGCTGAGGCCGCGGCCGGCGGGGGACGAGCGCTGCGGGGACAGGTGGAAGCAGGCGAGGGCAGGTTGAAGCAGTCTGCAAACAAGTGGACCCATGTCGAACTTGAACAAGAGTGTAGAGACGCGGAACAGCCGCGACCGCCTTTGGTGACCCGATGCAGCGTCAGACCGACCCACATGCGTAAATCGGGCCGCATGCGTCACGGTATACCTTGTGCCACCCACCATGGTGCTCTGCATGTCCCGCGCCTTGGGCTGCAGCACGGCCAGCGCCTGTGAGCACACGGCATCGTCCTGCGGGGTGGGGGCGGAGACTCTCTCAAGGTGAAACGACGGAGAGGAAGGCGGCGCAGCAAGGCTGGGAGCTTGGAAGGAGGCCAGCCAGGCTGGTGCGTAAGTACACCACAGGCGCGGCACGACGGCACAGTACCCCAGCAGCGCCCCAGCAGCAGCTACATAGTTGGCGGCATACTCGTATCCCACTTGCACACAGGCCACCCACATCCAATGTCAGCAGGGTAGTCAACAGGCGTAGCGCGGCGGCGCGGACCTGCGGTGCGGCAGGGAAGGCAGGCGTTGTTAGTACGTGCACGCGCTAAACGACTGGACAGTCACAGCGCGGCGGCACGCACTTGCGAGGCAGGTAAGACTGGCGTGCCCTCGGCACCGGCGGTTCGGCGAGGCCGCATTTCCCACCAAGCCCACAATGCCACCTAGCTGCTACTGCGCCCTCAAGGCCGGCTGTCCCGAGCTGGACCCTCCCCTCTTGCCCCCAACTCGCGCCGCCCACCACACCAAAGCCCACCACACCGCACCGATGACACCCCCGCCAGCCCACCGCACGTACCGTGGCCGTCTCGTTGCGCTGCATGTCGTACAGCGCGCCCGCTAGCGCGCCCGCCCGCCTGCCGCCCAGGGCTGCGGCCCACAGGGGATCCTCCCGCAGGCAGTCGCGCAGCTGGTCCAGCAGGCGGCCGCATACGCCGTCCCGGGTGCGCACGGAAGCGGGGTCGGAGCCTGGGCGGGGAGCAGGCAGCAGCCGGGGTAGCAGGAGGTTGGTGGAGGCGGAAGGCTAGGAAAGCTACTGGGTTACTGGAAGTAACTTAGATCATGCAAGTATGAGTATGGCGGTGGGATGGAGGCTTGGGCGTGGCATGGCGAGCCCTCCGCTCCTTCCCACGGATACAGCTACCTTGCTAGGTCCTGCATGGCCCTTCGGGGTCAAGGCACAGCCGCGGAGTGCAACTTCAACGCACAGCCAGCTACGCACCCTTGTAACATTTCAGGGATATCTGAATAGATTCTATTATGCTGGTTCCGGGTTCCGATAGCAGCAAGTCCAGTGCAGCCGGGACGCTGAGCCCAGCGCCCTCCTCCTGGATGGACTTGATTGCCGCGGCGACCGCATCACGTCTGTTATTGTAATCATATTTGTCACATATTGTCTCGGAGGCCTCGCGGAGGGCCTCCAGAGCGATCTGAAGGCCCGCGCTTTCTGCCATCCAACTTAGTTGAACGTAATCTTGTAGCAGTAGCCAGGCATTCCTGTAAACAGTATTGGAATAAGATATGCGGTACAGGCAACAGCGAAATCGTGCTGAGCGTGCTGAGCGGTTGCAGACGTTAACTCTTACGTCACATCCTGCATGCCTCGACTAGAAGCACACGACTACTAGTACATTTGATCTTTCTATGTTCATTTAGCTACCAGATATGTGAGCATATCGCATCGCTGGGATATGTCGCACGAAAATGAGCCCGCCTCGCAGGTGCCTGGGGAGCAGGGGAGTCCCTTATCACATCCTGTCCCACCGGTCCCTTACCGTACCGCTTTCCCCTGGTTGCCACACAGCCCGTGGTGGTGTACTCTGGCGTGCTTTGCTGTAAGTGCCTGGTGAGACCCCCAGTTGATGCGCCCAGGTTAATCCGAGCAGAGCCGCTGGGCACGCGTCAAGTTTGCTCTTCCCTCTTGAACACCCGACTGACGTGCACTCGAGGACCGTTGCTGCTGGCAGACGGTGGAAACACATGATTGCACCTGGACGTACTGTAACAGCATGCGGGCGAGGGAAAATAATTACCGCAATGGCGCACACCTCCTCCCAAGGCGCGCTGCGTACCGGTACCCCCTACCAACTACTTCACAACCACCTCGCCCTGCTCGACACGCAGCGACCCGCATCGTTGTCCACACGTGACCCACTGCACCCATTCAATGCAAACCGCACTACATCAGGCTGCAGGTGGAGCGCATCTCCCATACGCCCATCGCTCCTCCCTTCCCCTCCTCCACTTTCCCCCTGTCCTCCCTCTTCAACAGCGGCGAGCCCAGTCACTGTCGCACCTCCCGTCCTTGGCCACATCCATCGCCCGCCGCACCGCCGTCGCCCCCGCCGCCTCCCACTGCCTCGCCAGCCACTCATCACCTGCACTCCCTCAGGGGTCTCCCCTGCCTTTGCCTGCTGGTGACCAGCTCCCTTGCTCGACCACCCGTGCCCCCTGCCACCTTGCCTGCCACAACGTTGCACGTTACTGGTCAACAAGCAGCATCACTACTGCAAAGTTCGTTTCCGTCAGGCACAGCGCTACAATGCTCCCCTTCGACTGCTCGCACATCCCATACATCAAATAAACGTGTTGTGGTCGTACAGCCCATGTACAGCCTGCGGCCAACGACCTGCTACACGCTGACCACTCAACTCACACTCGTACCGCCCTCCCAACCAGTGTTCAGTGGTACGGTACCACCCCCATTCTAGGATAGCTGCCCCCGTACGTTGCACACACTCAATGCCTCCCTCATTAAAGGGACAGGGACCTGCGTGGCCCTTGCAACTATGAATCGCTGCAGACATATGGTCGTTGCTGCTGACTCCATGACAGCATCTATCCCTAGACGCTCGCTTCACAACCACCGACACACACGCAGTGCACACTGGTACACACGGCACAGCCACACACAACTGCCTTCCGAACGATGTTTTGTAATGAAATAAAATAAACGAAATGGACATAAAGTGCTATATGTACGCCAAGGGCATCGGCACCCGCTGAACAGCCTTCCACACCCGCTGATGTAACACGCAGCGTATGTCGACAGTTTCTGCGCGGTTACCGTACAGCCCTGGCAACCAACCGTAGTACTATGTTTCGTACTTCAACCGTTTGCCACCTTGAAGCATGTGATGATCACAATCCTCAACCGTCTGCCACCTTGAAGCATGTCTTGATCACGGCACTGAGTGGGCCTATTGCCCCATTGGCGCCCCGCACCGGGTTGGACCTGCGCGCATGGCACGTGGCACGTGGCAGGACAAGGGGCAGGTGACGCAGGCAGGTGCTTCTGGTACTAGCCACGAGGGCTACACATGGAACAGCGCTAGCTTACAATGCCAATGCTGGCAAGGAAGCCAGAAGAAAGGAACATGCAGCAGGGAGCACACAGAGCAGGGTCCGGATGCAGGACGGCGTGCTTGAAACACCGGTGAGAGATGGGACAAGGCAGGGGCCCCCCGGTACCAACTCCGCACACCTACCGCACCACGGCCTGGCCCTCTGGACAGTGGTCACCGTGTGGTTCCACCAGACCCTCATCATTCTGGGCAACTGGCGGTGCCAAACGCTGACTAGTGCTTGCTTACTCCATGTCCCGCGGTACCAGACTTGCCTGTGCTTGCATGTCCTCCATCCCCAAGACCCACCCTCAGACCAGGTCCTGGGGCAGGCGCCTTTTGCTTGGTAACCATGCACAAGCTGTGCCTTTCCTCTCTACCCGTGTAGCGGTCAAGCAGCAACACCAAGCTAGCGTCGGCGCAAGGTGAACACCGCCAGGGCTGACGCGCGCCCATCGCGTACCATAACCCCGCCCAATTCAGGACGCGGTTTGCCTCGCGAACCGCTCCTAGAAGTTCCCCATGTATGCTTCTGGCCTCACTCCTCCCCAGAATATGCAACTATCCTTCTGCGCAACTGCATCGCTACCCACTTGAGGACGCAGGTGCCCCACGAGAAGGTGCCGTACACGAATACGGCGCAGTCGAGCCGCGCCTCGCACGCCCGCATGCAATCGTCGAAGCCGTACCGTATGTACAGCACCAAATCGTCTCCTCGCATGTCCCACCCGTCGACGCACATGTAGCGTTCTGTGGCAAAACAGAGGGCAGACCAGCATAAGACTTCATAGCATGCCGAATTGCGTGCCCACACCGCTGCGCCCGCATACGGTAGCTGCGCTATGGCTTCAGCTCCAGCCAGCACACGGCCAGCCGGTATGCACTTGGTGGTCTCTTGCAGTGGAAACCACTCGTTACCACAACACACGAGCAAACCGTGCGTCCAGACCCAAACCACGGCACCGCAGCGTCAGCGTCTGTGGCCTGCTACCCATGCTGGGACCCAGGGCGCAGGGCACGCGCTTACCAAAGGTTCCGGGGCTGGGCGTAACAAAGCACACGCCTCCACCCGAGCCGGTCCAACCGAGGTTGACGGCCGTGGAGCCCTTGTCGCCCTTGAGCGGGTTGGACTTGCGCACGCACTCCCCGGTCGTCGTGCTGTACACCACGAACTGGCAGCCGTACGTCTGCCGACACAGTCTCCGGCATTCGGTCATGGACCGGGCGGTCCCCGTGGCCACATCGTAGCCAGCCATGTCAATCCCAGGCACGCAACCTGTACGGCAGATACCGGTACGTGCAGAGCATACGACAAACTGGCACATTTCGGCAGTTGGCATCAAGGTCAGTACGCGTGACTCAGGTGGCAACGAAACGAATATTGGTCTGCGTGTAGCACTGTGTGTAGTGCCGTGGCAGTTGCGGCAGTAGCAGCACCGGACCGACCCGGCTGCTCACCAGCACACGTGGTGCATGACCAAGGACATACACACGGTCTTGCGGAGGTCCGCTTGCTGCAACACGCCGTCTATGCGGATGCTAGTGGTGGACCTGGATGGGTCGCACCGCTCATAGGTGGGCCTAGCCAGGTCGGCACAGCGCTGGGTGGAATCGCGCCGCTCGTCCCCCGATCATGTCGGCGCACAGCTCTTCACGGAATGACAGCGATAGGATACGACCGTCCTTGCACAACTGGGGATTGCTGGCGGTTAGGTATGCATTTGCAGGTACTAGAATGCGATCAGGAAAGTGGAAAGCAGCAAGGCTCATGCTGACTATGACCTGGCTGGCAGTAAGCGGGGTGAAAGGGCTTGCACCACATAGTACCGGTACGGCCACCGCCAGCGCCGCACAAGCATAATGTTACGAAGCAAATGATGACATGCATACTGCCCAGCTGTGACAAGGCACCTTCCTTACGTTTGCCACCCGCCATGCCGCCATGCCCCTCACGCTGCGGTAGTAACGACATTCGCGTACGGGTCCCCACAACCGTGTTGCTAGGTGTGACAACTTGACTGCCTGTGTGTAGGGCTTCATGGTGTGGTGCCCTGCCCGCGACTAGGCCTTGGCAGTAGCGGGCTTTTGGGCTTTGGGAGGGCTGTCCCGTTGCCCTCTCGGGGTGGTGGGTGTGGTACGACACCCCGACCGGAAGGGGTCCCCTGTAAACAACCGAACCTAACCAAACCGGTGACAGCTGTAAGCCTCACCCCGGTCAGGGAGCGGCGGTTGTGTCTGTGGCGGCGGCGGCGGCGGCGAGGGGCAGGCTGGCAGCACGTCGCGGACAAATAGGCCATGGCATGGGTACCCGGTGCCGAAGCTGGGGTTGTTGATGGACGACTGTGTCTTGTACCACCCATCTGCAAAACACGCATGCACGAACACTGGTAGTAAGACCCGGGGGGCACAGGGACTCACTGTCAGGTACTAAGCATGTCCCCGCCGGTGGCATCTGCTGGCATGGCGGGCCAGTTGCGTACCTGAGTTGAAAGCTTTGCAAGTGCAGATGCGGTTGCAAGTATCAGCGGCGCGAGCAAGGCCGGAGGAGACGTCCTCTCGACCTATGTCGTCGCGTGCGTGGTCCCTGTTGGGCAAGAAGGTGTAGCCCCTGGGGATGGCGCGGCACTCTGCAGAGGGACAGCAGGAAGCACACAGCAGCAGCAGGGCTGGGATCGCACGCACGGACGACACGCAAATGGAATATGGAACATCACGCACCATCGTCAAAGCACCACTACACAGTGGATTCCATTGGGTGGGAAGTTAAGCCGCCGGGCAGCACGGGGCACGCTGCTGGCGGCGAGAGGGCGGCAAGGGGTTGCGCGCGGGCGTATTTTGCGGACAGAACCATATGTACTAAAGCTTGCGGCGGCATCCCAGGGCCAAACATGAGCTAGCCCCGTAACGCACCGTCATGCGCCCTGGTGAAACAACAGGGTGCCACAGGCAAGCAAAGGGAGGCGATTGGGCTTGGCTTGGGATGAGCTACAAAGTGCAGCTCCGGGGTCTCCTCCGCTTTTTGGTTTTGGTTTTTTACAGGGGACCCCTTCCGGTCGGGGCTACACTTTAATCAGGTACCTGCTGCAGGTGCGTCCCGGTGGACACGGTCCACCTGGTCAGCTTCCGGTGGGCAGATGCCAGTAGGCAACACGTGGTTGTACCCGCCGGCACACCGCTGCAGCATGCTAGGTGTCAGGGGAGCTCCCCTGGTGGGTGTGTCAGGCGCACAACGTGCCAGACGGTGCCAGTAAGGTAACCACAATGCTCCCAATACAGCCCATTGGACACCCACCGCTCCTCCAGTACTCTGTGCCGTCCGGCGTCGTGAGCACCAGAAGTCCGCTGTCCCGCAGCACGGCGGTGTAGGGCCCCGGGTCCAGGGAGCCCAGCGCCAGGCTCCACACCTCGTACGACCCCCCGCCCGCCAGCAGCGCCAGACGACCGTTGGTCTGCATGTCGAACAGGGGACAGCAGGGCGTGCCAGTTGGCGGGGGCAAAAGTAAGCGAACGAATGTACGTGCTACAGATCCAGCACGTTTGTTTGCCCCTCAGAAGCACGTGGACCAAGTCCCTTGTCAGCATTGCGTGGATTTCGCTGCATGGGATACGTGGCCGTACGTGAACAACCGTGGATGCATGTCCGAGCAGGCTCATTACGGCAAGTATCGTCATCGTCCTCTGCGCCTCTCCCGATAGACCTTGAGCAACCTCCTGCAACCAGTGTGTGCAGCACCGTGCATTCATCTCCTCGTAACACGCGTGCATGGACCCACCCTCAGGGTAAGCCACACGGGCGGGGTGGCACGGGATGTGATGCCCCACGCCGCCCGCAAGTCCCACAGAACGGCGTTGGGGTTGTAGGCGCTCATGCCTGGGCCTTGCGAAGTCTGGGGGCCCCTTATGACCACGTTGCCGTCCTCCGTCACTGTCAGCTTCACACTGCCCGACCGAGACACCAGCTGCTGCGTGGGGTACAGCACGTCGCCCTGGGCCAGGGCCAAGACGGTGGGGCTCCCTGCAGGGAAGTGCGATGCGTGCTGATTACAAGGTAAGTTGCTCACGCAGCATTATCCACAGTCTGTAATGGCTCACGGCAGGGACGCATTTATAGCGAAGCCAAGTTCTCCTACCGCGTACAGGCGGTGGGGGCGGAGGTGGGCTCCGGGGCGGTGGAGGTGGTGGGCTGCGCCGTACAGGCGACGGAGGTGGGGGCCTACGGACGGGTGGTGGAGGCGGCGGACTGTGCCGTACAGGCGATGGAGGCGGGGGGCTACGGACGGGCGGTGGAGGTGGAGGGCTGCGCCGTAAAGGCGACGGAGGTGGGGGCCTACGGACGGGTGGCTGAGGCGGCGGACTGTGCCGTACAGGCGATGGAGGCGGGGGCCTAGGGACGGGCGGTGGTGGAGGGCTCTGACGAGGGGGCGGTGGAGGGCTCTTGCGGACTGGTAGGGGCGGCGGTGTGGGACTGTTGCGCACAGGGGTTGGCGGTGGGGGGCTGCGGACTGGGGGCGGCGGTGGGGGGCTGCGGACCGGGGGCGATGGCAATGGTGGGGCCTTGCTGTTACCTCCCGGCCTCGCACCAATCGCACACTCCGAGGTGCTCCTGTCGTAGCGACATATCCACAGCCGAACCACGTTGTCGTCGTCGGTTAGGTCTGCAAATGATGGAGACCGGACAAAGGGGATTTTTAAAACTCTCTCATGGGTTTGACACGAGATGCCCAAATCAAGTGACGGCAAGTTTACTGCGTGCACTTTTGTTTGATACCCACAATGAACGCAGCCCCGCAGCTGCCCAAAAGCCCCACATTGCCTGCTATGCAACACCCATCAGCAACCACATTGGACTCCCGGGAACGCGGCAGCACTCACTCGCCCGCATCCAGACCCGGATCTCAACCATGTCCCTCGGCGCCCCGTTGGGTAACAGGCTGTAGTCGGGTCGCAGCTGCGTGCGGCCGTGCGCCATGTCGCTGTCGCTGACACGTGTGTCGTACTTTGCAAGCACCTGGTGCACCAAGACACGGCCCGCGTGATCGTAAGCCACCTCAGCCAGGTGCTCGTCGCCTCCTAGCGGCTTGCGGAAGCTGAGGTACACGTTGTGCGTGTAGGCATCACCCAGCCACTCGGGGCGGATGCGGATGAGACACTCGCGCTCGTAGTGTTGGGAGGGCAGCTGCAAGCGCGGGCAGAGAGATGGGCGGGCGGCCATGCGGTACAGTGGGCAAGGAGGAGGTGGCTGTGACAGGTGGCGATACAGGTCAAGCGATGAACACCGTCGTGTCGGTTACCGTCTGCCGACAACATCAGCCTGGTTCGCAGGATTGTGCGTCGAAGCGGTTTGGATGGGCAGCAGCAACCGCACGCAAACGGTGCCGCAAGCTACACCTGCAGGCCAGAACCGTGCGGCGTCCCCAGCGCCACGCACACACCGGGGGGCCGGGATATGCAAGGCACTTTGCTCCTCTTGCACGCACCTGGTACTCTAGGTGCGCCCCCAGCGGCATGCTGCCATTGCCCAGGTCCGCGATGGCAGTGGCCCAGCCCAGGTAGAACATCTGCAAGTGTAATAGCAGGAGCGCAGCAAGTGGATCATGCAGGTGATACATCTGCACTTGTGAGAAGGCCAGGCAGCGCAAGACGCTGCTGTTTGCGAAGTACCAGGGGACCCAGCCTGCCTTGCTGCGAACAGCCACATGTGCTCCACTGCGCTTCACTGTGCGCTCGCTGTGCTCCACTGTGCTTTGAATCCGGCCTGAAACGGCCCACATCCCACAAGTCCCGTTTAACGCGCATCCCAAAAATCGCTTCCTTGCACACACTGTTACCACAGGTCTGTCCTGCCTGCAGCTGTAGCTGTGTATGATGCTATCGTGTGCGTCATTGTACTGCAGGCCATGCCAGCCTTAGCCCGCCGTACCTGCGGGGCGTTGGGGCACACCTTGACCCAGCTGCTCTCGCGGCATGCCTCGCAGCCCATGCAGCTGGTGGGGTCGGCCTCCTGGCTGGCGGCGTCCCAGAAGGGGTCCAGCTGCAGCCGGGGGGTGGTGCCCGCGTGCTCCACACCCACCAGGTGCAGCCACTCCTGCGGCCGAGGCAGCAGAGAGCGAACGATTGAGCAGCAACGGCAGCAGACACGGCAGCGGCGGCGGAGGCAACACGGTACTGGCCTCTGGTAGCCTTGGTTACAACGGAAAAGCGGCAGAGGCGAAAGCACTGATGGGCACATGGCATATCGTGATATCGAATAAGACAGCGGGCAGCCCGTGCTACCCTGTGAGTGGAGTTTCTGTACGCGGGAGCAGTCAGTGTGTCCATCGCCCAACACATGCTCGTATTCGGCCGGTTCATCACGTGCCACCGTGCGATCAAGGCGTCAAGCAGTGGAAAAGTGCAATCGAGGTCTCCCCTGGGTAGCCTGCGTGCATCACATGCCGGGGCCGCAGGGAACCAGCCGCAACCAGCCAGTAACCCATCCAGTGAGCAGCCTGTCATAACCGCCACACGGGCAAATAATCAAACCCACATGCAGCACCAGCCACGGCTCTCGCAGCCGAAAGAACGTCTGGCGGCTGTCCCGCATCGACAGTCCTCGCCACGTGCAGTCGAGCTGGTCCGAGTTTGTGGGTATGAAGAGGGAGTGCACGGTCGTGTCTGAAGCACGCTCGGCTTGCAGTGCCTCCATGACCCTAGACGCCGTGGCGCTCAGCTGCCCTTCCTGCCGGCACAGCTCGCGGGAGCAGGGGAAGCCGTAGCTGGCGATCTCCGAAGTGCTGTTGAGGATCGCGAGCTCCTTCAGGTTGAGGGAGAAGGCCCCCCGGCTGCACTCCCGGAAAAAGGTGTCGAAGCGGGTGAAAAGCTCGCGTATGGTCCTCGCATCCTGCAAGTTCAACAATTGGAAATACGGCTAGTTAAACAATTGCCTGCGTTCAACACAGCAGACATGCTGGCACGATTTGGATTAGGCCCTGTCCGCAGGGCTGTGGCGCACAAAGCGGCTGCAGAGCCACCGCCGCCACAGTCCCCGCGCAGCCTGCCGCGACCACTGGGTACGTACGGCGCGCCCGCTCAGCCCTCAGGTACAACACCATCGGCCAAACCGTGGCCAAACTGCGAGGGGCTACGAGCTGCCATTACCTGCTCCTTGTACGGCATCATGGGGTATGGCGCTACGGCCCAGCCGGCGGCGCAAAGGCGCGTCCGGGTACGCCCTCGCAGCACGTTACCCGTCCTTACTGGTCTACTTGACGTCCAGCAAGCACGCTGCCCAAGAGACACGACCCCGGTCGGCATGCGGCTTCCACCGGCTGACCCAAATGGTACGCACCTCTTCGGGCTGCGATAGGCTGCTGCAGTCCTGCGCGCCTTGGAATCCCACCGAGGTGACCACCGCCCGCAGCGGCCCCGTCATTGGCCGCCACCCGCTGAACGCGTTGAGCACCGTGACACGCGTCACGCTCATGCAGCGGTACGTGCCTTTCTGGGCCGCCAGAGTGTCCAGCTGACAGCCGTCCACCTGCACCAGCGTGCCGGGGGCGGCACGTGCGGTGCGGATGATGCCCTCCAGGTCGGGGGTGGCGCGGCCCAGGGAGGTCCAGCGGGAGGGGGAGCCAGGGGGGCCGCTATGCTGAACCTGCAAGAGGGCCGGGCAAGGGATGTCGGGATCAGTGCCACGAGCCAGGCACGTGTATGGGTCCTGGGCGCTCAGGAGGAGGAGGGACCCATGGCAGGACGCGGAGGGGAGCTTGAACGGACGCCCTCCCCGTTTACGCGGTGTGGTTATATATGAACGTTAGGCTTACCACCGCATAGTAGGACCCGGTACCGCTATCAGTGGAGACGTACTCGAGGCGGCCGGTTACGGTGGTGGAGGCCGTGGGGGAGGGGGTCGCGGTCCGGGTTCTGGGCCTGCCCACAGCACTCGGACTACATAGAGAAAAGAAGTTGGCTTTGTCTTTATTGTGGTGGTGAGACGGCGAATCCCCCATACAGGGAACAAGAGGCGCGATTGCCTCAGCGACACAATCGGCCCGCAGCGCGCAGTGGCGCGCAGAGTACAGGCGATAACGCCGAAGTGCTACAGTGGAATCCGCTTGAGGCAGGCCTTACCGAGTGAAGATAGTATGAACACAACGAGTAAGTGTGCTGTGCATAGCCACCACCTCCTCCGAAGAACAACAGCGTTGTATCGCAATATCATGTTAACACAATTTTCTCAGCTATGTGCATCCGTTGGCTGAGACGTGGTCGCCTGCAATTCAACCAACCATCGCCCAATAGTTCTGGCTCGTTCACAAGGCGTAGCCCTACGTCAACACCAAAGCTTTTAGTAGATAAAGAATGTATCCAATAGGCTCATGGCATGCACCTTGTCGGACATGTTCTCGCAGGAGCGCGTACGGGATCGCCCTTGGCGGGCGACCTACCAACTACTCGCCGAGTGACGGTCACCTCAGCGACACAGCCTTGGGGCCCACTTCTCCGGGGCCCACTTGTTGATCTACGCACGTTTTGGAGCCCGATGGCTCCGGTCCATTCGTTAGGAAACGCCGTAAGGCAGTCCCATGGGCTAAACACCGATGATTGTTGATCTCTGCTATGGTCGACCGTACATGGCAGGGGGGCTAAGCATGGGCCACAGGTGCACTTGCCGGCTGGTGGTACCGGCTGCGGTCGCCACGACGACGCACTCCCCAGCAGCCAAGGGGTCCGGCCGCCTCCTGCTGCCGTGGCACGGTGGCAGCACTTCCCTGACAGGTCTCCCCGCGATGATGCCAACATCGGACGACAGTACACGACCCTGGTACACGATCGTGCTGCATCAGCGGCCACCCAGATTCGGCAAAACCTCAGTTTCCTCTACCCTCTCGCCGGCCTCCCAATTCGGTCCGTCGTGGCCTGTAGGGATACCACGCCATGCCATTGCCCCCCTCCCTGCCATGCCATGCCATGCCAAGCCACCAGGCAGCACTGGCAGCTGCTGGCAGCCTGCCAGCAGCTGCCCGTGGCAGCCTGTGTGCCGCACTGGTGCCCATGGCAGCCGTGCCTTGCCCCCGGCCACCTTGTAAGACACCATCTGGCACCATCTGTGTATAAGTACGAGTGGCCACCAACTGCGTGCCCCTGCACCAGTGGCCATGTTTGCGTGCAGCATACAGCGCCTTGCAACGTTGTGCGCAGTGTTGGTGGGGTAACAGCCGGGCAACACCTCACGGAGGGCAACCGTGACACACAAGGCATGCCCCGTTTGGCAGGCGGTGCGCCAGCTGCTCGGTCAGCATCCTACCGTTGCAATCCACCTGCCGGCAGGCACAGCATGCTGTCCCCGGCGCACACGTCTGTACGACGACATGCGGCAGACCGTGGCACGTGGCCTGCACGGCGCATCAGGCGCAGGCGGGCCCCTTCCAAGCCTTGGTTACACAGAACCTACAGGAATAAAGCGCACATCAGCAATTCAGCATATACCCCTCGCTCGATACTCCTGCCGACACTCGTAAAAAACAGCGAGGCTGCAACGCTGCATTCCTGCTGTGCATGGCCGTTGCCCACGCTTTGCCATGAGCTGTCAACACCCCTAGCATACAAGCAATCACCAGCACGCACGTCACGAGCTCTGCCCGCATTGCGGTTGGCAGCAGGTAGGTGTAGCCTGTTGAATTATATAATACCTAACCCGGGACAAGGCAACATCACACGGTGTAGCGAGGCTTTGCCTCATCACTTATTAATCACAGAACGCCGTTCGTAGGTGCCGTTTAACTAATGCGTATGCCATGCAGTCACTCATCTCTTCTGCGCCTTCTGTAGGGGCCTCGCCGTTACCCCTTGGTGCACCTGCCCAGGGCTCACACCCCGCCATGCCAGCCAGCGCCCACAGGAACTGCCCCTGGCACGCTGCCCGGCCCACACCCCAGCCGACCACGCTCCAAACCATCACACCGCCTTCCCCCACGTGCACACGTGTACGCCATCACACGTCCGTGCCACGAGCCTGCCATGAGTCATCAAAGGCGCCGCCGCTCACACATAGTCCTGGTTTGTCGCCCCCGTGCGAAGACCTGCCGCACGGTTGCTCACATCCGCCCGAAGGTGGCTGGTCACACATACCCTCCGGCCTCGGCAACCCCAGGTCCAGATAGGTACCTGTACGCGCCCCTGTCAGCTGCCCGGCGGGAACACCGCGAACTCGAACCACAGCACTAGCAGGGACACGGAGATGGTGGCCAGGCCCACGGGAACGCACACGCGGGCAAAGTGCCTGCACGCAGGAACGGTGGCGGGCGGGGCGGGGGACGCGGGCGCGCGTGATCTGTGGCGTTGTGTCAATGATATGTGGCAAGGGGCTATTAGCTTTACACCTTGAGGCTACAAAGCCAAGGCACGAGTAGGCGGATGTGGACGAGGGTTGAGGCCGGCAGAGGTGTCGCGCCAAGGGGAGGAGCTACCGGTACCCGGCTGAAGGAACATGCGGCCGCACAGCAGTGCTGCGTACTGCACGGCCTGATGCTCTCGCGGCGAGCGAGCCACAGCCGAGACGGACTTTGTGGGCCCGTGGCAAACCGCCATGCGCAGAGGCACGTTCCCTGTGCGCCCTCCCCCCCTACATGCATGCCACCCACCCGTACGACACGTGCAGGCACGTTCCCTGTGCGCCCACCACCATACATGCATGGCCCTCACCCGTACGACATGTGCAGGCCGTGCTGGCGCATGATGTTGGACCACAGGATGCCCGCCAGCGCACCGATGATGGTGAATACGGCGCCCACGTTGCTGCAGGACCGGGAAAAGGGTGGTGTGGGTCAGCGTGGGGTGTGGGCATCCACGCGTGGGCCAATCATGCTGAATGTGGCGCCCACAATGATGCGGGCGGGTGGGTGTCCGTTCTTAATGTGCTGGTGAGGGTGAACATTGCACCCTGGCCGCGGGGGGATGCTGGGTAGTTGGGCGTGGTGGATGATGGTGTCATATGCGTTCTGTGTAGGCGCGTGGGGAAGCTAGGGCATGGCTCCATGGCATAGCACGGCCCAGCGGTCCAGCAGGCGGCTGCACAACGCCGTGGGTAGCGCAGCACAGTATGTCAGGGGCCCTTAGCCACTCTCTCACCTCCCCATGACCAGCGAGAACAGTGCAGCCTGGTGGTTGGCCACACTGCCAAGCAGCTCGATGTACCTGGGGGCAGGTGTGGGGTGCAGATTGGGTATGCGCAGAAGCGAGGAACGACACACAGGGCGTGACCGGCCAAGGGCAGAGTGGCCAGGCATGAGCTGGCGGGCGGGTTCCTGTGCAATCGCCGTCAGGACGTACCCACTCCTTCCCCGTCCACGCTGAGCCCACGCGATCTTGGTCGTCAGTTGAGGCAGTACCACGATGCTTTACCTTGATCCAGTCCCACTGTTCGGCCCCCGCCCGCCCCTCCCCTCCTCCCACCTGGGCGCCAGCGCCACCCGCGTGAGCAGGATGGTCATGGGCTGGTTGTTGACGGCGTTGGCCAGCACCACGCTCAGCGCGCCCATGAGGAACACGGCGGCGGGCAGGGAGCTGCTGGCGTGGCCCAGGCCCGAGCCGAACACGTCCAGCCAACCCTGGGGTGGGGATTGGGGGAGGGCCCGGGGGGTGAGTGGGGTTGGAGGGTGGGCCAGGGTAAGTTGAGCCAGCTCGGGCCCGAGGGTAAGGGTTTGGCGGAGGAGGCATGCAGACAGACCAATGCAGGGGTTGGGGCCAAGGTGGGGGTATGCAGGGAACGGGGGTGGGAGGTTGGGGAGGCAGGGGTGTAGAGAAGGCTGGGGGGCACTCCCGGCCAAGGTGCGTTTGCTCTCTGCCCCGTGTTGAGTACGACGCGTTATGTTGAGGGAAGAGGGGCACTCACTGATGAGAGCGCCGCTTCGCAGGCATCGGACCAAAAGTACCCGCCAACGCGTGAGGACTGCCTTGCCCTGCGCCCCCTGTCGTACATCACTGCCGTACCTGCACGTACAGCGCCTCCACCAGTACGAACATGCCCAGCGCGAAGGGCACCACCTCCCAGGGGAGGTCCCACAGCAGCGACCAGAAGGTGGGCGCCGCGCCGCGCAGCATGTCCACGCCCATGGCCACCGGGGCAGCGGCAGCAACAGCAGCAGCTGGTCCTTCCCCAGCCGCAGTAGCAATAGCAATGTAGCTATCAACGCCTTCCAATTCGTTGGTACCCGCAGCTGTGCGGTTCGCATCAGCTGCGCCGCCATGCATTGCCGTTGGCGTGGCTGCTGCCCCTGGCAAGCCTCCACAAGCAACCGCCAACGACGCGGCGGGAGGGTCGCCGCTTTCTCGTGACTCTGCCACTGGGCCAGGGGGCTGTACGGCATTGGTGGGGCTGGCGAGTCGTATGGATGAACCGTACGCTCTAGCGGTTGAGGAGATTGTGGTGCTGTTGCTGGTGCTGTTGGTGCCGTGCGCGCTGTTGTAGGGGCCAGCGGTGGCGAAGACCTCCCCTGCTGGTAGCGCTACTGCGGCCGCGTCTGCTGCTGCTGCTGCTGTTGCCGTTGCTCCGGACAGAGACAGCGCCGCTATCCGCTGTACATGTGCCTGTGGGTAGATCACAAAGGAGGTGGTGAAATGGAACGAATTTAGGGGCCCAATGCGCACAAACCCTGTTGATTGTTGCCGGCAAACGAAGTAAACTTAGGACACCGCCACAGTTACCCTCTGCTCACCAAACATATCCACTTTGGTAGTCAGCAGCTTCACCCATGCACCCCGTCCTCACCTCGTTTGCAGCTGCCGCGGCCGCTCCGCCGTTGGCGCCCGCCCTCCGCGCCTCCCTCCCCTCCACCGCTGCAATCTCCTTGCCCCTCCCCGACTCCTCATCGCTGCTGCACCCACTGTAGCGACTCCCATCCCTCTCCCCCACCCCCTCCACTGCTGCTCCGTCAACGTCGCCCGCCTTCGCACCCTCCACCTCCCCCGCCCTTAACCCACACAGCCACCCGCCCTCAAACGGCGCCACAGCGAGGCTGTCCCTGAAGGCCCACACGTTGAACACCAGGTGCACGCCAGCACACACCAGCGTGATAGCCCACAGCTCCCAGCCCAGGCTGGGGGCAGCTGCCAGCAGCGCCAGGCAGGTGAGCATCACCACACTGCCCACCACCGCCGCTAATACACTGCGCAGCAGCTGCGAGGCGTCCACGGTGGGCAGCGGGATGCGGCTGGGGATGGAGGAGCGGAACTGCAGCCACAGCACAAGGCAGCAGGCCGCGCCGCCGGCTGCGTGGCGAAAAGGCGGGACCGGGCAGCGGGCGGGCGAGCGGGAGGGGAAAGGTGAGAGGTGTGAAAGCAAGAGGAGGACGTTTGGTGCTGGCCCGTGCGCATGGCCACGTGTGTAAAGCGTGCAGGTTTGCCGGTACCCTTCGCTTGCCCACACACCGAGGCGGGGCATAGCATCGCGGCCGCTCACGTGCATACCAGGCCTACATCTTCACTGCCTTTCCAGGCCTGTTGCACGGGATGTGGTCTCCCAGCGTGTGTGTAATAACGCACCACACCACCCATTGTCGCTCGTCACCACCGTTAGCCGCGTTGCAGCAACAGACTGAACTTGTCAGGGCCTTCGTCGTTAGTCTGGAGAAGCAGCAAGAGGTTTTCAAACAGCAGCAGCAGCCCGAACTGACGACGCGGTTCGTCGGGCTCCTTGAGGCTGCGTTGTGCGACCAACAAGAGCGCCGCGCGTCTGCCGCCCAGCAGGGCACGGACCTGGTCAGGGCCCTAGGGGAGACCCTTGACGCTGCGCTAGGCAAACAGCATAAGGATGCTGTTGCAACTCAGCGGCAGCAGCTGGCGAGCATCAGGAAGCTGCTTGAGCAGCAGCGGAAGCAGCACGGGGAGCAGCAGAGGCAGCTCAAGGAGCAGCAGAGGCGGCACGAGGAGCAGCAGAGGCGGCAGGAGGCCAGGGCCAAGTGGTTGGGTACGTGTACGAGGGGCCCACTCGTATCAGCTAGGCTTGTCACGGGTAACATCATGATGTGTGCGCCCATCCACCCACCCAGGGTCGGCAGGCTCATGTACTTGCTGTACCCCAGGAAGGTCATGTCGTACGCCTGGGGGTGAGGGAGGCAGGGGACAGCACGGCGGCGCACGAGTCAGGGCGGTGCGATCAAGCTGCTTGCCACGATGCATGTCCTGCACTTGTCCCCAATGCCGCAGCAGGTGCTCCCGGCAGCCATGGGAGCGCTGTGCTTGCGGCTGGTCGGTTTAGAAGCCCGGCCTTGCCCTTGCTGTGACCCTCGCGCACCTGGGCGACGATGATATTTGTGGGGTTGCCTGCGGGACGGCGGTCGTGCACAACAAGGGAGGAGCTTGAGGTGTTGGGGGGAATGCTGGAGCAGGCAGGTCAAGCTTAAAGGCTTGACACCATTCACCGACAACAGCCAGGAAGGCACCGGCGCGCTCAGCGGCAAACGCAGCCCTCTTTGCTAACGGCAAGATACGCCAACGCCCCCATCGCCTCATGTCACCCCCGAGTGTGACGACCCACCCGTGTAGAGCAGCGCCCCAAAGGTGTTGGCCGCTGCGTACTCGGCGAACAGGTACGGCAAGGGGTCCACCCCCGTGGCCTTGGAGAAGTAGATCACGATGGGGGTCAGCGTCAGGCTGCGGCAGGGGAGGGGGGAGAGCGGGGAGACGGATGGATGTGGTCCCGAAGCAGGAGATGATCAGGTGGTTGGCATGCTGATGCGGCAGGATGGCACCATACCATGAAGCAGCAGGGTCCTGGCACAACGCACTGCGCTGCACACGTGGCCGTTGCACCACATGCACGCTTTCGGCTGCCCAGCTTCGGCGCCGCCCTCAGCTCACATGGTGCAACTGCCAAAGCAGTGTGAGCAGCCTAGGCTGTCCCCAGTCTTCCCCTGTTCCATGCTCCGCTGCGCTTTCAAGTCCCCCCGCACCCCTCTGCCCCAAGTCCCACTACGCCGCACAGTCATGTCCACTCGTCACCACCCATGCTCCAGTCACAGCGTCACCCATTTCACGGTTCATTCTACCAGCGCATTGATAAGTACACACCCACGTGCACGGTCATGAGTAATCCTCTCCTATGTGCCTGCCTGTCAGGGATTCTACATACCCCATGCCCGCATCGCATACTCTCCCCACCCACATGCACACGTCGTTGGATGTGAAGGTGGTCATGAAGGCCGACAGCCCGAAGTAGAACAGGAACAGCGCCATGCCCCTGCCGCCCGACGCCACCGTGATCTTTAGCGCCAGCCACGCAAACACCCCCGAGGCGTCCAGCGCGGCAGCAATGTAGGCCATGGACATGAACAGCACGAGGATGCCTGCATGCAGGTGTACGGCAGGGTGTACGGCAGAGGTGTACGGCAGGGACGGCGGCGTACGGCAAGGGCCGAGGAGAAGGCAGGGAGGGCAGCAAGGCGGGTGGACCGGGAGCTGGATTTCAGGGCAATGGGGCGGAGGGGTGGGAAGGAGGGGAGGAGGCCAGGTAGATGCGACAGGGAGGGGCGACGTGCACCATGCATGGCTCCCATTCCCGCAACGCACGACGTATCACAGTCACAGTGCAACCCTGTTGCCGCTTCTGCAGAAGACCTTGCCCCGGTTGGGGCATGCCGTCGTGCCTGCCCTTATTACGCCACCCCACGCTTCCACCCCTGCCTTTGCTCCTTCCCCTGCCCCTACACCCGTCAACAGACGGCACGTGCCTCACCATACGGCTTGATTTGATCGTTTCCAAGCAGTCCTGTGCCCACGTCCTTTATGCTCATGCTGGTGCAAGCCAGCATTGCGAGGACAGCAGCCACCGGGGCCACATAGTAGCGGATGGTGAGTTTGGGGCGCCCCAGACGGCCCGGGAGCGGCACCCGGAACGAAACCGGCTTGAAGACCAGCAGGATGGTGACCACAATGCAACTACAGAATATAAAGAGAGCTGCAATGGCCGGGAAATTGCCAACGTTTGCCATGGGTGTTGTTGGGCTCGCGGCAATTGCCGTTGTCTGAGCGGGCTAAACTGCTGGTCTGGAGCCTAACCTCTACCTGACAGAGCTTACTTTCATATCAACAGCGGAGGTTTCCGGGGCAGAATCACAGGTCGGTCATTATGGCAAGATTCCGCAGAAAGCGAGGTGCCTCGAGGTTCGAGCCACGCGAGCCGGCCTGGTACTATGTCCTGCACACTCAAGGAACTGCCACAACATAGGCATATCTTCGTATACGCGTTTGCTGGATGGTATGTGGACGTCTGCGCTTCCGGAACGACCGCCCCGTGCTGCGCCCCCCTGGGAGCTCCCCTGAATCGAGGTCAACCTCCACGTTCCAAACGGGCGAATTACATACAGATTGTGGCCCCATTTCAGTCAACCACACGAATGTCCGTGTACACTGTGTTGCTTTCCCTTCCTGCTGCTGCTGCAACTGCACAAGCATATCAGGACGCTGGATGTACACTTCACGCAGGTTTTACCTGTGCTGGCATGCACAAGCCCTGGATGGAACCCAGAGACCACCATGCAACCGTGCAGCCCAGTACATGTCAATGTGCCGGTACACAACAGCAACTGTACGCAGTGTCGGTGTGCACTCCTATGTACCGTATTATCGTCATCTACCAGCAACCCCACGGAGACATGGCTCCCCTGGCCCAGGGGTCCCGTCACCGTGGCTTCCCTGGGCCCAGGGGTCCCGTCACCATCACACCCAGTGCACCAGAAGCTCACAAACAACCCACATTCTTGGCTTGGCGCAGCACGTCCCCGGTCAGACCTCACGCCCGCATGCTGCCACGTGCCGTAGTCTGCATCGTCATGCCTACAACGTCCTAGAGCACCTCGACCTCGGGGGCGTGTACTTTGGCTTTGCAAGTGGGAACCCCTTCCGATCGGGGTGTCCTACCACACCCATCCCACCAGCACCCATCATGTAAGACCACATTGGCACCCTGAACACCGCACCGCAACTTTCCAACGCCGGTAGCTACTAGCTGACACCAACAGCAAGGTTTTGACCGCGCCCACCATCGCCCTGCCCCTAGGGCTGTGCAGCCTTGCGCCTAAGCTGGCGGGGCCGCAGCCGCCCTCGGCCGCCACCCCGGCGGCGCCGCCTGCCCCGGGCCGCAGTACGACGCCGTGAAGTGCGCCGCCCGCACGTGGGGCACGTGGTGCGGCAGGGCCACCACCGCCACCGGCCCGTCAGACACGTGCGCCGCGTCCAGGATGCACAGCTCCGCCCGCCCCGAGTCTGCGTCGTACAGCGGGACGAGCAGCCAGCCGTCCTGTTCAGCTGCCGTACGGGCAGCCCTGGCGGCGGCGGCGGCACTCTGCGCTGCCTCCTCTACCTCCGTCTGCAGTGGCGGTAGCGGTGACGGTGCCGCTGACGCTGACTCAGGGCCGCCGTCAGAGGGCTGCGCCTTCGACGGTACGGTAGACCGAGACTGTACGACGGAGGTGGCCTTCGGCACGAAGGTGGGCGGGCCTAGGAAGACCCGGTCACCGGGGGCCCAGACCTCTGAGCCGAGGCCGCGGCCGCGGGACAAGGGAGAGACCCCGAGTGGTGCGTGGCTGGCGGCTGCTGAGGAGGATGAGGAAGGTTCGGGCAGGGCGCGCGGTGACGAGGGCGCCGGGCCGGCTGGTGTGTGGATTGGGGCGGTGCCGGACGGGAGCAGGAAGGCGGGCGGGGGAGGCAGCTCGGGTGCGCCGGTGATGGCTGCGGTGACCAGCGAGGCGACGGTGGCGAAGGAGGCAGGGCCCGAGGGTGGCGGCCGGGTCGATGCCGCCGTTCGCTGTGTCCCTGCTGCAGCTGTTGACGTAGATGCTTGCTGCTGTTGCTGCTGCTGGCGCTGCTGGCGCTGCTGAATCAGGGCGAGGCCGTAATCGTGCGGCACATGGAGCTTGACCAGCACCTGCACGCCGTGCACGAGTGTGAAGGTGTGCCTCGGTGTTGCCGGAAATGAAGACTGCACAGGTCGTTTAGGGCTGTACCCAACTCCGTATCCTCACGCACGGCTACAGCTCGCATGGCGCATTCATGTACGCCAGAAGCAGCTACGCCATTGTTTGCGCGATGCGCCCCTACCTGTGGCGGCGCCCAGCCCTCCGCAGCGTCCGCCTCCCCTGCCGTCACGAACACGTGCCCGTACGCGTCGGAACCCCACGCCCGGCTGGAGGCGGCCGCCGCCGCGCCCGCGCCCGCGCCGACGGGCCCCGCCGCCGCCGCCGACAGCGCTGCCGCCTCCGCTGCTGCTGCCGTGGTGGCCCCCGCCGTGGCGGCGGCGTGTGCGGTGCGCTGCGACAGCACACGTGCCCGGCACGTGCCGGTGGCACGGTCCAGCACCAGGCGCACTAGCTCGGGCTTGGGCTGGCGCCTGAGGGCGTGGGGCAAAGGGCGGTTCAGGTGTCGGCGGCGATATCAAGGGCCCCCACGACGCCCCTGCGATTTATACTGTGGGCTGATTCATCGTGCGCTGTACGCTGTGAGCCCCTTGTATGCGTTGTGGTAATTGTGCACCTACAGTATGGCTACAAGGTTCACAACCTACGCGGTGGCCCACCCACCTGTGCTCCAGGGGGTCCAGGAAGTCGAGGCCGCCGCCCACAGACCCGAAGCCGCCCTGGTCGCATGTGTGCAGAGGGGTCACAATTGACGTGTTAGCACCTGTTGGACACGCGAGCCGAACTATACGCGGGCTGCTGGCTGTCCCAAACACTCAATCCAATCATCATCCCAAATAGGGCCCCAGCGGACAGGGCTACAGCACACAGCCCTCCACCCACAAGCTACAACAGCCGTGTCACTCCGTACTGTTCCAGCTCCCCAACCCACCCAAGTCCCTCACCAGCCTTACGCACACATGTCAATCACCCACACGCCACACCCCACAGGCCACAGCCGCCCACCTGCTGGCACATCGCGTCCAGCACCAGCACCCTGCCGCCTTCCACCTCGTAGCAGCCCACGCAGCGGGTGGGCAGCAGCGGCGGGGCCTCAAACGCCATGGGGGCGGGGGCCGCTGCTGTGGAGGTTACACGAGGGGAAAATGGAGGAGTATGAGGGTAGGTAAACTAAAAAGGCACCGAACATAGAGTTGAGGCGCCAACGGACGGCCGGTGCATAGGGTCCGCGCACACCAGCCCTTCCACCTGTGGCATGCGATTCCAAATTTACCGTTCGCTGCTTTCATTTGCAATCACCGCTATGCATCACGCCCAGTAACATGCGTCACGACCTGTAAGCCTACAACGGGGCGTCCCCTGCCGCAGTCCGGCGCCCCCGCTACAGTCCTACCTTGCGGCGGCGGCGGCGGCGGTGCTGCACCAGCCTGCGAGCCGCCAAGCCCCGCAGTGTCCGACCGGACCCCCTTCGACCCGCCCGGCACGTGCTGCTTTGGCGGCGCCGGCGGCTTCGGAGGTTGCGGCTGCGGCCGAGGCACCAGGTGAACCACAGACGGCCGGCCGGCGTCCCAGTCGAAGCACTCGGCAAACGAGGCGGCGCCCACCGCAGAACGTGTCACGAACTGCTCGGGGTTGAAGTCCAGCGGCGCCTGTACGACAACGTACTGCCCGTCCGTCACCCAGAAGTCGTACACGCTCTGTACGGCGGCGCCTGGGAGGCGGTACGTTGTGGGCGGCGCCGCAAGGGCGCCCGCCTCGTCTACCTCAGCCCACCGCAGTAGTACGTCCGGCCCGCTCTGAGCAGCACCCATGACTACGAGTCTCTGCTTTCGTGCCCCTGGCCCCTGCTGTCCCTGCTCCTGGCCCTGCTGCTGGTGTGCGTGTGGTGCTGGCGGCGCTGGCACAATTTTGTAGCCGCCCACCAGCTGTCCCATGTCGGAAAAGGCGCCCGCCATGTCGTACGGCCCAACGGTTTCCAACGACAGCTTGTGCAGCTCGTACGGCAGGGCGCCGCCCTGAGGGGGAGTGTGAGCGCGTTGCATGCATGGAGGCCACGAGCTTTGGCACGTGCGCTGGCAGTGGTACTTCTTAGGCGTCCTCGTAAGACTTAAAGGAGGCGAGTGGGACGAGCTGATATCTGCATTCTGACGTTAATGGCGTACCGGTGCGGCACAGGGGACCTGCAGCGTTGCACACCGGTCACCGTACACGCGGCCCCTCCACCCGTGTCCCAGTGTACTGGGCCCCAGCAGCACGGCCCCCCGGACCGCACCTCGCAGAAGGCCAGCAGCCGCCCCGCCCAGAACACGACGTTGGCGTTGGCCGGCGCCTGCGGCCCGTAAGGAAGTGCAGATGTGTAATGTCTACCAGTTCACTGCAGGTGGGACAGGAGAGAGCAGCACCGCGTGCTGGTAGCTGGCAGTCACGGGAAGGCGTGCGATTGCCCATGCCTTACACGCCCGCGCTGCACGCTGCAAGCCCCGTGCGCATGCCCACACCAGTGCAGTCGCTGTCCGCACAGCCATGAGTTAAGCCACGCACCCGGAAGCTGGTGTCCGTGGGGTTGAAGAGCGAGGAGGGCGGTGGCAGCGGCGGCAGGCCCAGCAGGGACATGGGGTCCAGCCTGCAGGCGGGACGAGGGAGCCAACCGAGGGGTCAGCAGCGGGGCGGAGACACGGCTCGTGCCGGGCAAGGCGGGCAGGTGCGGTGCGGCAGCGGGGCAGGATGAGGCAGGGATGCACCGGCAGTTGAGGTACAACCAGTCACCGGTAGGGTTGCAGTCCGTCAGCAGAAGGCCCGCAGCGTTAAGCCGGGACGGAATTGCGTGTGCTCTGGCCGGCTGATCAAAGCTCCCAAACTCCAGAAGGCGCACGGCTGTTGAAATCAGTGCACGACGCACCTCCACCCAGTAGGAGCGCCGCCGCCGCCTCCGTTTCCGCGCTCCCGCGCAGCCCTCCGCTCCGCCTCCGCCTCCTCCTCCCCTGCCGGTCGGTCCCAACCCCCGTCATCGTTCCTGGCAGCCCTTCCGACGCTGCCGCCACCAGGCACGGCCCCTGCCCCCGCCGTCACTGTGCTGACGGCCGTGCCGATGGTGGTGCTGATGCCGCTGAGCAGGTTGGCGGCGGCGGTGACCAGCGGCTGCTCCCGGCTGCTGCCGCTGCTGCTGGGGCTGTGAGGCGAGTGTGGCCCCTCCGGAGGCACGGGCGGTGCGCCGCGGTCATGCCGCCCGCGCGTCAGCCGCCGGCCCAGGCTCTGCGGGCCAGGATCGGGGGAGGGCGGATATTGTCAGCACGGGTGCACGGCACGTTAAGATGAGATAAGCTAAGGCGTAAACGTGCAGGTTCCGGGGCAGTGCACGTAGGCATGGTAAGCCAGTAACAGCTTTTAGCGGAACACCACAGCGCTTGCAACAGCCCCGCTCGCGCACGCCTGCGCCCCCTTCCCCACCTGCTCCGCCACGAAGGTGGGTGTGCGCACGTAGCGGTTGCGGAAGAAGATCTGGCCGCCGTCGCCGAACGCCAGGCTGCACACCTGCGGGTGGGTGGGCGCCGGCGCGGCAGCTGAGGGGTTAGATCGCTTGATGTGTCCTTGCTTTGGGACCTTGCTGTTGCTGTAAGCTGACCTATGCGCATCCGCGCCGCTCAAGGTGCACGCGAGCCCACCAGGCGGCAGCAGCAGCCGCATCAGCACGGCAGCAGGTGTTCCGACCCCCGCACCATGCCGTCGGCGTCCGAGGGGTGCCGTACAGCCGTGCCGTACGCCTGGGTCAACGCTGGGCCGATGAGGAACAGCGTGCCGCGGATCTCCTTGGGCAGCGTGCCGTACACCGCCTCGGCAGGAACGTAGTAATCGTACTGCATTAGGACATAACAGCAGGTGCCGTACCGCACGTGGGCGACTTGTTGATTGTTTCATGGTGTCCGAGGGTGCTGTGCGAAGGTGCATGAACGTGCGCCAATCACTCAAGCTGGTACGGTGAGTACGGGCGTGCCGATGCACGCAAACATAACTGTCGAGCGAGTCGAGGTACGCAGGTACCGGGCGACATACCTCTTGGTACAGCGGAGCCCAGCCCGCTGCGTAGTCCCACAAAAGCCGGTCTGTGACAGCGGGCCAGCCGTTGTGACACACAGCAGGATGTGTTGAGTCAGTGCTCAGGCTCTCAGGCCAGGTGATGACGTGGTTAGAGTTGACTAACACATGCGTGGCTCGCCGAGCGTAAGAAAAAGGTTCGTGGATGAAGTTGGTCCCCCGTCACCCCCTGCTCCCGGACAGCAAGGTGCCCCCCCCCCCAATGCCTGTAGTGTTATGGACAAGTATGTGGTTTGTGTAGGTGAAATGCAGGTGAGTTGTGGTTAGCGAAAGCGTTCTCTTGGGACGGGCCCACAGAGCCCTGGCCTTCATGCCCCGTGCTCTTCGTCTCTGCCCGTACCTGAAAGCGCGCCAGCGCGGCTAAGTGGTGGGGGAGGCGGGCGGGGCGGAGGTCCCGCAGCTGTGCCTGTGATGCTGCTTGAGGGTGCGGGCTGGCCGTGCTGTTGCTGAAGTGCCGCCCGGAGAGGAAGGCGGTGGGAGCGCAATGGCCCTCTAGGGTCCAGGCACAGTCGACAGCGCCCATGCTGCCGCTCCGCAATACCTGGCATGCAGACAATGTCACAAGATGGATATCAGGTGCATGGTGGTCGGGGTTCCTCGGCGCGGAGCGAGCTCCGCCGGTTGGACATGGCACGTCGAGCTCGGCATGTGGCCCGGCACCAATCGATACTGAGACAGGGGTCAAGCATGTACCTGCTCTTTCGGCCGACAGTGAGAGCTTCATATTCGTCTTGGGTCACCTCTGTTTGCCTCGTGCAGTCAACAGGCTCCGAAAGTGGCTGTCGTCCCAATCATCGACCCAAATCAGCAACACCTATGAATCATCATAATAATCCATTAATTATACTGGTCTCATGACAGGAGAGGCAGCTGATGGTGCGGTCTTCGCCCTTTCCGTTTTCCTTTCCGTTATTACCGCATGAGGAAGCCTGGGCAAACTGGGCACTCGCCTGTACGTGTCGCATCCTGCACATGAGGCCGTTTTGTTAGAGTGGAACATCTGCTACACCGCTTTCGCCAGGGCAGGCTGACAGAGACAGGGAACTACACAGACCTTGGCTAGACTGTGCTGTTTATCACATATTACCACATTAAATCAACGCTCATTAGATTCATTTATATGGGGAAACAGAAAACAGCAGCAGTTGGCTCGGAAGCAAGGCATGACACTGCCGACGCCGGCAAGAAGAGCAGTGGCACTCTTCCTGCAAAGGCAGTTCCCAAAGAAGCTAGTAAACAATCAAAACTGCATGATGCGAAGCTGAAGTCCAAACCAGACCAACTAGCTTCAAAGAAACCAGCTGCCGGCGGAAGCGAAATCGACGATATCTTTGGTGCAGCAAAGAAGAAGGCCACAGAAGCAAAGGCGGCAGAGAAGCGTAAAACTGAGGAAGTAGACAAGGTGCGTAGTGTGGTGAGGGAAGGTGGGGGCATCAACGGGATGTTGCACGTCCGAGGGCCGGTCCGAACGGGGAAGGTTGGCGCTTGAAGGTGTCCTGCTGATGGACTGATGCGCAAACCTCATGACTTCATCATTTGGGCACCGACGCGACTTGTCCCGGTTGTTAAACCGCTACCACTCTACACGCACGTGAACGGTGCCGCTCTGTTTCTGCTGCCGCATGCACAGAACGCAAACCACATGACGTTACCCAACGGCACCTGCACCTTCAGCACGACAGCGGTCATATCCTTTTCGCCACCGCCACCATTCGTTGACCTGTTGTACGAGCAGGAGGCGGGCCCCGAGGGCGACGCAGGCGGGGGCCCCGCCAAGAAGGCCAAGCGTGTGGAGGGCAGCAAGGACGACATATTCGGCGAGGTGACGGCCAAGGGGAGGAAGCGCACGGAGGAGGGCTTCGCCATTTACACGGAGGACGAGCTGGGGCTGGGCCGCAAGGGCGGGGGAGACACCGACCTGTGCCCGTTTGACTGCGAGTGCTGCTTTTGAGGACAAACGGGTGGAGTGATGCAGGGGTGGCTTGAGAGCGTGAGTGTAGCTGAGTGAAATGTCGGTTGATGAGCAGACGCTGGCGGCTGTGTTGGAGGGAGGGAGAGAGGAGCAGGCAGGGAGGGCGGCAGGGTGGAGGGTGACTGCTGCACGAGGAGGTGTCAAGCCTGGTTAAGCAAAGAGCAGGTGGTGGCACGCTGAGCATACGCAGCAGCCTTTGTGCATACCGTGACGTGTGTCAAGACTTACTGTTTTGGACACTAAGATACTGGCATGACTGACGGTACGCGAGCGGCTGTTGCCATTGCCGTTTGCAGCAATGTTCCCGGAGGGCTAAAATGCGTTGCACGCCCGAGCCGCCAGTGGGACGGATGCCGTTGCCAAATTGCAGGAACACTATCATGAAAATGTGTGACAATTCGTGGGTGGCACCGTGGCATGCAGGTTGTTTGGTACCGGTGGTGTTCGGTTCTTACATGGCACCCGATGCGGCAGCCGTCGTGCTGGTACCGCCTGGTACCGCCAGCCTGAAATGCGTGCCGTAAGCCTCAATGTCGCTTGCAAGCGCTTGCACTATTTATGAAGCAGCTTGGACATTGACACCGGGCCGGTACCCATGGCACTACGTACAGTCGTACGTGGGACCATGACTATCACAAGCCGGCCTCCCTTGCGCAACACCCATGCAAACCTCTCCTTTCAACTGCGTGCATATCCCTCTACCTCAGCATACAGCTGTGGCAACCACAATGAAACACAACGCAAACGTGTCCCGGGCCTCAACTCTTATACCGTACTGAGTCCAAACCGGGTGTGCGTAGCCATCACGCAGCCTGGCACGCCTTGCACCTCTACTCGGGCTTAACAACTCCAGCCTCTGTTCTTGTGGGTTGGCTCGAGCGAGCAGTCCTACTCCTGCCAACCGAACTCTCGTGCGCTCGCAAGCCACCAGCCTATCATCGCTTCTGCTTCTTTGTCTTTGTCGTTGTCTGCTGCTGCTGCTGCTGCTGCTGGTAGGTGCGCATGTTGGCCTCCTCCACGGTGCTCTTGCGGTGCAGGTGCTCGTCCTGCGTGCCGCGCTGCGGTACGGCAGGGTACGGCAACAGTACGGGACACAGTACTGTGTCAGCACAGAAGTACAGTATGGCCTTCCATGCATGCCCTTTGAGTGCAATTGCGCAAGTCAGGATGCAGACACACCGTACAACACTGGTGGGACCTGCTAGCACGTGGCTAGCTGCAACGGTGCGATGGTGGACCAGCAGAAGACAGTGACATGGAGCATGGACAGCATGGACAGAAGCGCGTCCGGCCTGGATACCGTAACAATAAGTGCCCAGCGCGGAAACACTGCTGGTCATGTGCGTGCTGCAAGTCAGCTGGTCCACAACCATGCCCTTGCAGCCTGGCACGTAGCCCTCCTCATGCCTCCTTCTCCCCTCCACATGCATACCACCGCCCAGACCCGCCGACCGCGCCCAAAGCAGGGCCCCAACCCCCCTCCACCGTTTTAGCGTACCCCGCCTCCCCGCGTTCCACGCGCACCCCCACCTGCAGGATGACCAGGAACTCGGACACCTTCTGCCGCGCCCTGCCCC
>VFQN01000217.1_pt1 | contig 119990 bp, 83 predicted proteins | sample 3512371 | NCBI WGS metagenome assembly VFQN01 (sample SAMN10412370, study PRJNA504923) | tailings metagenome | isolation source: Replicate 2 from Balatoc abandoned mine | place: Philippines: Itogon, Benguet | collected 2017-08-28 | reverse complement strand
GTCGGCATCAGCGACCTGGTCACGGGGCTCAGCCTGTGGCAGGTGGCGGTGGTGAGTTCGGTCCCGGGCGAGCTTCATGGTGCAGTCGATGAATCTGCAATTGCTGCGGCGGAAGCGTGGGCGAAATCGCCGTCGGAAGAGCTGCGGCGTGCCGCTCAGGCGGCGGCCAACGAGACGAAAATGCAGACGGCAGCCGGTTGGGTCGCCTTATCCGCCTTCTGGAGCGGCGGCAGCCTGAGCGCGCCCGACCTGCCAGCGGTGCCGCCGGCGGAGACGCTGACCTGTCAGGCCATTACCGGAGCGCTGATGCTGGCAGTGGCAGCGCCGCCGGTGACGCAGATGACGTCCCGATACGAGTCGTTCATCCGTCAGGGCCTGGTGGACCTGCAAAAGAAGCCTGCGGCGTGAGGCTATCCAACGGTTAATCAAAATAATCGCGAACCCGCAAGCAGTCATCGAGCGTCGCTTGCGGGTTCGCGATTATCTGATTCCGGATTTGAACTCAGAATGACCACCGCAGTTCTGTGCGGAGAATCTGGTCGTACCAGCCTGGGTTACCGAAGCTGAAGCCGCCCATGATTCCGAATTCAAAGAGTCCGAGATCGCCGGCCGGGCCGAACACGTAACGCAGACCAGGCATGACGTTTACGAACGTATCGCCGCCGACGGAGGTCACCGTGCCACCCGGCAACGTTTTCTGACCACTGGCGACCGTCCAGGCATCGAATTCCAGCGTAGGTAGCACGGCGAAGGCATCGCTTTCATAAGCGATCCAGCTGAAACCGCCACCATAGTTCAACACCTGGCCATTGAAGGACGAGTCGCCGCCGAACGGAATCCACCACTTCGCCTGGCCATGAAAGTAGGCACGATCGGTAATGCGGTAGCGGGCCAGCAGGCCAGGCTCGATAGCAATGTGGCCGTTGGACGTGCCGCGACTCTTGGACCCTAGCGGCAGGTACATCCGCATAATGGAGGAGACGTACCAGTTGCTACCGGTGACAATCGCGGTTTTGGTGGCAAAGCTGATGTTGCCGAGGCCACCCGTGCGGGTGTCATTATAGTCCAGTGCCCGTAGCGGAATATCGGTGATGAGCGAGATATTGCCGTTGGCTGCTTCCGTCGTGTAATGGAAGTCGAAATAGTCGATTTCCGAAGCGGGAATGGCAGGACCGGTGCCGGCAGCCGCCCAGAAGTATTCCGCCCGGTCGGGCGAGGTCAGACCGAACGCGGAATCGAAACGCAGGCGGTTGTTCCGGTAAGGCTGGGCCTGTTCGATCTGGAACGGCGCAAACGCGACCCGCTCCTCACCAATCCCGACGTCGCCGGACAGCAGCTGGCTGTAAAAGTCAAATTTCTTGAGCGGTCCCCAGGGCTTGTCGCAGTCCAGGCAGTTGCAATCCTTGTCATGGCCAGCGGGAGCCAGTTGCTCTTCGTAGGCGACGAATGGCGGGTCCACGGGTTCAAAAAACAGGGGTTCGCCGGTTTCGGAGAGCATCAACGGTGGTTGTGCCGGAGAAGTCGCCGCCGGCAGTGAGGAAGACTGTTCAGGCGCCGGCGGCACCGGAGGCGGCAACTGAGTGACGACGGGCACAATCGGCTGCCCGTCATCATCGACAGCGGCGGTCTTTACGATCGTAACGACCGGGCCTTTCGCCGATTCCACAACCTGCCGACCGGAAGCGGAACTGTTGGGCAGCGGCTTCCGGGCAGAAGGCGCTATTGCCGACGGAGCACGCGGGTCAGCGACCACTGTCGTCTGCGTCTCCGGGGAATACACTTCGACAACCCCGCCGGTCTCCAGCGGTGGCGTGAGCGGATATACCGTGGTCGTGGCCGGATTCCACCCGCGGGACGATCCCGGTACCGCAGCTCCTGTTACGGACCAGTCCGGACTTTGCGTTCCGACCGGCGAATCGTCGGCGATCGCAGGCCAGCCGGCGGCCAGCACGAGGCAAGTCGCCACGGGCATCAGCAGTGTCAAAACACCGCGACACCGGGGTTTGCGGCAGCAATGATTTTCCGTCATTCTTACCACTGATTTACCACGGTGCAAAATGGGTCGACAGGGAGGCAACTGCGCAGTTCCACTGTTCGAGTGGTATCGGTCAACCCTGTCTTGCCGGTTGAGCGAACCTTGCGGGAACAAGAAATCTATTTCAAGTTTTGACCCGCCCGGCTGTGACAGGAGAGTGATCGCACTCGTCGGCAGTTTTCCCGGCAGATCCTGCCGCAGTGACGACTGACGACGGGTTGCTGTACCAGTGGTGCAGGGTATGCAACGAAAACAAAACGGATTCGTGGAATCATGCCGATTCCCGGGAGGTTGTGCCGCAGGTCTCGGAACTGTTCGCCGATCACAGAACTGAAGACGGGAGTGACCAGGTCGCTCTGTGCAAGCCAGACAGACAGGGTGAAACGGCAGGCAGCTTTCGGAGAGATCGAGAACAGTTCCGACAGGCTGTGCCATAGAATGGGCAAACCCGGACTGAAGCGGCAAGTTTGGCCCGTCGTGCCGGGCTTCGCTGACTGGCTCACTGAAGATATGTCGGAAGTGACGGAATACCAGAGCAATCCATGCAACCATTGTCCGTCAACTGGCGTGAAGGCTTGTTCCTGCGGCCGCAGCATTTCCAGGCGGCTGACCGGTTTTTCGCTGCGCAGCTGCAAACCTCGCACGCCTGGGATCATCCACTCAATTACGGCCTCGTGTCGCTGGATTACAGTGCAGAAGCCCTGGCGAACCAGCAACTGGATATCCGCTCGATCCGGGCGCGAATGTCCGACGGCACTATCGTGGATCTGGGAGCCGAACAGCAGCCGGACCGCATTTCACTCCGCGAGGGGCTCGCAGGACTGACCAAGGCCTTCAGCAATCTGGCCGATGCGTTCGATGCCCAGCCGACCATTCGTGTCTATCTGGGGATTCCCCGGCTGCGACTGGGGCGGGCAAATCTCAGCCAGAACGGCGGCAGCGACAATACCCGGTACATCGAGACCCGCCTGCCGGCTCCTGACGAAAATGCCGGCGGCAATGATCAGGATATTTCCTATCGCAGCCTGAATGTCCGGGTCTTGCTGTCCGTTCAGGATCTTTCCGGCTACGACCTCCTGCCAATCCTGCAACTCAAGCGGGCTGGTGAAAAAGGGGCAGTGCCGCAGCTCGATCCGGATTACATCCCGCCGGTCACCTCACTCGAAGCCTCTCCGGCCCTGGGCCGGGGCATCGTCCGGGCCGTGTATGACCTGATTGGTCACAAGACCGAATTCCTGAGCCAGCAACTGGTCAGTCGAGGTGTCGGTTTCGACAGCCGCTATCCCGGCGACCTGGATCGCCTGATCATGCTGACCATGTTGAATACATCCTACGCGGCCCTGGGATCGCTGATCTTCGCTCGGGGCGTGCATCCGTATCTGGCCTATGTCGAACTCTGCCGGATCATCGGCACGATTTCCGTGTTTTCCGCCAATCGCCGCGTCGACGAACTGCCGCACTACGATCACGAGAACCTGGGTCCGGTCTTCAGCGAACTGAAGCGCCGGATCGAACTGCTGCTGGGCACCGTGCGCGATTATGCGTTCGAGCAGCGTTTCTTTGTGGGCGTGGGCCTTGGCATGCAGGTCTCGCTGGAACCCAAGTGGTTCAATTCCGACTGGCAATGGTTCGTCGGTGTTCGCAAGGGCGAACTCACGACCGAAGAATGCCGCACGTTGCTGTCGCCCGGACAACTGGACTGGAAGCTGGGCAGCAGTCGCCAGGTGGAATTTCTGTTCCAGCATCGCGCCGAGGGTCTGGAACTGACCCCGGTCGACCGGCCGATCCGGGCCTTGCCCGGTGACGAGGACTGGCTGTACTACGAAGTCCCGCGCAAGGATTCCCCGGCGTGGAACGATGTGCAACTGACCCAGACGCTGGCGATGCGGCTGAAGGATTCGCTGATCCTGAATCTGGACCGCTTGCAGGGCGAACGTCAGCTGATGGTCTCGTTCCGCGACAAGCGGGTGTCCCTGCAGTTTGCCCTGTTCTCGGTGCCTGCTGAAACATGACGCCACGATTTGCCCAAGCCGTCGACCCCATCCTGATGATGGCGCTCGACCTGGTCGACCGGATCAACCGGTCGGCTGCGGTCAGCGTTCAGGATGAACGTATGCGGTTGCGGGAACTCTTCGCCCGCGCGGAGGCCGCCCTGGGCAGCGCGCCGGAATGGCTCCTCGCCAAGTATGCCCTCGTCTCCTGGATTGACGAACTGCTGGTCGATTTGCCCTGGAGCGGCCGGGAGTGGTGGGGCAACAATGTGATGGAAGTCGAGTTGTTCAACACCCGGTTGTGCAACGAACGGTTTTTCGTCCGGGCGAAAGAGGCGGCGACGCTCGCCACCCGCGATGCCCTGGAAGTCTTTTACGACTGCGTCCTGCTCGGTTTTCGCGGGCTGTATCGTGATCCGCGGCTCGCAGACGCTCTTACTCGCACGCACAACCTGCCACCGGACCTGACCGGCTGGCTGCGCCAGGCCGAACAGGCGATTCACGTGGCCCGGCCGCGGCCGACGCTGGAATTCGCCCAGTACGAACTGGTCGGCGCGCCGCCGCTCAAACCGCGATCAGCGCTCATCTGGTCGTGGGTGCTGGTGTCGATGCTGATCATTATTAACATCCTGTTCTATGCCGTGATTTACACGCGCTATCGGTAATCCGCATGAGTATGCCGAGCCTGCCGCCGCCGCCCCCTGCTCTTGCCGGAGTCGATCCGTCTGCGCTCGCCGGCAGTGCCGGCAAGCTGGGACCGATTCGCGACACGTTGCGCAAGATCGGTCGCTGGGTGTGGGTGCCCGGCTGGTCGTTACCGGCACAAGCCGCCTTCCTGACGGCGCTGGTGCTGGTCGTCTGCGTGATCATCGTCTGGTATGTGTTTCGTCGCGATCCGATCAGCGTCCCCTGGCGCTTCGGCATGACGCCGCGTTATATCACGGTGCTGGTCTCGCTGATTCTCGTGATCCCGGCCTTCGTGTTCGCCGGCCTGCGTGTATTGCTCGACAGCGACCGGGCCCTCTTTCCCGATCTGGACTACGCCTGGTCGGCCGGTCTGGAAGCGTTTAAGAACAGCGGGCTGTCCATTGGTTCGATCCCGATTTATCTCGTGATCGGTTCTTCTGGCGAAGATCAGGAAATTGACCTCTTCCGCTCGACGGGCAGAGGCTTTCGCGTCCGCGGCATTCCGGAAGGACCGGCAGCCATCCACTGGTATGCCCATACGGAAGCCATCTACATCTGCTGCACCGAGACCAGCGTGCTCTCCCTGCTGAGCCAGGTCTCCCTCAAAAATGCCCGCGATCTGGCGAGCGGACGGGGACCGGTGGGTGAAGTCGCGAACTCTTCGGACCCGCACGCCGTGAGTGATCGCGAGCTGAACCTGCTGTCGATGCAGCAGGCCTCCGCACAATCGGCCCGCTTGCGCACGCTCTGTCGCCTGTTACGAATCGCCCGTGACCCTGCCAGTCCGGTTAACGGCATCATCACGTTACTGCCGTTCCAGATGTCCCGGCTGACCCCCCGGGAAATCCAGCAGTTGGCGGAATCGGTCGATTCCGACCTGTTGACGATCCAGGAGACGCTGCAGGTCCGTTGTCCGGTGACCGCCGTGGTGACGGGCGTCGATCAACATCCCGGCTTCCGCGAGCTGATGCGCCGCGTCGGCGTGGAACGAACCACTTCGCTCAAGTTCGGCCAGCAATTCGACTTGCGCGGCGATAGCACGTCCGATGCCCTGCAGAAGTTCAGCGAGTCGGCCTGCAATGCCTTCGATGACTGGGCGGAAATGCTGTTCCGGGAACCGGACGTGCTGTCGCGACCGGGCAACCTGCCGCTGTTCGCGCTGCTCTGCGAAGTGCGGTCCCGACTGAAGGCACCGCTCGGACAGGTGCTGGCGCGCGGCTTCGGCTACACGCCCGGCCTGCATCCGCCCGAACGCCGCAACCTGTTCAACGGTTGCTACTTCGCCTCGATCAGCCGCTCGCCCGATCGCCAGGCGTTTGTCCGCGGCGTCATTGAACAGGTGGAAAGCCAGCAAGATGCCGTCGAATGGATGCCCTCGGCCTTGCGCCGCGACCGGCGTATCCGGATCGGGATCGGGATCGCCATGCTGACGAATGCCGTCCTGCTGATCCTCGTTACCTGGCAGGTACTGGTCACCCGCTTTCCGTCCTGAGCAGGCCGGCGGAAACGAACGGTGACAGGCCTCAGGCCTCGAAGGACGGTTCACACAGATCACTCAGCCCGTTGCGGCCGCAGCATCAGCGATTGCGTGGCAGCGATGGGTAACTTGTTCTCGAACAGCACACGGTAGACTTCGGTCGTGATCGGCATCTCGATCCCTTCCTGCTCCGCGATCTCGAACACACTCCGAGCCGTCGCCACCCCTTCCGCGACGGCAGACATGGAGGCCAGAATTTCCTTAAGGGATTCGCCCCGACCCAGACGTTCGCCGACCTTGCGATTCCGGCCGTGCGGGCTGACACAGGTCGTGATCAGGTCGCCAATCCCTGCCAGACCGCTGAATGTGGATGGTTCGGCCCCGAACCGCTCCCCGAAGCGGGCGATCTCCACGAGTCCGCGCGTCATCAGCGCAGCCTTGGCATTGTCGCCGTAGCCCAGACCGTCGGAAATCCCGGCCGCAATCGCAATCACGTTCTTCAATGCTCCAGCCAGTTCGACGCCGACGAGATCCAGATTCGTGTACACCCGGAACCGTTCGGTCCCGAACATCCGCTGCACCTGCCGGGCGAAGCTCAGATCAGTGCTGGCTGCCACGACGATCGCCGGGAGGCCGCGACCGATTTCCTCTGCATGGCTGGGACCGCTGAGCGCCGCGACCGTGGGTGTGCCAACGATCTGCGCAAGAATTTCCGTCGGCCGCAGGAACGTCCCGTTTTCAATTCCCTTGGCCACACTGACCACCGGCAGCGGACGCGGCAGAAATTTCTTCACTTCTGTGAAGGAAGACCGCAAGAACTGGGTGGGAATAGCAGCCACCAGAATTTCCGCATCCTGAACTGCGGCAGACAGTTCCGACATCACGACCACAGATTCGGGCAACAGGATGCCGGGCAGCAGCCGCCGGTTCTCGCGCAACGTCTGCATCTCCGCGATGGCTGCGGCATCACGGCCCCAGATGGTTACGGCTTGATCGGGATGATCGGCCAGTAGAATCGCGCAAGCCGTTGCCATCGCTCCACTGCCGAGAATCGTTATTTTCGTCGTCATGGCGCGCTGGCTGATGGCAGAATCAATGCGTTAAGGAGGCAATCGGCTGCCGGGAGCAAATTGCGACCTAGATTTGAGTGGACCCACTCGTCTCAGGAAACATGCTAATGGAAACCGCTCTCGAACAGAACCCCCGCCAGTTTGTGGACCGTCGTCAGGGAGCAGACAACGACCGCCCGCTGGGTGTTCCCGAACGCCGGCAGTTCCGTGCCTCCCAGAACAGCGGTCGCCCGGAAGTGAATGAACTGGCTCATGCGGTCGATCAGTACAAGCTCGAACATCGCCGCCGGTTTATCACGTACGAAGAACTTTACAACGTGATCGCCAGCCTGGGCTACCACAAGGATTGAGCCTCACCTGGTCCGTTGTCCGACCGATCCTCAGGCCGGAACGCCTTCGCAAACCCTGCGAATCGCGTCCCGGCCTGTCGTCATTTCCGGCGAGATGGTGAATCAGGTGAAATGTTGCTGAGCCACGGCTTGGACACGGATCAATACCAGAACCCTGCGATCATCCCGGTCATCGTTTCCAGTCTTTTCAATCCGTGTTTCATACCTGTTCAATCCGTGGCTGAAAAACCTCTCCCCTCTCCGCTGACCGCCTCAACTGGCTTCCGGTCCGGGTCCGGGAGTACACTGCAGGCTCGTTCCGTGCTGTTCGCAGGACTTCGAGGTGCAGGCTCTTGCTTGTCGAACTGAACCAGATTACGCATCGCTACGGCAGTGTGCAGGCCCTGACGGATGTCTCGCTGTCGCTGGCACCCGGCCCGATTGGACTGATCGGCCAGAACGGCGCCGGCAAGTCGACACTGCTCAAGATTTTGCTGGGCATTCTGCGACCGACGGACGGCCAGGGAACCGTCCTCGGATTTGACCTGCGACGACAGACGCATGATCTGCGGCTCAGCGTCGGATTTATGCCCGAGGCAGAATCACTGATCCCCGGTGTCCGCGGCGTCGACCTGGTCAGTCTTGCGGGCGAACTGTCCGGGATGCCGCGACGACAGGCCCGGCGACGCGCTCACGAGGTGCTGTCGTACCTGGAACTGGACGAAGCCCGCTATCGCAAGTGCGAGCAGTATTCCGTCGGAATGAAGCAGCGACTGAAACTCGCCTGCGCCCTGGTCCATGATCCGCAACTGCTGCTGCTGGATGAGCCGACGGCGGGACTTGATCCCGATGGCCGCGATGCGATGCTGCGGCTGCTGGAAGCGGTCGCACGGCGTCACCACAAGTCGCTGATTCTTTCAACTCATTTGCTGGGCGACATCGAACGGGTCTGCCAGCAAGTGGTGATCATCGATCGCGGTCGGGTGCTGGGGGTCGGGCCGATTGATGAACTCTGTCATGCCCGGCAGGGCCGCTATCGCCTGCGCTGGACCGGAGACGGCCAGCCGTTCCTGAATGACCTGGTCAAAGCCGGGGTGAAGCTGCATCCGGAGTCGCGCAATAATCAGGCCCTCATCGACATTCCGGCGGGCTGGACGACGCAACAGCTCTTTGAACGTTCGCACGCGGCCAATGTTACGTTGCGAGCAGTGATTCCCGAGGAAGAAGACCTGCAACAAGTCTACCATCGTCTGATCGGACCGAAGACGGCATCATCTTAAGTTCCGCATTCCCGCAGGATTCCTTGAGGCAGGAAAGTGACCTGCGAGAGTGAGGAATGCAGAAACTGACAAACATCGGAAACAGTCTCTCATCGACAGGCCACACAGAAATTCACTCCTGGCAAGCGGTTAACACTGACTCGAAGCGCAAGCGCGGAAAAGACAAAACGTCCTCGCTGCGCTTCGGGCCGATGAGTCATCCGGGCCAGCACTCAACTGAATCCAATCCCATGCCCAACAATACTGCAGCAGCGACGCTGGATCAGGCCGGTTACCGGACGTGGCAGGGGACGCGCCGTTCGCCGTGGCGGTCCTGTCTGTCAATGGTCCGTCTCGGCTGGTGGATGCTGATTCGTCGCTGGATTTTCTGGGGACTGATTGCGCTCGGTCTGCTGAACTTCCTGTTCAACTTCGCGTTCATCTTCCTGAAGGCCACGTTGGTGGTGCAAAGCCCGGAACTGGGCGAGTTTCTGGATGCCTACCGGGTGACCGGCACCGGCGATGCGTATGCCGAGTTCATGCACGCCCAGGCAGCCATCACCGCCCTGCTGCTGGCCTTCGCCGGCTCGACGCTGATCGGCAACGACTACCGTCAGGGGGGCATGATCTTCTATCTCTCGCGCAGCATCGGCAAACGTCATTACATCTTCGGCAAGCTGCTGCTGATCGCGAGCGTGGTCCTGACCATCACCACGTTGCCCGCACTCATCCTGTATTGCGAATACGGAGTCCTCAGCAACTCGCTGCAGTATTTTCAGGAGAACTGGAAGATCGCCGTCGGCATCGTCTGTTACGGCCTGATCCTCGCCGTTTTCCAGTCGATCCTGCTGTTCGCAGTCGCTGCCTGGGTGCCGCGGACGGTGCCGCTGGTGATGACCTGGCTGGGACTGTTTACCCTGTTAAAAGCTCTCGGTCATGCACTGCACGAGATCCAGGACAATCGCCGCTGGCTGTTGCTCGGGCTGTGGGACAACATGCTGTTGCTGGGACGCTTTGCCTTCGGCGACTGGGAATCCACCCGTCAGCCGACCGCCTTTGAAGCGGCCCTCGTGCTCACCGGCGTCAGCGTGGTCTGTCTGTTCCTGATCGTTCGCCGGGTGCGTATTGTCGAGGTGGTCGCGTGACGAATTCCGCTGAAATGGCTGCTGCCCCTGCTCCAGCACTCACGACGGTCGCCACTCTCGATCAGGTCTCGAAATGGTTCGGTCCGGTCATCGGTGTGAACGACGTGACCTGTGAGTTGCAGCCGGGGATCACCGGACTGCTGGGCAGTAACGGGGCCGGCAAAACGACCCTGATCAAGCTGATCATCGGCCAGCTGCGGCCGACGCTGGGACAGATCCGGATCTGCGGCGTTGACGCCTGGTCGTCCGGGGCGCGACGATTGATCGGCTATTGTCCCGAAGCCGATGTGTTCTATGAGGAAATGTCCGGCCGCCAGTTCGTCCGCACGATGGCCGGTTTGCATGGCATGTCCCGTGCCGATGCGACAACGGCCACCGAGCGGGCGCTGGCAGAAGTGGAAATGACCGACCGGGCAGACCGCCGCCTGCGCGGGTGTTCCAAGGGGATGCGGCAACGGATCAAGCTGGCTCAAGCCCTGGTGCATCGTCCACAACTGCTGGTGGTTGATGAACCGCTCAACGGCGTCGACCCGGTTGGCAGGCGGGTCCTGATGGATCTGTTTCGCAAGCTGGCAGACCAGGGAACCGCGATTCTGGTCTCCAGCCATATCCTCGGTGAAATGGATGAACTGGCAGACCGGGTGATGTTCATGGGGCGCGGTCGGATGCTGGCGACCGGTAGCCTGCAGGACATTCGCGATCTGTTCGCCGACCAGCCGCTGCAGGTGCGAATCGGCAGCGCGACCTGTCGGGAACTGGCCGCGGAGTTAATCACCTGGCCGTTCGTGCAAAGCGTGCAGTTGACGAACAAGGACCGTCTGGAACTGCAGATTACACGTCCCACGGAATTTTTCGAGCGTTTGACCGGGGCGATTGTCGACAACCAGTTTCAGATCAACTCCCTGGAGACGACCGACGTGACTGCGGAAGCGACGTTCCAGTACGTGATGTCCGCCGCAACGCGGTTCTAGCGCCGGGGGATCGGGAAGATCAGGAATCGCGAATCCGCAAGCGACCTTCATGCGCACGCTTGCGGGTTCGCGATTCTCAAAATACCAATTTCAGAGATCACTCACGGCGTCTGCAGCGTCACCAGTTCCAGTTGCTCGCTCTGAATCTTCTGCGCCTGCTGCTCGTCCACCACATCGCTATGACAAGCCGCCTTCTCACCGGCGGCTCCGACTGCCTTCCGGGTCTTGCTGGCCAGCTTGTGAATTTCGGCCGGACTCAGCACGCCGCGTTTCTCCAGAATTTCCTGCTGTTCCGCAGTCAGGGCCGCGGACACTTTCACTTTCTCCCGCTGGAACCCGTCGGCCTTACCCGAGGCGAATTCCTGGATTTCCTTGCTGATGCGGACGCTGCACCAGTCGTGACCGCACATGGCGCAGAAGTCGGTATCGACGTCCAGGTCTTCGTCGTGATACGCGCGGGCAGTGTCGGGATCGAAGCTCAGCTCGAAGTGCTTCTCCCAGTTGAGGGCCGCGCGGGCCTTGGTCAGTTCATCGTCACGATCGCGCGTGCCAGGGATGCCCAGAGCCACGTCGGCCGCATGAGCGGCGATCTTGTAGGCGATGCAGCCCTGCTTGACGTCGTCCTTCTTGGGCAAGCCAAGGTGTTCCTTGGGCGTGACATAGCAGAGCATGCTGGCCCCGTGATACGCCGCCGCGGTCGCCCCGATGCAACTGGTGATATGGTCGTAGCCGGGGAAGATGTCGGTCACCAGCGGCCCCAGCACGTAGAACGGGGCGCCGTGACACAGCTTCCGCTGCAGTTTCATGTTGTATTCGATCTGATCGAACGGCACGTGGCCCGGCCCTTCGATCATGACCTGCACGCCCTTACGCCAGGCCCGCTCCGTCAGTTCGCCGAGGGTGCAGAGTTCTGCGAGCTGGGCCCGGTCCGAAGCATCTGCCAGTCCGCCGGGACGCAGTCCGTCGCCGATCGAGAAGGTGACGTCATATTCCCGCATCACGTCGCAGATGTCTTCCCAGTGATCATACATCGGGTTCTGTTGCGAGTGCGTGATCATCCACTTGGCCAGCAGCGAACCGCCGCGGCTGACGATGCCGATCAGTCGTTTGCGGACGAACGGCAGATGCTCGCGCAACACGCCGGCGTGAATCGTGAAGTAGTCGACGCCCTGAGCCGCCTGCTGCTGCAGCGATTCCAGAATCATCGCCGGCGTCAGGTCTTCGATCTTGCGACCGATGATCATCGAATAAATGGGCACCGTCCCGATGGGCACGGAACTGTTCCGGATGATCGCCTCGCGGCAGGCATTCAGATCGCCGCCGGTGGAGAGATCCATCACGGTGTCGGCGCCCCAGCGCTCTGCCCACTTCAGCTTTTCGACTTCCTCATCGGTGCTGGACGAGACGGGCGAGGCGCCCATGTTGGCGTTGATCTTGGTCTTCGTCGCGCGGCCGATCGCCATCGGATCGAGCTGGTATTTTCGATGCACGACGTTCGCCGGAATCACGAGCCGGCCGGCGGCGACTTCATCCCGCACCTGAACCGGCGTCAGATGCGATTCCCGTTCCGCGACGCGGGTCATTTCCGGTGAGATGATTCCCAAGCGTGCCTGTTCGAGTTGCGTGACCGGCTGGAATCCGGCCGGAAACTGCACCTGACGAACGGCTCCGTCGCCTTCCACAAACGTCACGCTGCCAGCTCCGGCAACGAACGGCGTCAGGTCGACAGTATCGCCGGAGTCAAGATTGCCGGAATCAGCGACCGAGGTTTCCCAGTCGTCGGGCAGAAAATCCCAGGCAGTCTTGTCAGACAGGCCTGGCATTCCCGGCGTATCCGGAGACGCAAAGGTGCGGGCTCCGGCGACCCCGGGAGCAATGACTGGCGGCAGCGCGAAGCTCCCCGGATTCGTCCCCTGAGCGGCGCTCGAAGGATTCAAACCGAGAGCAGGTAACTGATAGCCGCGGTCCAGTCCGGCAGTAATCATGCGTACGTCATTCCGTTGTCTGCGATCTCTGGCGTCAACGCATCAGAACAAGCTGATTGACGCCGGCGAGACCGGGTGCTGCGAATTCCTGGAGGACGGCTCCGGTCCACCAGACTCTATGGTAGTGGGCTGGTGAGGTTTTGCAATTGGCGGGGGGACTCGGGATGGGGAACTCCCTGATGTTCGCGCATCGCGAAACCGCAAGCGTGGATCTACGGGGGCTTTTGTAGCTCTGCAGGGTGGGCTGTGCCCACCATCTCCTGACGTTCGGAAATACGGAAAACTGGTGGGCGGAGCCCACCCTACAGGTTCGCGGCGATGCGTTGCTTCCAGTATTTCCAGCCGGGAAGGCCGAAGCAGAGGCCGAGCATGACGCCGAACGTCGTCAGGCCGAAGTCCTCATGAGGGTGACGTTGCAGCCATGCCATCACGAAAGCGGTCACGTACAGGGCCACTGCCTGAACGTAAAATTTCCCGGACAGAATCCCGGCTTTTACCAGGAAGACGGAACCCGCAATCAACGCCAGCACGGGTGACAGGGTCAGGACTGGCAGATCCAGCATCCACTCGATGCCGAACAGCAGCGTACTGGCGATGGAACTGCCCGCCCACACATGAGCGATCTGGCGTTCAACGAACGTAATGGGTCCGGAGCGGCGGCGCAGTTCCCAGAAAATCGCGGCCCAGGTACCCACGCCGAAACCCCAGAGCGCGACGTACGGCCAGCGGGCATCGACCCCGTTCGCATGCAGGATGTTCGTAATCACGCACAGGATCAGGACAACAATGCTGTGCCAGATCCAGAGCAGACCCCAGTTCTCCAGCACGGCTGCATGGTGCGTTTCCCGAAACGCGCGGGTGATGATCTGTGAAAAATGCGAGGACCGGGCCGCGATCGGTTCATTGGCCAGAAACGCTTCCAGATCGTCCGCCAGGGCATCGGCTGACTGATACCGCAGGTCGGTCGGTTTCTGCAGGCATTTCAGGGCAATCATTTCCAGATCGATATCCGCTCGCGGGTTCAGCATCCGCGGTGGCACCGGATCCTGCTCCAGCACCATCAGCACGGTGTCGAGCGGGCTCGCCGCCTGAAACGGCGGACGTCCCGTCAGCATCGCATACAGGATCGCTCCCAGGGCATAGACGTCTGTAACTGCACTGACTTCGCCCCGCCGGCCCGCCGCCTGTTCGGGAGCCATATAGCCTGGCGTGCCCAGAATAGCCCCGCTCTGAGTCAGGCTGCCGGAGTGCGAGTGGTCCTGATCGTGCGCAATTCGTTTTGCCAGTCCGAAATCGGTCACCCAGGGGCGTTCTTCAGCATCAATCAGGATATTCGACGGCTTCAGATCCCGATGCAGGACCCCCTGCCGATGCGCATCGGCGATCGCGCGGCAGACCGGAATCAGCAGTTCGGCAGCAGTCTTCGCCGGCAATGGTCCCTCTGCCAGCCGACGGGCCAGCGTCGTGCCTTCAATTAACTGCATGCTGAAGTAGGGCCGACCATCGACATCGCCAACTTCATAGACCGGGACGATGTGGGGGTGTCGAACCTTGGCGGCAGCTTCGGCCTCACCACGGAAACGGGCCAGATCATCTGCCGAGGCGATATCCCCCCTCAGGACCATCTTCAGGGCCACGACACGGTTGGGACTCGCCTGCCGGGCACGATAGACGATGCCCATGCCCCCGCGTCCCAGCTCCGACAGCAATTGAAATTCCCCGAACGAACGCGGCAGCGCCGGATCGGCGGATGACCGGGCTGACGAGGCCATTGACGACAGGACGCTCACCTGGTCGTCGGCGGATGCGAACCCTTCCGCCAGTTGCATCGTCGCCCACAGCTCACGGATCTCCTGTTCCAGATGCGGAAAGCGGGTGATGACGCCGGTGAGGTCGGGCACCAGTCCCTGACGTGACTGCGCCAGCAATTCCTCCAGCGTCTCGAACAGGATCGCATCGGAATCAGGCGTCACAGTGGAACTGTCCAGATCGGCCATGAAGGGGGTCCGATGACGGTGCTAAAAGTTCAGGGTTTCAGGATCGTAGTCGGGAGAGCGGGGAAATTCGACAGGGAGGGGACGTCATCAGTTGCGGGAATTGCGAAACCGCCCGCGTGAAATAAAGCAGGCAGTTGTGGAAAATGTCGGGGAGGATTCTCATAAGGTGGGGATTGCTGCTCGATCTCGTTCTTTCCGGTTGTTCCCAAGGAAAGCAGAGTGATGTTGAACCTGATCCGTTCCCTGTTGCCGGGACTGCTGATGCTGCACCTGGCAGGATCGCAGGCTGGCGTGGTCTATTCTCAGGATCGGGACTCGCAGCCCCTGGAAGTCGACATCCTGCTGAAAGGCGGCACGATTCTGGATGGATCGGGCCAGCCGGGATTTGTCGGCGACGTGGCCCTGAAAGGCGACCGGATTGTCGGCGTCGGCAGCTTCCAGCTGGCCAGCGTGATCCAGGTCATCGACTGCTCCGGCCTTTACATCACGCCCGGCTATATCGATCTGCATTCGCATTCCGATCATGTCGTGACCGACCCGCTGTTGCGGTCGGGACTAAATTATTTGCTGCAGGGCTGCACTACCCAGGTGACCGGCAACTGCGGCAGCGGCCCGGTCGACGTCGGCAAGCTTTACCGGCAACTGGATGAGGCGGGCACCGGCACGAACATCGCGCATCTGGTGCCCCAGGGGGGCGTGCGATCGCAGGTGATCGGCAGCGAGAACCGGGCCGCGACGGCTGACGAACTGCAGCAGATGCGGGCGCTGGTCGAACAGGGCATGCGGGACGGCGCATGGGGGCTATCGACAGGTCTGATCTACGTGCCCAGCGTTTACGCCAGCACGGAAGAAATCGCCAGTCTGGCAGAAATCGCAGGGGCTCACGGCGGCATCTACGCCAGCCATATCCGGGGTGAAGGCGATGGCCTGTTAACGGCGGTCAAAGAAGCCATCGAGATCGGCCGCCGCTCCAAAGCCCCTGCGCATATCTCGCACTTCAAATCCTCGGGTGAAGAGAATTGGGGCAAACTGCGCCTGGCGATCGAACTGGTGGAATCCGCCCGCAACGAGGGACTGACGGTCACTGCCGATCAGTATCCGTATACGGCCAGCAGCACCTCGCTGGAAGCAACGATTTTGCCCACATGGGCGCGAGCAGGCGGCCACAAGGCGATGCTGGCCAGGTTCGATGATGCGGAGACCGGGCCGCGTTTGCAGGCAGCGATTGCCGAAGAACTGAAAACCAAGCGCAACGGCGCTGCCCTGTTTATCGCACGGTATGCGCCGACACCGCGATGGGTCGGCAAAAATCTGGCGGAGATTGCCCAACTGGAACAGCGGGACGTGCAGGACGTGGCGCTGGAGATGCTGCGGAACGGAAATGTCAGCATCGTCAACTTCTCCATGGACGAAAACGACGTGCGCGAGGCGATGCAGAAGCCCTGGGTCGCTACGGCGTCGGATGGTCGCAACTATTATCCCGACGGTTCCAAACCGCATCCGCGCAGCTACGGCACGTTCCCCCGCAAGATCGGCCGCTATGCCCTGCGGGACGGCGTCTTGCCGGTGGAGCAGGCAGTGTTCAGTGCCAGCGGCTTGCCGGCGAAGATCCTGAATCTGCCGGAACGGGGACTGCTGCAGACCGGATTTTTTGCGGATGTCGTCGTCTTCGCCCCGCAGGAATTTCTGGATGCAGCAACATTTTCCGAGCCGCACCAGTATACGATCGGCACCCGCTACGTTTTTGTGAATGGCGTGCCGGCGGTGTATGCCGGCGAGCCCACAGGAACCCTTTCCGGCCGTGCATTACGACACGCAAAGCCGTGATTCCGGAAGTCCTCCAGACAGCGCGTTCACAACCTGCTGCGGCAGAATTGCCCGGCAAGGCGTCCCGTCGTGCACACCGCGCCTGGAAAACTACTCCGGAATTGCAGGGTGTCACCGCTTGAATTGCCGATCATCCGGGCTCAGCATACAGGGTTCTTGCAGGGGAACCTTTCAGTCAGGGAACCATTTTGATTCCGTCCAGGCATGCTCCGGCCTCGCGGCCCTCACTGCTCATCAGTGTCCGTACGATCGATGAAGTCCGGGCGGCCTTGCCCGGGGCTGACATCATCGACATCAAGGAGCCGTCCCGCGGCGCGCTGGGGATGGCAGATCTCGCGACGATTGGTGAAATTGCGAGGATTCTTTCGCTGTCTGACCCCGAAATTGGCCTGAGCGTCGCGCTGGGAGAACTGCAGGAATGGCCGGCAGATCGCGAGCGCAGCGCCTTGCCGGACGGGATCACCTGGGCCAAGCTGGGATTGCGCGGCGAACAACAGCGGCCGGACTGGCGCGAACGCTGGCTCTGCCTGCGTCAGGAACTGGATCAGCAGTCGGGTCGAGCCCTGAACTGGATTGCCGTCGCTTACGCCGATGCGGAAAAAGTCCAGTCACCAGCGGTTCACGAAGTCCTGCAGGCCGCCGTGGAAACCGGCTGTGCCGGCTTGCTGATCGACACCGTCACCAAATCGGGCGGTTCATTGCTTGAGTACCTGTCGCCTCTTGAACTGCTGGACATCATGCGGAGGGCCCGGGAATGCCACCTGCCGGTGGCGATTGCCGGCAAGGTTTCGGCCCGGGATCTGCCGTTGCTCTGCGCCCTGGAACCGGACATCATCGGAGTCCGCTCAGCCGTCTGTCGCCAGGGGGATCGCGCTCAGGCGGTTTCGTCGGCCGGGGTCGCCGGATTCCTGAAACAACTGGCAGCGGCCTGCCGCCCGGACGACAACCTGTCCGGGCACCATGAATTCTCCGGATTACCGCAGAATTCCTGCAGCCAGTATTACCGGTCCTGATGATCGTCCCGCGGTCAGCACGATGATTCATGGGCTCCGTCGCTGGTGTCCGAAGTGACACTCAGTTCCCAACGGCGGGACGAACGGACAACTGGATTCCTGCGGATGTGTTATTCTGCCCGCGGCGAGAAATGATTTGTTACTCGCAATTTTATATCCGCGGGGCACAACGTCTCATGTTTAACCAGGTACGGTATAACCATGCGGGTGCTTGAGTTTTCGCAATTCGGAGAACCCGCAACCGTCCTGTCGGTGCAACAGCGTCCCGAGCCGGAATTGCAACCGGGCCAGGTGCGGGTGCGGCTGCTGGCCAGCCCCGTCAACCCCTCGGATCTGATGACGATCCGCGGCATCTATGGCAAACGTCCGGCGTTGCCGGCAGTTCCCGGTTATGAGGGCGTGGGCATCGTCGAGGAAGCCCGGGCAGGACTGTTCGGCCAGTTCCTGAAAGGCAAACGGGTTGCGGTGCTCAATTCCGTCAGCGGCAACTGGCAGGAACAGGTGTGCGTGCCGGCAAAATCGGTCATTCCACTGTCCGCCAGACTGCCGCTTGAACAGGCAGCCGTGTTCTTCATCAACCCGGCGACCGCCTGGCTGATGACTCGCAAGGTGCTCGCCGTGCCGCGCGGCGGCTGGTTGTTGCAGTCTGCCGCAGGCTCTGCCGTCGGCAAGATGGTCATTCGCCTGGGCCGGCAACATGGATTTCACACGATCAACATTGTTCGTCGGCAGGAGCAGGTCGAGGAGTTACGGTCCATCGGCGCCGATGCCGTCGTCGTCTTTGATCCCGCCACCGAGCCTGCTGAAACCCTGCTCAACCGCGTGAAGGAACTCGCCGGCTCCGACGGAGTGGGCTGGGCAGTTGATCCTGTCGGCGGCCCTGTCGGTTCCGCGATGGTGCCTTGCCTGGGGTCGGGCGGGCGCATGCTCGTTTACGGCACGCTGTCGTCCGAGCCGCTGCAATTCTCCTCCCGGGCGCTGATGACCCACGGCAGCCGGATCGAGGGCTTCTGGCTCAGTAACGTCATGGCAACCATGCCGTTGTTCTCAAAATTGAGCCTGATCAGCCAGTTGACCAGCGGGATTCTCTCCGGCACGCTGGCAGCAGAGATTGGCGGTTCGTATCCCCTGGAGTCATTCCGGGAAGCGCTGGCAGCCGCGGAACAACCGGGCAAGGCCGGAAAAGTTCTCTTCCGGATCGGCGCTGCGTAGTTGTCGCGAGACGCATGGTTCGTGATCGCGGATCTGGTAGGATAACTGTCTGCCAGCCGCCTTCATTGAAAGAGAATCCTCCTTGTCCGGATCGACGTCCCTCCTGCGAATCGCTTCACGCGCCAGCGCTCTCGCGATGTGGCAAGCGCGGCATGTTTCCCGTCTGCTCCAGCAGACGAACCCGTCGCTGACCGTCGAGATTGTGGAAGTTTCGACGACCGGCGATCGCGTGCTCAGTCAGCCGCTGCGTGATTTCGGCGGACTGGGAGTGTTCACGCGGGAAGTCCAGGCGGCAGTGCTGGATGGCCGGGCGGATCTTGCCGTTCACAGCCTGAAGGATCTGCCGACGGAAACTCATCCGGAACTGGAACTGGGAGCGATTCCGGAACGGGGCGCGACCGCCGACGCACTGGTGCTGCCCTCCGGTGGGGAACCGATCGATGGGTCACCACTGCCGCTCCCGTCAGGTGCCCGGGTCGCGACGGGGAGCCCGCGACGCCAGGCCCAGTTATTACGCCATCGGCGGGACCTGCAGTTGCTGGAAGTCCGGGGCAATGTCGAGACCCGGCTGCGAAAGCTCGACGCCGGTGAATTCGACGCGATGATCCTCGCGAGTGCCGGGCTGATTCGCCTGGGCCTGGAACAACGCATCTCCCGGCCCCTGACAGCGCCGCTGATGTATCACGCCGTCGGCCAGGGAGCGCTGGGGATTGAATGTCGGCGCGATGATGAGGTCACGCGGAACCTGCTGGCAAAACTGACCGATCCGCCAACATGGGCGGCCGCCACAGCCGAGCGATCCCTGCTGGCAACCCTGCGGGCCGGATGTCATGCTCCGGTCGGTGTGTCCTGCCGCTGCGCAGGCCAGGAATTGCAAATGGAGGCCATCGTGTTGACGCTGGACGGCCGGAAATCCTGGGTCGCAGCCGCCCGCGGTTCTGTCAATAAACCGGCAGCACTCGGCAAAACGGTCGCAGGACTCCTGAGCGATCAGGGGGCCTTGCTCTCCTGAGGGGAAATTCCTGGAAATGGTCACTTGTTCTGTGAACAGGATTTCCAGAGTGCATGCTGTAGAGATTTAATCTTCGCGCGAAATCTTTTTCCCTGGCTCGATCAATCTGGTCCAAGTATTTCCTGTCTTATTCGCGATTTTCGGATACAAATGCTCGCACGTCTAGACCGGGACGTCTTTGAGGTCAAACAGTGTGACGAGGTTGGTTAACTGCAAGACGCCGCGTACGTCCTCAGAGGCATTGTACAGTTCCACCCGTTCGACTTTTTTCCGCAGCGTGACCAGCACTCCCAGCATGCCGCTGGGGATGAGTTTGACGCCGGTCAGGTCAAAAGCGAGTACCTGTGTGCCATGCTGTTTGACCAGCGACAACAACTGGTCGCGATAGCCGGCGATGCAAACCTCGTCCGGGACGTCGACACCGGCAAAACCGACGACGGTCACCGGGCCGGTCTCGTAGACCTTCAGCACGCTGGCATCATGGCCGAGATCCCGCTGGATCGCCGAATCGTCTTCGGCGAAGTCGTGATCGTCGTGAATACTGTCGCTCATGAGCCAGTTCCTGCCTGAGGCATGACGGTTGGAGCATCATCCCGCAACCCGCCGGCATTGTTGACGGTGTGAAAGTGCCCGGGACAGAGAACGACGCCGGGTGACCACGCATGCAGCGGGGACCAACGTCGCATTCCTGAACGTTCCCAGATGCTGTTCATGCTGACGTGGTGCACAACGAACATCAAGGGGTGACAGGTTCCGGTCCCCCACGCGAGCGTTTCCGCTGCGGGTTGCGGGCAGGAATCCTGGTCGCAAGTCGTTTGCAGTCAAGCAGAAAATGCCGGTGGGGATTCCCTCTTGGATTCCAACTCCCGGGTGTTATACTTTATGACAGCCGGGACAGATGAAATTCCGGCCTGACCTACGCGAATCGGGGAAATTTCCCCCGCAGATATGGGATTTTGAGGAATTACGTCGATGGCAATCACTCTGACCGAAAAAGCTGCTGGCGAAATCAAGCGGGTTATTGCCGAGCAGCAACTGCCGGAAGCCACGGTCCTGCGCATCGGAGTCGCAGGCGGCGGCTGCAGCGGCTTCAATTACTCTCTGGGTTTCGATTCGTCGACCGATCCCGCCAAGGATCTCCTGGGCGAACAGCACGGAATTCAGGTCGCGGTCGACAAGAAAAGCGATCTGTTTCTGGACGGCACGACCATTGACTTCTACGACGGCATCGAACGTCGCGGCTTCACCTTCGAGAATCCGAACGCGGTCAAGTCCTGCGGTTGCGGCAGCAGCTTCTCGGTCTAGCTCGCGATGATGCGGTGCGGCACAGGCCGCTTGACCGGGGATCACGGCTGCCCGGCATTGAAGGGGCAGCGATCCGGCAAGGTCTCCGCAGCATTGACGGAATGACCATGAAATGTCAGAAACACAGGCGAGTTCGGTTCACCGGACTCGCCTGTCTCTGTTTCCGGCGGCCATTCCCCGGAAGCTGTCTGCTGCCGGTGGACGGCCTCGGAGCAATCGCCCCGGAAATTGCCGGGAAACTCCACCACGACCGGGTTTGAACTCTTCAGGGAACTGGAACTTCGCATGGCTCGACTGGCCGGCCGGAATGTGCTGATTACCGGATCATCCAAGGGGATTGGAGCCGGGTGTGCGATTGAAATGGCACGCGAGGGAGCCAATGTCGCAGTGAACTACCACTCCAGCCGCGATGAAGCCGAACAGGTGGCTGCACAGATCCGGGGATTCGGCGGCAAGTCGCTGATTCTGCAGGGCGATGTCTCCAGCCGCGAGCGGGTAGAGGAAATGATCGCCGAAACTGCTGCGGAATTTGGCAGTCTCGACGTTTTCGTCTCCAATGCGGTCTACAGCGATCGCCAGCTGATGCTGGAGGCAGACCTGGAAGGCTTTCGCCGGACGATTGACGTCGGCATGTGGGGTGCCTTTTACGGCGTACGCGGCGCTGCGTTGCAGATGGTGAAGCAGGGGAACGGCGGCAGCATTGTGGTGATCAGCTCTCCGCATGCCGTGATTCCTGTCCCGACGGCGATGGCCTACAACATGGCGAAGGCTGCGATCGACCACATGGCCCGCACCGCCGCCATCGAGCTGGCGACGCACCGCATTCGCGTCAACATCATTCATCCCGGCTGGATTGATACCCCGGGCGAACGAAAGTTCTTCAGCGAGGAACAGCTGGCCGAAGGCGCGAAATCCCTGCCCTGGAAGCGACTCGGACGACCCGATGAGGTCGGCAAGTCGGTCGCATACGTCGCCAGCGATGACGCGGAATACATGACCGGAAGCACGTTGACGATTGACGGCGGCGTCAGTCTGCCCTGGTGGTCCAACCGGGCCGAGGGCAAGCAGTAGTCAATCGCGACAGAGATCACGGATTCTGCCGGCCCCGCTCGTCTGCCACCGGTCACACAGACGGGATTGCGAGAACAGACATGTTCGTAATTCGCCGAAAATAGTGGTATTCGGAGCGACGTTCCGGACGTTATAGTGGAGAGACCGGAAGTTGGTCGTTCGACCGGAGTTCTGCCCGGGTTTCCCGGAACGATGACTGTCTCTGTAACCATTGTCCGTGCCAGGGATTGTTCAACGAAACGCAACTGTCGCAGGAGCCGGGCTCGCAGGGTGCCGGTCCCCGTCAGGACGTGGGAGGCTGACGGTGTCAGAAGCGATGGGCCGCAAGCAACCGCCTGCAGCGACAGCCGAACCGGCAGTCCGCCCGTCGTGGCTGAAGTCCCGCAAACGCCCGGACAGTGAATCCGGGGCGTCTGCTGATCAGAGACCGGAGGCTGAACCGTCAGCAGCGGCCACCGGCAGGCCTGCCGCCCCCCCCAACCTGCCTGCGACGGATGTTCCCGGGCTGTCAGCGGTGGAGGCTGTGAAGTCCTCACGCGAGTGGCCGCGGACCCTCAGCGGGCTGTGTGCCTTGCTCTGGCAGATGCTGGTGGACTGGTGGACCGGCTTGTATCTCGGCTGGGGCGTGACTACGTCGTTGCTGTTACACGTCGCCGTCGCCATCGTGCTTGCTTTTACGTATTTCGCGTCGCAGTTTGACCAGCCGGGCATGCTGGTGAATGGAAAGTTTGAAGAGTTTCGGGACGGCGAGGAATTCGAGAACGTGCTCGATTCCCGGCTGGATACCAGTTTCGGCGACAAGGCAGCGTCGCTGGAGTTCGTCGCCAGCGACGCGGTTTCCGATGTGACCAGCATGCTCTCTCCCGAAAACATGCTGGGCGGCGCTGAAGGGGACGGCGATCAGGCCGGTGAAGGCGCAGCCTCCATGTCAGTCAACATCAATGTGCCGAAGTCTGCCATTACCCGTGGCAGTTTCACGGTCTGGACCGAGCCGGAACATCCGACGCCGCGGGTGCCGTACGATATTATCATTCAGGTCAAATTACCGAATGCTCCCAGGCTGTATCGTCTGAGCGATCTCAGCGGCACCGTTCGCGGATCGGATGGCTATCTCAAACAAATCAAATACCCTGCGACCGATAAGAAGGGCGTCAAAGATGGCCTGGTCCAGGTGTCCGTCCGGATTCCGGGAGCTGCCCAGCTGGTGCGCGACGTGATCCAGGTCCGCTCGAAACTGCTCAAGGAAGAACAGACGATCGAGATTATCTTCGGGGATCCTTCCCAGGACTCGCTCTGACTCAACGGAATCCTGGGGCGAAAGAATCGCGAACCCGCCAGCATGCGACGATTATCGCTGGCGGGCTCGCGATTCTTTTTTGCGCAATGAGCGCCTCTCGCTGGGAAATTCCTCCCCGGTGAAATAGGTTGTTCTCTGAAGTGGCCAATTTCGGCCACTCGTCCCCGGAGTCGCTCACTTGCACTGGAAACCCGCAGTCTGGTGGATCTGGCCAGTGGCGACAGCCTTCCTGCTGGCGCTACAGCTCTGGTTTCCCGATTCCGGCACCGGTCTGCAACATGACACCTGGAGCCATACTGCTGAAGGGCAACTGGCGTTCTATCGCCTGGTGGAAGATTACGCCGCCTGGACGGACCGCAACACCCGTCCGCTCACCACCAGTCTGAAAAACGGTTCGATCGAACCGACGCTCTGCATTCTCGGTCCGGAACGCTGGCCGACCACCAAGGAGTGGGAGGCCATTCTGGAATGGGTACACGACGGCGGTCACCTGGTCTTCGCCTGCCGTGGTGCGGAAGAACAGACGATTCCCCGGCTCGATATCCGTTATGAACCGCGATTCAGTTCCGATCCGCCGGACGACTCCCTGCCGCCCGAAACGGAACTCACTGCCTCACCGGCGATTGCCTGGTGGACTGACGGGCAACTGATGGCTCCCGGACGAACGGTGCTGGTCCGCTACGATGACACCGTCCAGGCGGTTGCTGGCGAGTATGGTTTGGGCCGATTCGTCGTTACTGCCACCGGCCTGGTATTCTCCAATCAATTGCTGAGCTACGGCGACAATTCCGTGCTGGCGCTGCGGTTGCTGGAATCCACCAGTGATCTGGAAGGCGTGACTTTCGATGAATCGCTCAATTCCACCGGCACTCCGAAAGCCGTCGGACTGTTATTTGATCGCGAATTCCGGCCGTTGACGCTGCAGTTGATTCTCATCACGGTTCTCTACGGCTGGTGGAATTTCCGCAGGTTCGGGCCGTTACTGCGGTCTGCCGTGGGTCGGCGTCAGAACATCGTCGATCATACGGATGCCCTGGGCGTGGCCTACTGGAGATCCCGTGACGGCGTAATCCTGTTGCGTTCGTACTGGCAGCAGTTCCAGCGCGAATTTCATTTGCAGGACAAGCATCAGACCGATCCCCGCTGGAGTGTGATCTCAGAGCGGCTGGGCAAAACCCGGCCGGAGCTACAGACCTGGTTCACGGAAGTGCAAGCCCTTTCGGAACGTCCCCGTTTGGCCCGCCGCAGGGCCGCGGAGGTCATCCGGCGACTGGCCCAGATCCGGCACTGGATGCATGAGTCCAGCCTGTCGCCGCGGTCGCGATAACCGGTGACGGCTCAGCGTCTTGCGTATGACCCGCAGGAGTTGTACCTCACCCGTCGCTATTTCTTCTGAAACTGTCGCTGGTCGTCGCGTTCATCATACGGACGGACCTGCTGGTACCACGCATCCCAGGCAGCGAAAGCCTGAGCTCGCCAGGCAGACTGCTGTTGAGCCAGTTCGGCAGCAGGTTCCTCGGTCGACAGCACGCCCGGAGGATTTACCGGCAAGGGCGTCTGGCGATTGTCCGGTTGCAGGCCCATCGGCATCCGGCTGAGATAGCAAAGCCCCAGGCTGGCTTCCCAGGCAACGACGATGTCCGGGTCTTTCAACATCTGCAACAGGCGCGGCGTCTGGCGCAGGTCGTTCGAGCGGGCCAGAGCCCAGACCGCGACCTGGCGAACTTCCGGCTGCGGGTGTCGCAGCAGGCGCTGGAGACGCTCCAGTTGACCCACCAGCTTTTCCGGTTGATCCAGATCAACCAGTTCCTCAAGTTGCTGCTGGACGACGGGCAAATTGACCTGTTCCGGAGCTTCCAGATCCTTGAGCAAGTCGTTCAACGCGCTCTGCGGCCCCTTGTCGACCACCCCGTCCTGCACCTGGACGGCTTTCAGATCTGATGGCAGTCCCCGGCCACCAACGAGCAACCCGGCCCCCACCGGGCGTTTCGGTCTTACCGGAATCAGCGACTGGGTGGCCCTGGAAAGGAACAGGACGGCGAACGCGGTATCAACACCCGGCGGAAAGGCTGCACTGGCTCCCCAGGTTCCATCCGGCAACTGGGTCATCAGGAGGTACTCACAACCGCGTTCATACCAGGGAACGTCGCCAAACTGTTCCTTCTGGCTGATCGCACCGGACCGCTCGCAGCCATACAGGAAATAGACAGGATACGTCCCTTTCAGCCCTTCCTCGAACCGGCGACCCACCGAGCGTTCTGCCGCGGGAATGATTTTTCGCAAGGCTTCGCGGGAGATCACCGCGTCTCCCGGCTTTTTGGGGGCCAGCACCTGGGTGGGCTCATCCGTTTCCGGTCGTAGCTCCAGCACTCCGAATCGCCGGCGCGGACGCTCAGCAGCCCGGGAGTTGGTCGGATCGCCATACAGGATCAGTTCGGTAATCAGGGTGGACCCCATGCCGGCAGCGGTCATGGAAGCAGTCGCCGTGGTGTGCTGAGGATTCTGGCCGGCTTCATACGGGTGATAGCTGAAGCCGCCATCACTCGCCTGGGTGGCTTCGTGGTATTTGGCTGCTCGTGACCAGACCGTAGCCTCCACCGGAATTCCCGCCCGGTGGACGGCCCAGAGTCCCAGAATTCCGTACTGGGTGATGCTGGTGTCGCCGGAGGGCTGCATGGACGTCGCCGGATAGTCCCAGGCTCCGCTGTCGCGCTGCGTGGCGACCAGATAGTCGCGAATCTCGATCAGTTGCTGCTGGTAAGCTGCCGGGTCCAGCGCCTCCAGAAACATCGCATCGCAACCCGCTTCATAAGCGTGGTGGGGGGGATGCCGGCCGGGGCGATAACTGCCGCCGGCGATCTTGGCCAGCACTGCCTCGCGCTGGGCCACAATCACCGGATGGTCGGCTGGTGTCTTCGCTTTCAACAGGGCGTAGGCGATCAGCGACTGCTGGCCGGAACCGGGAGACGGAGCGACCTTGCGCAAGGCCTCAATCCCGCGTTTCAGAGAGTCATCAACGCGCGCTTTCAACTGGGGCGGCAGTGACGGTTCCGCCGCACCGCAAGGGAGGAACGAAGGAGCACACAGCCCGGCGACCAGCAGGACGCCCCTGAGCAACCTGACGCTCCCGGGAAGCCGCAGCATCAGAAGACTGCACCTGAAATCCCCCCAGGGTGCCGGGTTCATGGCGATTCTTCCTGCGGCCGCGGATTGCCGGTGGGCGGAGTCACTTCGTGACCGAGCGGGGCGGAATCGATCAGTTTCTCTTCCAGAAACGGCAGATCCACCGGAGCCGGCGACGCATTGTCGACAGGTTCCGCTGCTGCGGTGCTGTTGTACGCCTCAATCGCGGTCAGCATGCGTTCCAGCACTGCCAGCATCGCAGGAATCTCTTCGTCCAGAGTGCGTTCCAGCGGCCCCAGACGACTGAAAAACTCGTTGCCCTGCTCATCTGCCCGGATCGACCAGCGTTTCGTGACTTCGATCTGCTGCTGAACGTACTCCAGACGTCGCTGGGCACGCTGGGCCGCCACTTTCTCCTCGATGCAGGCCGAGCGGTGCCCGGCAATCGTCCGCATCCGGCAGGTTTCATAGGCAGCGCGGGTAGTCGCCACACGATCGAAGCCGCGTCGCAGTTCCGCCTGCCAGTAATGCGGCTGCTCGTCGTGCAGCCAGCGGAGTGTGGAGCGGGCCTCCTGACGCAGGCTCGCCAGGGCGGCCACCGCCCGCTCTGCGAATTGAATCAGCGCTGCACGCACATCCTCCAGAGCCTCGCTGGTCTGCACATTCGCACCGGCCATGACCGTGGTTCCTGTAAAGTCCAGCCCGGGAAAAGATCCTGCCTGCCGCTGCCTGAACCGGATCGCTACCGTTGCTGCAGATATTCCTCGATGCGTTCCGCCTTGCGGAGCAGATAGGGAATATGCTGCTCATTCGCCTCGACGAAGCGGGCTGCCATCCGCAGGTGCTGGGTGAACTCTTCCGCGAACTTCTGCTGTTCCTGGTCCCGCCAGGTTTCCGACAATGTCTGCAGATTGCCGCTGAGGGCTCCCAGCCGCGTCTGCAGTTCGTTATTGAAGTCCCGCAACATGCCGGCGAACCGCCGCAAGTCTTCAGGATTGACCACTGCCTGAGCCATGAGCCGTCCCTCTGGAAACGTGTCCGGTGCCAGACCTGATCTTACGACATCAGGGACGGGCGGGAAAAGAGGCCGCGCGAAATCGTGTCTCCATGAACAGAGTTGCCATCTCGTGCCTCTTCTGGAACTATGCTCGCCCGCATCGCCCGCTGCTTCTCACAACGCCGGTTCGGTTACAGAATCCACACGCAGGCTTGCTGCGCCATCAGGTCCCCTCCCGAGCCGTCGCCCCGGTCACGCCGGATTCGCCACCGCTTCCAGCAATTCCCAGCGTTCGTAGGCTGCCGACAGTTTTTCGTGCAGGACTTCCAGCTTGCGCGTGATGTCCGCGATCGCATCCCCCCCCTGCTGATAAAAGGCGGGTGAGCCCATTTGCTCCTGCAGAGCCGCAGTTTCTGCTTCCCAGGCTTCAATCTGCTGCGGCAGTTGTTCCAGTTCCCGCTGCTCCTTGAAGCTGAGTCCTTTGGGCTTCGAGACCGCTCCCGGTTTGGCAGCCGGCGGCGGAGCGGTTCGCTTCCTTTCCTCAGCGGCAGCCGCGGCTGTGGCAGCGGCCTGCCGCAGCCAGTCGTCGTAGCCGCCGGAATACTCCTGCACGAGGCCGTCGCCCTCAAAGACCAGAGTCTGCGTGACGACGTTGTTCAGGAACTCGCGGTCGTGACTCACCAGCAATACCGTGCCGGGATACTCCACCAGCAAGCTCTCCAGCAGTTCCAGCGTCTCGGCATCGAGGTCGTTGGTCGGTTCGTCGAGGACCAGGACATTCTTCGGCTGCGAGAACAGGCGGGCCAGCAGCAGGCGGTTGCGTTCGCCGCCGGAGAGAAACCGGACCAGCGTCCGCGAGCGTTCCGGCGTGAACAGGAAATCTTCCAGATAGCTGATGATATGCCGCTGCTTGCCGTTGATCTCCAGCATCGTCTGTCCGTGGACGACGTTCTCGATCACGGTTTCCTCGTCATCGAGCTGCGCCCGCAACTGGTCGAAATAACCGATGTCCAGGTTGGTGCCCTGCCGGACCGTACCGCTGGTGGGTTCCAGTTCGCCGAGCAACAGCCGCAGCAGTGTGGTCTTGCCGCACCCGTTGGGGCCGATGATGCCGACCTTCTCGCCCCGAAAGATCGAAGTCGACAGCGATTGCAGAATCGTCCGCTCGCCGCGCTGGAACGACAAGTCCCGCGTCTGCAGCACGAGGGCGCCGGAGCGTTCGGCATCCTGATGCAGTTCCACCTTGACGTTGCCGATTTTCGACCGGCGATCCTGCCGCTGCTTCCGCAGTTCCTTGAGAGCCCGCACGCGACCTTCATTGCGGGTACGACGGGCCTTGATCCCCTGACGGATCCAGGCTTCTTCAATCGCCAGTTTCTTGTCGAACAGCGCCTGCTGTTGTTCCTCGCCGGCGAGAGCGTCTTCCTTGCGCACCAGGAACGTCGGGTAATCGCAGGTCCAGTCGAACAGTTTGCCACGATCAATCTCGATGATGCGGTTCGCCAGCTTCGACAGAAACATGCGGTCGTGCGTGATGAAGATCAGCGTGCCGTCGAAGCGGGCCAGGAACTCTTCCAGCCAGCGAATGGCTTCCAGATCCAGATGGTTCGTGGGTTCATCGAGCAGCAGCACGTCCGGGTTATTGACCAGCGACTGCGCCAGCAACACCCGGCGTTTCATCCCCGACGACAGCGAGGCGAACAGCACGTCGGGATCGAGTTGCATCCGCCCCAGTGTCTGTTCAACCTGATGTTCCCACTCCCAGGCCTTTTCCGGATCCAGCTGATGCGCCAGCGTCTCCAGTTCCTGCCTGCGGGTAGGGTTGGCATCGGCCGGCAGGCGATGCAGCTTGAAGTGCGCTGCGACCTGAGGTCCGATCTCCCCCAGTCCGTCAGCGACCTCGTCAAAGATCGTACTGCCAGGGGCACCGGCAGGAACATCCTGGCGTTGCCGCGCAATCCGGCTGCCGGGCTGACGTTCGATCCGACCTTCATCGGGCGCCAGTTCGCCCAGCATCAGCCGCATCAAAGTCGACTTGCCGACGCCGTTGCGGCCGACGAGGGCGATGCGTTCCCCTCTCTCGATCTGCACGTCCGCCTGCTCAATCAGCGGACGTCCCCCGAAACTGAAACTGATCTGATGCAGACTGACAATCGCCATCGAACCCGATCTCGCTGCGCTGGAATTTCTGAAAGAGCCTCACAGGATACCACAACCCGCCCCAACTCTCCCCACCACGTCCCGATCATCTCTGCGCTCTGCGCCTCGCTTGCGGTTTCGCGATTCCGTGCTCCTCCGAAGAATCGCGAACCCGCAAGCCGAGATCGTGATCACAGCGCCCACTCGCCGGGACCGTTGTTGACAGCCTGTCGCGGCTACCGCTATATGTTGATACACGTCCCGTTTTTTATGCCCCCTTATGTGCAAGGATGTGACTGATATGGCTCAGGAAGGTGCCTCCCCCGCTCCGGATGCTCGCGCCCAGGCAGGACAACCGCTGGTGGAACCCCCGAATCTGGAGCCGATCTACGCCAATTTCTGCCGGGTCGCCAGTACGCCGGAAGAACTGGTGCTCGACTTCGGCCTGAACCCGCAGCCGTTCGGCCAGGCACCGACACCGGTCAAGGTGTCCCAGCGTCTGGTCGTGAATTTCTACACGGCCAAGCGGATGTGGATGGCGCTCGGGATTGCACTCCAGCGGCACGAACAGGCGTTTGGGGTGATTGAAACCGACGTTCAGAAACGCGCAATTCCGCAGGGAGCCTCGAAGAACGGCACGTGATGGACCAGGTCACGATCCGGAAGTGCGGTGTCTCAGATTCTTGCCTCTCAGCTACCGCCCCAGGCGACAGCGAGGAAGCGAATCGGATGTTGACGTTTCAGTTTCTCACTGGCGCTTAGGGCTGGTGAGACGTGCGAAACGTGTGTTTACGCTTGCGGCTCGTTGCTGGCCAGGGCTGCGTCGCGCCGCTCGGCGCGACGTCCCAACTGGCCGACGTCGCGGGCAATTGTCAGCGTATACGCGGTCATGTCCAGACAGTTCAGGTCGGCACCGAACGGGTCTTCGATTTCAACGCTGGCCTCTTCCATCCCCAGCAGGCCGAGCGAGATAATTCCCAGCAGCACCGGCGACCACCAGCCGCAACGCGCGCAGAGAATCACGGGCAACGTCAGCAGATAGACGATCATGATCTGCTTGATCATGGTCACATAGACGAACGGCAGCGGCGTCTTCTGGATACGTTCACAGCCGCCCTGCGCGTCGACCAGTTTCGACATCTGTTCTTCCAGCATCCGCAGGACGATGATGTCGATCTCGCCGGTGCGGTAGCGTTCGTGAATCCACTCCGAAACCAGAGCGGCTGCGCCGGTCGGGGTGTTGCCGAATTCCTGCACCTGGCGGGATTGCTCGTCCGTCAGATAGATATCGGCCTCGCGGGTATCACGCATGCCCTGGAGCGAGCGGCGGACGCAGATCACATATGCGGTGACCCGCGCTGCCAGTTCAGAACCGGTAGTCGTGTACTCTGCCCCCATACGGACCAGATTGCGACTGGCATTGATGGTCGCCCCCCAGAGCGTGCGCCCCTCCCAGTAACGGAGATTGGACGCATTCATCCGGAACACGATCAGGAAACCGATCAGCGAACCGACGACGGTATGCCCCGCAGGATCGATGCCGCGAAAAAAGTCGCTGCTGAGCCAGCCACGACCGGCTCCGGTTTCATAGGCCCACTGCAGGATGGTGCCATAAATGATGAATAACAGAACGCGACCACCGGCGGCTGCCAGTGCTGTCCCCCGCCATGAGAACGCGTTCTTCCACCAGCTCTTGCGATTGTATTCGATCATTCACAGCACAACCGAGGACGGAAAATGCCACCGGAATCGAGGACGACCGATCCTGCCGATACAAAACTCTTTCGCGACCCGTGTTCTTCGCGGTCCGAGTTCGGACAGTGGGTGCTCCGAACCGGGGCCAGCACGCTGCGTTACGGAGTTGCAGGGTCACTGAAGTTGCAGCGTCACAACGTTGCGGTATTACAACGTTGCAGTGTTCCGGTGTTGCGATTCACCGGAACCCGCCGGGCGGGGCTTTTACGCCCCGCCCGGAAGTGCACATGACATTCCCATCGTGAGGCTCTGCCACCGGGGTTACTTGAGGATTTCGGCCCGCAACCGCTCCAGGAGTGCCAGCGCGGTGCCGATGTCTTTTTTCTGCTGCACCGGGTCGTGCGCAATTTCGCGCTCGATCGTGAGCGGACCGCGGTAGCCGAGTTCCAGCAGCGTCTGCAGGTAGGTGTCCATGCCGACGTCGCCCTCGCCGAGAGCGACTTCCGAGCCCCAGGCAGTGCCGCGAACAGCTTCCGGAGCCCACTTTGCGTCCTTGCAGTGGACGCTGCGCACATATTTGCCGACCTTCTTCAAGGCTTCGATCGGGTTGCCGGTGCCGTAGAGAATCATGTTCGCCGGGTCGAAGTTGATCGCGAGATTCTTGCGATCGACGTCGTGCAGGAACTCCAGCAGGTGGTCGGCGGTTTCCTGTCCGGTTTCGAGATGCACGTACTGGCCGTTGGCATCTGCATGATCCAGCAGGTCGCGAGTCACCTTCAGCAGACCGAGATAACTTTCGCTACCGCGGTCGGTCGGAACGAAGCCGATGTGCAGGCCGATCGCATCAACGCCCAGCAGTTTGGCGAAGTCGGAGATTTCTTTCATTTCCTGCACGCGGGCAGCGCGGGTTTCCTCAGGGACCAGGCCGACGGTCCTCGCCGTAGTGGCGATGTCGGCGTAGCTCTCACCTTCAAAGCCGCCGAAGACGACGGTGGGCGTGATCCCGGCAGCGCGGCAACGGCCGAGGAAGGCCTCTGCGGAGGCGGCGTTGCGGGTGCCGGCATGCGGAGCGTGCAACTGGACGGTGGGAATGCCCAGTTCGGCCGCGACATCCAGATGCACACCCAGTCCGGCATCCACCGATGTAAACACTCCGATCGGCCACGCATTCATGGATCTCGTCCTTATTGAAGATCGACTTGCTGCAAATTCTAAAGATCGCCAGAGACGCGCCGTGGCGCGGTCTGTTTGCATCAGGGTCACGCGGGCAACGACCCCGGGCTGGTTCCCGGCGAACGAGATGATAAGCAGCCACCGGGACCATTGCCACCGACCGCCTGCCGGGCCAGATGGCCAGCAGACTCCACGACCAGGCAGCCGTGGCACCTGTCGTTCAGGGCTGGACTCTCGTCGCGGTATCGCTGTGATCTCCCGCAGGACTGTGGCATGATGGGCCGCCATTCCCGTCTGGTAATCCGTTCCCCGGCGAATCGTTCCTTGCCTCTGATCGAAGCCGCTCATGAATGTGCCTCCGTCTGCAGCCCTGGAAGATCCTGTCCCGCCTGGCGTGAGTCGCTGGGGGGCGGTGATCGGAATTGCGCTGTTTCTGCTCATGTTTCTGGCCCCCACGCCGGAGGGGCTGTCGTCTGCCGGACAGCGGATGGCGGCTGTTACAGTCCTGATGGGCGTGTTCTGGGTCACGCAGGCCCTGCCGATGGAAGTCACCAGCCTGTTGCCCCTGGCCCTGTTTCCCCTTATGGGCGTGCAGTCGGCCAAGTCGGTGTCCGGCTCGTACTTCAGCGACAGTTCGTTCCTGTATATGGGCGGGTTCGTCCTGGCACTGGGCATTGAACGCTGGGGACTGCATCGTCGCTTTGCCTTGCACATTGTGACGGCCACCGGCACGGGTGTGCGCACGATTGTGTTTGGCTTCATGCTGGCCACGTTTGTCATCTCGATGTGGATCAGCAACACTGCCGCGACCCTGTTGATGTTGCCGATCGCGATGGCCCTGCTGTCATCACTGGAGAATCTGAAGCCGGACGAAGAGACGAACGTCCCGCACAAACCCGATCCCCGGTTCGCCCCGCTCGGAGTTGCGGTAATGCTCGGTATCGGCTACTCCGCATCACTGGGAGGTATGGCCACCCTGGTCGGCACACCGACGAACGTGGTCTATGTGGAAGTGATCCAGAAGCAGTTTCCCGGCGCCCCGCTGTTCTCTGCGGCAGAATGGATGACAACCTGGACGCCGTGCGCCTTCGCCTTCATGCTGGTCACCTGGCTGGTGTTGACCATCCGCCTGCAATCTCCGCCTGGACTGAACGCCTGGAATCGTGACTTTTTCCGTCAGCAGCTCACGGCTCTGGGCCCGATGCAACCCGGTGAACGCTGGATGCTGGTGGTATTTCTGACAACCGCCGGACTGTGGCTGACCCGCACCGGCTTCGATGCCGGCGGCGGCTATGCCCTGCCGGGCTGGAATGTGCTCGCCGACCGGTGGCTGGCAGCGCTGGACATCAAGAGCGGCACCCGCGACTGGATCAACGACTCCACCGTCGCCATGACGATGGCACTGGTGATGTTTGCGATTCCGGTCCGGGCAGCGGCTGGCCATCCCCGCCAGAAATTGATGGACTGGAGCACTGCCAGCCGGTTACCGTGGGGCATCCTGCTGCTGTTCGGCGGCGGATTCGCGATTGCCGACGCCTCGCGCACCACCGGCCTGGCGGAATGGGCGGGAGCCGTGGTGGCCCGCTCCACGGCCGACCTGCCGCTGTGGCTGCTGCTGTCGCTGATCTGTCTGCTGGTGACGTTCCTGTCGGAATTCACGTCCAACGTGGCAACGGCCAATGCCCTGTTGCCGATCGTCGCCGGCCTGGCGGTGTCGCTGGGCATCGATCCGCGTCTGTTGATGCTGCCGGCAACGCTGGCTGCCAGCAACGGTTTCATGCTGCCGATCGGCACGCCGCCGAACGCGATCGTGTTTGGTTCAGGACGGATTCGCATCTCGCAGATGGTGGCCTATGGCTTTCTGCTCGATCTGATCGGCGTCGCCCTGATTGTCCTGGCCACGTACTTCCTGCTGATGCCGCAGCTGGGTATCAACCTGCAGACGCTGCCCGAGTGGGCGAAGTGATGGACAGTCGAGAGTCCAGAGTCTAGAGTTTGTAGACACCAGCCCGAAGCGCAAGCGCGGGAGAAGACAGGACTTCCTCGCTTGCGCTTCGGGCTGGTGAAATTTCCGGACAGTATCGAACCGGAATCCGACTCTGGACTCCAGACCTTCATGCGTATCGCTTACATCATCCCGACGCTCGATCGATCCGGAGCCGAGAAGCAGTTGTGTCTGCTGGCCGCCCGCATCGGACAGTTCGGTTTTGAACCGCACGTCATCACGCTCACCCGCAGCGGCCCGTATGAGGCAGACCTGACAGCGGCGGGTGTGCCAGTTACGAATATCGGCAAACGGGGCAAGTTCGATCCCTTCGCGTGGCGTCGACTCCGCCGGACGCTACAGCGACTGCAACCGCAAATCGTGCATACCTGGCTGTTCGCCGCGAATGCGTACGGTCGACTGGCACTGACGGAGTCGATGCAGGCCCGTTGTGTGGTTTCCGAACGCTGTGTGGACTCCTGGAAAGCCGGCTGGCAGCTCTGGCTCGACCGGAAGCTGATTCCCCGCACGGATTTGCTGATCGGCAACTCTGCCAGCGTGACGGATTTTTATCGCGAACAGGGAGTGCCGGCCGACAAGCTCCGTACCATTCCCAACGGCGTCGCGGTCTATCAACCACCGGCGATGTCGCGCAACGCACGGTTGGCGACACTCGGTATTCCACCGGAAGCGTTCGTGGTGGGCACCATCGGCCGGCTGGCAACCCAGAAACGGGTGCGCGATCTCATTTGGGCGGCGGAAACCCTGTGGCAGATCCGCCGGCAGCTGCATCTGGTCATCATCGGCGATGGTCCCGAGCGATCGCGTCTGGAAGAGTTCTCACAGGGCGTGCATGGTCCCGGACATATTCACTTCCTGGGACATCGCGAAGACGCCACCGACTGTCTGTCTGCCTTCGATGCGTTCTGGCTGGGCAGTAGTTTTGAAGGTCAGTCGAACAGCCTGATGGAAGCGATGTCGGCCGGTGTCCCCGTCGTCGCCACCGATATTCCGCCCAACCGCGAATTGATCACTCCCGACCAGACCGGCTTCCTCGTCCGCCCCGGCGACCCCGTCGGTTTCATGCAATTCACGCGACGCCTGATTGACGAGCCCGGCCTGAAACAACGTCTCGCCGAGGCTGCCCGCGACCGGATGTTGACCGAATTCAGCATCGACCGGATGGTAGAACGGTATGCCGCCGCCTACCGGGAACTGGTTCGCTAACTTCGTCGCTCAAAACCAGCAACAGACGATGGCTCTGCGTTTTCCTGACAGGATCAAATCAGCACTCACTGATGTCAGGCAGAGTCCCCGCCAGGAAAAAAACCCGGAGTCGAGTTCCAGTCGCAATCATTTGAACAACAGGGCCAGCGCCCAGACGACGACTGACCGCGGTTTCACGGGCAAATTCCCCCGTGGTTTCGCGATCTTCCCGGGAATCCGCTATTCTGTGGCGACGCATCCCGTGCTCGCCCCGAAGGATTTCTGGAAATGGTGGAAAAGTGTTTTCTGGCCGTCGATCTCGGCGCTGAAAGTGGTCGCGTCATCGCCGGTCTGCTCGATGGAGGTCAAATCCGTCTGGAGGAACTGCACCGTTTCCCGAATGGTCCGGTCAATATCGTCGACACGCTCCGCTGGGACGTGCTGGGCCTGTGGTCGGAAATCCAGACCGGGCTGAGCAAGGCCGCCGCGAAGTATGGCGACTCGATCGTATCGGTCGGCGTGGATACCTGGGGCGTCGACTTCATGCTGCTGTCGAAGTCCGGCGAGATGCTCGGCCAGCCGTACTGTTACCGCGACAAACGCACCAACGGCATGCTGGAGAACACGTTCCGGCGTGTGCCGCGGGCGGAAATCTTTGCCCAGACCGGTCTGCAGTTCATGGAGATCAACTCGCTGTTCCAGTTGCTGGCGATGCAGCAGTCCGATCGCCCGCTGCTCGAACAGGCCGACAAGTTCCTGATGATGGCCGATGTGTTTCACTGGCTGATGTGCGGCAGTCAGGTGGTGGAGTTCACGAACGCCACGACGTCGCAATGCTTTCACCCGGTTAACCGGAAATGGTCGTACGACCTGTTGCGCAAGCTGGAGTTGCCGACCGGAATGTTCCCGGAAGTGGTGGAACCGGGGACGAAACTCGGCCGGCTGCGGGAAAGTGTGGCGAAGAAGAATGCCCTGCCCCGGCTGGAAGTGGTGACGCCGGCGACGCATGACACCGGAGCCGCGATCGCTGCGATTCCCACCGAACAGACCGGTAAAGCCAACTGGGCCTACATCAGTTCGGGAACCTGGTCGCTGATGGGACTGGAATTGCCGCATGCGGTGCTCACGCCGCGGGCACTGGAGCTGAACGTTACCAACGAAGGCGGCATTGATGGTACCTACCGCCTGCTGAAGAACATCATGGGCCTCTGGCTCGTGCAGGAATGCCGACGCTCCTTCGAGCGGGCCGGCCAGGGAATCGATTACAGCACGATGACGCAGCTCGCCGAGCGGGCCGCTCCGTTCCGTTCACTGGTCGATCCTGATGATCATGAATTCCTGGCTCCGTCCGACATGCCGTCGGTCCTGCGTCAGTGGTGCGAACGAACCGGACAACCGGTTCCGGACAGTCAGGGCGCCCTGGTCCGGATGTGTCTGGAGAGTCTGGCGTTGAAATACCAGATGGTGCTGGGCTGGCTGGAAGAGTTGTCGGGCACCCCGGTGGAAGTGATCCACATTGTGGGCGGCGGCTCGCAAAATGCGTTGCTGAACCAGTTCACTGCGAACGCAACCGGACGGCCGGTTGTCACTGGCCCCGTGGAAGCGACGGCACTGGGGAACGTGCTGCTGCAGGCCCGCACCGCGGGTGAAGTTTCGACGCTCGCCCAGATTCGCGACGTCGTGCGGGCGTCCTCGCAAATGCAACGCTATGAACCACAGGACGCTGCCAACTGGAACACGGCCTACGAACGGTTCCTGTCGCTGCGGGAACGGGTTCGCGGCGGTTGATCGGTTGGGCCAGACAGTGGCAATGTCAGCCGTCGATTCCCGAACACTCTTTCCTCTTCATGGACAATGTCCGGGAACCAGGGTTCCCGGGCAGCAGGAAGCATACAGATGGCCGAAGTGCAGTTACCGGCAGGATTTCAGGCAGCGGGCGTGACGTGCGGCGTGAAAAATCCAACAGCGCCGAAGAAAGATATCGCACTGTTTGTTTCTGATCGCCCGTGTGCAGCGGCGGGTGTCTTCACCACCAATCTGGTCTGCGGCGCTCCGGTGAAAGTCTCACGAGAACGTCTGCCGCGCAACTCTGCCCGGGCGATCGTGATCAATTCCGGCAATGCCAATGCAGCGACCGGAGACCAGGGCATCGCCGATGCGGAAGCGATGACCGCGCGGGTAGCAGGGCATCTGGGCTGCGCTGCAGAAGACGTACTGGTCGCCTCCACCGGTGTGATCGGCCGTTTCCTGCCGATGGACCGGCTGTTCACCGGTCTCGATCTGGCAGTCACCCGCCTGGCGACATCCTCCGCAAATCTGCTGGACGCGGCCACGGCGATGATGACCACAGACACCGTGCCGAAGCTGTCCACGCGCTCCGTCACCATCGGTGGTCGCGCGGTGCGAATCACGGGCGTCTGCAAGGGAGCCGCGATGATTGCGCCCAATATGGCGACGATGCTGTGTGCCATCCTGACGGACGCGGCGCTGGAACCGGCAACCGCAACAGACATGCTGAAAGTCGCCGTCGCCGACAGCTTTAACTGCATCAGCGTGGACGGCCACGAGAGCACCAGCGACTCCGTGATGCTGCTCGCCAACGGAGCCGCAGAGGCGGCAGTAGCGACAGACGCCGATCAGGCCACGTTCCAGCAGGCCCTGAACGAAGTCGCACAAGAGCTGGCGATGGCGATTATTCACGATGCGGAAGGCGCCCATCACTTCGTCCAGATTGACGTCACCGGCTGCCGCAATCGCGACGAGGCCTTCAAAATCGCTGTGGCGATCGCCAACAGTCCGCTCGTGAAGACCGCCATCTGCGGGGCAGACCCCAACTGGGGCCGGGTGGTCTCCGCCGCGGGCTACGCCGGCGTGCCCCTGCTGGAGACCGACATGACCCTGACCATGAACGGTTTTCGGCTCTATGAAGCCGGACGGCCGCTCGCATTTGACGCCGCAGCTGTGTCCGCCCATCTGCGGGAACATCGCGAAACCACGATTCACCTGGAACTGACTCACGGCGACGCCGCGGTGCGTTACTGGACCAGCGACCTGACCAAAGAGTACGTCGAGCTCAACGCCGACTATACCACCTGACCGTTTTGTACGGCGTATGGGGATCGCCGGGATCTCACCCGGCCCGGCGACTGCGACGGATTTCCGGACTGGGTCGGGATTACGCCCTGTCGGCGGGGGGAATCTCCTTGACCCGTGGTTTTTCCGCGGCCTATCATCATTGAAAGGTATATCGCACTCGGCCAAATATGAGACGTTCTGCCCCGCGGACACAATACAGGGGGAAACGAATCATTTCTCGCCGGGGGCAGTATAAGTATTTGCGCGGTCGCGCCAGCTGGCAGGAATTGCCTGTCGCCCGTCCGTCACGCTGTCGATATCCGAAGTGGTCTGTGCGGCGGATTCGCCGCGACCCGTCTTCGGCATGAGGTCTCGAATGCACAAGTCCGGAATCATATTGGCCGTTCTGGTGATGATCGCCGCTGCGACGGCGACGTATTTCACTGCCAAGGTGATCCAGGTCCGTAACAGCTGGACGGCCAAGGCCCAGAATTTCAAGGACAATTACGGCAAGGTCGCTACAGATCTCGACGCGGCCAAAAAGAAGTTCGTTGAGGTCCGCGACAATATCGAAACCGCCCTGCGCGAGTGGGGAGCAACCTTTGCGGTGGACACCCAGATCGCGAATCCGGCGGAAGGCCGGTTGCAGCTGGATGCCGGTACCAACTTCGGCCTGAAGGAAAAAATGGTGCTGCACGGCTTCGAGCAGCTGCCGGACGGTTCCTCGCTCTATCGCGGTCCGTTTTCGGTCGCGACGGCCCAGGCAGACCGCTCGGTGGTCGTGCCAGCGTGGCGCCTGCGTGCCGGTGACGTCACCGGCGGTCAGGCAGCCCCCGGCTGGCAGTCGGGACGCTGGCGCTGGCGGAGCACAATTCCCTCGGGCTACACAACTCAGTTCGACGGCCAGGTGCTGTCGTTCCTCAAGGCCGATGAAACAGTTCTCGACCGGACCAACAGCCTGAAGATTCAACAGCGTCTGGTCGCGGATACCCAGCGTCAGGTCGACTTCCGGACGGCGGAATTGCTGGGAGGCGATGGACTGCCGCAGGATGAATCCCTCAAGCCGGAATTTAGGATCGGGCTGGTCACGCCGCTGGAAGAGACGGAAGAAGCCCGCAACAAGGCCTTGCTGGAAATTGCGCAGCTGAGAGAGCAGGTCCGGGCCGAGCGTGCTGCCGTCGAACGACTGCAGGCCGGGAATGTGGAACTCGTCCAGCAGTTGCCGCAACCCGGAACGATGCTGACGGAGCGAGACACTACCCCGGCAAAGTAATTGACATTCCGGCAACCTCCCGGTGATACTTCATCAGCGTTACATCACCAGCAATCATCGTGCGGCAGTGATTCCGCCGCAGACATCTGTCTGACGGGAGTGAAAATCACCCGGAATTCTCAGGCAGGCGTTATGTCCCCGTCATAGCGGGATTCCATGGAGGCGGAATTGCGGTATGGGGATTTCCAGTCGCGATTATTACCGGGATGACGATGGACCGCGTGGTGGTCGCATCGAGTGGCTGAGCGACACGCCCACGATCCGCTGGATCATTTTCGTCACGGTCGGCGTCTTCTTCGCCCAGTTCCTGTTCACGTCGCAAGCCGCTGGACCGGGTGGCTGGCCTCGCTTGCAAACCTCCTTCGTCGAAGAGTGGTTCGCGATGGATACCTCGGCCGTCCTGAACGGCCAGGTCTGGCGACTGCTCACCTACGCCTTCCTGCATGATCGCAGCAGTCTGTGGCATATCGCCATGAACATGCTGATTCTCTGGTTCTTCGGCCGTACACTCGAACGCATGTATGGCAGCCGGGAACTGCTGCTGTTTTACCTCACGGCCGCCATCGCAGCCGCCGTTGGCTTCTCACTCATTTCCCTGCTGGTTCCCACTGGCGGCAAGATGCTGGGAGCCTCCGGAGCCGTCATGGGCGTGATGATGCTCTACGGCATTCACTTCCCGCGGCAGCAGGTCTGGGTCTGGTTCATCCCGGTGGAGATCCGCTGGCTGATCGCCTTTTACATCGCCGTCGATCTGTTCCCGCTCCTGCAACTGTTGAGCGGAGAACCGGATTATTCCGGCGTCGCGCATGCGGCCCATCTGTCGGGATTGCTTTTCGGCTGGATCTATTACCGCTTCCAGTGGCGGCTGGAAACCGTTGCCGATCGTCTGACCGGCGGACTCCTGTTCCGCTGGAAACGGGCCACCCGCGGCCGGCATCTGAAAGTCTATGCCCCGCGCGAAACCGAACCGATCGATCTGGAAGCCGAACTCGATCGCATCCTGGAGAAGATTCACAACCAGGGATCGGAGAGCCTGACGGATCGCGAGCGGACCATCCTGACCAAAGCGAGCGAGAACTTCAAACGCCGCAACTGACCCTGTGTGATCGTCACGGGCGCGGAAATCGAGCCGGACCTGCACAGATTTATGGTTAACCGGCAGAGGGCAACGCGGTTGAACGGGCGAGATCCGAACTCGCTCCTCACTCGCAGGGAACTCTCCCATGTCCGACTCCCGCTTGCTGGCCGCTCGTGATGACTTACAAACGGAAGCGACCGTCCTCGCTGGTCAGCTCACCGATCTGTCCCGGCGGGCGATGGTCTATCATCAGGTGTATCGCTGCTCGGGCGGCAATCACGTCTTCCCGCTCATCGCTGCTCATGGCGCGCTGTGGGCCAGTGGTTATTTCCGGTTCGGGCTGCAGCTCGCAGAATGGTTGTCCTGGCAATATGTCGGCAACCTGCAGCGCCGCCGTCAGTTGCAGGCCTTACAGGATTTTGCGGACACCTTCCGCGATATCAATCGCCGGGTTTGCATCGACACCTGGACCAACTGGCAACTGACGGCCCGCTATGGCCAGCATCCGGGAATCACCGAACTGGTGGCCCCTGAGCTTCTCATTGCCCTGAACCGGCTGCATCAGGCCAACCGGGACGGAATCGAGCTGAACCACGATGAAAAGCTGTCGATCTTCCGCACGCACTTTCTTCACGAACAGCAGCACATCGTCGGTCCGGCGTTGTTAAACGCCGTTGCAAACTTCGACTGGCCGCTGGTGCGGTTTTTCGCCCTGCAGCCACGGGTGAAGTTCGCGTATTTTCCAGGACGACAGGCCTTGTGGTTCCGAAACTTCTCTGACCGGGACGAGCGAATTGCCAGAGGTCTGCAGGCCTTTCAGCTGGCAGCCCGCGTCGGCTGGAAACAGGTCGAATCCGATCTGGCGAGGTATGAAATCCTGCCGCAGGAATTCTTCAGCGACAACGCAGGCTGCTTTGCCACTCTGCGGTCGCATTTGCTGGCAAGCACGTGAGCGAACGCCGCAGGCTTCCAGCGAAAACCCGGGTCAATCGGCCATGGGATCAAGATCTGCCCGGCCGGAGTCTGCGAGTCGCACGACCAGCAACCGTTGGGTCTGCCGGCCTTCATTCTTCCTCGTGAACATCCGAGATCCGACGGAATCCGGCTTGGAGGCATCGCAGCTGATGACCGCCAGTTCGCCGTTGTTCAACATCACGTGGAACTTGAGCAGATAGCGGGCATCGCATTCCTGTCCCCCCCGCAGTGCCCAGCCTTCGTCGGTGGGCGTATGCCGCAGCCGCGACTGACCGTGGTGCATTTCGGGTGAGAATTCCAGCCGGATCCAGCCGTCCTGCACCCGCACCGGCCGGATTTTCAGCACCGGCCGTAATTGCTCGTAGGGAACCGTATCTTCCTGACCATCAAGGACATAGCGAATCGATGTGTCCAATGGCTGATCCAGTGTCTGGATCTCCGATTCCTGCGCGGAACGCAGCCCCAATCTGCGGCCCCGCATCAGTTGATGATCCGCATCTCCCTCTGCCACCAGTTCTTCCGTCATCCCCAGCAGTTTCTGCAGGGATGGCGGCGGATGCGAGCCGGATTGCCCGACTCTGATCCCATTCTGGTCCAGCACTGTGCGGGTTTCCGGAGCCATTGCCCCCACCTGATCCAGATCCTGCCAGATCAGGTTGCGGATCAACGGATCGTCGGCCGGCCGCTCGATGAAGATCACCTGCAGTTGCACCGCGTCCACCGGGGCCTTGATTGGCGGCAGAACCGATCGGGAAGCTGTGAGCTGCTTCGTCAGATCATTGGTTGAAAACAGCGTGCAGCCGCCGAGCGCAAGCAGTCCCCCGCTGACGGCAAGCGTCAACGCGCGGGCGCGGCGGATCAGGGTGTCGGGAACCGACACGCGACGACTTTCTATCAGGGACAGGAGCGGGGGAGAGGTGGCAGAGTTGTAATTCCGGCCTCAGGTTCCGGTCAATTCCAGATTCGGGTCAACCAGTAGTTGCAATGCCCTGCTGCAGCCCGAATCCGTGTCTGACGACCCTGCGCAGGGATGGAGGCAGATACGCACCTCATAATGTCTCTGCCGGATTCACCAGCCCGAGCGCCAGTTTTAGAAGTTGCGCGTGGTACGGGCGTGCCACCCGAAAACGCAGGGATTCTCACCGGCAACATGCTTGTTCGTGATTGGCGAGTCCGGGATAGCGCAACTTCAAACAGCGCCAGCAAGAAAGCGAATCCGTCTTCCTGGCTGAGGCATCGGGCGGGAACTTAACTGCTCCCGCGGATGCGTTTCTGTGGTGATGGGTCAATGACGATTTTCAGCAAGCATTTGCCGTCATCTGAATAAACCGGATGGGAGCCCTGCACCACCGGAAGACGCCGCGCAATTCGTGCACGCCAGGCTTGCGGCGAAAGCATCCCGGAATCCGGATGTCGGCGATTCTGAATTTTCCAGGATTCCATGCTTGCGGATTCCTGCCGGCACGGATAGCATCACTGACATTGAGACTCAGTCTCATTAACAGCCAGCCGCTGCTTCTGCAGTTCGCCCGCCAACCGGTCTTCCTCTCCCACCGCCCTCGTCGGAAGTCGATGTGGTGCATGGGAATTTGTAGACCCGTGGCATTTGCGGGCATGGACGGATTCATGTCCCCGTCATTCGGCTGGCCTGAACCACCAGCCACCGGCTGGAGGCCGCTCCCAACGCATCCGCGGCTGTGTCTTCCGACCACCCGGACACAGCCGCGAGATGCTTTTCCCGGGCACAAGATGCTTGCTGAGGCTGGAGCAGGAGCGTTGATCATGCAGTCCACTGAACTCGACGATGCGTACCAGCTCTTCCGCGTGCGCCGGTATGCCGCCGCACAGGAACTGGTCGATCGCGTACTGGCAGAGGATTCCGACTGTGGCCGGGCCTGGGAACTGAAGGGCTTGCTGGCCTGGGTGTCCGGCGAACGGGATCTCACCGAACATGCCCTGGAAACGGCTGCCGCCCTGGTGCCGCTCATGCCGACTCCCGCCGTCGCCCTGGGCGATTGCTATGCCTCGACCGGACGTCATGAGCTGGCCGTCGGCTGGTACGAACAATCTGCGGAACACCCGGAACGCAGTGTGGGCTCCCTGCTGGCGGCTGCCGCCGGGCTGGACCTCCTCGATCTGCCCTATCGCTCGGTCCGCATCTGCCGGCTGGCAGTCCAGCGCGATCCAGAATTTGCCCAGAGCTATTTTGACCTCGGCTATTACCTGGGCCGCACCGGGGCGCCGGCTCACATCGTAGAGGCCGCGGCCCGCAAGGCGATTCAACTGGCCCCACAGCGGATGAACTACCGCGTGGGTCTCGCAGCCTTCCTCGCACAGCGGCATCGTCTGCAGGAGGCCTGCAACCTGGTGCGACAACTGCCGCTGGACGACCTGCAGCAGCTGAACTGCACGCATTGCCTGACCCGCCTGCAGTCCCTGTACACATTTTGCCAGGATCAGGAACGGACCAATGCCTGCCTGGCCCGCCGTCAGCAGCTCCAGCAACGGGCCGACGCCGGCCATTCGGTGGGAGTCGACTCATGCAATGGTTGATCGCCCACCTGATCGGTTTCGGCGGCTCTTTCGCCGTCGTGGCCATCCTGATCCTCACGACCTCCGCGCTGAAGCAACGTCCGCGGACCGTCCTGCCCGATTCCCTGACCCTGTTTCCTGCCCCGACCTCACACGACACCCAGCGACGTTCGACCGGTGCTTGCAAATTCCGGCAGCGCAGCGACGGCATCCTGATCCTTCCCCGGAGTTTCCGAGATGCCTCCTGAGTCCCTGCCTGTTGAATTCCCACCCGCTCGAACTTCCACCGGATTACTCGTCCATTGCCTGCAGCGTTACGCAGGCCGAACCGTGAAAGAGTCCTGGCCGATTCCCGTGGGGCGACTGATTGTCGGCCGCTCCCCGGACTGCGACCTGCAACTGAACCATGAACAGGTGAGCCGCCATCACTGCGTGATTTTAAGAGATGAATACACCGTCCGTGTCCGCGACCTCGGCAGCCGCAACGGAACCCTGGTGAATACCCAACCCGCCCGTGGAGAACGCATCCTGCAATCCGGCGATGTGATCACGATCGGCGGCCTGCAACTGCACTACTACGCCGGACCACTAAATTCGATGAATGACACGCAACTGGAATCCGCCACGCTGGTGGATCATTAATCCTGCAGCCAGTAATGAATCGCCCGCAATCCACTAACCCGAAGCGCCAGCGAGGGACAAACACAACCTCAATAAAACGACTCCCTCGACGGGGTGCCGGGGTCAGTAGCGAAGCGAATGGCCCCGACGAATGCTCCAGGAAGCGAGAGACAAACGAAGGTTCGTGAAGCATTCAAATGGCCATCCGCTTCGCTTCTGACCATGCCACCCAAATGCCCGTATTCCACCAGCCCGAAGCGCCAGCGAGGGACATGCGGAACCCAAAAGAAATGACTCCCTCGCTAGCGCTTCGGGCTAGTGCAGACTTTCCGAAAACCCTTGTACTCGTCAGATACCGGAACAGCGTGTTCCGGCCGACATTCGATTCATGCCCCTTCCGCGAGCCAGCCGCCAGCCGACAGCGTGAATCGAAGTTCTTCAGTAAACCCTTGATATTCTTCAGCCAGAAGGGGCCTGCCCATGCAACGACCATCATTCACCCCCGCGTCCAGACGCCGCGGCTTCACGCTCATTGAACTCCTGGTGGTGATCGCCATCATCGCCATCCTGATCGCCCTGCTGTTGCCCGCCGTCCAGCAGGCCCGCGAAGCAGCCCGCCGGACGCAGTGCAAGAACAACATCAAGCAGATTGGCCTGGCAACGCATAATTTTCATGACACATTTAACTATTTGCCAGCAGCCTGTCGGCAATGGGACATTGCTGCGGCTACACAATATGCGAGAGATTACGCTGCTGACATCGCCGCTGGAAACGACGGCTCAAGCGTCCCCAGGCCGACTGACGCTTATAACACAGGCTTTATCGACATTCTCCCATTTCTTGAGAAAGACGATGTCGCCCGTCGCTGGGATCCGACACTCACCCGCAGCAGCACCGTTGACAGCGATGGCGATGGCTACACAAATGCGATGCTGCAGCAAATGATTATCCCAACTTTGCTTTGTCCGACGATGACTTTGCCGACAGGCCCGCTGGGAAATACGGAAAACAGGGCGCCTGCCAGCTATATCTGGTCATCGGGAACTCCGGATGCTCAACAGTACGCATATGGAACTCCCACCAAGCCAAAATCAAATGGTGCTGTCGTACCGGTCTATCAGAGAGGGATTTACAACGAAGCTGCATATGGACCAAACCATAAAGAAACCAAACTTCGAGACATAACTGACGGAACATCCAACACGTTCATGGTGGGTGAGACTGACTTCATGCCACAAGGAGTCCCGTCTACAAGCTATGGCGCGGCCTGGGCATGGGGGTATATGTTTTATTCCACAGGATCGACATATATTCGATTCAATAAACACGACAACACGACTGTTCCCTACGGGGCATTTCGTAGTCAACATGCTGGTGGTGGTCACTTCGCGATGTGCGACGGTGGTGTCAAGTTTTTCAGCGAAAGCATCGACTACAATCTTTATCAAAGCCTGTCCACTCGGGCGGGAGGCGAGGTCGCATCGCCAGAATGAAACACACACTTTATTTTGTGATTGTGACGAATTTTCTCTTGACTTTAACATTGGGCGGGTGCGGAAAGGCACCGCCTCCAGCCAGTCCTACGCTTCCAGAATCCGGCCCTGTTTCAGTTGAGCTATGGAAAACATTGCCCATTGAACAAAAATATGATCATGGGACACTCGTTCGCCTGCGAGAGAGTGACCCTGCCTTAAAAAGCACAAATGCCTGGAAGAAATTTCGGGACGAAGTCATTAAGCCGGAATTTGATCGCGAAGTTCCTGCAATATCTCCAGAAGAAGCGAGAAAGTAGAAGTTTCATTCGGGAAAGGTGCCCCCCACCTATCTCGAATGCGTGGTCGTGTGTGACAGTCGCGTAGGGTGGGCTCTGCCCACCTTTTCCGGATGCGGGGGAGTCGGAATGGTGGGCGGAGCCCACCCTACGGCCTGGTGGCATCTGCAATAACAACCCGGTTAACAACGTAATGGAGAGTCCAATGGCATCTGCTGACACCAACTTGACTCCATGCACACTACATTTCACAAGCCCGTGGCGGCGGCTGGTGGCGGTCGCTGTCTGTGCGGCGTCTCTGGGAATCGCGCAGGCGAATCTCAGCGCGGGCGAGAAAACTGAACTCACTGCTGCCGGGCATTTGCGGGCGGCTCACGAGGGGCGGGCGGTCTGGCAGAATTTTCCGGGATTTGAAGCGACATTTGTTGCCAACCAGAACGGGAAGACGATTCAGGGCACGCTGGTGGCGGACAGCCTCGGAGCGGTCGAGATCAAGGTCCCGGAAGGCACGGACACCGCCTGGGTCCAGCGGGCGCTTGATTCGCTGATCGGGCATCGGCTCTCGGACAGCGACGTCGCGACCAACGTGGAGTTCGCGGACGAAAACGCCGGGCATCCGTTCGGCCGGCTGATTCGCTCGAAAGATCCTAACGAACACAGCCTGTGGCGGGTGAAGGGCGACGTGCTGACGGAAGTGCATCGGATCAATGACAAGACGCACTTCGTGATCAGCGTGGCCGACGTGGCACGGACGCCCGAGGGGAAGCATTTGCCGCAGAACTTTTCGGTGGAGACCTGGAACCGGGCCGACGGCCGTCTGATCAAAAGCCGACAGGTGCATACAGAATGGAGTCGCATCGGCGGTTATGATTTACCGGTGGCCTGGTGGGCCGTGGTCAATGTTGACGGCGAAGGCCGGACGGTCGAAGAACTGGTGATCACGGGCCATCGTCTGTTGCAGAAGACGGCGCAAAAGTAGTTTTCATTCCACTTAGAAATTGAGGAAGCCCAGGGATCGCGATCCGGGGGCTTCAGAGGATTCCGAGATGTCGAGTTGGTTGGTGGTGTTGATGCTGGCGGCCACACCGGGGGATACCTGGCCGGCATTCCGCGGCGACGGGACCAGCACGTCGCTGGCGCAGAAGCTGCCCGTCGAATGGAGCGATACGCAAAACGTAGCGTGGTCGGTCGATCTGCCAGGTTATGGCCAGTCCAGCCCGGTCGTCTGGAAAGACACCGTCTTCGTCTCGTCCACTGCTGGCGAAGAGAAAGACAAACTGCTGGTCACAGCGCTCGATGCGGTGAAGGGACAGCAGAAGTGGTCGAAAGAATTCCCTGCCAGCCAGAAGGTGAAGGCCAGCGACTATGTGAGCCGCGGGGCGCCGACACCGGTGGTGGATGCCGAGCGCGTGTATGTGTTCTTTGAAAGCGGCGATCTGGTGGCGCTCACTCATGCGGGTGAGACTGCCTGGAACCGGTCGCTGGTGAAGGAATACGGCGAATTCGTGGGGAATCACGGCATCGGCGCATCGATCGCTGCAACCGATGACAGCATTATCGTGCTGGTGGATCACAGTGGTCCTTCGTATTTGCTGTGCGTCAACAAACAGACCGGCGAGAACCGCTGGAAGGTTGAACGGGAATCGAAAACATCCTGGAGCAGTCCGCTGGTCCGGACGCGCGACGGGCAGACGCAGATCGTGATCAGTTCCAACGGCACAGTCGATGCGTACGATCCTGCGACCGGCGAGCGGTTGTGGTGGGTCTCCGGGATCGACGGCAATACGGTGGCGTCGCCGACACCGCTGGATGATGTCGTCATCATCGGCTCAAGCAAGGTGAATCAAAATCTGGCGATTGCAACCAGCGGCAAGGGCGATGTCACCGAATCGGGCATCCGCTGGCGGACGAAAGACGCCACCTCGTCGTTTGGTTCGCCGCTGATTGCCGATGGCGTCGCCTACTACGTCAATCGGGCCGGCGTGCTGTTCGCACTCAACATGCAGAACGGTGAGGTGCTGTGGAACGAGCGACTTTCTGACAGCTGCTGGGCCTCGCCCATCGCTGCTGAAGGCCGGATCTACTGCTTCACGACCAAGGGCAATGCTGTGGTGCTGGCAGGTGGCAAAGAGCCGAAGAAGCTGGCAGAGAACACCCTGACGACCGAGGACCGCGTGTACGGGGTCGCAGCGGTGGATGGCGCATTCTTTGTGCGGGCGGGCAGCCACTTGTGGCGGATCAGTGAAGCAGTCGGGAAATAGGTGACGGCGGGAGAATCGCGAAACTGCCAGTGTGGTGGGTGCGATTTTGAAGCGAATTCAGGGTGATCCAGAAGATCCCGGATTTGATTTTTTGAAGGGTTGGGCGATGCAGCGATTTTGGCAGGTGCTGGTAGTGGGAGCCGTCATGCTGGCGGTTCCGCAGTGGGCCCAGGCTCACTTCCTCTTTATTGTGGCCGGCAGCCAGTCGCCGGATGGCAAGGCGCACATCTATTTCAGCGAACTGGCGGAACCGGACAGCCCGCAGTTGTTGAAGCGAGTGGAAAAGGTCGTCCTCTATCAGGCGGAAGGCGATCAAGTCGTTGCCCTGCCGGTGTCGCTGGGCAGTGAATCGCTGATGGCCACGCCGTCGGGAACCGGTCCGAAGGCATTCTTCCTCAGTCATAACCTGGGGGTGATGAGCCGCGGACCTGCAAAGTTTCTGTTGAGCTACTACGCCAAGACCTACGACACCACCGATCCGAAGCACTGGACGGCAATCAACAATCCGGAAAAGCTGCCGCTGGAACTCACGCCGAAGATCGTCGGCAACGACACCGTGCTGCAGGTGACCTGGAAAGGCAAGCCGCAGGCCGATGTGCTGCTCACAATTGAAGCCAATGAATTCGACAAGCTTGAAGGCACGACCGATGCCAAAGGCGAATTCACCGCGAGTCTGCCGCCTGGGAAGAGGTATTCGATCCGAGCCAAATTTGTGGACGCCACTCCCGGCAAGCTCGGTGACGAAGAGTATCCGGAGATCCGTCACTACTCGACGCTCGCTCTGGAACTGCCGGCTCAACTGAGCGCCAATTCGCTGCCCGTGCTGGACCCGCCGGTCACCAGTTTCGGCGGTGCGATTATCGGCGACGATCTGTACGTCTACGGTGGTCACCTCGGCGCTGCTCATCACTATTCGGAACCGGGCCAGTCCGGCCGGTTTACGAAGCTGAATCTCAAGCAGCCGTCGAAGTGGGAAGACCTCGCGACTGTGCCGAAGCGCACCGGGACCGCGATGGTGCCGTACCAGGGTAAGCTGATCCGCATCGGCGGCTTTGTCGCGAAGAACAAGGAAGACGAAAAGGATCTGTTGGTCTCGATGGCCGATGTCGCCAGCTATGATCCGGCGACGAATGAATGGACCGAACTGACGCCGCTGCCTGCAGGCCGGTCGTCGCATGATGCCGTCGTGATCGGCGACAGGGTGTACGTGGCGGGCGGCTGGAACATGCAGGACGGTCAGGACACCGTCTGGCACAAGGACGTTCTGGTGGCTGATCTCACAAAGTCGCCGCTGGTGTGGGAAGCGATCGCGGTGCCATTCCAGCGCCGTGCGGTTTCCGCCGGCGAATGGCAGGGCAAGCTGGTCGTCATCGGCGGGATGCAAAACCGCGGTGGTCCCACGCGAGTGACGGGTATCTACGATCCGGAAACGCAGGCGTGGACGGAAGGTCCGGCTGTGCAGGGTGACGCGATGGACGGATTCGGTTCGTCCGCGTTCGCAGTCGGCAATACGCTCTACGTCAGCACGATGTCCGGCAAGCTGCAAAAGCTGAGCGCCGACGGCAAGGCCTGGGAAGTGATCGGCGAGTTGCGCCGTCCCCGTTTCTTCCACCGGATGCTGCCGACTGCGGAAGGCCAGTTGGTATTTGTGGGCGGCGCCAGCATGGAATCCGGCAAGGTTACGGAACTGGAAGTGATCAACCCCGCGAGCAGGACGACGGCGGCAGCTCGCTGACAAGCAGCCCGCAAGACATTTCCAGTCAAGACATTACGCACACAAACCTTCGGCCCGGCCCCTCAGGATGCCCTCCGCATCCCTGAGGAGTCCGGGCTGTTTGTGCTGGTAGACTGGTGAATGTGGGATACGCGAGATTCTCAGCATTCGCGCCCCCCTGCCGATCCGGTAAACTCAATGGCATCAACCGCGGGGGTTCTGCAGACTCCCGGGGGCGCCATCTCCCTGATGTATTGTGAAACCGATGTCCCGAGCGCCGACGAAACCTGCTGATGCAAAACCTGTCGGGGCTGCCGACGCTCCTGCCAGGAAGCCCGGCTCGCAGGATGCCGTCCGCGAGACGATCGAATCGATCGTGGTGGCGTTCGTCCTGGCATTCCTGTTCCGCACGTTTATCGCGGAAGCGTTCGTGATTCCCACCGGATCAATGGCGCCCACGCTGTTCGGTCGTCATAAGGACGTCGTCTGCCCGCAGTGCGGCCTTGAATATGAAGTCGGCTCCAGTGTCGAGATGAATGGCGACGGGAACGTGCTGCTGGGCCGGATCACGCATGCGTCCTGTCCCAACTGTCGCTATCGCGCCAATATCAAGAACCTGCTGTCGTTCAAGGGCGACCGGATTCTGGTCAACAAGTTTCCCTTCGAGTTGGGCAATCCGGGACGCTGGGACGTGTGCGTCTTCAAGTTCCCCGAAGATCCGGAACGGAACTACATCAAGCGACTGGTCGGCCTGCCGGGGGAAACGATCCGCATCCAGCGCGGTGACGTCTATGCCCGGCCGAAAGGTGAGGCGGACTTCAGGATTCTGCGCAAGTCTGATCCGGGGAAACAGCTCGCGATCCAGATTCTGGTGGCAGACGATGAATTGCCGCCGCGGAAGCTGCTGGAGCAAGGCTGGCCGGAGCGCTGGGCCGGGATGCAGCCGGGGGACGGTGAGACCGCAATCGGCGGCTGGAATGATGCTTCAGATGCCGCTCAACTCGACCCCAAACAACGCTCGCACCGCTTGCAGGCAAACGACTGGACCTGGTTGCGGTATCGCAACTTTGTCCCGTCGCGGCTGGACTGGGACGGCATTGAAGCGGGAATCGCGCCCGCGCCCCCGCGCCCCCAACTCGTGACCGATTACTATGCCTACAACTCGTTCGACAAGGACCGCTCGGACGGCAAGCTGTTCTGGGTCGGAGATCTGACGGTCAGCGGAACCGCAGTCGTCAGCAATGTCGGGAAAGAACAACCGGCGCTGTTGCTCGAACTGGTCGAAGGCGTCCGCAAGTATCGCTGCGAGATCGGTCTGCTGACTGGAACTGCGACGCTCTCCCACAATGATGACCTGAATGCCGATGGCCCGCCCATCGTCCTGGCAACTGCCGCCACCTCCGTGCGAGGAGCCGGCAGTTACCGGTTCGACTACGCCAACGTCGATGATCGCGTCTGCCTGTGGATCAATGGTCGGCTGGTGCCGTTCGGGGAGCAGGCAGAATACGAACCGCCGGCCCTGCCGGACCCGCAGGATGGCGACCTGCTGCCGATCGGTCTGGCGGCCCGCGACATGACTGTGACGTTTTCGGAATTGAAAGTCCGTCGCGACATCTACTACCGGGCCGACCAGGACCAGGACGCCGGAGACCGCATCCTGAATCATGAAGAGACGGTAGAAGTAAGTGACTTCATCGGACACCAGCTCGATGAAGTACTGAGCGATCCGGCGCAGTATGCGCGGCTCTATGGCACCAATGGACGAACCGCTGAATTCACGGAACTGCGCGACGGCGAATACTTCATGATGGGCGACAACAGCCCGGAAAGCCTGGACAGCCGGTTGTGGTCGAACAACCGCGGAGCGGCCAATCGTCACGCGGTGCCCCGGAACGCTTTCGTCGGGAAAGCATTCCTGATCTACTGGCCTCACGGGATTCCGTTCCTGAACGGAGGCCAGGGCTTTCCGGTAATGTCTCATGCCGTGGGCGGGCGGAACGTCGAGAATTATCCGGCGTACACAGCACCGTTTTATCCCCAGTTCGGTCGCCTCTTCAAACGGATTCGCTGACGACAGCTCGAAAACCGAGTCAGGTGCCTGCCGGAGTTGATCCGGCAGGCTGCCTGCGACAGACACTACGGATCAGGGAGGATCCTCATGTCGCTGCTGCAATGTGTCGGACTGGTCAAGCAATATCCGAGACGCGCCAAACGCGCGGTGGACGGCGTCAACTTTCACGTCGAGGTCGGCGAGATTGTGGGCCTGCTCGGACCTAACGGTGCCGGCAAATCCACCAGCTTCCGGATGACCTGCGGCCTCGTCGCTCCCACCGAGGGCCGGGTCCTGTTCAACGGCGTCGACGTCACCCGCTGGCCGCTCTATCGTCGGGCCCAGCAGGGGATGGGATATCTGCCCCAGGACGAAAGCATCTTCGTCAAGCTGAGCGTCGAGCAGAACATCATCGCGGTGCTGGAATACCAGCCGCTGTCGGCCAAACAGCGACAATTCCGCCTGGATGATCTGCTGGACCAGTTCGGCCTGACCGACAAGCGCAAGCAGGTTGCCTCCACCCTCTCGGGCGGTGAACGACGACGGCTGGAAATCGCCCGCTGCCTCGCGACCGACCCCAAACTGATTCTGCTGGACGAACCGTTCACCGGCATCGATCCAGTAACGATTCACAGCATTCAGGACATCATCGCCGACCTGCGCAACAAGGGAATCTCAATCCTGCTCACCGACCACCGTGAGCGCGAGACGCTGACGATCACCGACCGCAGCTACATTGTGTTCGCCGGCCAGATTCTCTGCAGCGGCGATGCCGAAACGGTGCTCTCGGACGAAAAGGCCCAGCAGTACTATTTCGGCAAGCGATTCGACGCCAGCTCGATTATCGAAAGCAAAGGCGTCTTCCAGAACTCATACGTTGACGGGGAATCGGAACTGCAACGGGCTGCGTGAAGCGCAGTACGCCAGACGCAGCATTTCGCGGCACATTATGCAGCTTCAAAAAGCGCCAGCGAGGGACACGATTCGTCTCCCTCGCTGGCGTTTCGGCTTGTCAATTCTCCAGGTGAAACCCGGGTCAACGGAAATTACCACGTCGGCTTGTGCGGGGGTGGCGGAAGTTCTTCATAACCGCTGCGTTCGAGTCGCACGATCTCTGCGGACGAGTTTCCGAACGGCGAGGGCGCCAGACCTTCATCCGTGTTGACGGGTGCGGCGGCTGCCACGCTCGCAACCGAGAGCGATTGCTGGGCAACGCTCGGAATGGCGGCGGCGAGCAAGGTCGGGAAGTGCGTGATCGCCGCAGAACGCCAGTCGTCGCCGGTGCTCAGACGCAGGGTGATGACTTCCGCACCGAAGGTCAGCGACGCAAACTCTTCCAGCGATCCCGACACAGGCGGCTGATCCTGTGCCACGGTCGGAATCTGACGGCCTTTGCCCAGCAGCTCTGCCAGCGGCTGCGCTGCCTTGTTCGCCGAGATTTCCGACTTGCCGGCGGACTCGAAGTAGACCACGCGCTGCGGCTGGAACCGGTACAGGACTTCCAGCACTGCCCGGGTTTCCGGTTCGCTGGCAGGACCAGGACCATAGTTTTCACCGGGCCGATAGTTGGTCGACGGAAAATTGCGATTCAGCATCACGCCGTGCTTGTTGACCGCCTGCTTGACCGTCAGGCCGTCCGGATTCGGATCGCGCAGCAACACGACACGGCGGTCTTTCACCAGTTCCGGCGTGTCGTTGAGTTGCCGGCTCAATTCATCCAGCCACTTCACGGCGATCCGGTCGTTCCCGTCCAGCCCACAGACGATGAGGGTTAAATCACCGGTCGTTCCATAACGCCGGATGTGAATGGGAATCCCGCCGACGCTGTGGCCGATGACTTCCCAGGGCGGCGGTGAAGCGGACTTTTCCCGGTCGTTCGCGGCAATTTGCACGGGAACGGCCGGTTCTTCCACGGCTTGTGTGTTCGAGATCGCCAGCACCGGCACATCACTGGGAGCGAGGACGTCGCCGGAGAACGCATGGTCCGTGATTTTCCAGACGGGCTGCCGGATCTCGCCTGGCGGGAGCGATTCAAAATCGCTGATCGTTGACTGGATCGCAAAATCCGAATCGGGAATCTGGACCGACTGTGTCATTTTCGGAGGTATGCTGTCGACAGATTCCACAGCAGGCACCGCATCGGTCTCGACCGTCGCGACTGTCGGATCCGAAGAATCATCAGCGGCTTCCCGCTGCACAATGCAGGCAGCAGCAGCCACGAACGCAATCGTGGGAATAATCCACAGGGTCAAACGCATGGATCCCTCCTGCTGACGGCGTGGGGGAACGCCGGTGGGAGTCGGGCAAGGTACGAAACTGCAGACGTGCAGTTTCATGAAAATCTCTGGCAGACCGGCGACGGAGCGCTCAGCGATCCGGCACCGGCCAGGCGCGCAACAGCATCAGCCGATAACAGCAGTTACGGCTCCTGGTTCAGGTTTCTGCACAACGGGCCAGCCCGTCGTCGATCAGTCTTCATCAATTCCGAGACGGTACTGGAACTGATAGAACTGGCGTGCGAACTCTTCGCTGGAGGCATGGACGTGTTCCGCCTCCGTGATGAACTTCATCTGCTCGTCGCAATCGAGTTCATAGTCATCAAGAATGTCCTGGAAGTCGACCAGTTCCTGGCCATACATGATCAGCAGCTTGTGCTCATCCAGCTGAACCTCCAGGGGAATGCGGGGATTGAGGACGGCCAGGCCGGTACAGCCGTCGTCCAGCAACAGGTCTTCAAAATCGTATAACAGGCTTTTGAGCACCGGCAGATCCATCTCCTCGCGATACAGATCCTGATGCCCGCCCTTGCGCTCGTGACTGGTTTCCAGCACGATGTCGACAGAGTGGCCCAGGGGATCCAGCAGGTCGATGAACACGTCCAGCAATCGTTCGCGACTGACAGCCGCCATGATCACCGGCACGCGAATGCCGGACTCCTTGTCCTGATAGAAATCATGCCGGTAGCCCGCCCGGGGGACGACTTGCAGGTCGTACGAGGGGCGAACGGCATCCGTCAGCGTGAACCGGCCGTACCGGTTAATCCGCAGATGTGTTTCCAGCTGATCTTCGCTCAGGTTGTCGAAGCTGCTGCGACCGTGACGGGGTTTGCCGTCGCGATACGTGTTCTTGAAAAACTTCTTCAAGAACCCCATAGCCGTATGCTCTCGAAAAGTGCGGAAACGAGTCTGTCCGTGAAGTGCAGATTGATCCGTACATCACGGACAACAGCAGCCCCGTCGGTCGCACGTCCGATTGCGGTCCGACTGGCAACTCTAGCACGCGGCTGGCCGCACGGCGGAAAACCGGGATTCTTAAAATCGAAAATCGCGGGGCAGGTGCCCGGAACAACGATGAGAACACCGGGAGAAGCCCGGGAAACCTTGCCGGCTAAGGCGACCACACCCTGCTGCGGCGCAGTAGTTCCCATCCGTGTGGCAGCAGACCGGCATGGATCAGGACTGCACATCACCGCCGGATTCAGCGCAGGCACACGCGGCTCGCTGAAGCGAGTTTTCGATACCCTAGCTCACGTTTTCCGTCAGACCCGAAAATTTTCCAGACCCTGCCCCGAAAATTTGCTCACAATCGCTGACCGACCCGATTCGCCAGACGCGGTTCGTCCAGCGTTCATCCGGCTGTCCGTCCAGGCTGCCACTGGTATGATTCCTTGTGAGATTCTCTACATGGACCTGAATCCCTGCCAATTTCGCTGTGAACAGCCATCACTGCAAATACCGTAGTCTCAGTGAAGCATAGGCGATGTATGCCTGTTGAAATCCCGCAACCTCGCACTGAGCCGGCGATATCGCCGCTGCCGCCGGGCACGCTTCAGGTGCCGGTCTGCTGTCAGCGGGAGCCGGAAGTTCCGCAGACCCGGTTACATCTCGCGGTGAATGTCAGCGACCTGACCCGTTCCATCGAGTTCTACCGCATCCTGTTCGGAGTCCGACCTGCCAGACAGACTGCTGATTACTGCAAGTTTGAACTGACGCGACCGCCGCTGGTGTTTTCGCTGGTTCCTCAATCGCCGGGCAACGGGAACAGACTACGGCATCTGGCTTTCCCCGTGCATCAGCCGGCGGAAGTGGACGCGATCGCACGGCGGCTCGCGACTGCGGGACTCGTGGTTATCCGGAACCGGGAGAGTGAATACGATGATTCCCGGCAGGAAGCCGCCAGTGTGAACGATCCCGACGGCAACTGCTGGAGAATCACCTGCCGGCTGGATGACCTGGAGACGCCGGTCGTCGACGCTGCCGGCCCGGCCACGATGCCAGCACCGCCATCAGAACCAGCCTCCGGACCGGCAGCACCAACAGCACCGATCGGGTGGGAACATCGCATTACCTGCGAATTGCCGGACCGAATTCCACACGCTGCCGGAACGGTGTCGATCGTGCGTCTGGAGGGGACGTTTAATGCTGCCTGTTCCCGGAAACAGCGTGCCCGGTTTCTCCAGGACGTCTGGCGGGTGTTGCTTCCTGGCGGCTGCGTTCAGGTTCACGGTCTGGTCGCGAACCGTGCGTTGCAGCACTGCCCCCCGTTGCCTGGCCTCGCGGGAGTCGTCCGGCAAGTACCAGCACTCGCGGCAGTGCTGGAGGAACTGCAGGCCAGCGGCCTCGTGGATCTGACGATCACCCGTTACCCGCCCCGCGCTGTGTTTCGCTGGGAAGACGTCGAATTGCGCGAACTCAAACTCTCTGCCTGGAAGCCCGGAACCGGACAGACCGCAGTTCCGACCGGAGAACCAAAGTCAGTAGAACCGCAGTCAGTGCTCTACCGCGGTCCGTGGTCCACGATCATCACGGATACCGGTGAGACCTTCCAGCGCGGTGAAGCCGTCCTCATGCCGTTCGACCGCTCGCAACGGCTGGCTACAGCTCCCTGGCAGGGCTTGTTTGTGGACCCCGCTTCCGAGGTGATCGCAGACAATTCGTCGGCAGACTGTCCGGGGACTGCTCGCATGGCCGACTCCTGTCAGACAGTTTCGACGCGAGGGGGGAACGTGCAATGAGTGTCATCAGCGAGACCTCCCTGAAGCTGGAGATTGGCCTGCGAGTGACCAGTCTGGAACGATCTGTTCCGTTTTATGAGGCGCTCTTTGCCGCAAGTCCGATCCGCCGGTTGCCCGGATTCGCGCGGTTTGATGTCGAATTGCCGCCGGTCACTCTCAGTCTGCGCGAGGGCAGCGTCACCCCGGGCGATGCCCTCAATCATCTGGGGTTTCGCGTCGAGGATGCAGTACAACTGGTAGAATTCCAGCAGCGTCTGGAATCCGCCGGCATCGCCACCGATCGTGAAGACGAAGTCGAATGCTGCTATTCGCTGCAGACGAAATTCTGGGTAACTGATCCCGACGGTCATGCCTGGGAAATCTATACGCTGGCAGAGGAATCACCGGAATCGGATCAGGACGAGACACCGGCAGCAGAAGCTCTGCCGGATCTGCCGCAGGTCTGGGGACACAGTACCGGCCAGCCCCTGAACCTGCCGCTGACCCTCGAAAACAACAGCCAGGACGAAATCCATCTGGATCAGACCCTCGGCCCTCAACTCGCCAGCGACTTGCACGCGGTGCTGCTGCGGGAGACCGTTCGCGTCCTGAAGCCTGGCGGCAGCCTGGCGCTGCGAATTCCGGTCCACCATGAACGGGAGATTCCTGCAGTCATCGACGTGTTGCAGGCTGCCGGCTATGCGGCAATCCGGATTGACGACTGGCGGCGTCCGGGAAATGATTCCGACAGCCTTTGCCAGCTGCAGTTGTCGGGCATCAAGCCACCTCCGCCAGCGGCGGGTTCAAGCGACTGGCAGGTGATGTATCCTGGACCAGCGGCCGAGGTCAGTGACGAACAGGGCCAGGTGTTTTCCCGAGGAATGTGGAGGAACGTCAGCGAAGCACAATGGAACTGGTATCAGTCGCCGGCCTTTGCGGTACAATTGATCTGCCGGGCCCGGTAAATCCGCTGCCCCGTCGTTCCCTTCCTCGTGTCGATTTCCGATCCAGCGATCCCGCACCCCATGGAGCCGCACCGATGAGATTGTGTCGTTTTCCCGCGACTGCAAGCCGCAGGCGGGGAGACGCGCGCCATCGCCAGCTTGCGAGTTGCATTGTGATGATCGCCAGCCTGATCAATGGATACGCCGTTGCAACGGCATCGGCCGACGATCAGGAAATTACAAGATATTTTCGCGAACTGCGTCAACGCGGATTGTTTGTCGTCGCTGAACATTACGCCGCCTCGCGGCTGGCAGAGCAGCAACTGAGTCCCGAGCGGCGCGTGGATTTTGTAGTCGAGCTATCCCAGACGCTGGTCGATCATGCCTGGTTCGCGAATCCGCAACAACGCGAGGAGTTATGGAACCGGGCCGGTGAAGTGCTGCGCGACGAACTGGCCGCTGGCACCGGTGGTCTGGAACTGCTCAAAACCCAGCTGGCGCTGATTTCCGCAGCCAGGGCGCGGATGCTGAAATGGGAACTGACGGCAATTCCGGAAGACCGTACCCTGCGCCGCGAATTCACCACGCTGGCGGCTGGCGCGGTTTCTCAATTGACCGCGCAGATCGGCGAACTGGAGCGGGTTACCAAAAACAGCGAGCGCGGGTCGGCCGGTATTACGCATTATCAGGCCAGACAACTTCAGGCAGCCTTGCTCTGCGAACTGGGCGACGTCCAGCGATTCCGGGCAGAACTTGAACCCGATGCCAAACCTCAGCAGGCCTCTGATCTGGTCGATGCGGACACAGTCTATCAGCGCAGCCTGGCACTGACGGCCGATGTGGGCCTCATTACCCGATGCTGGCTGGGCCGCGCAGAATGCAGCCGGCTCCGGCACGATTACGGGCAGGCTCGTGCGCACTGCGAAACGGCCCTGAAGTCCGGGGCGCCCGTCTCACCAATGTTGCGCGATGCCGTCGACGCCTGCCGCATGCGCTGCTGGCTGGATGAGGACCAGCCGCTCAAGGCGGCGGAAGCCCTGCTCGCCATTCGTCAGTCGCGGCATGTGCTGTCGGGTGAACTCTGGTTCGTGCAGTTACAAACCCTCCTGGTTCTCCGCGATCAGGCAGCAAAACGGAAGGACGACGGCCTGGTGGCCAGTCTGAATGCCGAGGCAGAGCTGGCTTTGACCCGCGTCGCTGAACAGGTCGGCGGGAGCTGGCAGCGGTTCTGTCGCCTCGCCTGGGACCGCGACCAGTCACAACGCACCTACGGTCCCGAGCTGGACCGGCTGATGCGGACCGCCCGCTCGGAATATCTGGGCGGCAATCTGCTGACAGCAGCGCGCATGTATGCAGAGGCCATCACCGCTGCCCGGAATGAACCGCTCAACCATCTGCGGCGGGAGCTGGCCTACACGCGCGGTTCGATTTTACTGGAAGCCCGGGAGTTTGAAGCCGCGGCCTTGCAGTTCCAGCAACTGGCGAGTGAACAACCTGCGCAGGAGAAGACTGCGGCAGCCAGTTTGCTGGGAGCCTATTCACTGGGACGGCTCTATCAGGAACAGCGCACGCAATCCCGCCGCACAGCTTACACACAGGCCCTTGAGCAGCATCTGAACCGGTTCGGCGGGGATGTGACCGCCGGCGACGCACGCTTCATGCTGGCTCAGCTGGAAGAACAACGGCTGCAAACCACAAAGGCCCTGCCGTTATATCTGGCGATTCCTTCCGACCATGCCCGCTACTTGCCAGCCACGGCGGCCGTCGCCCGTTGCAGTGAAATCCTGCTGGAGCGTCTCCAGGCGCTGGGCAAAAACCCCATTCCCTTTCAGACACAGACCGTCGAGGAGCTGACGCGTCGCATCCAGAAATGGAGCGCGTCGACAGAGCCGTGGACGGCGGATCAGGCCGAAACGCTGGTGCGTCTGGCACGAATTTATCTGGGCAGCCGGCCGGTCAATCATGCGGCGGCAGTGCAGGTGCTGCAGCAACTGGCGAGCGTTGCAACGGCGGCATCTGCTGATCCGGCAACTGCAGCCGGTTGGAAGCCTTGGCTGGATGCGGCATTTCCGTTGCGTCTGGTCGCCCTCGCCGGGACCGGCCACAGTCAGGAAGCCCGCCGGATTCTGACACAACACTCAGTGGATGATCCGCAGGCGACTCTCGCTGTCGTGCTGGGACTGGATCAACTCGCCCAGGGACCGCGAACCACACAATTCGTTGACCTCACTGAGTTACTGGTGGCAGCGGTGGCCCAGCTGGAACCGCACCGCGATCGGCTGACAGCAGTCGAACAGCAGCAATTCGATTTGGCGCGGACCCGGGCCTATCTGTTAACCGGCCGGACCGACGAAGGCATGGCGGTCGTCAACCAGCTCGCGCGGCAATTTGCCAAAGATGCCCCCCGGTTGCGGACGCTGGCCAGCCTCGTCAGTTCCATCAATTCTGTCGCCGCGCGAACGGCTGGCAGGGACTTGTGGCAGACGCTGGAAGGACTGGAGTCTCCGGGCAGCGCCGGCTGGCTGAGCGCCCGGGCCGGTGTGATCGAATCGATGATGGAACTGGGAGAACTGGCGGAAGCCAGGAAACTGCTCGCAGTGACGAAGCTGTTGTATCCGGAACTGGCGGGGCAGCGGGCGCGGTATGAGGAGCTGGAGACGCGATTGCGCGGGTGAATTCAGGGAGATCGCGAAACCGCCAGCGATGGATTGCGCTACGGGAAGCGTTCGCAAACTGGCACTCCGGAAAATTCCGATCACTCCTCATCGCGTGATCCGTCGCTGGCGGTTTCGCGATTTTTCCCCGTCAACTGCCAACCATCTCTATCCCTGTTATCATATCGCCCGAATCATCACCCGCCGCGCCCGATAGAATTTCCCGAGCCCATGAACGCCCACGACGTCTCCGCATCCGAACCACGCCGCAGCAATCCGCCCCGCGATCTGTTCCCCTATTTCCGGACCCTGGCGGATGTCCCCGGAGCCGATGTGGCCGGTGAATTCACCTGGAGTGAATTTTTCCCTCTGCCTCAGCCCATCGAACTCGATATCGGCAGCGGTCGCGGCCTGTTCCTGTACAACTCCACTGTTGAGCAGCCGGAAACGAACTTTCTGGGTATTGAAATCGACTACAAGGAAGGCCGTCGCGCTGCCAGACGTCTGCAAAAGCAGCAGTTTCCCAACGGCCGGGTGCTCGGCGGCGACGCCAAAGAGTTCCTGCGCACGCGCGTGCCGCCGCAGTCAGTGAGCCGCGCTCACGTCTATTTCCCGGACCCGTGGTGGAAGCGGAAGCACCGCAAACGCCGGTTGTTCACAGACGACTTCGTCGAACTGCTTTCCAAAGTCGTCATGTACGGGGGCGAGGTCCATTCCTGGACCGACGTCGAAGAATACTTCGGGGTCATCTCCGGTCTGATGAATCATCATCCCGACTTTGAAATCCTGCCGCCGCGCACACCGCACGCTCCTGCCCACGACATGGACTACCTCACCAGCTTCCATCGCCGCCGCACCCAGGACGGGGCCAGCACGTACTGCGGCTGCTGGCGTCGCCGCTCGCCCTCCGAGGTCGCTCCGGCCATTTGAAGTGACGCGTATTCGCTAAAGGCAGTCGGTTATGCCTGGCACGCCCTGAGTCCGCGAAGGGCGTGGTACTTTTCAGCGTCGCTGGAACACGTACTTCGCGGACTCAGGGCGTGCCACCTGGAAAGCCAGCAGTTCTCGCAGAGCAGCGAATTACGGGGCCAGCAGGCGCTGGCGGTACTTTTCCGTCAGGCGCGTCTGCCGGCTCTCGGGCTGAAACCGCTGGCCGCCCACAATCACACCCTTGACCTGCGACGTAACCTGCAACGGCGAGCCGTCCAGGATGACGAGGTCTGCGCGCTTGCCGGCAGTCACCGAACCGGTCTCCGCCTCACATCCCAGAATCTCTGCTGCAGACAGGGTGACGCTGCGAAGTGCCACGTCTTCCGGCAATCCATAGGCGACCGCCATGGCAGCTTCAAACGGAGCATTCCGGCTGTTGGCCGCGTTGTCGCTGCGAATACAGAATTTGACGCCCGCTTCATGCAACAGTCCCGGATTGGCATAAGTAGCATCGTAGGGGTCGTAGTCTTCCACCGGCCCGCGCATCGTCGGCCCGATAATCACCGGGACGCCGGCGGCGTGGATCTTCTCCGCCAGCTTCCAGGCATCGCTGGCTCCGGAGAGGACTACTTGCAGTTTTTCTTCAGCAGCCCATTTCAGGACTTCAGAAATGTGTTGTGCGGAATCGGCCTCGACGAAAATCCGGCGTTCCCCGTGCAGATAAGGCCGCAAGGCTTCATAGCGCGGATCGACCAGTTGCGCCAGCCCGTCGGGCTGGTTCGCAGCAGAGCGAGCCGCGTCATAGACCCGCGCTGCGCGGAACCAGTCCTGCAATTGCTCCAGCTGATTGCGATTGCTGTAGGCTCCCGGCCAATGGATCTGCAGACCGGCATCCAGTACCCGCACCATCTGCGGAGCCGTCCAGCCGGCGAGTTGAATGAGCGATCCCTGACCGGCGATGACGCCGCCTGTGGGGCGGACAAACGCGGTCGTGATGCCACCGGCGCGGGCCACCGGCAACAGTTCGGAATCGGGATTGATCCCCACCCCAGCCTGCAGATCCGGCTGGAACACTCCGGTTTCGGCATAATCGTGCGTTTCCACCACCTTGCCGATTTCTGTGAGCCCCAGCGTCGTCCCGGCGTCAATCAGTCCCGGGTAAACATGCAAACCTTCAATGTTAATGACGGCGTGATCTTCCGGAATCTCCAGCTGCGCCCCAACGGCGGTAATGCGTCCATCGGCACACAGCACGGTCGCATGCTCGATGTCCGGTTGATCGACGGGATGCACAGTTCCGCCTACGAGCGCAAAGCGGTCGCCTTTCACCGCTGACCAGTCGATCCAGGGCCGTCGTGCTTTCGGTTCGGGCAGCGGGATGTCCCGCGGCCGCGCAGAGGCCTTGAGGCCAGCCGCGGACATTGCTGTCGGCTGCTGGTCCCGCACGAAGTACGGTTCACCGGCAATCAGCGTCATCTCGCAGCGGGCGAACGTGTTCAGCGGATGAGCATTGAACAGGGCCAGATCCGCCTGCTTCCCGACTTCGATCGAACCGACACGGTCGTCAATTCCCAGTTCTTTCGCGGGATTGATGGTTACGAACGACAGGGCGACGTCCGGCGAGAGGTTGGCATAACGGACAGACTTGGAAGCTTCCTGATTCAGATGCCGCATCAATTCGTCGTTGTCGCTCTTGATGACCGCGTTCGCTCCGGCAGCATGCAGGAGGGCCGCATTCTGGGGCACTGCATCAATCGCCTCCACCTTGTAAGCCCACCAGTCGGCGAACGTGCTGCAACTGGCTCCGTGTGCCACAATTTCAGGGGCGACCTTGTAGCCTTCCAGCACATGCTGCAGCGACCGTACGCGAATTCCGTGGTAATCGGCGACACGCAGCAGCATCAGGATTTCATCGCTGCGATAGCAGTGACTGTGAATGAACATTTCCTGATTCAGGATGGCCGTCAACGCTTCCAGACGCAGGTCGCGGCGGGGCGGCAAGCGGTCAGTTGCTCCTGCCGCATCGTTCTTGCGTGCCTGTTCGTATTCCTGCCAGACGCGGCGATATTCCAGCGCTTCCACAAAGGCCCGCTGCAACGTGGCTTCCACTCCCAGCCGCGTGTTGGGAAAGCGGCCGCGGCGATATTTTACGTTCTCGCCCAGCGCGAATTTGACGCCGACCGGCGGCTCCGGATAGAGATGGGCGGCAGCGGTTTCGCCATGACGCAACTGGACGATCGCATCCTGACCGCCGATGACGTTGGCAGATCCGTGCAGCAAACGAATTGTGGTGACGCCACCTGCCAGGGCGCGGTACTCCGCGGAATCTGCCGTGTTGATCACGTCATTCACGCGCACTTCGCAGACGATCGAATTCGTCGCCTCGTTTACCCCTCCGAGACCGTTTGAAATCATGATGTGACTGTGCGTATCGATCATGCCCGGCATCACATACCGGCCTGTGGCATCAATGACACGCAGACCTGGTTCTGCCGTCAGGTTCGGGCCAATCTCGGCGATCAGGCCATCCCGGACCAGGATGTCAGTCTCCGGCAGTGTACTGCCGGTCCCGGTAATGACCGTACCGCCCCGAATCAGCACATTGCCGCCGGTCGGCATGCGCCGCGCCCGGCGATCTTCCGGAAGTTCCAGCGGCTGTTTCGCTGCCGCACGCAGGGAACCCGTAACGGGTGAACCAGTGAGCGCCGTCAGTGCGGATACGGGACCGGCCTCACGGTCATCCTCCGCTCCCTCAATGCCCTCAAACGTCAACAGGGTCGCCTCGGCAAACGGCTGAAGCTTTTGGGCTGTAAATGGCGTCGCAGGACCGAACGGAGACTTGAGCGTACCAGTGATTTCTTCCCCCTTGAGTTCGCCGCTGAACTTCAGGACCACCGCGGTATCGCCGGCTCCGATCGAGACGTCGATTTCCACGTGGGTCTTGCTGATCGCTCCGCGAGTGACCCGACCGTTGCCTTGCGTACTGGCCATTCGCCCGGCGAGACCGGAAGGCGGAGATTCCAGTTCCCACTGGGCTTCAAGTTTCGACTCGCCGGCGTCAATCGAGACACTCCAGAATCCCGAAAGATCCACCGGTTTCTCCGCTGCAGCCGATTTGCCTGCTGAAGCCGAATCGGCCTTCACGGTGACCGGTTTGGCATCCTTGTGGAATTCAAACGGCACCCCGTCGACGAAAAGATGACGCACCTTCGTTTGATCGTGATCGAGCGGGCCATTGATGGCCAGCAGATTGGCACGCTGACCCACGGCAATCTGCCCCAGGTCCGGCAGTTCCAGCAGCGCCGCCGCGTGATTTGTGAAACCGGCCAGCACAGTCTCCGGCGGCACATCGGCAGCGATTAACTGGCGAATCGCCTTCCAGGCATCATCCGGCGATTTCAGGCCCCGGGTGGACCAGCACCAGGGGATACCGGCTTTTTCCAGTGTATTGGCGAGTTGCAGGCGTTTAATCCATTCGGCGTGACGCCACGCGAGGACTCCCGGATCGACGGGCAACTTCGGAAACGCTGCGGTCTTGTCCGCGTCTCCATCCGGCTTGTCAGCCTTATTGCTGGTCTGGTCTGCTTTGGGTTCCGGTCCAAAATCCAGCGACAGCACCATGCCCGCTTGCTGAGCCTGGAGGTCTGAGAGCGACTCCGGTAGCTCGCGCGGTCCCCACAGCAGAGGCCGCAGGCCGAATTCGCTGCACAGTCCGAGCGCCCGGGCGATGTCATCGCGAGTCTCGACTTCAAACAGGGCGCGTTGACCACCGCGGCGCAGCGATTCCAGCGCCTGCCAGACGGCGTCCTGCGGCGGGCGGACGATGCCCGGTGTCCGGGCCTCGAACAGTTGCTGCTGTAAAGCAGCCCGTTCCGCATCCAGAAAATGCTGGCGCAGATGGGCGAAGATCCCCATCATCGTTGAGGGATATTCGCTGGAATAGCGTTCCTGGATTCTGAACGTCATCGCGGGAGCATCGCGCAACAAGGCGTCGCGGGGAGGCAGGCCGGATAACTGCACGAGCGCAGACTGCCCGCTGATCACACGGCCTTCCGGAACAACATGCACGGCGGCGAAACCCGCCTGACGAAACGGATTCAGATCGGTCGATGAGAACTTGAGCGCGTCTGCTGCCTGAAACTGAGGCGTTAGCGAGTGATGGTCATCAGGCGGCGAGATTGCCAGCGCCGACCGGGACAGATCCACCGGCCGGCGTTCCACTACGGGGAGTTTGACATCAGCATTGACCAGTGACGACGAGCCGGCATCGATGAAGGCGGGCAGAACCAGCAAACCTTCCAGATCGAGCACCCGGGCATCCGGTGGAATCGCCACCTGCGGTCCGACGGCCGCGACGCGTCCCTCCCGAATCAGCACGACGGCTTTTTCGGGAGTAGATGTAGCAGCCGTCTGCACTCGGGCATTCTTCAAGGCCAGTGTCTGGATCTGGAATCCCTGACGATCCGATGCTTCAGGAATCTGGGCAGCAGGCACAAGCCCTGAGTCGGAACCGCACACGGCCAGCGACAATCCCGCCAGAAACAGGGCTTTGAAGATCGAAAACGGCTGCGAGCCGGGAGTCATGCAGGGCATACGATTTCCAGTGGGACCAGCGGCGAAGACTTGCGACGACTTCGAGCATCCAGCAAGTGATGGAGTCGATTTCGGGGACATCAATCCGCACAGGCAGCCTAACCTGTGCAGACCAGCGCAAACCACTCTGGAGGCACCCGCATTTTTCTCCTGATCCGGGAATTTGGTGACGCAATCTGCCCACGACGTGCCGGAGTCTGCGGCTGAAGGATTCGCTGACCGGGACAATCTGCAGTGCAGAGAGTTTCACGGTGGACATCGCTGTCAGGTCTTTGTAGAAAAGACGGGGTAACAGTCAGATGCGTCTGACTTTACGTGGAAGCGATCGGGCAAGTTACCGGCGCCATTATCAGGTCAGCATCAGGGTCGGTTCCGGATCACGGTCATTCGGCAGCTTTCACGTGTGGCAGCGGGCGAGTGTGTGTTCCCGGGAAAACGGAAACAGGTCACAAAAGACTTGAATTGACAGACCGGGCAAACTCGATATGATACGGCAATAGCAGACGCGAGTAAGAATGCTCGCAAATGAATCTTTTACCGCGTTCGTACCGGACGTTATTAACGACGGTCACGCGGCCTGGCCCCAAAGCTCTGGCAGGGTCAACTCCATCGCTGGAGCTGGTGGGTGAGTGATCGAGCAGCATCAGCAGACAACAGTCTCGTCTGCGGTGTAATCGCTGGTGAAGCAGTATTGATTGCCGAAGCGGCAGCGATTCTCCGGGACCGGTTTGTTCACTCGCTGAAATGTCAGTGCCGTTCTTTCACTGGAATCAGTCGGTTCTGAAAACGGTTCCGTATTTCCGGGGCAATCGGAAACTCCCAACTTTATGGGTAAAACCCGTCCTGCACCTGAGCTGGAACGTGCATTTCAGGGATTCCTGACGAGCAGGCAGATCCTGCAGCGGGCATCCGGTGATTCAGTCGGCAGCCGAGGCCGGTTGTCCGGCGTCTCTTGCGACCTGACGGGTGAGCAGGAAGCTGGTCGAAGAGTGCGATTCTCAACAGATTTAAGGAAGTTTCGGTCTGAACAGGTCACGGTCGCGTCGCCGGACCAGGAAGTGTTTTCGGAGCGGCTCTGATACGCAGGGGATGGCCATCGTTTTTCGGCACATCGAATGCACCAGGATCCCGCGGCATGGCGAGTATCCATCAAATACAGCCGGCTGCCGAGATTCCCGGAAGCTGATCCGGTCAGACATTTCGACAGATGACGACGGAATGTGCTGTTTCACAGGGTTTATTCTCAGTCAGTGCTGATTTTCGGCCAGGACTGAGGGTCAACAGGATGGCGACAGCAAGATTCCATTTCGGCAGTTGTGCCATTTCTTGAATTCGGTGGTGGACGCGGATCGTCCACATTGCGCTTGTTTCATGGCAGGCGGATCACCACCGGAACGTTCAACAGTTTTTGTAGATTTCTGGAATTTTTCGCATGGCGGAAAAACGGTCGAGCGCCCCCAAACGGACCCCACGTCCCCGACGACGAGCCGGCAGTGCTGCGGAGCCAGCCCTGGAAGGCAACGGTGATCTGGAGCATCGCACCGCTGAAATTCCAACGCGTCCTGCCATTGAGGATGCCTTTGAGGAGGCCGCAGCAATGCGTGCGGAATTCGACGATCGTCCCTCCGAGCGGGACATGGATTTTGAAGCGCTGGATCGCCCTGCTCCGGCACGGGGCGATGCCGCAGAGGAACCGGCTCCCCGACGCCGTGCTCCGCGTCGCACATCGACCCGTACCACTTCCCGGACGCGAGCCAGCGAACCGCAGCCGGAAGAAGTGAGCCAGGAACCGGCGGGCCGTGAACCTGCGCCGCGCATGGAAGCACCTGCTCCGCGACTGGAAGAGGCTCCCGCAGAACCTGCTCCCCGACCCAACGAAGCCCCTGCCGCTCGCGAGGATGAGCCCGCTGGTCATCGTGAAGGTTCGGGCTACCGTGAAGGTGCAGGCCGTGGTGAAGCATTCGACCAGGTTGACGGGGGCAGTGATCCGGCCGGTTACTTCCCCGATGATGCGTCTGGTCCGATGACAGACGGAGGTGACTTCCAGAATCGTCGCCGCCGTCGCCGTCGCCGTGGCGGACGCGGTCAGGGTGACGGCCCGATCGGTAATCAGGGTGGCGGCAACTACGGCCAGGGCGGGAACAGCTACGGACGGCAACAGCCACACCGCGGTGGACGTCAGCAAAACAACCAGCAGGGTGGCCCGCGTCGTCAACATGGCGGGCAACATAGTGGACAACACAGCGGGGCCCAGCACGGCGGACGGCAGCACGACCGTCAGAACCAGGGACCGCGGGTGGAAGGGCCTCCGGTGCCCGTGCTCGGCGTGCTGGAACTGCACCCCAAGGGCTACGGCTTCATCCGGGAAGCGAAGGCCGGCTACTTCTCCCAGGAGACCGACCCGTTCGTTTCCAGCTCGATCATTCAGAAGCTGGGTCTGCGGGAAGGCGTCCAGATCACCGGGGAAGCCGTCTCCGGCGGTCGCGGCCAGGGCCCGCGCCTGCGACAGGTGGATACGATTGAAGGTCGGACCATCGAAGCCTGGCAGCAGATTCGCAGCTTTGAGGATCTGACGGCTGTGAATCCGTTCGAGCAGATCAAGCTCGAAACCGGACCGACGCCGATCACGATGCGGATCATGGATCTGCTGACGCCGATCGGCAAGGGCCAGCGGGCTCTGATCGTGGCTCCGCCGCGGTCCGGCAAAACGATGCTGCTGCAGGAAATTGCCGACTCCGTCAGCAAGAACCATCCGGAAATCTATCTGATGGTGCTGCTGATTGACGAGCGTCCGGAAGAAGTGACGGAAATGCGTCGCCGGGTTCGCGGCGAAGTGATTGCGTCCTCCATGGACCGCGAGGTGGAAAGTCACGTTCGCGTCAGCCAGCTGATGTTCGAGCGGGCGAAGCGGATGACGGAATCGGGCCGGGATGTTTTCATTCTGCTCGACAGCATCACCCGCACCGCACGGGCCTTCAACAAGTGGACCAGCAACACCGGCCGCACGATGTCCGGCGGTCTGGATGTCAAGGCGATGGACATTCCCAAAAAGATGTTCGGCACCGCCCGCCGTTTCGAGGAAGGCGGATCACTGACCGTGGTCGGTACCGCCCTGATCGAAACCGGCAGCCGTATGGACGACGTGATCTTCCAGGAGTTCAAGGGCACGGGCAACATGGAAATGGTGCTCAGCCGCGATCTGGCAGATCGCCGCATCTGGCCGGCCATTGATATCTCGAAGTCCGGCACCCGTCGCGAGGAGAAAATCCTGTCGCCGGAAGTGATGGAAGGCGTGACCCTGTTGCGGCGCAGCCTGGTCTCCATGAATCCAATCGAGGCGATGGAACAACTCACCAAGACCCTCGGCAAATTCCCGTCGAATGCCGAGTTCCTGGAAAAGGTGCGTTCTGTTCTCTAGGGGCAGGGCTCCCGCAGATTGACGATGAATATCAGCCCCGGGTGCCTGTCTGGCCCCCGGGGCTGTTGCATTGGTACATCGTAAGAGAGAAGACACAGACCCCACCAAAGAGCCCGAGGGGCGATTTCGTCGCTGCAAAGAAGCACAAAAGGTGCAAACGAATGAGGTCCGTGGCTCTTTTATCACGATTTATCTGCCTTTTTGTGGCCAGATTTTTTTCCTCATTGTCTTCCGTGGTTCCTCTTCTGACTTGAGCAGACACTAATCCTGTTGGTCCCCTGCCGTGCCTGGTAAGATTGCCCCGCACGGATCTGTCGTTCCGATTCTGTAGAACCTGATGAGGCATCAGCGCGAATCCAGCTCACGGAGAGCATGTCATGAGCGCCCGAATTCAGCGGCCGAATAGTGCGGGAATCTGGCAGCAACCGCTGGCAGTGCGGGCCGCTCTCATCAGCCTCAGCCTTCCCTTTGCCAGCTACGCAGTGGGCGCTGCGGCTTTCTGGCTGACCGGCGGTGTTTCGGGCTGGCAATCACTGGCGACGGCCGTTTCGTGTCTGCTGCTGCTGGCGGGGCTGTTGTGCGGCCTGCTGGCATTGGTGCGTCAAGATCCCGAGCGCGATGCTGACAGCGGGGTTGTGGGAAAGTCGCTGGGGGGCATTGTTCTGAACGGGGGCATCCTGACGCTGCTGGCTCTCTTTCTGGTCGCAGGCGAGAGCGATTCCCTGCGACGATTTCTGGATGATCGCCGCCGCGAAAAGACCGCTGGGAGACCGGGGGCGATCACAGGCACACTGACACAACCGGCCCCTGTACCGCATACCCGCCCTCCTGAGGATGGCGAGTTTCCACAACGGAATGTCCCTGCCCCGGATGGTCTCCCGCAGGCGTTAAGAGAGCAGCGTGAGTCGATCCTGCGCCGGTTGCAGACTCCTTATGGCCCCGGCTTTCAGCCTGGCTTTCCCGCCGGTCGCGGTGACTCACCCGGGTTCCGCAAACTTCCTGGCGGGTCTCAGGCTGCTGTTCGACAAATCGAATACCTGCCCGTGACCGGAGGTGCCGGTGGCCAGAATTTTGAACAGCTGCGGGGCGGGTTGCCGATGATCGGCGTGATTTATCGCTTTGGCAAACACGCAGTGCCCGGACAGGCCGGCATCGCGGGACTCACGGCCCTGTATGCCACCACCGACAATACGTTCGGCGAACGCAGCCTGATCGCCCGACCTGGCTATGCCGTCGGCGGCTGGAAAATCCAGGCGACAGGGCATGTGATCGCCCTCCAGCTCATTTTCATGAAGCTGAACAGCGATGGTTCCCTGAACGCTGGCGATCGGTATGACAGCGAATGGCTGGGAACGCCGACGGGCGAGGTAACGACCTTTGAAGTCCCGCCCGGACGCCGGGTGATCGGCATCTACGGCAGGCGTTCCACCATGATGAATGCAATGGGTCTGATCGTGGCGCCTGTGGACGGCTGACAAGCATCGCGCGCCCGTGGCAAGGCCGACCACTGATCACCAGAACACATCAAGTTGCCAGGGATTGTCATCCACACGGCTCCTTAAGTCATCCCATCCGGAAATTCCCGGGAATTTTTCGAGTGACTTTTTGACCAGTATTTATCAGCCGCATTTTCCCTGGCCAATTATCGTTCAAACAACAATATCTGCCTTTTCCCAAAGGTTTTTGGGATGATCAGCTCTGGTACTCTCATCCCGGCATCTGAAGATTTCGTAATAAACAGTTCGCCAGCGGGGTCCGCAGGACGGTTGTGATCAGCGAAGACCATTTGACATATGTCGATGCGATATGCTTCGATACAAGGTCTCCCGCCTTCCTGATACTGCCCTCCCCGAGATGACGGTGCCTGCCATGCCGCCACAGCCTGCCTGTTTCCTGACCGCTGTCTTGCTGCTGATCTCCGGTTGCCAGCACGCCAGTGAACCTGCCAGCAGCGCGACTCAGACGACCGCTGAGAAACCGGTCCTTGAGACCGCGCTGATCCGGGTCGAGCAGAAGCCGTGGAAAACCGTGATTCGCTCCCAGGGCGGGCTGGTTTCGGATGAGTCGACAACAGTGGGTGCCAAGGTGGCGGGCCGGGTGGCTGCTGTCGCGGTCGATCTGGGCGATTATGTGCATGCCGGCGATACGCTCGCCCAGCTCGACGACGTGGAACTGAAGCTGCGGGTGCTGCAGGCAGAGGCTGCTCTCAGCCAGGCCCGGGCAGCGGTCGGGCTGACTCCGGAGAAGGAAGATGACGACGTCGTCGTCGAGAACTCGCCGGTCGTTCGCCAGGAGAAAGCGATTCTGGATGAAGCGAAGACCAACTTTGCCCGTCTGCAGATGCTCCGCGACAAGAACGCTATCACTCAGGCTGATATCGACACCAGCGCAGCCGCCGTTGGAGTCGCCGAGGCCCGCTACGCTTCGTCGCTGAATGCCGTGGCGGAAAAACTGGCGTTGATCCGGGTCCGGCGGGCGGAACTGCTGCTCGCCCAGGACATGCTCAAGGATGCCGTGATTGTGGCTCCGTTTGACGGGCTGATCCAGACGCGGCAGGCAGCTGCCGGCTCCTACCTCAGCGTTGGCGATCCGGTCGTGACCGTGGTTCGGATCGATCCCCTGCGGTATCGGGGCACGATCCCGGAACGGCGGGCCCTGAACCTGCGGGAAGGGCAACAGGTGCGTGTGCTGCTGGACGGCCTGGCGGAACCGCTGGTAACTCGCATTACCCGTATCAGCCCGGTGCTGGAAGAATTCAGCCGTGCGCTGGTGTTTGAAGCCGATATCCCGAACCTGGACGGTCGCCTGCGCTCCGGCCTGTTCGCCGAGGCAGAGGTGATTGTGGACTCCCAGGCAGAAGCCCTCACCGTGCCGGCGAGTTCCGTCGTCGAGTTTGCCGGGATGGAAAAAATCTGGGTGGTGAAAGACGGCACCGCAGAAGAGGTGGCAGTGCGCACCGGACGCCGGGATGACGGGCAGGTGGAAATTGTCTCGGGCCTGTCTGCGGGCGACACGATTATTCGCCGCGGAGTCGACGGCCGCGCCGGTCCGGTCACCGGCCCCGTCAATGCAGATGTCAGCCAGAACGATCACATCGGCGGCTAACGCCCGACGTGTCTGCTGACACCCTGATTGCAAGTCTGCGCTTCGCGCACTGGCAGGAACTGAATTTATGCAATGGCTGGCTGCCGTCTGCGTTCGCAGGCCCGTCTTCGCCCTGATGTTGATTTCTGCTCTGGTCGTGGCCGGGATCGTGTCCTATCCGCAACTCGGGGTCGACCGCTTTCCCAATCTGGACCTGCCGACCATCTACGTGCGCACCACTTATCCGGGAGCAGCGCCGGAAGAGGTGGAATCGGAAGTCAGCCAGGTTCTGGAAGATGCCATCGCCACCGTCTCCGGCATTGAAGAACTGCGTTCGATTTCCAGCGATGGCGCGTCATTCGTGATCGTGACGTTCAACCTGAACCGCAATCTCGACGCTGCGTTGCAAGATACGCGCGACGCCGTCGCCAGCGTGCTGAACCGGTTGCCGCGCGGACTCGACCCGCCCGTCGTACAACAGCAGGATCTGGACTCCTCGCCAGTGATGACCATCGCCTTGTCCGGGCCGCGCACCAGTCGTGAACTGTTTGTGCTGGCCGACCGGTATGTCAAGAACGTGATCGAGTCGGCGCGCGGCGTGGGCGAAGTCGGCATCTCCGGAGCTTCTGACCGGGCGGTGCAGGTGAATATCGATGCGAAGCGGCTGGCAGCGCATCGCGTTTCGATCATGGACGTCCGCGATGCCCTCGTCGCCCAGAATGCCGAAATCCCTGGCGGTCGGGTCGATGCCGGCTTCCAGGAGCTGACCCTGCGCACGATGGGGCGAATCGCCCATTCGCGGTCGTTCCCGGATCTGGTCGTCAGCACGGTCAACGGCACGTCGATTCGTCTCAGCGATCTGGGCGAGGTGGTCGACGCCACCAAGGAAGAACGCCGTCTGGCCCGACTCAATGGCGTCCCGGCCGTAGTCCTGCAGGTGCAGCGGCAATCGGGAGCCAATACGGTGGCGACGATTCACGCCATCAAGGAACGCCTGCCGCGGTCACTCGAACTGTTGCCGAAAGACGTCAAGGTCACGGTGATCCAGGATCAGTCGCGGTACATCGAAGCAGCGCTGCACGAGATCCAGGGACACCTGATTTCAGGGAGCATTCTGGCAACGATTACCGTGCTGTTGTTCATGCGGTCCTGGCGGTCGACGATTATCGCGTCGGTGGCAATACCAACGTCGATTATCGCCACATTTGCCTTCATGAAAATGCTCGGCTTCACCATGAACAACGTCACCATGCTGGCCCTGGTGCTGATGGTGGGCGTGGTGATCGACGATGCCATCGTGGTGCTGGAGAACGTATTCCGGTTCATTGAGGAAAAGGGCATGTCGCCGTACGACGCGGCAATTGAAGGCACGCGGGAAATCGGTCTGGCAGTGCTGGCGACCACGCTATCCCTGGTGATTGTGTTCCTGCCGGTCTCGTTTCTTTCCAGCGTCACCGGCCGGATGTTGTACGAGTTCGGCATCACCGCGACCATCGCCATCCTGATCTCCATGCTGGTGAGCTTCACGCTCACCCCGATGATGTGCAGCCAGTTGTTGAAACCGATCGACAAGAAACATGATCAGGCGGGTTCCCGGCAGGGATTCTACAGCTGGATCGAAGCGGGCTACATGCGCACGCTGGAATGGTCGCTCAGGGCCCGGTGGCTGGTCCTGCTGCTGTCGGTCGGCGTGATCGCCTCCAATTTCTGGCTGTATGGTCTCGTCAAGCAGGACTATATCCCCACCAACGTCGATGAATCGGAATTTGAAGTCGGGATCACCGCGAAGGAAGGCACCAGCATCGCGGCGATGTCGGATCTGATGGTGCTGGCCGAGAACAGGGTGCGTGACATCGACGGCGTAAGCCTGGTGCTGTCCACTGTCGGCTCCCGCGGACTGGGCTCCGTGAACCGGGGCGAGATGTTCGTGCAACTCAACGGACTGGAGTCACGAACCTTCTCACTGGAGCGGTTGTGGGACGGGTTGCTGCAGGGCGATCCGGGCGCTGCGCTCCGTGGCAACTTCACACAACGTGACAAGATGACCGAAGTCCGCGCGGCCCTGAACCAGATTCCGAATGTTCGGGTCGCAGTACGGAACCTCACATCGCTGCGGCAGGGCGCGCCGGTGGATATCGACTTCTCGATCACCGGTCCGAACGTGATGGACCTGTTCGAGTTCAGCGAGAAACTGCGGGAAAAGGTCGGCGAGATCCCCGGGATTGTGGACGTTGATACCACCATGCGGGTCGACAAGCCGCAGTTGCTGGCCCGGCTGGATCGGGAACGCATGGCCTCGCTGGGAGTCACCGTACAGGAAGTGGCCGATACGCTGCGAATCTCCGTCGGCGGCGACGACCGCGTGTCCCGCTATCGCGATCGTTCTGCTGATGATGCCTACGACGTCGAACTGCGGCTGGTCGGCATCGACCGGGGCGACGTCCAGTCGATCTCCCAGTTGTACGTGCGGGCCTATCCCGGTCGCGGGCAAGCGACCATCGGCGATCGCGAGATGATGCGCAGCGCTCAGGGAGTGGTGCTGACCAGGCTCGATAACGTCACGTCATTCGACTTCGTCGAGGATTATTCGCGGATCGACCGGCTGGATCGCCAGCGGATGGTTGCCATCCGCGCGAATATCGCTCCAGGGTTCGCGCTGGGCGACCGCATCAGTGCCGTCCAGCAGGCGGCAGAGGATCTGGGCATTCCGCCGGGCTTCAGCACCCGCGTGATGGGCCGCGGCAGGGAGTTGGAAAAAACGCTCGACGAATTCCAGTGGACCTTCGTGCTGTCGTTCGTCTTCATGTACATCGTGATCGCGGCCCAGTACGAACACCTGGTCCATCCCATCACCATCCTGCTGTCACTGCCGCTGGCAGTGCCGTTCGGCCTGATCAGTCTTTACTGGGGCTGCGAGACGCTGAACCTGTATTCTGCTCTGGGGATTCTGGTGCTGTTCGGTGTCGTCAAGAAGGCTTCGATCCTGCAGATCGATCACACCAATCTGCTGCGATCGCAGGGAATGGAACGCGAGGCGGCGATTCTGGCAGCGAATCGTGATCGTCTGCGGCCGATCCTGATGACCACCGTCTCATTCGTCGCCGGGATGCTGCCGCTGCTGATCGCCACCGGCCCCGGAGCAGAAGAGCGTCGGTCCATCGCGGTCCTCGCCTGCGGCGGTCAGACCCTGTCGCTGCTGTTGACACTCATCGCGGTGCCCGTGCTGTATTCGTTCCTGGACGACGTCGGCCGCATGCTCGCCTGGAAGGGTCTCCGCAGTCCGGTTGAGGAAGCCGCGGCGGGGTTTGATCCGGTGACGTCAGCGCACTGACGTATCGGAATCCGGGCACCTGAACACTGGCATCCGTCTGAACTCCGGAGTCAGTCGACCGGCAGCGGCACACAGAAGGCGGCAGTGGCAGCCGCGAGGATCAACTCCAGAGCCGGCTGACTGGCAAGATTCGCTGGCAACAGCAATCCCGGTCGAGTGGGAAGTGCATGATCAGCCCTGGCAGCAGGCATCCAGACTGTCAGCCCCTGCTGTGGTGAGGTCTCGGGGGAATACTGTCGACAGAGCACATCGGGCCAGCGGGAAATTACGGATTGGCTGAGTTCGTCGATCAGCGGTTGGCCCAGCGCTGCCGGCAACCACAGCTGCCGCGGGGGCTGGCTCAAGCGCGACTGCAGACGGGCGACCGATTCTTCATAGTCCGGGTCCTGCCAGTCCGGTGCGATCTCCGCCAGCGGGTCCAGCACGAACCGGCGGTAGCTGCGACCGGGATGGGGCACCGTCAGCTCCGGCGACTGCAGCTGTCGGTCTCCGTAGTAAATCAGGTCCAGATCGAGCGTGCGCGGTCCCCAGTACAGTTCCCGGGTGCGGCCACAGGCCGATTCGATCCGTTGCAGTTCCCGAAGCAAGGTTTGCGGCGGCAACACGGTGATGAATCCTGCGACGGCGTTCCAGAATTCGCCGCCGGCCACGGCCCCCATAGCTGCCGAACGAAAATTCCGGCTGCGGACGAGATCGCGCGATCCAGACAACCGACCGATTTCAGCAATCGCCCGTTCAAAAGTTTGCGGCACATCTCCCAGATTGCCGCCCAGTCCAATCCAGCAACGAACCATTGCGTTTCTTTCAGCCTCTGTCCGGTCGTTCAGACGCAATTTCCCGGACGTTTCGGGTGCAGAACTTCCAGCGGTCGCAGGGAATTCCCTGTCCCTGCCACGGATTCCTGAAATTTCCGGAGATTTCTGTTTGTACAGCTCTCAACCGGGGTTGATGAAACGGTATTTTATCGAAGAATTGATGATGGGTTCAGAAATCGCCCGGCTGCCGCCCTGAGCGCGCCCCGAAATCTTCCCGCCTCCCCCACCGGTTGACTGTCGTAAATCCTGAATTGAAGAAAGCTCCGGCAACCGGCCTGCCCGCTGAATGCACTGACAACGGCTGATTTTCCCGCGTCCCGGGTGGAAAGTGTTTGACTCGCTTTCCCGACCGGAGTTTGATGGGGACGTTGTCGACTTCGCCGGGTTACGGGCCGCCTTGCACGCTGCTTTGAGGAGAGTTTCCTGATGTTTCCTGCTGCCGCGGAGCCGAGCCGCCTGCTTCCGTCCACCGATCTGCCGGGCTACACCTTCATCCCCGGCCGTGATCTGCCGCATCCGTATCGCGATCCGCGTGGCCACAGCTATCAGCGCAAACATCCCATGCCCCGGGCTCTCACGGAACATGGCTGGGCGGAAAACCGCAGCTATCTGCTCGCCCTCGACTACTTCAACTACGGCTACTACTGGGAATCTCACGAGGAGTGGGAACGCCTGCTCCGCGGTACCGGCGGCGACGGCTTGCCCGGCAAGTTCCTCAAGGGCCTGGTGAAACTGTCTGCCGCCGGGGTCAAGGTTCGTGAATCGAGCATTCACGGCGTCCGCCGTCATGCCGCGTCGGCTGGCGAGGTCTTTGCCGATGTGGCTGCCGAAGTTGGTGAGGAACACTTCTGCGGGCTGGAGTTCACCCTGCTGCAGTTTGCCGCAGACCGTGCTGCCCAACTGACTTACAAGGAAGAACTCACCCCCGGCGTGCCGGTTCGCGTCTTCCCGTTCGTCCTCATGCCGGAACCGCAGCCGCTCGCCTGATTTTCCCTGGCAGCTGATCAAATAACAGGACAGTCCGACCGTTTCTGCGGTTGGACTGTCCTGTTTCCATTTCCGGGGAAGTACTTTCCCCAGGAGTTGCCGCAAATTTCACCGGATTTCTACAATTGACACAGTCCCGGTTTCCGGATTGACTTACGATTACTGATATTGCCCGGGACTTGCCGTGCCTCACGGCGACACGAGTTCAGCCATGACCCCGCTCCTTGCGGGCAATCCAGTGAAGGGATGGAAGCCTTAACCGTACGCGTTGAGATGTCCTGCCGCGCGGACATTCATAGCGAGAAACCAATCCTTTCTCGCCGCGGGCAGAATCAACGCTTGCCGCAGTCAGGTGCGACGATGTACCGCTTATTGCTGGCCGACGACGATGAAGCGCTTCGCGAAGTGATCCGCGAACTGTGTGCTCCCTTTTTTCAGATTCTGGAAGCCAACACCGGCGATGCCGCCTTTGAAATCGCGATGGTCGAACATCCCGATCTCGCCCTCTGCGACTTTCACATGCCCGGACGCAGCGGTCTGGAAGCGCTCTCTGCCCTGAAGACCCTCGATATTCGCCGCCCGGCCATCCTGATGACGTCCGATGTGTCCGACGATCTGGAGCAGCAACTGCGGGATCTGCAGGTCGACTCGCTGTTGCCGAAACCCTTCACCCGCCGGCAGTTACTGGGCACCGTCGCCAGCGCGATTGACAGCGCCTATCACGACAACTCCCTCTGCCAGCGCCTGCGCTCCACCTGAGTCTGGCTTTGCCTTTACTATCGCAAGAGTCCCGGTCGCTCCCCGTGGCATCATTCCCCGCTGGCGGTTTCTCAATCCCTCACTGCGGCGGTCGCTTGTTCAACCAGTCCCGCAGCTTCGGGCTCTGCACCTGCCCGATCTCCGTGAACCGCAACTGCACTGTGTCATATCCGTGACTGCCGGGCTTGATTGCCGGCTCCTCGCCCAGGTCGGCGATCTGTCCCAGGGAGGCCCAGCCGGTGGGCGCATACAGTTCCAGATCCACTCCGGCAGGCCGCTTGGTGGTGATGCGGGCTAACGGCAGCGAACCGTTTTTGAAGTTCACCAGCATCTTGCCCGACCAGTCCACTTTTGCCACCGGCCAGATTTCCTCGATCAGCGCAAACAACGCTTCCAGCACCTCCGGCTTCCAGACGACTTCGCCTTTCAGGAAGCCTTTCCGCATGAGATGCCACTTGCGTCCCAGCGTCTTCCAGGGCGTCAGATCATCCAGATTCTGAGCGACGGGATTGATCTTCTCCAGGTAGGCTGCCGCCGCCTGATCCAGAAACTTCTGGAATGCCGGCGAGTCGTATTCCTCGCGTTTCACCAGCGTGATAACCACATCGTCCCACGGTGGCGAGCCTTTCTTCACCCGCACGCGCGGCTGGCGCCCGTTGACCGTGACGTCGTCCATCTCGTCGAACTCTTCAAAGCCGAGTTCGCTGCGGAGCGTCGCTTCGTCAAAACGGCCGCGGGCCACGTGGAATGTCAGGTAGATCGACCATTCATCGCCGGTCAGGGCATGCAGGAACCAGCCGATCTTCGAGTTCTTCACCGCCGTCAGTTCGACGGTTCCCCGCGCGTTCCAGTTGGCGGCTGCGAACGCTTCATTGTCGCTGAAGCGATCGATCAGATCGGCCAGCATCTCCCCGTCCCACCGACACGGTTTGCCGTTATGAGCCACACGATCCTGGGTGTGCCATTTCCGTCCATCGACCTCCCACGGCATCTTCGCCTCTTTGCCGACCTGCTTGAGATCGACATCCCCCTTCCGCTTCTTTGTCGCCTCCGCCGCATCAAACGATTCGCGTTCGCCGCGACGTCCAGCAGCGAGAATGGGCGCAAGGCATTCCGCTGTGAGAGAGAGTTGAGGGTTGAGAGTTGAGGGTTGAGAGTTCCCTGCAGAAGCAGGTGGCAAGTTTGGAGTGCTCCCGGCCTTTCGGCCTTTCACTCTCAACTCTGAACCTTCAGCTCTCAACTTCTCCGTAATTTCCTCCGGCGTCCCTTCCGCCACAATCCAGCCGCCTTCACTGCCGGCGTGCGGCCCGAGATCAATGATCCAGTCGGCCGTCTTGATCACGTCCAGATTGTGTTCGATGACGACGACGGTATTGCCTGCGTCAACCAGGCTGTTGAGGATCTTCAGCAGTTTACGGATATCGTCGAAGTGCAGACCGGTGGTCGGTTCGTCCAGCAGATACAACGTCCGGCCATGCTGCGGCCGCGCCAGTTCCGCGGCCAGCTTGACCCGCTGGGCTTCACCGCCCGAGAGAGTGGGAGCAGACTGGCCCAGAGTGAGGTAATCCAGTCCAATGGCGCACAGCACCGATAGCGGGCCGCGAATCTTCGGCAGGTTATCGAACAGTTCCGCTGCCTGTCCGATCGACATTTCCAGCACGTCAGCGATCGACTTGTTGCGATACTTCACGGCCAGCGTTTCCGGGTTATACCGCTTGCCGCGACAGTCTTCGCATTCGACCCAGATATCGGGCAGGAAGTGCATTTCGATGCACTTCTGACCGTTGCCCTCACACGTCTCACACCGCCCGCCCGGCCGATTGAAGCTGAACCGGGCCGGCCGGTAGCCGCGAACCTTGGCATCGGGCATGCGGGCGAACAGTTCGCGAATCTCTTCAAAGACGCCGGTATAGGTCGCAGGGTTTGACGCCGGCGTATTCCCGAGCGGCTGCTGGTCCACCACGATCAGCTTGTTGAGATGTTCCAGACCCAGCAGTTCATCAAAGGGCCCCGGCTGATCACTGGAACGATTCAGCTTCCGGGCAATCGCCTTCGCCAGCGTCTCCTGAATGAGCGAACTCTTGCCCGACCCCGAAACCCCCGTCACGGCCGTCAGCGTGCCCAGCGGAATCCTCAGATCCACATTCCGCAGGTTGTTCTGGCGGGCTCCGACCAGTTCCAGCCAACCGCCGCCGGGGGGAGAATAGAGTTGAGGGTTGAGAGTTGAGAGTTGAGAGTCAGCAATGCCGTGGTCCCGCTCTGCGACTTTCGCCGTACCCTTCTTTTTGCCTTTGCCTTTCACGCTCAACTCTGAACTCTCAACCCTCAACTCCCTTCTCATCCGCCGTTCCGCCGGGATCACAATCTCCTCGCGTCCCGACAGGAACTTGCCTGTCAGCGAAGCATCGTCCTGCATGATCTTCGCCGGCGCATTTGCGGCGGTGACGGTGCCGCCGAAACGACCGGCGCCGGGACCGAAGTCATACAGTCGATCGGCGGCTTCCAGCACTTCGCGGTCGTGTTCGACCATCACAATCGTGTTGCCCAGGTCGCGCAGTCGCTGCAGGGCAGTCAGCAAACGGCCGTTGTCGCTGGGGTGCAGACCGATCGTCGGTTCATCCAGCACGTACAGGATGCCGGTGAGGGCGCGGCCGATCTGACCGGCCAGCCGGATCCGCTGGGTTTCGCCGCCCGACAATGTTGGCAATGGCCGTGCGAGGGTGATGTAGTGCAGGCCGACATCCACCAGGAATGACAACCTGCTGGTCGCTTCCGTCAACAGGTCGCCGGCGATCTTCTTCTGGGCGGCAGTGAACTTCAGCTGTTGCAGGAACGCGAGTGCAGCGGACAACGGCAAATCGCACAGTTGCTTGAGCGTCTTGCCCTGCAGGCGGACTGCCGCCGCATCATCGCGCAGCCGGGCTCCCTGACATCCGGAACAGGGCACCTCGCCAACCATCGTGAACAACTGGCTGCGATAGTGATAGGAAACCCGCGACGCTTCCTCGATCGCCGGGTACAGCCCCTTGTACTGAAACATCAACGGCGAGCGGGGGGCATCAGCCCCCTGTTTCTGTGGCTTTCTCTTCTTTGTTGTCACAGTCGCCGCCTCCTCTTCCGGCAGCGCCATCCACTTGTCCCCCGTGCCGTACAACACCAGCCGCTGCTGCTGGGCATCCAGCTGCGAGAACGGCACATCGAGCGGCAGGCGGAACTCGGCCGACATCGCCTGCAACATCCGGCGGAACAGCGGGCGCGTGGCCGGATCGGGCCAGGCAGCAATGGCGCCCTGTTCCAGGGTTCGCGTCTGGTCGGAGATCAGCAGTGACAGATTCGTGCCTTGCTGAACTCCCAGACCTTCACAGGTTTCGCACCAGCCGAGGGGACTGTTGAACGAGAAATTCTGCGGCGACAACTCTTCAAAGCTGCGGCCACACTGACCGCAGGCCCGGAACAGGCTGTACGGCGTGACCTGCCATTCGGTCTCGGGGCGGTTCTCATCGACCACCGCAGCGCGGATGACGCCCTGCCCCATGTCGAATGCGGCTTCCACGGAATCTGCCACACGGGAGCGAGTGATGCTGCCCATCGTCAGTCGGTCCAGCACGACTTCGACCGTGTGCTTGCGGCGACGGTCGATCTCCGGCACATCATCGAGCGTGTAGGTCGTGCCATCCACGCGGACCCGGCGGAAACCCTGCTCGCGCAGTCGTTCCCAGAGTTTGGGATACTGCTGGCCGACGGTCACTTCCTGGGGCGCGAGAATGAGTAGCCGGGTATCAGCGGGATGGGCCAGCAGTTTGTCGATCACGTCGTCAGTTGTTTGCGTTTCGACGGCGATGTGACAATCGGGACAGTACGGGGTGCCCAGCCGGGCATACAGGATACGCAGATAGTCATAGATCTCGGTGACGGTGCCGACGGTCGAACGCGGCGTGCTGCCGACGGTCTTCTGTTCGATAGCGATCGCCGGCTGCAGGCCATGAATATGCTCGACCTTCGGCTTGGGCATCTGGCCGAGGAACTGGCGCGCATAGCTCGACAGCGATTCGACGTACCGTCGCTGGCCTTCGGCGTAGAGCGTGTCCATCGCCAGCGAACTCTTGCCGCTGCCGCTGGGACCGCAGAAGACGGACATCTTTTCACGGGGAATTTCGATGTCGATCTGCTGCAGATTGTGCTGGGCCGCCCCGCGAACGACGATGTTCTCCTTCGCGCCGTTCTGCTTGTGAATCAGGTCTGCCGTCTGCCACCGTGGACTGGACGCGAGTTTGCGTGCGGCACTCGAAAGCCCCGGGACCGCCTTGCCGGGCCTTCTTTTCTTCTTACTCTCAACCCTCAACTCTGAACTCTCAACTCCTCCCAACACCGCCTGCAACGCCTGGCCGGTATACGACGCCTCACAGTCAGCGATGTCTTCCGGTGTGCCCTCTGCCAGAATCTGGCCACCGCCGGAACCGCCTTCGGGGCCGAGGTCGATTACCCAGTCGGCCGTCTTGATCACGTCGAGGTTGTGTTCCACCACGATGACGGTGTTGCCCTTGTCGACGAGTCCGTGCAACACGCGCAGCAGGTGCTCGATGTCAACAAAGTGCAAACCGGTTGTGGGTTCGTCGAGAATGTAAACTGTCTGGCCGGTCGAGTGTTTGCCCAGTTCCTTCGCGAGTTTGACCCGCTGGGCCTCGCCGCCGGACAGCGTGGGCGAGGCTTGCCCGAGCTTCATGTAGTCCAGGCCGACGTCGTGCAGTGTCTGCAGCAGATGCCGGATTTTCGGCAGCGAATCGAAATGTTCGAGCGCCTGCTGCACGTCCATGTCCAGCACCTCGGAGATGTTCTTCCCCTTGAAGCGGACTTCCAGCGTCTCCTTGTTAAATCGCTTGCCCTGGCAGACAGGACACGTCACCCAGATGTCTGCAAGGAAATCCATCTCCAGCTTGTTGGCCCCGTTCCCTTCACAGGCTTCGCAGCGTCCGCCCTCCACATTGAAGCTGAACCGGCCCGGCTTGAAGCCGCGGCGTTTCGATTCCGGCAACTGCGTATAGAGATCGCGAATCAGGTCGAACAGCTTGATGTAGGTCGCGGGGTTGGAGCGCGGCGTGCGGCCGATCGGCGACTGATCAATGTCAATTGCCTTGTCAATCAGTTCCAGCCCGGTGATCGCGTCATGGGCCCCCGGTGAACCGTTCCCCTTGTTCACATCCCGGTTCAGCACTTCCCACAGAATGTCATTGATGAGCGAACTCTTGCCGCTGCCGCTCACGCCCGTAATGCACAGAAACCGGCCCAGCGGCAGCGAGACGGTGACGTTTCGCAAGTTGTGATGGCGGGCGCCGGAAATGGTGAGTTGAGAGTTGGAAGAAAGTTGAGGGTTGAGGGTTGAGGGTTGAGAGTCAGAAGTTTCGGAATCTGATTCGGGCGCCGCTTTCTTTTTAGATGTTTTCTTCTTGCCTTTCACTCTCGATTCTAAACTCTCAACCCTCAACTCATCCCCAACCTTCGGCCTTCCCCGCCGTTCCTGCGGCACCGCGATCGCGCGCCGGCCCGACAGGAATGCCCCTGTCACGCTGTCCTGGCTGGACATCAGATCCTGGACACTGCCTTCGGCGACGATGCGGCCGCCCCGGACGCCGGGCCCGGGGCCGAAATCCACGATGTAGTCAGCGGCTTTCATGGTTTCATCGTCGTGTTCGACGACGATGACGGTGTTGCCCTGGTCGCGCAGATCCTGCAGCGAGCCGAGCAGCATCACGTTGTCACGCGGGTGCAGTCCGATCGACGGTTCGTCCAGAATGTAGACGACGCCGACGAGGCCGCAGCCGATCTGACCGGCCAGCCGGATGCGCTGGCTTTCGCCGCCGGACAAGGTGGGAGCAGTGCGGTCGAGCGTGAGATAATCGAGACCACAGCGCAACAGGAAGCCCAGCCGCCCGCGGATTTCCTTGAGGATTTCATCGGCGATCAGACGCTCGTTGTCATTGAGATCGAGATCGGAAAAAAATTCCGCCGCCTCTGCAATACTCAGTGCACATGCTTCCGGCAACGACAGCGCGTTATGAGGAAGCCCAGGGATTGCCGTCCCGGGGCTTCGGCGCGCAATGCGATAACTCCCCGCCTGCGGGTTCAATCGCTGCCCGTGACAGGTCGAGCACTCCGTGAACTCCATGTACTTTTCGAGTTGCTTCCGCCGCATCGGGTTCTTCGACTTGCGGTAATCCTCCAGCAATTCGTTAATCAGGCCCGGGAACTGTCCGCTGTGCTTCCAGACGCCGCCGCGATGCTTGTAGGCAAACGCGAGTTGCCGCTCACCAAAACCGCGGAGAAACAGCTTTTGAGCCGCCTCGGGCAGATCCTGCCAGGGCGTCTTCAGGAAGGTGCCTTCCTTGAGCTTCAGATCTTTTTCGATGGCCTTCGCGACGCCGTCGTAAATGTGCCGTCGCCAGCGGCCGAGCGACGAGAGCTTGCCGATCAGCTCAAACGCACCTTTCGCGATCGACAACGCCGGATCGGCCAGCAGATTTTCCACCCGAAAATCGTGCCGCATCCCCAGCCCGTTGCAGTCCGGACACATCCCCAGCGGACTATTGAAACTGAACAACTGCGGCGACGGCGGCTCGTAGCTGATGCCGCAGTGGGTGCAGGCATAATCGCTGGAATAGAGGCGGTCGGATGAGTTGAGGGTTGAGGGTTGAGAGTTGAGAGAAAAGTCCTCTTCAGCCCCCTCCTCATCACCAATAAACTCGCGATCGCTTTCTGACCCGGCATCCACCGCTGGCGGGTTCGCGATTTCCCCCGCGACAATCAGCTTCCCGCCCGCCAGATTCAGCGCGTTCTCGACCGCTTCCGCCACCCGTGCCCGCGGTGTCTTTCCGGCGATCAGCCGATCGATGACGACCTCGATCGTGTGCTTCATCTGCTTGTCGAGCTTCAGGTCATTGTCGAGCTGAACGACCTTGCCATCGACACGGGCCCGCAGAAAGCCCTGCTTGAGCAGATCCTGGAACAAATCCTTGAATTCGCCCTTCTGGCGCTGGACCAGCGGTGCGAGAATCGAATACTTCGCCCCTTCGTCCTGCCGCAGGATCTGGTCCAGAATCTGTTCGCGGGACTGGGCAGTGATCGGCCGACCGCACTGATAACAGGCCGGCCGGCCGATGCGGGCATATAACACCCGCAGGTAATCAAAGATTTCCGTGATGGTGCCGACGGTGCTGCGGGGGTTCTTGCCAGCCGTCTTCTGTTGAATGGAAATCGACGGCGCGAGGCCCGTAATCGCATCGACGTCCGGCTTGGGCATCTGGCCGAGGAACTGTCGCGCATAGCTGGACAGCGACTCGACATACCGCCGCTGACCCTCCGCATACAGGGTATCGAAGGCCAGCGAACTTTTGCCCGACCCGCTGACGCCGGTCATCACGATCAGCTTGTTTCGCGGCAGCGAAAGAGAAACATCCTGCAGATTATGCTCGCGGGCGCCCCGAATGACGATCGGCGTATCGGTCATGGATGCAGTCGATACCAATTGGGAAGACAGTACCGGTTTGTTCAGTTGAGTATAAACCCCCGCACGGCTGCGGCAACTGAACAGGATTGTTGGCCGTCCGTCAAACACTCGCGTGAGACCAGCCGTTCGTCTCTCCAGGGCGAGGTGACGAGTGAGGCCGGCGGGGCAGTTTGGCAACGTGAACTCGCAGCCTTCGCAGAATGCGCAACTGGACATTCCGCTCAGCGGACGCAGGCGAATTGAGCAGAAATTCCTGAATCAGTTGCATTCAGGGAATTTCGCCCCTGTAATGTGCATCCAGTAAGTACCAGCGCCAGTGGCAACGCGTGCGGGTCAATGTGATTTCCCGAAAAACAGGAAATCCGGCCCCACTCAGGTTTTCCGGCACTGGAATTTCCGGGCGGTCGGACAGGGAGTGTCTTCGCCGCAAGTATGTTCTGGCAGACGGGCAGGGATGATGATCCCGTCTTGCGGCACGATCCTCGTCAATCTAGATAAGGTCTGAGTTTCCATGCCTCGCTTCTCGTTCAACGCCTGTGCCCTGCTGGTTGCCGCCACCGTCACCTTCGTGGGCTGCGCCAAGCCGACCGAAACCACCCCGCCGACCGCTCCGGAAGGCGCTCACACCGATGCCCAGAGCAGCTCCACCGCCGGCCCGGCGATGGAAGTCCCGATGACCGAAGAAAAGCCGGCTGAGCCGACCCCGGCCACCGAAACTCCGGCTCCGGCTGCTGAAACCCCGGCCCCGGCCGAAGCTGCCCCGGCTGCTGACAAGCCGGCCGCCGAGTAATTTCGCTCGCGCCGCTGCAGACACAAGCTCGACCCTACGGTCACCTGAGCTTCAAGGTCCGCGATTCCTTCGGGAATGGCGGACCTTCTTCTTTTACCCCCTCAGGATACCCGCCTGGATTCCGGCACAGCCGGTCATGTGAGGGGGCGGTGATCCGCACATCGAGCAGACAGTCCGAGACCACGAGTACCGGAAGGCACTTGACGGGAGCGATCGCATCGTGAGGCTGCGGGCAGTATGGGTTTGTGACGCTCGGCGGTGCGATCGGAGATCCCCGAATTTCCGGAGTTTTCCCGGCACACCTGGCTACAATTCTGACAGAATCACGCTCCGGTGCCCGGATAAAGCGGGCAGTCAGCCTGGTGACCAGCGTGCAGTAGCGTAGTGATCCAGGTCCGGTAATGGTCTCACAATCCGGAAAACGCCAGTGCCTCAGCAGGAACAACCTGACATGTCTGCAATCGGGATGATCAGCGACAGCCATGACTGGACGGAACTGATCGGCCGACAGATTGTCCTGGACATGTCCAGTCCTTATGTCGTGCTGGGTCAGCTGGACAAAGTCGGGCCAACATTTCTGCGGCTCTCGGATGCCGACGTCCACGACCTGCGCGATTCCCGGACGACACGCGAGCTCTATGTCCTTGAAGCCCGGCATCACGGGATTCGCGGCAACCGGCGTCACGTCTGGGTGCGAATCGCCGAAGTCGTCAGTCTGTCGCTGCTGGCAGACGTCCTGGAATAACGCCTGCGCGGCAGTTTGGGCGCAAGCAGACTCCCGCTCCGTTCGCCCACAGTTCACTGTTGCCAGTCACATCCCCGGAGAGTTGTCAGGCAAAGTGATTCGCTGCGACGACGGTTTCGAGTTGTCCGCGGGGTGTCCAGTTGTGAACGGCGATCGCAGCCGCACCAAGAGCACCGGCATACGGACCGAGCGTTGACCCCTGAATCCGGTTCCTGAGGGCCGGGCCGGCGATTTCCTCGCTGGTAGCCCACAGACATTCCAGGTATTCGGGGACTTCGATCAGCGGACCGGCCACCACAATGACGTCCGGATCGATGACCAGGGACTGGTGATGCAGAATCCAGGCATGCTGGATGGCGATCTTCCGCAACCAGTCGACTGCGAGCGGATCCTGCTGCCTGACCGCGTGCAGGACATCCGAAAGCCTGAGCGGGCGCGGCGCGGACTGCAGCAGACTGTCGGCACCTGCCTCCAGATGCGTGGTCACGGCGCTCAGCAGGGCGTTTACGGAGGCCATCGAATCGACAGTACGAATGTCCTGCCCGAACGTCGGGGGACCGTCATGATTGCTTTCGACGGTGATCGTGGGACAAAACCAGTCGCCGATATCTCCGGCAACATTGGTCGCGCCGCGATACAGCTTGCCGTCGAAAACCAGTCCCAGTCCGATGCTGTTGCGGACACCCAGACAGGCGAGACGGGAAACATCCCTGCCAGCCCCGAACCAGTACTCGGCCAGGGCCATGGACCGCAGGTTATTCTCAATCGAAACCGGAATATGAAACTGTTCCTGGAGCAGCGACACCAGCGGCACGTGATGCCATTCCTCGACCGAGCGGCAATCGAGGGCGACCCCCTGTTGAGGATCGACGTGCCCCGGGAATCCCACGCCGATCGCGAGCACATCGTCCGGAGAATCGCCCAGCAGGTCGCCGATCAGGGAGATGAACGAATCGATCACCGCCTGACGATCCGGCAACTCCGTCAGATCGCGCTGGACGCGGCGGATGGGATTCTGGGAAAAGTCGATCGAGATGCCCATGAACTCCTGGGCATTGAAATCGACGCCGATGAACCGGCCGCGCCGCGGATTCAGTTCCAGCAGGACCGGCGGACGCCCCAGGCCGCGATCCGAGGCGATCGTCTCGATCAGAAAGCCATCCCTGACCAGTCGCTCGACGTAGACCCCGATTGTTGAGGGGACCAGGCCCAGTTCCCCGGCCAGTTCCCCACGGGCCACGCGTCCCCGGGCACGAACACAACGAATTAACAGATCTTCTGCGGCAGCTACCGCATGAGGTTTGCGACGAATCGTCATTCGACTCTCTTCCTGCAGGTCGTGATGACCTTCCAACACCAGTCGCCTGATGATGGGTCACACTTTTTCAAAAAACTTACCTGGAATTCAATAATTTCCAGACCAGGAAACTACTGGTTTTGCCGTCGTACCAAGGACATTCATCGCAGGTTGCAGTGCGATTACCGGAGCGTTCTTGCTTCACTCCGGGATGTCATCAGCAGGCAGAACTACTCCCTGGCGCAGGGATCACAGAATTCGTTGAGGTCGATCTGCTGCGGCTTGCCGCAACTGATCCCTATCGAACCACCACAGGAATGAAATTGCTCACAATTCAGGAGCAAACGCAGGAAAATTGGCCGAAAATCAAAATAAAAATGTTTAAAAACGCTTTGCGCCCCTGGCCCGAGAGCGCGATCGATGGCGAATGAAACGCAGCCAGACTGAAGCTTTACACAGCCAATCCAGAGCCCGGGTTATTAATCAATCAGACCGATCAATCTCCCGAACCTCGCCAGTCCCCTGTTATCAACCGGCAGTGACAGGCGCATTAATGCTGGCAATCAACCGGGCTGCCAACATGGTGATGACCTGTGAACGTCATCGGACGCCGGTATTATCGCGGCGAGGTGGTGCCCATTCCCGAGGCTGCGTCTGGTCAGCAGTCCATGGCAAGCGGTCACCCAGTTCTTCCTGCAGACGCTGCAGGGACGTACGCATGTCGGCCACGCGTTGCTGTTGTTCCGGGCGATCCGCGAGATTCTCGCGTTCGCCGGGATCCTGGACCAGGTCAAATAACTGCGTAACATCGACCTGGGGATAACGTATGAGTTTCCAGCGATCATTGCGACAGGCACGCTGGACATTCCGGTAGGCCAGAAGCAGTTCCTGACGATGCGTCGACTGCACTCCGCGGATGACTGCGGCAGCACTGCGGCCATCCCGGTCGTTGCCGGCAGGGACACCGGCCAGATCGCAAATCGTCGGATAAATATCCAGCAGATAAACCAGCGCCTCACTGCTGCCGTGTGAAATTCCAGGACCGGCAAACACCAAAGGAGCCTTCATGCTATGGTCGTACAGATTCTGCTTGCCCAGTAAACCATGGCTGCCGATCGCGATCCCGTGATCAGCCGAGAAGACAATGATTGTATTACCGGTTAACTTCAGATCGTCCAGCCGTTGCAAGAGCCGGCCGATATGATGATCCAGCGCGGTGATGGTGGCGTAATAGTCGTGCCACGTCCCCAGGATGTCCGCCTTCGTACGCGGCCAGGGCGACAACATTTCATCACGGACAGTCATTTCACCATTATTAAAGGGATGTACCGGCAAAAAATTATCCGGCAGTGTTAATTGTTCCTGCTGATATTGCCGGCGATAACTGTCTGCGGCCACCCGTGGATCGTGAGGATTGGCAAACGCGAGATACATACAGAACGGCTGACCCTGGCGATCCTGTTCCAGAAACTCAATGGCCTCATCAACGATTAACTTGCCAGGCTCACCCGAGCGGCGTTCTGCTTCATCGTTCGGCAGATATTTGTTGACTTGAAACAGTTCCTGGATGAGCGGTGCCGTGTTCCCGCGTTTCCCGTAATGCCAGGTGATATAGCCTGCGGCATTCATCTGCCGCGGAAAGTTGGCGCCGTCCGCCGGAGCCAGCCGCGAGGTGACCGACCCTTTCTCACCTGGTTTCCGCTCGCCGGTCTGCCAGCGAAAGTAAGCGTTGCCGCTGAGCAGCATATTCCGGCTGGGATTGCAGACTGCCGGCTGACTGGAGCCCAGGCAGTAGGCATTCCGAAAAGCAAACCCCCGCTCAACCAGTCGGTCCAGGTGGGGAGTGATGATCCGGGAGTCGCCAAGAGCGGCAATCGAGTCCGCCCGCATGTCGTCAGCGAACAGAAACAGCACATTCGGACGGGTCGAAACTTCTACGGCTTTTGCCGTAACGGCCGGCAAGCTTGCCGCGAGCAGCATCAGGCATGTTCGCAGGCTGGCAACCCTACAGCAGAACATGACAGGTCTCACAGGTGCGGCCTCATGTTCAAATCCTGTTTCAACGGATATCAGAATGTGGCAAATCACCGCAGTGTGGTATTTGGCGACATCCCGTATCACTGGACGTGAACTCTGACGGATTGCTGCCAGAGAAACAAGAGCGAGTCCCCGGAATCAGGAGGAATTTTCCCCACAGAAAGACGGGAACATTTGTTGCTAATAAAAATATCTGGCAGGGCCGAAAACAGCCTTCGCACTCCCTGCAGGAACCGCGAAAACTTACTTACCGGGCCGGTATCACCAGAACTGGCCAGCGACAGTCAGTCTATTCAGGTCGCTGGACCTTGATCCCGTAGAGCCGGACATCGTCGAAGTTTCCGGTGTCGTCAAACGAACCGAGTCCGACCTGCCCCCAGGTAAAGGTTTTGTCGACCGAGACCATCGCGGGGGTTTGCATATCGTCGAAGTAAACCTCGATTCGCCCGCTGTCGACGTCCCGGATGATCCGGGCATGGTGCCACTCGTCATTCCACGGTGTGCCGGGGGTGGTTTGCGTGGAGATTTTGGCACGCGGGGCATTATTCACAATGAAGGTCTGGTTGGCGTGATCATCGGTCTTCTGGCCGAAATGCGTGTAATACATGTGCGCAGGGTCCTGAAACCCATAGAACAGGCACATATCCCGATGACCATAATCGCGTCCGGTCGACTGCAGCTTTACGTCGAGGATGAAACTACTCACCACAATGTCTTTCAGCAGGCTGCGATTGAAAGGGGACCGGACCGGCGTCTGGACCTTGCTCGCAGCAAACAGACTGTAAACCGGATTTCCGTCCTGTTCCGTGAGCTTCCAGGCTTTCGGATCTCCCGGTTCCCAGTGCTGCGTGTCCTTGCCGGAGAACTCATCGTGATACAGCAGGGGCAGGCCGTTCATTTCTGCCGGCGGTTGTTCGTCTGCACGGACAGCAGACAACGCGGTGCCGGTGAAGATCACGCATGTCAGGCAGAGCGCACGCGACAGCATTTGTTCATTCTCCTATAATGGAACTGCTTGCCCGGATTCGCAGGCTTTCCTATTGAACTGCGCCCGTGGGCATGGCACAAGGATCAGGCAACAGGGATGAAGTCAGCGGCGAACCAGGGGTGCAACGGATCGCACGGCGCAAGTCTCGCATCCCGGGAACACGGTCATCCGCAAGGATTTCAGATGACAACACGACGGATTTGCGCCATTACGGCGGGATGGATGCTGATAACCGCGCTCGCAGGCTGCGGCAAGCCGCCTGTACCGCAGACCTCGGAGATTCGCACAACGTCCCTGGTTGATACGGGCAGCACGGCGAGTAAAGTACCGCCGCCGTTCGTGAATGAGGGCGACTGGCCGGGCTGGCGTGGACCGCATCGGGACGGCGTGTCGGCTGCCGTCGCCGCACCGGTCTCGTGGGATGAGACACAGAACGTCGTCTGGAAATCCCGCCTGCCGGGACATGGTCACTCCAGCCCGGTGGTGATCGGCGAGCGGGTGTATGTCACCACCGCGGACGCGGCCGAGCAACTGCAGTCGGTCCTGGCAGTCGACCGGCGCAACGGTCAGTGGTTATGGCAAACCGATATCCTGCAGGGACAATTTGAACCGACAATGCACCAGCAGAATTCCCAGGCATCATCCACGCTGGCCTGTGATGGAGAGCGGTTGTTTGCCACCTTTCTCAACGACCGGCGCATCTGGTGTTCAGCAATTTCGCTGGAGGGTGAGGAACTGTGGCGGCAGGAAGTTGGCGGCTTTCGTTCGCGATTCGGTTACTCTGCCTCGCCACTGGTCTATCAGTCTCTCGTCATCCTGGCGGCAGATCACCAAGATGGCGGTTTCGTGGCCGGACTGGACCGCGCCAGCGGGAACATCGTCTGGCGAAGACATCGGGCTGCCGTGGCCTCTTACGCATCACCCGCTGTGATTTCACTGTCCGGCGGCGATCAACTGATACTGAGCGGCGGCGATCATGTCACCTCGTATGATCCGCGGACCGGAGACGAACTGTGGAACGTCGCGGGTACCACGGAAGCGACGGTGGGCACACCGATTGTCAGTGACGGCCTGATCATCCTCAGCGGCGGATATCCCGGCTCGCAAACGATCGCACTCAACAGCAAGGGCGAGAAAGTCTGGACGACGAAAGACAAGTGTTATGTGACCACGCCACTGGCAGTGGACGGGACTTTATATCTGATGCAGGACGATGGCATCCTGAAGTGTCTCGAAGCCCGGACCGGCAAGGAACTCTGGAAGCATCGCATCGGCGGGACGTTTCGGGCCTCGCCCACGTTTGTCGCCGGGATGATCTACGTCACGGACATGTCTGCCAAAACAACCGTCTTCAAGGCCTCGCGGCAGGGCTATGAGCAGGTGGCCGTGAATCAGGTGGGCAACGAGTGTTTCGCCAGCCTGGGGGTGAGCGCGGGCCAGCTGTTTCTGCGGGTCGCAGACGATCGTCGCGGCGGGCGGCAGGAGTGGCTGTATTGCCTGCAGGACAAGACGCCTTCACGCCGCGAAAGTCCTCCGGCAGTCTCCAGATAACGACACAGCCCGGGAACTGCCATTCCCGGGCTGTTGCTCGAAGTTCTGAAATCGCGTTCAACCGCAGCTTTACTTCAGCGTTTCGATCCGCTGATGAATCTCCAGATTCACGCTCTGATAGCGCGACGTGAGCTTGCCCGGGCTGAACGTATCCAGACGAATCTGCTCGACGTCATCGGTGCCGACGGCGTTGGTGAGCATCGTTTGCAGGTACTTGCGGCCCAGGAGCGACGGCTGGAATCGCTGGGGATCGTACAGCGAGTGATGCACGCGGCGCGGGTGAATCCGCTTCCACTGATCCCGCAGCTTGTAAGCCGGCAGTGAGTCGAGGTAGAACCCCTTGGCTTCAGACCACTGCAACGTAGCCACGTGGTTGTTGCGATTCTCGGCGATCAGGTCAACTGCCTTGCCTCCCAGTTGCGCCGCAAAGAACCGGTCGAATTTGATAGGGCGACCGCCGCGCTGGGTGTGACCGACCTTACGGGTGAAGATCACGGAATCTGCCGACTCATGCTTACGGCGGCTGCCGAAGAATTCGTCGCCGAAGCGCATCGCCAGCAGCCGCTTCAGTTCCTCGGCAGCTCCACTGTAGATCACGTTTCCGGCGGGGTCATAGCTCTTGGTCTGTGCCCCGAGTTGCCGTCCGGACTGATCGCGTACGCCTTCGCCGACCACGATCACCACATGCTTTTGCAGGTCGTACAGTTCTGCAACCCGGTGTTCCAGGTGATCCATGTCGATGGGAAATTCCGGCAGCAGAATGATGTCCGGCTGTCCGAAGGAAGACCCCAGCGGAATATAGCCGGAGTCACGCCCCATCACTTCGATGATCGCAATCCGCCGGTGGCTTTCCGCCGTCGTACGAATCCGCTCAACGCCCTGGACCACGACATACACCGCGGTGGCGTAGCCGGGAGTGGCAAAGTTGATCAGTTCGTCCAGCGCGATGATATCGCGTGCATGGGACTTCGCCGGCCCGGGCTGCCCGAACTCGGCATGTTCGACGGTCCATTCGCTGGGTTCATCGATGTAGTTCAGGCCCAGATCGTTATCAATCGTCTTAGGAGCCAGCACGCAGGGGAACATTTCGGACAAGGGCTGCATGCCGTTGATGGTGCCGTCGCCCCCGACGCAGATCAGCCCCTCAATACCCAGCTTCGCGAGTCGCGGCTTGATTTCATTCAGCAGTTCCACTTGCGCCGGATCGACGTAGGTCCGGGATGCGCCGAGGATGGTGCCCCCGCGTGTGGGAGTCAGTTCCGGAATGGTCGACAGCAACGGGTTGAGTCGCACGTGTGGCAGGCGGGGATCAACCACGCCGGCGAAGCCACGGATGATGCCGACGACTTCAATGCCCCGCTCGTTGGCGCGCTCAACAGCGCCAAAGATTGTGGCGTTCAGGGCAGGGGTATCACCGCCCGCAGTAAGGATTCCAATTCGACGCATTGAGTGAGCGCTTTCGGAGAAGGACGTTGAGCGGCGAACCGGAACAGAGTGACTGCGCAACCGGCTCCTCGAGAACTTTCAGAGCAAAGGCCTGTCGTATTCTGATGCAGGATCGAAATCGCGGCAACAATAATTCACCATAACTCATTCGGCCAATAAGACTTGCCTGATATGTCGCGAAAGCAAGCCAAACGGGCAGTGGTGCATCCGCGGTGTTCGCGATCGATTTAATTCACTGCTGAACCCGGTGATTCACAGGTCTGCCAACACCCCGCTGCGCTTCTTCCGGCGAGTCACGAACCCGGCCGTCGACGCACATAAACCATTACGCTGCACACACTAAAACCGATAATTACGGAGTGAGCCGGGTTAAGAAATCATCTTGAGCAATTTGGCTTAAGCGTTTATACCCCGCCTTTCCACCGAAGAAATGTGCCAATTGGTCGATTCTCTGGCAACCCAAGCAAACGCCGCGCCGAAATCTGCGGGCCCTGAACCCGCCGGGCGACGCTGAGGTTCGTTTCCATGCGATGGCTGTTCGCCTGTTGTCTTTCCAGCGTCCTCAGTTGTGTCGTCACCTGCTGGTGGCTGACCAGTCCCGACTGGAACCGGGCGACTGCCCAGGAAACGGCCAGCTATGTCAGCCGGCCGGCGCTGAGTCCTGTAGAACGGGTAAACCCGGAACTGGTGAAAATCCGGGATTCCGCGGGGCTGACTCCTGACGAAGCCGTCTCGGTTGCGGTCTATGAGGCAGCGAATCGCAGCGTCGTCAATATCGAGTCAAAGTCCGTCCGCAGCGGCCTCATTCTGGAATCGCTGTCGGAGGGGGCCGGCTCGGGCGCGGTGATCGACATTGAAGGCCATATCCTGACCAACAATCATGTGGTCAAGAATGCGACCTCCATTCAGGTGACCCTGTATAACGGAGAAACCTACGAAGCCAAACTGGTCGGGGCCGACCCGCTGAATGATGTGGCCGTGATCAAGATCGATGCGCCGCGGGAAGACCTGTTTCCGATTTCGGTCGGCAACTCGCGGGATCTGAAAGTAGGCATGCGGGTGTTTGCACTCGGAAATCCCTTCGGACTGGAACGGACGCTGACGACCGGCATCATCTCCAGTCTGAACCGCTCGCTGCAGATTCATGCCAACTGGTCCATCAAGTCGGTGATCCAGATTGATGCCGCCATCAATCCGGGCAGTTCCGGCGGTCCATTGCTGGATTCCCACGGACGTCTGATCGGCATTAATACGGCGATGGCCACCACTAGCGGCCAGAGTGCCGGCGTCGGTTTCGCAGTCCCGGTCAGCATGGTTCGCCGCGTTGTGCCGCAATTGCTGAAACACGGTCGCGTGATTCGTGCCGAAACCGGTATCACCCGTGTCTTCCAGACGGACGAAGGACTGATCATCGCCGAGATCAAGCCCGGCGGTCCCGCGGACAAGGCCGGGTTCCGCGGTCCGAAAGTCACCCGCAGCCGTCGCGGCCCCTTCACCGTGGAGCGCACGGATCGCAGCGTTGCCGACACCATTGTCGGTGTGAACGGCCAGAAAGCCACGACGGTGGAAGACTTCCTCGGGTACATCGATGAACGCCGTCCCGGCGAGACCGTCGAGATTGAAGTCCTGCGGGAAGGCAAGAAGGTGCGGGTTCCGCTAGTATTGACGGCTTCAGAACCTGTCAGCGAGAACTGACACGCACCGACGGGGGCCACGGCTTCCGGAGCAGGCGTAGAGCTTCTCGCTCACGAACGGGCAGGTTCAGCCGCGAACCGGTGTTGTTCCTGCCGCATGAATTATTTCGCTCACGCCTTGCCGCATCTGGGCCGTCCGGTATTCATGGCCGGAACGGCGCTGCCGGACTGGTTATCCGTCGTGGATCGTCGTTTGCGTTTGCGGCCCCGGATGCTGGAGCCGCACCTTTCGACTGAGTCGATGGATGGAGCGATGAATCCTGTCCGGGAACTGGCGGCGGGAACGCTCCAGCATCTGCAGGATGACGACTGGTTCCATCGCACGCGCGGTTTCGCCGAAGTCACTGCTCAGGTCGGCCAGCGGTTTCGCGAGTACCTGCAAGGTACGGACGGATTCCGGTGCGGTTTCCTGGGACACATCGTTTCCGAAATGCTGCTGGACTCGGTACTGATCGAACTCTACCCGCAGGAATTCGCCCGTTACTACCGGGAACTGGCGACCGTGAATCCGGAAATGGTCGCGGTCGCAGTGGAATCGTTTGCCGGGCGACCCGCCGACCGTCTGGACTGGTTCATCGGCTTGTACCAGCGAGAACAGATCCTGAAGGATTATCGTGAGATGCCGCGATTCCTGCGGCGCTTGAATCAGGTGCTGGGGCGGGTCAAACTGTCCCCGCTGCCGGAACAGGCGGCCACGTGGCTGCTGGAAATCCGGGCAATTGTGTTCGAGCGGCGCTATGACCTGTTGCCGCAAGGCCATTACCCGTGGCCTGAACAATCCTGCCCCACCGACGAATTTCCTTGACCAGCGACACTGCGGACTGACCGTTTCCCATACGAACTTCCCGACAAAGAGAGTGCTCCATGAAATTCGGCATGAACATGCTGCTGTGGACTTCGGAAGTCACCGAAGACCATTTTCCCATTCTGGATTCGCTGAAGGCGATGGGCTATGACGGCGTGGAACTGCCCGTCTTTGAAATGAATGAGGCGAACTTCCGCAAGGTCGGGGCGAAGCTCGATGCCCTCGGCATGGGACGCACGGCAGTCACGGTTTGCACCGACGCCGAAAACCCGATCTCGCCAGATTCTGCCATTCGTGCCGCAGGGCTCGCGCGGTTGAAAACTGCCGTCGATATGTGCGCCGCTTCCGGTTGTACGCACCTGTGCGGACCGATTCACTCGGCCATCGGCAGCTTTACCGGCAATGGCCCCACCGAAGACGAATGGAATTGGGGTAAGGAGACGTTGTCGCTGGCTGCCGACTATGCAAAGTCCCAGAATGTCACCCTGGTTGCGGAATATCTGAACCGCTTCGAGTGTTACTTCCTGACGAGCGCCGCCGACGCAGCCCGCTTCTGCCGGGAAGTGAACCACACTCACCTGAAAACCATGTACGACACCTTCCACGCCAACATCGAGGAAAAAAACCTCGCGGCGGCGATGCAGTCGGCGTTCGATCAGGTCGTTCACGTGCATATCAGCGAGAACGACCGCTCGACTCCCGGGGAAGGACATGTCGACTGGACGACCACCTTCCAGATGCTCAAACAACTGGGCTATGACGGCTGGCTGACCGTGGAAGCCTTTGGCCTCTCGCTGCCGGCGCTGGCGGCAGCCACCAAGATCTGGCGGCGGATGTATCCTTCGGAAGAATATCTGGCAGAACACTCGCTCGCGTTCATGAAACGGATGATGGCCGGCTGAGGTACGCTTCGTCGTCATCAGCATCGGCAAGGCGACCGGCAGCGGGAAGATCCTGCCTTCCCGCTGCCGGTCGCTCCTCACTGCTTCGCTTCGGGAATGAACGGGTTTCGTGATGCTTCACGTCCGCCGGAAACTGCACCGCGTCTGTGGTCTGGCCTGCACGATTTGTCTGGCATGTACAATCGCCGTCTGCCTGACGTTCGCCTGGCAGGAAACCGCGTGGGCGGAATCTCCGGCAACTGCACAGAAGCCGGCTGCGTCCCGGAAACCTGCCGCCAGAATTCCGGACGGTCTGGCGAACTATCTGGCGAAACCGGAACCGGAATTTGAGTGGAAGCTGGAGAGTGAACAAGCTGTCGGCAGCGCGAAGCTGTATCGACTGCATCTCACGTCCCAGACCTGGCAGGACATCAACTGGGTACACCCGCTGTATGTGTTTGAACCGGCGAAGATCAAACATCCCGGCCATATGCTGCTGTTTATCACCGGAGGCAAGCTAGGCGGCTCGCCGAAGCAGGAAGATCTGCTGACCGGTGCATTGCTGGCCCAGATGTGTGGCGCCCGCATCGCGACCTTAACGCTGGTCCCCAACCAGCCCCTGTTTGACGGCCGGGTGGAAGATGATCTGATCACCGACACCTGGCTCAAGTATCTGGAGACCGGCGACGAGTCCTGGCCGTTGCTGTTTCCGATGGTGAAGTCTGCCGTCAAGGCGATGGACGCCCTGCAGGAATTCTCGCGATCCCGGTTTCAGCAGGAAATCACCGGCTTTGTTCCGACCGGAGCCTCCAAGCGTGGCTGGACCACCTGGCTGACAGCAGCAGCAGACCCGCGCGTCGTCGGCGCAGCTCCGATGGTGATCGACTTCCTTAATTTCCGCGAGCAGATGAAGCATCAGAAGCGGGTGTGGGGCAAGTACAGCGAGCAGATCGGCGATTACACCCGCAAGGGACTGATCAAGGACGATGGCACGCCGACCTCTCCGCGTGAGGATCGCCTGTGGGCGATGATGGACCCGTTCACCTACCGGGCAGAACTGGAGCAGCCCAAGCTGCTGGTCGTCGGCGCGAATGATCGCTACTGGATGCACGACGCCATGAACCTGTACTGGGACGAGCTGAAAGGTCCGAAATCGTGTCTGCGAATTCCCAATGCCGGTCATAACCTGAAGGGTGGCCACGAGCTGGTGATGACGACGGTCGGGGCCTTTTTTCGCCACGTCGCGGACGGCAAGCCCTTCCCCACCGTATCCGGAACCCTGGAACGTGACGGCGGTCGGCTGACCTGGGCGATGATTGCTGATCAGCAACCAGAAAGCATGAGGATCTGGCAGACGTCCGCGCCGACTCCCGATTTCCGGGAAGCCGTCTGGACCGAGGGAGCAGAGATCCAGCTCACCGACGGTCGCTACGTGGCTCAATTGCGCGAATCCGGCGACAAACATTTTGCAGTCTTCGGCGAATGCCGGTTTCTTTATGACGAATTATTGTATTCGGTATCGACCTTGCTGTACTGGGAATAACCTCCGACGGTCTCGCCTTTGGCCACCACAAATACCGGGATGACATGGGCCGTTACATCTCCTTGTCTGTGCTGCTGGTGCTGCTGGTTCCCCTGGGAATCATGTTCTATCAGCTGATGTCGCCGTTCCTGTTGCCGATTTTCCTGGCGGCTGTGACCGCGATTGTGGCCTCTCCGTTCTATCACTGGATTTTGAACAAAAGCGGTGATCGCCGGGTGCTGGCAGCCTCCTTTACCACGGGATTCCTGGTGACCCTGGTGCTGCTGCCGACGCTGGTCATCACCGTCGTCGCCGCCACCCAGCTCGCCGGTTTCGTGCAACCGTTTCTGGCGCTGGAGATGGACCAGAAAAAAGCGGCCTGGCGGGAAGTGGCCGATCCCTGGATGGAAGCGGCCGCTTCGTGGGTCCCCAACTACACCAGTGAGCAATTGCAGGCAGATCTGCAGAAAAGCGTCAAGGACGTGACGCAGCACATGTCCTCCAGCACGCTGTCACTGGCATCGTCAACGATGGGTGCGTTTGTCGGCTTCATGGTCGCGACCAGCGTGTATCTGTTGTCCCTCTATTACTTCTTCGCCGAAGGCCAGCAGTTCGTGCAGTCGATTCGCGACATGATTCCCGTCGCGCCGGAACAGCAGCAGCGGATGATTCTGGAGTTCACGAAAGTCACCCGGGCCGTGGTAACCGCGACCTTGCTGGCGGCCGTCGTTCAGGGAGTGATGACCGCGGGAGCCCTGTATCTGCTGGGATTCGGCAACTTCCTGGTGTATCTCGTCCTGTCGACGCTGATGGCGCTGGTGCCCATTATCGGTGCGTGGGGCGTCTGGTTGCCGGCTTCCCTGTGGTTGATGGCAAATGGCCATTATGCGTCCGGAATTGGCCTGGCCATCTATGGCACGGTCGCGGTCTCGCTGGCAGATAACGTCGTGCGGATGTACGTCCTGAATACCGATGCCCAACTACACCCGCTGCTCGCCCTGTTGAGCGTGATGGGAGCCCTGAACGTCATGGGCCTGTGGGGAATTTTCATCGGACCGATTATCGCAGCCTGCTTCACAGCCGCCCTGCAAATTGCCAACCAGGAACTGCGGATCATGCTCCAGGAACGTCGGGAACTGCAGCGGGCTTTGTAGCGTGCTGTCGATGCTAAAGAGTGGGTAGTGGATAGGGAACAGTGGGTAGGAAATCCCGAAATTCATTCTCGGTCCAGGTTCTGCCCACTCGCTTCTCACCCCGGCACTTCAGATTTTGACATCACACCAGCCGGAATGACTCATCAAGCCCCGGCCCGGATTATTCACCAGCCCGAAGCGCCAGCGAGGGAGTAAACAGGACTTCCTCGCTGGCGCTTCGGGCTGGTGTTTTGGGATTGGTTTCCTGAGTGTACTGTCAAAGAGGGACTTGCAGAGAAGAAGCGTCGTCACATGAATCATCCGGGCTAAACGCCAGCGAGGAAGTCCTGTCTCATCCCTCGTGTGCATCCGGTTTTGAAGTGGCGACTTTGAGTAGTTTCCCGATTTTCAGCGACGCACCAGTCGCTGGGCCTTCATCTCGAATCGGGGCAGGCTGCCGCACGCGACCAGATCGACGTGAGCCTGGAAGTTGAGCCGGTCCTTGATCGTCGCCGCAATCCGCTTGATGACCTGACGCGCGGTCTCGGCCTCGATGTCCGGATTCAGCTCGACTTCGATCTGCAGCTCCTGCATTTCGCGCTGGCGCGCAACGATCAACCGGTATTCGACGACTGCAGCCTGCTCACGGATCAGGGCTTCGATGCTCGTCGGGAAGACATTATTCCCCCGGATAATCAGCATGTCGTCTGCCCGGCCGAGGATGCCGCCGTCGAGTCGTAACAGCTCGCGTCCCGCGGGATCGGCAGCGGTTGCCTGGCGAACCAGGTCACCCGTCCGGAACCGGAACACGGGCGAATCCACCCGCGCCAGCGTGGTGATCACCAGTTCGCCAATCTCGCCCGCCGGAATTGCTTCATCGCGCTCGGGATGCAGGATCTCGGCGATGCACTCCGTTTCCAGAATCGTCAGTTGCTGGCGGGTTTGCACCGCCGACACTCCCAGCGGACCGATTTCCGTCATCCCCCAGTGATCAACGACCTGCGCGCCCCACAGGTCTTCGATTCGTTCGCGAATCCCGGGCACATTCCCTCCAGGCTCGCCGGCCACCAGAATTGTGTCGACACCCAGCGCCCGCAAATCCCGCCCCTGTTGCAATCCCACTTCCGCCAGACGCAAGGCATACGTGGGCGTGCAACCGATGAGATTGATCCCGTTTTCTGCGATCAGCTTCAATCGCGCCTCGCTGCTCATGCTGCCCGCCGCGACGGCGAAACGACCGGCCTGCAGCACCGCCTCAAACCCGGCCCAGAAGCCCAGGAACGGACCGAACGAGAACGGAAAACAGCAGCGATGATCGGCCCGCAGCGGCATCAACCGGTAGATCTGTTGCCAGCACTCCATCAGGCCGGCCCAGTTGCGGGGCGTGTCGATCCAGCGCAGCGGCTGACCGGTTGTGGTTCCGGACGTCTGATGCAACCGCGTGTAGGCAGCCACCGGCTGGGTCAGATTGGTGCCATAGGGCGAGGATTCCGCCTGATCGACCACCAGTTCGCTTTTCCGCAAGGTCGGGAGTCGCTGCAGATCGGCGAGCGACTGCAAGGTCTCAACCGTCAAACCCGCGGCCGCCAGTCGGGGTTGCCAGAAGCGATTGGCGGCAGTGACCTCGCTCACCTGGACGCGCAGCTTGTCGAGTTGTCGCTGTTCCAGGGCTGCGCGCGACAGATCCTCGGGCCATCTCATGTCGTACCACCGTCATTTCTGCGGGCGAAAGGCGCGGAGCCGCGATTCGTCCGTTGTCAGATATGGACCGTTCAGCAGGTCGATGCAGTAAGGGATCGCAGGAAACACCGCATCCAGACATTCACGGATCGCCCTGGGCTGTCCCGGCAAATTCACGATCAGCGATTGTCCGCAAATCCCTGCCGTCTGTCGCGACAAAATGGCCGTCGGCACCTTTTCCAGTGAGACTTTCCGCATCAATTCACCGAAACCGGGCATTTCTTTCTCGCAGACGGCGAGTGTGGCTTCGGGTGTCACATCCCGCAGCGCCGGACCAGTGCCGCCGGTGGTGATCACCAGACAGCATTGTTCCGACTGGCACAAGTCTCTCAGACACTGCTCGATGCCCGGCTGATCATCCGGAATGACACGGGCCACGACCTCGAAGGGATTCGTCAAAACTTCCTGCAGATAGTCGCGAATCGCCGGTCCGCCACGATCCTCATAGACGCCGGCGCTGGCCCGGTCGGATACAGTAACAATGCCGATGCGGCAGGGGATGAAATCAGCAGCTGACACGGAACCAGATTCCACGAAGCGCGAGGACACGGCACGAAACGGTCTGTCAATCAGGGAACACCGACGACATCCTACGGTCTGAATGTCCGACAGTGCGATGTTGACAGCGAGACATATTCTATCCGCACAGAGCGGCAAACCGGAATCAACAGGCAATTACAGAATCAACAGACTGTGCCGGGACTCTACGCCTAACGTGGGAACAAGCGGTTCAGCTGATCCTGCAGACGGCCTTCAAGGACACGATTGACCGCGTTCCCCGCAGCCCGGCGGGCGAGTTCGCCCAGCACGCCGGGATCAATCTGCGGCTGCTGCAAGGTGCCGCGAATTGGAACCTGGATGGTCTGTCCCCCCAGCGCCTGCCGCACCTTTTCGTCGGAAATCCAGGACTCGGAGATCGGAATGGAAGCGACCAGATCGAGCGATTCATCGAAACCCACGCTTCCCCGCGTCTGGATCTCGACATCCGGCGTGCGAAGAATCAGGCGATCGTGCATCACCCGGCCATTCGCCTGACGGAACTGCACCGTCTGGGCGGGAAGTTGCAGCTGGACGCGATTGGCAACCGGGTTCGACGAAGTCCGTTGCTGGACGATTGAACGCACCTGTTCCACGATGGCCAGCAGTTTTGTGGTGGTGCCACCGGGAATCAGCTGCGCCTGGTAGATTTCCAGACTGCCGGTCGTACGCCCGGCAGCGACATTCCCGATCGGCCAGGCAGCCTCGGTGAGGTCGAGTGAAAACCGGCCGTCAATTTGTGTGGCGTCTGCCAGCAGCGGCGTTACATATTTGAGCGAGTCCCGACACAGCTCCGGTGACAGCCGCACCTGATCGACAATTCTGCCGGCAGGCAGCGTCAGCACGGTGGCCCCCGGCTGAAAACTGAACTGCGGGGCCAGATGCACCCGGCCTTCGGCGATCGTCAGATCCAGCGGACGGATTTGGCCGCCATTGCCGTTGAATGTGCCATCAATTTCGGCTGGTCCCAGCGTCAGACCCAGCAGACGCGCGGAACTCCAGCCGATGCCAATGTTGCCCTGCAATTCATTGGCAGCCATCACGACGCCGGCATCGGTTCCGGTTTGCCAGCGTCCCTGCAGGGCGAACGGCCGGGAGCCGGCACCGTTGAGCGTGAGTTTCTGCGCCAGTTCCGGGTCCATCCGCTGCGACAGCCGCGCCCAGTCGTAATCAAAGGCTCCCTTCGTCTGGAATTGCAGCATACCGGCAACGGGTTGCTGAGACTGCAATTCGCCCGTCAGCCGAAAGCCGTCACCGGAGACGGACAGATTTCGCAGTTCTACGGCAGAGGCATTGCCCGTGTAGCGTCCCTGGGTCTGCAGTTGCACGCGTGGCTCTTTCCATGTCGCCACCCACTTAGCAGGGATGGGGCCACCCGGAGAACCGGCAGTACCGATCGGTTGCAACGTGGCGTAGATGGCACGTTCCAGCGTGGTATCGGTCGAGAACGTGAACGCGTCCGCGGTCGGCTGACAGCGCAGGATGCCGCGAGCCGTTCCCAGCAGATGGGATTCCACCGCACCGGCACGCCACTGCGAGATCTGGCCGACATCGACGTCAAACTGGATATCACCCGCCAGCGGTACCGGAGATCTGGAGGCCGCGGCGTACGTGCCGTTCTGCCAGACCAGCCGCCCGAAAGATCCGTTGACGGTGGTTTCCGGCGACGTCCAGGTCTGTTCTGCTGTCCGCCAGGTGCCCTGGGTTTGCACCGTAAGTTCCTCACTGCGAATCTGCCAGTCCGGTCGCGACCATTGGACCGACTTGCCAGTGACCACAGCCTTCTCCACGACGATTTCGTCCGGTGACCAGAGCACTTTCAGGCTGGCGGTCCCCTGCCCCCGCAACGTCGTCAGATCCGTTTCTACAAAAGGTTGCAGACGGCGTGACCAACGTTGCAGATCGCCCTGCAACTCCCCCTGCAGCGGGATGCGGGCATTGGCCGTCGTCCAGGCAGCGGGTTGTAACAACTTCAATGCCAGGCGATCGTCGTTGGCCTGGATCGACAGATCGGCCGTCTCCAGTTGCTCCCAGGGAGCGTGCGCTGGTCCGGTGCCGAGAGCAGTCAGATCCGCGGTAAGTTTCGGTTCCGACCAGTACGGCGACGCATCCGGTCCCACCTGCAAGCGGTCGAACTGGCTGTGAGCGACGAGCTTTACCCGGTTCGATTCATCCGTCGCGATGCTGGCATCCAGATCCATCGTGCCGGTGAGTTTCACCTGATCCTGCTTCAGCAGTGCGGACACCCGATCGCTGAGCCGGTCGAGGTTGGCAGTGGCTTTGAGGCGACCCTGATGAATGGTGCCCTGCATCTCGGCATCCAGAAAATCGCTGTGAATTTCCAGCAGTTCGCAGTTCAGTCCCGTGTCCTGTTCACTCAGCCGCGCTTTGGCCGTCAGCGGCGAGTCCCACTCCCACGCGGTGCCCTCGATCGTGGCTGCCAGGCGTGAGAGATCGGCGGTACCGGTCCACAATCGCTGGTCGCCCTCGTGGCTGCGCGCAAATTCCCAGCGCAAGCGGCCTTCGGAGATCTGCGTTCCGGACTTCAGTTGCAGCGTGTTCGGCAGCTGTTGCGCAATCCGGGCTGCGTCGACCCAGCCGGCCAGCGCGAAATCGTCATTAAGCAAACTGGTGACCAGTTCCGGACGTGTGCCGCTCCGCAGCTGAGCCTGGGTCTTGCGATCCGGCAGGCGCACCGCACCGTCTGCCGTCAGTTCCGCAACACTGGAGATCAGCTGAAACTTCTGGAAATCGACCACCCGGTCCGCTACTGACAGCTGACTGACGAGCGATGCCGCTTCGATTTCGAGCTGATCGCCATTCAGTTCCGGCCAGTGCAAGGCCTTCAAGTCCTTGAGTTGCAGATCCGTGGCACAGAGCCAGCTGGCGGCCGTGCCGTGGACGGCGGTCACTGTCGCAGTCCCGCTCAATTCCCCCCAAAGTTCGCCGCCATGCCGCCAGACGTTCAGCAAGGGCGCGAACTGGGCCAGTTGCCATTCCTCGGCCTGCAGCGTGATCTCGAACCGGTCTGCTCCGGCCTGATCGGGAGAGACGGCTTTCAGATTCAGGGACGAGCGCTCATTGGCAGCGTCTTTTGTGGTCAACTCCAGCGAGATACCTTTGGCCGCATCGGTGCCCACCTGGAGATGCACATCCATCGGCGGCAACGTGGACGTTTCGTCCGACTGCAATTGTGCGACCAGAATGCGGGCTCCGAGGGCCACCAGCTCAAATGGCCGGGCGTTCCCGGTACCAGGGGCTGCCATGAAATCGGCAATTGTCTTGTCGAAATTGGTGCCGGCAGGATCGGCAACCAGCCGCGCCGCCAGATTCTGCAAATCAAAACGTCCCAGCGTCGTGCTGTTGGTGGCCAGTTGCCAGAGTGTGGCCGAGCTGCGGACCTCGCCGATCGACATCAGCGGTTCCCCCGCCTCGTCCGCGATCCGGACTTCCTTGACCACGACAGGGGAATTCCAGCTCAGCGACGTTTCCCCAAGTTGAACTTTCCCCTTGAACGACGGGAACAGGATTTTCGGCACTTCCTGCCGCAACGCCGTCCGGGCCACCATATCCGGCAGGAACCAGATACCGCCGACGACCAGACCGCACACGATCAGCAGCCCCAGCAGCCAGCGACGACCACGGGAACCCCGGGAGGCCGGAGGAGTTGAGGAATCGGTCGGAGAACTCGACGCGGGCAGATTTTCCGGCATGTCAGGCGACTTCAGCAGAGTTTGCGCAATTCACGTATCCGAGGCGACGGAATTTCTGCCCCTCCAACAGGGGCCATCGGAATCCTGCCGCGTGGACTGTGGTGAATCCTGCCCGTTCGCTTGCCAGGGCTGCGCCCGGTGCCGACGAGTGGGACTACGGGAACTCGTCCGGCATTCTGCAAATGCTGCGCCGCTTTTTGCGATCCGCAAACGAAGCAACCCCGGGATGGTGGTCCCGGGGTTGCCTGAGTTGTTCAACAATCTCGCTGTGAGCCTCACTTCGCTGCGTCGGGGCGATGATGCGTTGCGAGCCATTTCATTGCGGCGATGATGTCACCTTCATGCCCGCCGTCAAAAATCGTCACACGGGCGGGTCCGGCGACCCGGCGCACCAGCACCGGGTGCATCCGGTCCGGTTCCTGAGGAGCTGCTGCCCGGTCGCGGTCCGGAACCACCGTCTGTGTGGTCATTAACACCACTTCCTGCGGGGTAAATTTGACATCCGGTTGCTCATAAACGTCTGCCAGCAGATTGAAGGCCAGCAGCGAATGGCTGACGGGCACCGAACCGCCCGGTCCGCCCTTCATGGCCGGAGTGTGTCCGTCGTACAGCCCGGCATTGATGTCAACCGGCAGTCCCTTTGACTTTGCAAGATGCGTGAGCGGCGAACGCAGTTCATACTGCGCGTCGACTTCGGGCGAACTTCCCGGCAGGCCACCACAGGAATCAACGATATTCTTCGCGTAGTGAGGCAGGCGAGTTGCGGTCTCCCTGTGCCAGGCGGCCAGATCTGAAATCGGCACCCAGGCGGAGGCAGCGGCCCACAGTTCCGGATGCCTGCCGGACATGACCAGCGTCATATGACCGCCACCGCTCGCGCCGGCCACATAACGCCGTTGCGGATCGATCTTCGTCTGCTTTTCCATCCAGCGCACGGCATCGACTACATCCTGCACCGCCAGATCCGAGGCACAGGCCGTCGGCTGAAAATTCGGCCCCCGAAAGTTCGGATGCACGACCGCCCAGCCCAGCCGCTCGCACTCGGCAGCCGCCAGCGGCAGCACCGTGTTCTGGTTCACGTCCCCGCTCCAGCTGTGCAACAGCACCAGCAACGGCATGGGCTGACGAGCTCCCTCCGGAATGAAATACCGCAGGGGTTGCTCGATGCCGTCCAGGGAACTGATCACCTTCGCTGTTTGAATTTTCGCCGGGTCAATTTTTGGCCCTGCGGGAAAGGTCTGGGCGTTAATCGATTGCGGCACAAGCAGCAACGCGGCCGCAGTGAGAAAGAGCATCGAAAAACGATTGATAACGAATGTGGGATGGGAGTACGTCATGAATGAAGTCCGGCACCTCGGAAAATGAAATCAACTGCAGTTGATACGAAGATAATGGAACCATGAAAGACACGGAACACACAGAAAGAATTTTCGCGAGATCCGGTTCTCATTCCTGTCGTGTGTTCCGTGCCGACGACGAAATGTTTTGTTTCTCTCGCAAATTTTTCATGCTGCCAGGTCTAGGAGTTGCTTGACGTTGGCTGATCGCTCCGTCAGCAGCCGTGATGGTGGTTCTGCCTGGAAAACTGACATCGGTGGGTGGCATGCTTGCCCTTCCAGGCAAGCATGGGATTCAAGATGAAATTTTGTGACAGCTGCTCCTGATTAATCACAAGGAACATGCTCGCCTGGAAGGGCGAGCATGCCTCCCGGAAACAGGGCTGACAAGGGAGCGCACGTCACTCAGACCGCAACGTAGCGACGATCGGTACCCGCGTGGCAGCGCGCACCGCCCAGCCGGCCGCCAGGAGGCCAACGGCCGCGACCAGCAGTAACAGGATCGCGCCACTGCCCCAGGGAACGTCAGCGCCGGTGGTGAGCAAGTGCGGCAACATGGCCAGCAGGGCGGCTGTAGTGCCGGTGAGCAGCCCCCAACCCAGCAGGAATGCGGCCTCTGCCAGCACCAGTTGTGTGATCTGCCCAGAACGGAAGCCAACCGCCCGCAGCAATGCCAACTCGGGGCGACGTTCCAGCACATTCCGCAACATGACGGTGGCCAGACCCAGAGTGCCCAGCAGCAACCCCAGGCCGCCCAGTGACTGGAATGTCGACAGGTAGGTGTTCTGGACCGCCAGGAACCGGGCCAGCCGCTCTGCAACCGGTTCCGTGTCAAAACCATACTCCGACAGTTCCGTCTCCAGCAGTTCCGCGGCGCGCGGGGCATCGCTCAGCGGCAAGTCGATGAGAAAATACTGATACCCTTTCCGTTCGGGATACAGTCTCAAAAATGGCCGTTCGGACATCAGCAGCACGCCCTGGAAGACGGCTCCGTTGAACATGCCGGCGATTTTCAGTTCCTGCGGCGATGCCGCGGCAGAGGGCACGGTGAGTGTTTGCCCCGGCGACTTTTTCAGGCCGAACATCAGCGTGTTCATGTCCCCCAGCACGGGAATGGTGCCGTCAGCCGATTGCTCGGTCAGCACCTGCCAGGGATGCTCGCCGCCACCCACGAACTGAAATCCGCCGCGTTCAATCATCGCTTCCGGCACGCCGAGCAATGTGGGCACACGGGTTTGGAACAGGTTCAGACAGCTCGCGTCTTCGCCCGGTTGCACGCGGAACGAAACGACTTTCATTCGCTCCAGCAGTTCGGCGTCACCCGGTTTCCGGGGCTGCACGTTCAGAGTCTTGCGACCGTCCGGTGTGTTGAGATCGTACAGAATCGGGCTGCTCGACTCGGCCACCAGCGTGAAGCCGCCGTTGCCGGAATGCAGACGTGGTTGTTCTTCGGTCGGGCTCTGATGTCCTGCCGCGACCGCGGCGATGACGAACGCGGCGGAGGCGATCAGTCCGACCGTCAACACGCTGCGTTGCCGTTGACGAGCGGCATTGCGCAGACCCAGCCGTGCCATGGCAGCGGCACCGCGCCCGGACACGGCTGCGGTCACGTCTCCCTGCAACCACGCCGACAGCCCCCACAATCCGGCCGCGAGTCCCAGCATTCCCGCCACGAAGAACACCACGACCTGCCACGACAGGCCGGAGAACGCTTCACTCGACGGAATCAGGCCCGTGACCACGCCCAGAATCAGGAGAATTGCCAGCCCACCAGAGCCGGCAGTCAGCCATCGCACGCGGCGGCGGGATCGCGCCGGCGTGGCAGTCGTCGTCTCTGCAATTCCCGCCAGTTGCTCGCGGACCGAGACCGACGTGAGTCGTCGCAGTCCCCACCAGATGCTGGCGAGACTCGTGACGACTGCCGCGACGACGCCAATCATCAGGCTGACCGGTTGCACATCCAGCAGCAGAAACTTCGTGCCGATCGCACCGATCCACCACGTCTTGAGACCGTACAGCATCAACTGGGCATAGCCCACGGCCGCAAAGGCCCCGGCTACTCCGCCGATCGCTACCAGCAGGGCGCCCTCGACCAGCATCATTCGACGAACCTGCTTCGGTGCGAAACCCAGCGCCAGGAGCAAACCTTGTTGTCGAACCCGCTGTTCCACGGCCAGACGGAATAACAGCCCGACCAGAATCACCGCGGCGAGAATCAGGAAGAGACTGAAGCCGATGAACAGACCGGTGAAATCTGTCGCGCCACTGGCAGCCTGCAATCCCTGGGCACGAATCGGCTGGAACGCGAGTCCCACATCGGCCGGTTTGAGGCTGCTTAGCAGTGCGGCCGACAGCGCTTTCACAGCCTCCTCAGTCGATTGCCCCGGACGCTTCGCGACACGCACCGAGGTTAGCGTCCCATAGCGATTCGGCCACAGCTGCTGAGCCACATCCAGCCGGAAGTACGCTTTCGGCGTGGCCCGGTATTCATTCCAGTAGTCATCGTCCCGCGAAGTGACGGCGTCGAGGTTCATGGGGAACGGCTGGTCCCAGTCATCCAGCGAATCCGCATCAGTGATCCCCTTCACCGTGGGGGTGATCTGCCGGTCGATGGCTGCCCCGGTCATCTTCAGGATGCCGCGCACGGTCGCCGTGCGTTCGATCTCCGGCAGTTCGCCGTGGGAACCGACGGAGTGATACGCATAACGAATCGTGTCGCCGACGCTCACCTTCAGATCGTCCGCCAGAAACCGGTTGATGATGATGTCATCCTCGCCCAGCGAATCCGGCATCGGACCATCGAACTCGTAGGGACCGAAGGCATCATCGAGATCCAGTAGATCCAGCCCGGCGACTGTCGAATACATCGACAAGGCTTTCGGGTCTTGCGGATTGCGGAACCAGTTGGCCAGATACACCATCACCGGCGAAACCGGCAGTTTCTGTTCTTTCGCATACTGGAAGACGGCGTTCGCAAACCGGTCTTCCAGCAGCATCTGCTCGCTTTCGACCGACAGCACGTCCAGCGTGGTATCGTGAACGATCCGCAAGTTCAGATCGTCCAGCGTCCAGACTTGACCCAGCCTGTTCGTCAGTTCGTCGTGAGCATCCCCGGCAGAATCGGCGGCAGCAGGAACAGCTGCGAATAACGTATTCACTCGCGCCGGCTGTCCGACCGGATCGCGGCGCGTGGGCCGCACTTCTGCGAGATCGAGCGCGTCCTGCAGCTTGTCGAGACTCACGAACAGGTTCCGCGGCAGTTGCTGTGTCGGTAACAGGCCGAGGCGGGCCGCTCCCGGCGCATCGGGCAGCACCTGCGAGACGGTCAGTGTCACTTCCGACGAGTCGTTATCCCGCTTGCCCAGCAGCGTATCCCGCGGGACAGCACTTGGCAGTTCCAGCCAGAGCGTGATCGCGTCCCCCGCCTGCACGTTCAGAGACTCGGCCAGCGACTGATTCAACACCGCACCGTCATCAGTTGGCACCAGCTCCGGCTGCGACGAGACCAGTTCCCACGCCCGTTCATCAACTCCGTACACGCTGACTTCACCTGCCCGCCGCGTGATATCTCCGGCATCGCGTTCGACGCTGCCGATCAGCACCAGGGCGGGCGCGATTTCCGGTTTCGCATCACCCTGCCACGTCGACTGCACGTCGTCCGCCAGTTGCTCGCGGATGAACCGGAACCCGGTGACGGCGTCATCGATCCTGCCCAGGCGGTCCAGCGTCATCTGCCGCAGACTGGCGCGCACGGAATCGCCAACAATCAGGGCTCCACCGATCACCGCTGTGCCCACCACGACTCCCAGCACAATCGCCAGGTTCGTCCGCCAGTAATACCGCAGGGATTCAATAATCAATCGGGCCAACGTCAAAACTGTCTCCTCACCTGCAGCACCGGAATCCGGGATTCGCGACGATTCCAGTCGCTCGTCCCATGATACCGGACAGCCGCCTGCGAAGGGAAATTGCCGCCTGGAATGCAGATTCCCCCGCATGTTTTTCCAGATTGTCCTCCCTCAGCCTGCATCCTCTGCGGAGGGTCTGTCCTGCGTATCTCGCGGAAAATCCGCGTATCAACGCAAAAATGCCCGGAGAGAATGATCTCTCCGGGCACTGCCTCATCGTCCCTGAGCCGTTACCAGTTTCACGTCGGAATCAAAGTTCGACCGGACTATTCCTTCAGGACTTCCACCGGTTCCGGAACAGTGATCTTGATGTCTTCGCTATCGCTGCCGAGTGCTTTCAGTTCTTCAGACGAACCGGCGATGCGGGCACCGCGACGCTCAAGAATGGTCTTCGCCACATTGCGAATGTCATCGTCGCTCAGACGGCGGACATTCCCGAGCTCCAGCAGCGGTTCGAGCATCCGCACGGCTTTCACGACCGAGCTTTCCATCATGCCCAGTTCGATCAGGCTGCGGCGCATTTCGCCCAGCAACTGGATCTGGGTGGCGAATTCTTCCTGGAATGCGGTCAGCAGTTCCAGCGACTGAATCGCGTCAGCCACAGCTGTGGACTGGGCGGTCAGGGTCGATTCGATCTTCAGCAGCGAACCCAGGTTCTTCTGGGCCAGCGCGACGTCCACCACTTCATCACGCACCGTGTTGTTGAGTGCCAGCAGTTCGGTCGCCTGCTGACGGGCGATTTCCACCTGCGTGCCTTCGTTCACCAGGCGAGTCTGCAAATCCAGCAGTTCCTGGGCGATGACGCCGGCGACTTCCACGTTGTTCGCACCGGTTTCCACCGACTTGCGGAGCGACACCAGGCTGGCGAGCCCGTTCTGCGCGGCTTCCACGGCCGGAGCTTCCGACTTCAGGCCGGCGATCAGATTGCTCGCATGGCGAGCCACTTCCTGAGCCTGAACCAGACCAGCGGCGGCTTCCGTCGTGACGGTACGCTGCGCCAGAATCTCCTGCTGCAGTTTCGCGGACTCTTCCAGCGACTTCACAGCGGCCGGCAGCTCCTCGACCTGATCCAGAGCAGCGGTTTTCAGCGAGATCAGTTGATCGACCGCGGAAATCGCCTGTTCGTTCGAGGCAGCCTGATCGATCAGACGCTGTTCCAGGTTCGCCACCTGTTGCCAGGTCTTCGTGGCCTGTTCGGTTTTCGCCTGCTGCTCGGTCACCTGCTGTTGCAGCGCAACAATCTGTTCCCAGGTCTGACGGGCTTCGGCGGTCGCTTCAGCCGCAGCTGCCACGTCTTCCCGCAGTTGCGAGACCGCGACGAGCGAGCGGCGGGCTTCATCCAGCTGGGACTGCTGAGCCTTCAGGCTCGACAGCAGGCTGTTGGCTTCCCACGCCTGATTCGTGGCACCAGTGAGTTCTTCCAGATGCCCGTGGACGACCACGAGGTCTTTCTGCATCCGTTCCATTTCGCGGGTTAACGGTCGGGCGACCAGAAAGTGCATCCCGACGAAACCAATGGCAACTCCCAGGACCAACAGGCCCCATGTCAACTTCTGCTGTTCGGCCAATTGCGATTCAATGGCACGCAATTTAATGCCCTCCGATGTGTACACGTGAAACACTCCGCTGCTGGTAGGCTCAGGGGATTGGTAGAGTCGTAAAAATGGCAAGCGCTGTCACAGGTCAGGCCGGGCGAGACGACGCAAACAACTCAACCCAGCCTTTTCAATATCGCCATTTTGACTTTGGCAGTTTGTGCCGTTTAGCCAATCTGCAGAACATTTCATATTTCAGGGATCTGCGGGAGCGTTTACGACGGGCGCAGGTCGTCTGAACCTTTCGGGCAAATTTTCTCTCAAGAAGTGATCAACAGACGTCAGCGAGAAAGTTGCTGTGTTGTCGAAGAAAGCAGCACTGGTTTTCCGCCGCAGAACGGGCAATATTCCCGCTGCCAGAGTCCATTGATACCGCCCCCTGAAGGAGCGTCCGTCCGATGTCTCAGGAGATTGTCATCCGTCGCGGAGTGCCGTCCGATGCCGCGACGATCACGGAATTCAACGTGCAACTGGCATGGGAAAGCGAAGAGTTACGGCTCGAGCCCGGCATCGTGCGTCAGGGAGTGGACGCCGTCCTGAACAACCGCGCCGAGTCGTTCTATTTTGTCGCGCAGTCCACTGAAGAAGTCGCGGGGCAGTTGATGCTCACCCGCGAATGGAGCGACTGGCGCAACGGCTGGATTTACTGGATTCAGAGCGTCTACGTCGCAAAGCCGTTCCGTCGGCGCGGCATCTTTCGACAACTCTTTGAAGCTGCACGGGACTATGTGCAGCAGCAGCCGAACGCCGTGGCAATTCGACTGTACGTTGAGGAAGAAAACCGGCCAGCCCAGGAGAGCTACCTCAAACTGGGCCTGAACTTTTCCGGCTATCGCGTGATGGAATGGATGAAAGACGCCGCGGCAGTCAGGCAGTGATGCCGACCGGATTCGTGAACGAAAGCTTATTTCGTCAGCACAGTCAGTTGCGGCATTTTCCCGGGTTCATTCGTGGAAATCGATGAATCCGGCGGTGAGGGAGCGGTGGGAATCGGGCGTTTCGGCGGACCGAACAGGGTCAGTCGCACGACGCGGGCGAAGCCTTTCCAGGTCGAAAAGGTCTCTGCGACCGCTGTCGGTTCATAGCCGCAGTGGACCATGCAGTTGGCGCACTTCGGGTTTCCGCTGGCGCGGCCATAGTTTGACCACTCGGTCGTATCGAGCAGTTCCTGGAAGCTGCTGGCATAACCTTCCTGCAGCAGATAGCAGGGTTTCTGCCAGCCGAACAGGTTGTAGGCCGGACTGCCCCAGGGGGTGCATTCCAGATTCCAGTAGCCCTGCAGATATTCCATGAAGAGCGGTGACAGGTTGAATTTCCAGCGGCGTTTGGCCTGCCCCAGCACCCGTCGGAAGACATTGATCGTCTGCGCCCGCTGCAGGAACAGCTCCTGACCCGGTGCCTTTTCATAGGGATAACCGGGAGAGAGCATCACGCCTTCAACGCCCATGTCCATCAGCGTATCGAACATCGACCGCATCGCTTCGGGATCGGCGTTGTTGTAGATCGTGGCATTCGTGGTCACGCGATGACCGGCCTTGATCGCAGCCGCGATGGCCTTGATGGCGATGTCGTACACGCCCTCGCGACACACCGCGAAGTCGTGTTCTTCGCGGGGTCCGTCCAGATGGATCGAGAAAGACAGGTATTTCGACGGTTTGAATTTGTGCAGATGTTTTTCCAGCAGGATCGCATTCGTACACAAATACACGTACTTCTTGCGTGCGACCAGACCTGCCACGATCTGCTCAATCTGCGGGTGCAGCAGCGGTTCACCGCCGGGGATCGAGACGATCGGGGCACCACATTCATCGACAGCCTGGAAACATTGCTCGGGCGTGAGCTGTTTCCGCAGGATCTCGGCCGGATACTGGATTTTCCCGCAGCCGGCACACGCCAGATTGCAGCGAAACAGTGGTTCCAGCATCAGCACCAGCGGATACCGCTTCCGTCCTGCGAACCGCTGCCTGAGCACATAGGACGCCACGGTCCACATCTGCGAAACTGGTACACTCATTTCCCGTCCCTGTCGCTGGCGACGTACGCTGACCGCAGGTCAATCGCACGATAAAGTGCATCGGATGTACCAGTTTTCCGGCCAATTGTCAGCCCCGGCCTGCTGATTTACCGCAATTCCCGCAGAGTCGTCCCTCGTTCACCGATGTTCGATCGGGGAGCCTGGAATCGCCTGACCATGAATTGATGCCAGCATGCGAATTGTAAACTTCACTGCTTATCAGGTGCGGATTCCGCTCAAGAAGGAGATCAAACACGCTTCGCACGCACGGACATCCACCGATTCCCTGGTGATTTCCTGCCAGCTGGATAATGGGACGACAGGCTGGGGAGAAGGTCTGCCGCGGGAATACGTCACCGGCGAGAATATCGATCAGGCGTGGGAACTACTCGGCGGAGTCGACTGGAAAAACTCATTCTCAGCGGGATTGAATTCCCTGGAAGATGCAATTCACCTGCTCGATCCCTGTCCGCCACTCCGCCCCAATGATGACCCACGAGGCTGCTTCGGAAACTCGGTCCGTTGCGCCATCGAACTCAGCGTCCTCGATGCCATCTGCCGGACGCTCGGGCGCCCGTTGTCTGATGTCACCGCGGTGGTTCCGGAGACGCAGGCCATTCGGCAGGCCGTTGATCGCGTGCAATACAGTGCCGCTTTCACGGCGATGAAGCCCTGGAAACAACGCGTGCTCAGCCTGCTGATTCGCCTCGCCGGCTTTCGCCAGGCCAAGGTGAAGGTGGGAGTCGCCGGGAATGATGACGCGGCGATGCTGCGACGCATCCGGCAGTGGATTGGTTCCGGTGTCGACCTGCGGCTGGATGCCAACGAGGCCTGGACGTGCGAGGAACTGGGACAGCGGATGGAACCGTTGCGCGCATTCGGCGTCAGTTCGCTGGAACAGCCGGTAGCGCACGAAGTTGTCGACGGGCTGGCCGTCTGGCGGGGTCGTCTCGGAATTCCGCTGATGCTGGATGAATCGCTCTGCTGTGAGACCGATGCCCGGCGGGCCATCGAACGCGGGACTTGCGATCTGTTCAACCTCCGGCTTTCCAAGTGCGGCGGGTTCATCGCCACCCTGCGACTGGCAGCTTTGGCACATCAGGCGGGTCTGGGTTATCAGCTGGGATGCCAGGTGGGAGAGACCGGCATTCTGTCCTCGGCAGGACGTCACTTCGCGACGTCGGTCACCGGGATTCGTTTTCTGGAAGGCAGTTACGACCGATTTCTGGTGAAAGAGCGACTCACCCGGGAGGATCTGACCTGGGGATTGGGTGGCCACGCTCCGGCGCTGAAGGCACCAGGACTGGGAGTCACGATCGATCTGGAGAGTCTGGCGCGGGTGACGCAACGGACGCAGGAGTTTCGGGTGTGAGCCGCGCCCACAGAAAATGAAATTCCAGGAAAAAAAGAATCGCGAACCCGCAAGCGATGAACTTCGCCCGCTTGCGGGTTCGCGATTCTTTTATTTTAGAAGATAGAACCCTGGTCAAAGACAGTGTCCTGCCGGAGGGGACTCCGGCAGGACACTGGGGATCGACCGGCCATTCGCTTCAGGCCACCTCCATGCGACCCGACAGATTTCTCCATCCCGGCGAATGACCCGAAGTGATCGCCGCTGCCGCAGCATCACCCCGTTGGCTCCGGAGGGCGTCTTGCCCATCGGGCCGTCCGCAAAGCCCGGTCAGCCAGCGGATCAACTTGACGAAGAAATAACCGTCGCTTGCTCTTGATTGCGATCCTTCACGTTGCCAATACCGTCAACTCGCCTGCCTACGATGCCTGAAGTCCCGACGGGACACCTTGCATCGCCGCAGCAGCCAGCTGATCGAAATTACTGGTCAATTGGGACGAGAACTCGTCCCAGGTCGACTTGTTCCAGACCTCGGCATGATTCTGGACGCCCAGCAGGTAGGCGTCATGCTCCAGATGAGCATATTCTGCCAGCCGGTCAGGAATCCGGATTCGCCCCTGGCTGTCCAGATCGACGCGTTCCGCCGAGGAGTAGAACAGCCGTAAATAGTTCTGCTGATTAACGTTGCCTGCGAGCTTGTTCGCCAGCGCCTCGAAGGCGGCAGGCGAATAGATCACCAGTGAACGATCGGTGCCCGGGGCAATGTACAAAAAACGTACATCCTCGCCACCGAACTCTTCTCGCAACCGTTTGGGGACTGCAATTCGACGCTTGTCATCCAGGCTTCGAAGGTAAGTCCCCGTCAGCGGCATTGGTCACCAGTTTTCCCCACGCGTCCCCACAGGGCCCCAAAGATACCAATCCCCGGACGTCGTGCAAGCAGCATTGGCGACGAGAACGCTTCGCGAGAGGTCATCACCGGATCTAGCTGCTTGGCAGATATTGGATTGCAGCTTTTCAGGAAAAATCTGGGGAGTTGTTCCGTCGAGCACTCTGCCGATGACGGGTCAGCAATTCCTGATACAACCCTGCGTAGCGCTGAACAATTCGCGGAATCGTAAAGCATTTTGCGACAGCTAGTTGCGCAGAGAGGCCATATTTCGTCGCCAAATTGTCTTGACGGATCGCCTCGCAAATGACCTCTGCCAGCGTCACCGGATCGCCAACAGGAACTGTCCATCCGGTCACATCATTCTCGACCAGTTCTGCGATGCCTTCCACGCGGGTTGCGATCACCGGTCGCCCGGCCGCCATCGCTTCCAGCACCACGTTCGGCATCCCCTCCCAGCGGGAGGGCAGGATGAGAGCCGTACATGCGGCCAGCCATGCCGGGACATCTGACCGTTGGCCCGGAAATCTGACCCGGGAGGTCAGGCCCAGTCGGGCCGCCTGCGCTTCGAGCAGTTCCCGGTCCGGACCGGAGCCGATGATCACGAACGTCGCTTCCGGAACTTCCGGGATCACTCGCTCCGCGGCCTCCAGCCTG
>VFQN01000216.1_pt1 | contig 120302 bp, 113 predicted proteins | sample 3512371 | NCBI WGS metagenome assembly VFQN01 (sample SAMN10412370, study PRJNA504923) | tailings metagenome | isolation source: Replicate 2 from Balatoc abandoned mine | place: Philippines: Itogon, Benguet | collected 2017-08-28 | reverse complement strand
GGGCCGCAGAACACGTCGTCTTCGAGCGTCACGTCGTCGTAGACCGAGACGTTGTTCTGGATTTTCACGTTGCTGCCGATGACGACCTTGTTGGCAACGAATACGTTCTGGCCCAGTGAGCAGTTGTTGCCGATGCGTGCACCGCCGCAGACGTGTACCCAGTGCCAGATGCGCGTGCCGGCCCCAATCTGCGCGCCGGGGTCGACGATCGCGGTCGGATGGACTGAGTGTTCCTGAGCGGCGGCCATCAGTAATCCAGAGGTAGCGGCACGCGGCGTCCATCGCGCGCCGAGCGGTAGATGGCAATCAGCACTTCAAGCGATTTCAGGCCTTCGCGGCCGTCGGTTTCTGGCTCCGCTTCACCGCGCAGCACCCGGATCACGTTGTCGTAGTAGAGCGGATGGCCGAATCCGTAGACCGAGGTGGTCTGATAGCTGGCAGCCTTGACGGTTGCGTCATCGGGATGGGGCTCGGCGAATTCCCAGTGCTGGATCTCGTTGACCGCCACGCCGCCGACGCGCACCGTGCCCTTTTCGCCGATGATCGTGATCGAGCCTTCCAGGTTCTTCGGATAGGTCAGCATCGTGACGTTGACCGAGCCCATTGCGCCGGTGCGCCAGCGCACGCTGGCGACGCCGGTGTCCTCGACCTCGATGTCGCGGGCGAGCGTGCTGGTATAGGCCTGCACGCTTTCGACCGGCCCGATCAGCCAATCCAGCAGATCGATGTAGTGGCTGGCCTGGTTCATGAAGGCGCCGCCGTCGAATTCCCAAGTGCCGCGCCATTTCGCGCTGTCGTAGTAGGATTGCGGCCGCGCCCAGAATACGTTGATGTTGACCATGTAGATGCGGCCGAAACGGTGTTGTTCCACCGCTTTTTTCAACAACTGCAGCGTGGCGTTGCGGCGGTTCTGCTTGACCACGAACAGTCTGACGCCGGCGGCATCGCAGGCCTGCACCATGCGCTTGCCGTCTTCCCAGCGCGTGGCCATCGGCTTCTCCGTCATGACATGGCGTCCGGCTGCGGCGATTTCGACAGCCTGGCCGGGATGTAGTCCGCTGGGCGTGGCGAGCACGACGATATCGGGATCAGCGGCTGCCAGCAGTTTGTCGAGGCGGTCGAATCCCGGGGCCCCCGTGCTGGCCGCCGCGGCTTTCAGTGCGCCGGGCTCGGAGTCACATACGGCGACAATCTCTGTCCGTTCGGCGTGCTGTTTCAGTGCGGCAAAGTGGTTCTGCGCAATGCGGCCGCAACCGACGATGGCAAAACGCAGCTTGCGGCCGGTGATGGGGGCGGGGTATTTGAGCAAGGCGGCTCCGGTGGCGGTCAGGCTTTGATGATGTTGGGCGCGGGGTCGAGGTAGACGCCGCGTGTGTCGATAATCAGCCGGGCGTGAGTCTTGATGAGCGGATAGTCGAAGGCGTCGTGATTGGTGGCCAGAAGCACGCAGTCGCTGGATGCCAGCGTTTCGGGCGTAAGCGCAACACTCTTCAGGTCGAAGCGGTGCTCGCGCATTTTCGGGAACACCGGCACGTGCGGGTCGCAGTAAGCGATGTCCGCGCCTTTGGCGCGAAGGATTTCCATCAGCATTACTGCCGGCGATTCCCGCATGTCGTCGACATTCTTCTTGTAGGCGATGCCGAGCACCAGCATGCGGCTGCCCTTGATCGCTTTGCCGCGCTCATTGAGTGCGTCGGCTATCTTGCCCACCACCCAGTCCGGCATGCTGCGATTGACTTCGCCTGCAAGCTCGATAAAGCGTGTATGCAGGCCATAGGCGCGCGCTTTCCACGTCAGGTAGAAAGGGTCGATAGGGATGCAATGCCCGCCAAGGCCGGGGCCGGGGTAGTAGGGCACGAATCCGAATGGCTTGGTCGCTGCGGCGCGGATTACCTCATGGATGTCGATGCCCATCCGGTCGGCGATGATCTTCATTTCGTTGACCAGCCCGATATTGACCGCGCGGTGGATGTTTTCCAGCAACTTGGTCATTTCGGCGGCCTGGGTCGAGCTGACGGGTACCACGCGGTCGATGACTTCATTGTAGAGCGCGAGACCGACCTCAAGGCAGTCCGGAGTCTGCCCGCCGCAGACCTTTGGGATGGTCTTGGTGTTGAAATCAGGATTGGCCGGATCCTCGCGTTCAGGGGAGAAAACCAGGAACACGTCCTTGCCAACCTTGAGTCCGCGTGCCTCTATACGCGGGCTGAGTTCTTCGTCCGTGGTGCCAGGATAGGTCGTGCTTTCCAGAGACACGATCTGGCCTGACCTCAGGTATGGGGTCAGAGCTTCAACCGTATTGATGACGAAACTGAGATCGGGTTCGCGGTAACGGTTCAGTGGTGTCGGCACGCAGATGATCAGCGCATCAGCACCTCGGGCCTCGGCGAAATCGCTCGTGGCATGAAATCCCCTGGCTCTGGCCGAGCAAATGGCTTGTCCCGGGATGTGTTCAATATAGGACTCACCGCGGTTCAGACGGTTGACTTTCTCGGCGTCAATGTCGATGCCGATCACCGTAAATCCCACCTCGCTGAAGCGCAGCATCAACGGCAGGCCGACATAACCCATGCCGACGATTCCAATGCAGGCTGTCTTGCTTTTCAGCTTCGCGATGAGTTCCGTTTTCATTCCATGTCTCTGAAAAGGTCAAATTATACAGAGCAGTAGGGCGTTCACGCTTGTTTATTGGAGCAATTGGTTCCAGGGCAAATTACGCATGCAACTTTGTAATTGCTCAGTCCAGCCAGTCGGGCTGGTGTCGAAGGTCTGGGTAAACCGGTCCTTGCTGGTTGAGACATTCAGGGGCCGTTTTGCCGGGCGGGGAAATTGGCTGGTGGTGCATGGTGCAATTCTGGCCCAGCCGGTGTCTGAGCCTGAGAACTCGGCAGCCAAGCGCAGTATTTCTTGTGCATATGAGAAACGCGAGGTATGGCCGCCTGCGGAAAAATGATAGGTGCCGAGTTTTTCAGGTAGGCGGGGATCATGCAGGATTTGTGCAGTTGCACTTGCCAGCCACCCGGCCCAAGTTGGAGAGCCGATTTGGTCCGTGACGACAGGAAGCTCCTGTTTCTGCCGGGCCAGCCGCAGGATGGTCAACAAAAAATTCACTCCGCGATTCGCGTAGAGCCAGCTGGTGCGGAGTATCAGGTGCCGGCAGCCGCTGGCCATGATGTTGTATTCGCCTCCGAGCTTGCTGCGCCCGTAGACATTGACAGGGTTGGGCATGTCGTCCTCGCGGTAGAGGCCGGCCTTGCTGCCGTCGTAAACATAGTCGGTCGAGTAATGCAGCAACAGCGCGCCGTTGCGCCGTGCTTCTTCAGCAATGATTCCCGGCGCGGCGGCATTGACCTGCATCGCGAGTTCTGGCTCGGACTCCGCATCATCGACCGAAGTGTAGCCGGCGGCGTTGACGATGATGTCGGGCGCCGTGTCGCGCACGCAGCGCACGATCGAATCCGGTTGCGTCAGGTCGAGCCGGTCGCGGCCGACGGCGATCACACGTCCCAGGGGTGCCAGTGCGGTGACGAGTTCATGGCCGACCTGGCCGGTCTTGCCGGTGAGCAGGATGGTTTTCACGGATAGGTTTCGGCGTTGCGCAGCGGCACACCGGCGCGGTCTTTCGCTGACAGCAGCGGCGTCCCGCTTGTCGGCCATGCGATGTTCAGGTCGGGATCGTTCCAGAGTAGCGAGCGTTCCGCCGAAGAATCCCAGTAAGTTGTTGTTTTATATAGTATTTCTGACGTTTCCTCGAGGGCAAGGAAACCATGGGCGAAACCCGGTGGCACCCACAGCATCTGGCGGTTGGCGGCGGACAGTTCGCGTCCGCTCCAGCGGCCGAAGGCCGGTGAACGCCGTCGCAGGTCGACGATGACATCGAAGACTGCGCCGGCGATGACGCGGATCAGCCGGCCCTGCGGTGTGCCGATCTGGTAGTGCAGTCCGCGCAGCACGTTGCGCGCTGAGCAGGAGTGGTTGTCCTGCACGAAATCCAGGTCCAGCCCGGTCGCGGCGGCAAACCCGCGCCCGTTCCAGCTTTCGCTGAACCAGCCCCGCGCGTCGTGATGGATGGCTGGCGTGATGACCAGCGCATCCGGCAGCCCCGCGGGGCTCACGCTGAATGTCATGCCTGTTCGCGCAGCATGTCGCGCAGGTAACGCGCGTAGGGGTTGTTGCCGATGGCGGCCGCCAGTGCCTCGACTTTGGCCGCGTCGATCCAGCCCATCTGGAAGGCGATTTCCTCGGGGCAGGCAACCTTGAGGCCCTGCCGCTTTTCGATGGTCTCGATGAACATCGAGGCTGCCAGCAGTGCTTCGTGGGTGCCGGTGTCGAGCCAGGCCACGCCGCGGCCCATGGTGACCACGTTCAGCTTGCCGCGGCGCAGGTAGTCGAGGTTGATGTCCGTGAGTTCGAGCTCGCCACGGGCGGAGGGCTTCAGCGCCTTGGAGATGGCGATCACGTCGTTGTCGTAGACCGCGAAGCCGGTCTGCGCGTAGCGCGATTTCGGCTGCTTGGGTTTTTCCTCGATCGACAGCACCTTGCGGTTCTTGTCGAACTCGATCACGCCGTAACGTTCCGGGTCGTGCACCGGGTAGGCGAAGATGGTCGCGCCCGGCGCCTGGCGGGTGGCGGCCTGCAGGTCGGCCGAGAGTTCATGGCCGTAGAAAATGTTGTCGCCGAGGATCAGCGCGCAGCTGTCGTTGCCGATGAAACTGGCGCCGATGATGAAGGCCTGCGGGATGCCCTTCGGTTCCGGCTGCACCGCGTAACGCACGCTGATGCCCCAGCGCGAGCCGTCGCCCAGCAACTGCTCGAAACGCGGCGTGTCCTGTGGCGTCGAGATCAGCAGTATGTCGCGGATGCCGGCCAGCATCAGCGTGGTCAGCGGGTAATAAACCATCGGCTTGTCGTAGACCGGCAGCAGCTGCTTGGAGACCACCTGGGTCGCGGGGTAGAGGCGGGTGCCGGAGCCGCCGGCGAGAATGATGCCTTTCATGACTGACTCCGGTTTCCGTAATTCAAGTCGACCCAGTTGCGGTAATCACCGCTGGTCACGCTCTGCACCCATTCATTGTTCTCAAGATACCACTTGACGGTTTTGCGCAGTCCGCTGTCAAAGCGTTCCTGCGGTTCCCAGCCGAGTTCCCGGCGTATCTTGCCGGCGTCGATGGCGTAGCGCCAGTCGTGACCAGCGCGGTCCTCGACAAAAGTGATCTGCCTCGCATGCGGCGCTCCCGCCGGACGCATTTCATCGAGAATCGCGCAGAGGGCGTGCACGACTTCCAGATTGGTCTTCTCGCTGTTGCCGCCGATGTTGTAGGTTTCTCCCGGCTTGCCGCGGGCCAGTGCCGCGCGGATGCCGGCGCAGTGGTCACCGACATAGAGCCAGTCGCGCACATTCTTGCCGTTGCCGTAGACCGGCAGTGGTTTGCCGGCGAGGGCGTTGAGGATCATCAGCGGGATCAGTTTTTCCGGGAACTGCAGTGGACCATAGTTGTTGGAGCAGTTGGTCGTGATGACCGGCAGGCCGTAGGTGTGGTGGTAGGCGCGCACCAGGTGGTCCGAGCCGGCCTTGGAGGCGGCGTAAGGGCTGTTGGGCGCGTAAGGTGTCGTTTCGCTGAAGGCGGGGTCGCTGTCACCGAGTGAACCGTAGACCTCGTCGGTGGAGACATGGAGGAAACGGAAACGCTCTTTTGCAGTCCCTTCGAGGGAATTCCAGTAGGCGCGCGCTTCCTCCAGAAGACTGAAGGTGCCGACGATGTTGGTCTGCACGAATTCGCCGGGGCCGTGGATCGAGCGGTCGACATGGCTTTCCGCGGCAAAATGAACGATCGCCTGCGGCTGGTGTGTTTTCAGCAGGCCGGCGACGAGTGCGCGGTCGTTGATGTCGCCCTTCGCAAACACATGGCGCGCGTCGTTTTTCAATGACGCCAGATTGGCGATGTTGCCGGCGTAGGTCAGCTTGTCGAGGGTGACGACCGGTGTGCCTTCCTGGACAATCCAGTCGAGTACGAAATTGGCGCCGATGAATCCTGCGCCGCCGGTAACCAGTATCAAATCATCTCCTCGTGTCCGCGGTCGCCGCATTCGGGGGCGACAGGCTGTTCGCGGGTGTAATGTGAAGGCATATATTCTATGCGGTACAAGCGTTTACGTGTAGATTAGCGCTTCAATTCCACGGCGGGCGCGGCTTTGATTTCCGGGATGCCGGAGCCCGAAAACCTGCAAACATTCCGACCCGCGATGCCGCGCATCCTGCTGATCAAAACCTCCTCGCTGGGCGATGTCGTGCACAACCTGCCGGTGGTGTCGGACCTTGTGTCTGCCCTGCCCGGCGTGGCCGTCGACTGGGTGGTCGAGGAGTCTTTTGCCGCGATCCCTAGGCTGCATCCCGGCGTGTCGTGGGTGCTGCCGGTCGCGCAGCGGCGCTGGCGGCGCAGTCCCTGGCAAGGGCAGGTGTGGCGCGAGCTGCGGCAGTTCCTGCGCGAACTGCGTATGCAGGATTACGATCTTGTCATCGATACCCAGGGCCTGTTGAAGAGTGCATGGATCGCACGCGCCGCGCGCGGCGTGCGCCACGGGCTGGACCGCGTGAGCTCGCGCGAGCCGCTGGGCTGGTTTTACGACCGCGTGCACCCTGTGCCCTGGGGGCAGCATGCGGTCGAACGCAACCGGCAGCTGGCCGCGCTGGCGCTGGGGCGTGCTGTCAGCGGGGCTGCGCAGTACGGCATCCGTGCGGAGGGACCTCTGCCCGCGGGACTCGACGGGCCGCATGCCGTGCTGCTGCACGCGACCAGTGCGGTGGAGAAGCTGTGGCCGGAAACGGACTGGGCCGAACTCGGGACTGTGCTTGCCGCGCGCGGACTGGTCTGTGTGCTGCCCTGGGGCACGCCGGAGGAACGCGAACGCAGTGAACGGCTGGCACAGCGGATTCCGCAGGCCATGGTGCCGGAGCGGCTGGGCATCGAGGCGCTGGCGCCGCTGCTGGCGCGCGCCCGTGTCGTCATCGGCACCGACACCGGTCTCGCCCATCTCGCCGGCGCGCTGGGGGCGCCGACGATAGGTGTTTATTGCGCCACGGATCCGGCAGCCACCGGACTGTATGCCTGCCGCCAGGCGCGCAACATCGGCGGACCCGGTGCCGCGCCTGCCGCGAAAGAGGTTATTGCCGCGGCGCTGGAGTGGTTGGCGTGACTACTGTGCGATTCGCGTATTCGTTGCTGTGGTATCTCGCCACGCCGCTGCTGTTGTTGCGCCTGCTGTGGCGCGCGCGGCGGCAGCCGGAGTACTTGCGCCATGTGGCGGAGCGTTTCGGTTTTTATCGCGGGGTTTCCGGCGAGGCGCCGTGGATCTGGGTGCATGCGGTATCGGTCGGCGAGACCCGTGCCGCGGCACCGCTGATCCGCGCACTGCAGGCGCGCCACCGCGGGCACCGCATCCTGCTGACCCACATGACACCCACCGGCCGCGAAACCGGAGCCGCGCTGTTCGGCGACAGCGTGCTGCAGTGTTATCTGCCCTACGATCAGCCCTGCGCCGCGGCGCGTTTCCTTGAGCGCTTCCGGCCGGTGATGGGCGTGCTGATCGAGACCGAGATCTGGCCCAACCTGATCCACGCTGCAGCGGCGCGGGACATACCCTTGTACCTGGTGAATGCACGGCTGTCGGCGCGTTCGCAGGCCGGTTACCGCCGCAGCGGTACGCTGGCGCGTGACGCCTTGCGCGCGCTGACAGGGGTGACGGCACAGACTGCCGCGGATGGGGAAAGGCTGCGTGAACTCGGCGCGCCCGCGGTCACGGTCACCGGCAATCTGAAATTCGACATCGAGGTGCCTGCAGACCAGGTCGCTGCCGGCCGCGAACTGCGCGCCGGCCTCGGCTCCCGGCCGGTGCTGGTCGCGGCGAGCACCCGGGACGGCGAAGAGACGCTGCTGCTCGATGCGGTACAACACGGGGGGCTGGGTGATGCGCTGCTGATCATCGTGCCGCGCCATCCCCAGCGTTTCGACGAGGTGGCCGCGTTGGTGGCCGCCCGCGGATTGCGGATGCAGCGGCGCAGTGCGGATGGGGTGATCGCCGCGGATACGGCGGTGCTGCTCGGCGACACGCTGGGGGAAATGTATTTCTATTACGCGGCCTGTGACGTGGCGCTGCTCGGCGGCAGCTTCCTGCCGTACGGCGCGCAGAACCTGATCGAGGCCTGCGCGCTGGGCAAACCGGTGATCGTCGGGCCTTCGACCTACAATTTTGCGGAAGCGGCGGATGCTGCGGTCACGGCGGGTGCGGCTTTGCGCGCGACGGATTTCAAGGAGGCGCTGCCGATGGCATTGCAGCTGGCGCGGGATGTGGATCGTCGCCGCGCGATGGCGCAGGCGGGGCTGGCGTTTACCGAAGCCTATCGCGGCGCGACGCAGCGGGTGATGCAGTGCCTGCAGTTGCAGGATAAGTTATAAGCATCCGTAGCCCGGATGGAGCGCAGCGGAATCCGGGGCAGTCCTAGCCATTGATGCCGCGGCCCCGGACTCAGGCCTTGCGGCCTTCCTCCGGGCTACGCCATTTTCCGATGCGGTGTGCATTTGTAGCCCGGAAGGAGCGCAGCGGAATCCGGGGCAGTCCTAGCCATTGATACCGCGGTCCCGGACTCAGGCCTTGCGGCCTTCCTCCGGGCTACACCATGTCGCAATGCTTTGCGAAATCTTCGCGCGATCTGGTTATTCCCCGTAGCGCCGCGACTTATCCTCCACCGGCGCGCCGCCCCAATCCGCCGGGAGCCATCCGGCCCGTACATAACGATGAAACGATGAATGCGGCCAATCGGCGACCCGCGTCACATGCCCATGCTTCACCGGGTTGTAGTGGATGTAATCCACGTGATGCGCAAAGTCCTGCTCGTCCCGGATGGTGTGTTCCCAATACCGTGGTTGCCAGACGTCATACGCGCCGCCGGCGGATTGCCGCACCGGCATGCCGGATTTCGACAGGGCACGGCTGAAGCGGCTCTTCGCCGCACTCCATCGCTGCGCAAAATCCGCATCATCCGGCGGCAGCGTCCAGACCGCATGCAGGTGATCCGGCAACACCACCATCGCATCGATCGTGAAGGGTTGCATCCGCTGTGTCTGGCGCAGCGCGTCTCGCAGCAGATCCACGTGTGTCACCAGCCAGTCCTTCTTGCGGTCGAGCAGGGTGACCGTGAAGAAATAGGTTCCGCCAGGAACGGGATTGCGACGGTAGCGCACCATCGCAAAAGTTTATGCCCCGATTGCTGGTGGAGCTATGGGTGAATCAGGTTACGGGGTTCTAGCCCGGATGGAGCGCAGCGGAATCCGGGTCGGTCGCTGCCATTTGTTATCGCGGCCCCGGACTCAGGCCTGCGGCCTTCCTCCGGGCTACGGAGGAATTGATGTAAATATTTGATTTTATTAATTTTTTACTTATCCAGCCAGCTGTTGACCCGTTCCAGGTCGGTTTCGCCGAGCTGGCCGGCTGCCGCCTTGAGGCGCAGCAGTGACAGGATGTAGTTGTAACGGGCCTGTGCGAGATCGCGCCGCGCGCTGAACAGTTGCTGCTGGGCGTTGAGCACGTCGACCTGGGTGCGTACGCCGACTTCCTGGCCGAGGCGCGTTGAATCGAGCGAGCTCTGGTTGGACACCAGCGCGGCTTCCAGTGCGCGCACCTGCGCGATGCCGCTGGTGACGCCGAGGTAACCCTGGCGCGCCGCGAGTTCGGCGCTGCGCCGCGCATTCTCGAGATCCTGGCGGGCGCGGTCTTCATTGGCGATGGCTTCGCGCACGCGCGAACTGATCGCGCCGCCCTGGTAGAGCGGGATGGCGAGCTGCAGGCCGACCACCTTGGAGCTGGTCTCGGTGCCGGCGCCGCCCTGGGTGCCGGAACCGGAAGAGGATTCGCTGACCGTGGCGTAGGCATCAAGGGTCGGATGGTGGGCGCCGCGGTTGCGCCGCACGTCGAGCGTGGAGAAATTCAGGTTCTCCAGGGCAATCCGCACCTGCAGGCTGAGGCTGCGTGCCTGCTCAACCCAGGACTCCATCGAGGACGGGTCCGGCGGTTGCAGCGTGAAACGTTTGCCGAGCAGGGCAAGGGCGGGCGCGGCGCGCCCGATCAGCTGTTCCAGCGCGCGGTTCCTGACCTCGAGGTCGTTGCGTGCGGCGATTTCCTGGGCGGTGACGAGGTCGTAACGCGCCTGCGCTTCATGGGTGTCGGTGATGGTCGCGTTGCCGACTTCGAAATTGCGCTTGGCCTGTTCCAGCTGCTGGCCGATCGCGGTTTTCTGCGATTCGGCAAAGGCGACGCTGTCACGAGCCAGCAGCACGTCGAAGTAGGCCTGGGCAACGCGCAGGATCAGGTCCTGGCCGGCTGCGGCGAGCTGGGCGTCGGCCAGCACCACCTGGATCTTGCCCTGTTCGTACGCGGCGAAATTCTGCTGGCGGTAGATTGGCTGGGTGATCGACACCGAGGCCGAGTTCGAATTGAACTGCGAACGGCTGCCGGGCTGGGTCGAGTCGCGGAAATTCAGGTCACGGTCGTTGTGCTGGGTCGAGGCCGACAGCGAGGCCTGGGGCAGCAGGCCGGCGCGGCTCTGGGGCAGCTTTTCCTGGGCGGCGGACCAGCTGGCGCGGGCGGCGCTGTACACCGGATCGGAGGCGAGGGCTGCGCGGTAGATGTCGAGCAGGTCCGCCGCGGCGGCTGGCGCAGCCGTGAATGACAGTACGCAGGCGGTCAGTAAACCTTGGAGTAGTCGGGGCATGCCGCGTTTGACGCGTCAGAACACGAAACGTTGCAGTTGCGGCGCGTTTTTCAGCGGCGCAATGCAGGTTTCGAACAACGTGACGCTGCGGAAGGCGTTGTTGCCGGCGCTGGTGACCAGGCGCGCCTGCATCGCCGGCGCGCTGCCGACCACCGCGAGCAGCCGTCCGCCGGGTTTCAGGCTCAGCTGGAAGCTGTCCGGCAGCGCCGGCACCGAGCCGGTCAGCACGATGGCGTCGTAGGGGCCGTGTTTGTCCCAGCCGCGGGCGGCGTCTCCGGTTTCAAGCGTGATGTTGTGGATGCCGGCGGCGGCGAGCTTCGGTGCCGCGGTGCGCGTGAACTCCGGCACGATGTCGACGCTGTAGACATGGCGGCCGAGGCTGGCGAGCAGCGCCGTCATGTAGCCGCTGCCGGTGCCGACTTCGAGGATCGAGTCGCCCTTGTTCAGCGCCAGTTCCTGCAGCATCCGCGCTTCGAGTTTCGGCGACAGCATGGTTTCGCCATGGCCCAGCGGAATCTCGAGATCGGCGAAGGCCAGCGCGCGGTGTTCCGCCGGCACGAAATTCTCGCGGCGGATCTGCATCAGCAGGTCGAGCACGACCGGATCAAGCACGTCCCAGGGCCGGATCTGCTGCTCGACCATGTTGAAGCGGGCGTGTTCGATGTTGATGCGGGGAACGGTGGAGGCAATGCTGTTCATGGCCGGGCAACTGCTTGTCAGATAAGAAGTTTCGGGTGTGGAACAGGAGCCGGAAATGTCATTCCGGCGGCTTGCAATTATCCCATATTTCCATTAGCGTAAACATCACACGTAGGGGTCCTGGCGACGGACATCGCCGGGTGAGAAAAACCCTTATAACCTGATACGGGTAATGCCGTCGTAGGGAAGCGTGGCGCAGGGTCCCGTCGTTTCCTCCGCTCGTGTTCCTCCCGCGGTTCCGCAGATTACGGAGCGAGCTATGAATGCCAATCCCAAGTTCCTGAACGCCACCGCCCGCGTCGATGAGGGCGCGGTCAAACCCCTGCCCAATTCGCGCAAGGTTTATGTCGAAGGCTCGCGCCCCGACATCCGCGTGCCGATGCGCGAGATTTCGCAGTCGGACACGCCGGCCTCGATGGGCGCTGAGAAGAATCCGCCGATTTTCGTATACGACACCTCGGGGCCGTACACCGACCCGGCGGTGAAGATCGACATCCGCTCCGGCCTCGCGCCGCTGCGCCAGCCCTGGATCCTCGATCGCAACGATACCGAGGAGCTGCCGGGTCCGACTTCCCGCTACGGCGTCGAGCGCATGAACGACCCCAAGCTCGCCAGCCTGCGTTTCAACCTCGGCCGCAAGCCGCGCCGCGCGAAAGCCGGCATGAACGTGACCCAGATGCACTACGCACGGAAAGGCATCATCACGCCGGAGATGGAATACATCGCGATCCGCGAGAACCAGCGCCGCGAAGGCCTGTCGGAACTGCTGACGAAGCAGCATCCCGGCCAGCACTTCGGCGCGGCGATCCCGAAGGTGATCACGCCGGAATTCGTGCGCGACGAGGTGGCCCGCGGCCGCGCAATCATTCCGGTCAACATCAACCACCCCGAAATCGAGCCGATGATCATCGGCCGCAATTTCCTGGTGAAGATCAACGCCAACATCGGCAACTCGGCGGTGACCTCGGGCATCCAGGAGGAAGTCGAGAAAATGACCTGGGCGATCCGCTGGGGCGGCGACACGGTGATGGACCTCTCCACCGGCCAGCACATCCACGAGACCCGCGAGTGGATCATCCGCAACTCGCCGGTGCCCATCGGCACGGTGCCGATCTACCAGGCGCTGGAGAAAGTCGACGGCAAGGCCGAGGAGCTGACCTGGGAAATCTACCGCGACACGCTGATCGAGCAGTGCGAGCAGGGTGTCGACTACTTCACCGTGCACGCCGGCGTGCGCCTGCCCTACATCCCGATGACGGCGAAGCGCATGACCGGCATCGTGTCGCGCGGCGGCTCGATCATGGCGAAATGGTGTCTCGCGCACCACAAGGAGAGTTTCCTCTACACGCACTTCGAGGAGATCTGCGAGCTGCTGAAGCAGTATGACGTCGCGTTCTCGCTGGGCGACGGCCTGCGCCCGGGTTCGATCTATGACGCCAACGACGAGGCGCAGCTCGCGGAACTGAAGACGCTGGGCGAACTGACCAAGGTCGCCTGGAAACACGACGTGCAGGTGATGATCGAGGGTCCGGGCCATGTGCCGATGCACATGATCAAGGAGAACATGGACCTGCAGCTGAAGTACTGTGACGAGGCGCCGTTCTACACGCTGGGCCCGCTGACCACCGACATTGCGCCGGGCTATGACCACATCACTTCGGCCATCGGTGCGGCGATGATCGGCTGGTACGGCACGGCGATGCTGTGTTACGTGACGCCGAAGGAGCACCTCGGGCTGCCCGACAAGAACGACGTCAAGGACGGCATCATGGCCTACAAGGTGGCGGCGCATGCGGCCGACCTTGGCAAGGGCCATCCCGGTGCGCAGATCCGCGACAATGCATTGTCGAAGGCGCGTTTCGAGTTCCGCTGGGAGGACCAGTTCAACCTCGGCCTCGACCCGGACAAGGCGCGCGAGTTCCACGACGAGACGCTGCCGCAGCACGGCGCGAAGTTGGCGCATTTCTGTTCCATGTGCGGGCCGCATTTCTGCTCGATGAAAATCACCCAGGATGTGCGTGATTACGCCGCGGCCCAGGGCGTGGCCGAGCAGGAGGCGCTGCAGAAGGGCATGCAGGAGAAGGCGCAGGAGTTCAAGCAGCAGGGCGCCGAGATTTACCGCAAGACCTGACGGGGTTGCGGTGCACCGTTTGCGGTGCGCCGCGTTAAACGGGTCATCGCGGCGACGAGGAGGATTCACCATGCGGCTGGAACGCGGATTGCTGGTGTTGGCGCTGGGCGGCCTGCTGTCCTTTGCCGCGCAGGCGGAGGAGCAGGGCTTGCCGCCGCTGCCCGATGCGCGGCAGTTGCTGGGCGGCGTTGTCAGCGAGGAGGACGTGGGGCAGCTGTTCGCGCATTTGCGCGCGTCCCTGCGTGCCGCGGAGGAGGGGCGCGAGCCGCCGCCGATGCCGGAGGCGCTGGCCCGGCGGCTGGAGGCGGCCGGCGGAGAGCTGCGGTTGCGCGGCCTGGACGCGAGCCTTGCGCTGACCCGCTTTGTCGAGCATGCGGTGCGTGGCGCGGTCCGCGAACTCGCACCGCCGCCGGCGACCCGACCCCCGCTTTGAGTTGTCGAGAACTTCCATCCCGTGCCCGGTGTCGTACCGGGCGCGCTCCTGATTTACATCTTTCCGCCGCGGTTTCACGCAAGGTCGAATCTTGAACAAGAAAATCATGCTGATGGCCGGTGCCGCGGTGCTGCTGGGGATCGCCGGCGCCGCGTACTGGCATTTTTCAGGCGGGCAGTCGCCGCAGGGTTTCCGTCTTGCCAAGATCGAGCGCGGCGACCTGGTAGCCGCCGTGTCGTCGACGGGCACGCTGAACCCCGTGGTGTCGGTGCAGGTCGGCTCCCAGGTGTCAGGGCAGATCAAGGAAATCTTCGTCGACTACAACTCGGTGGTGAAGAAGGGCGACGTGATTGCGCGCATCGATCCCGACTCGTTCACGCTGCGCGTCAACCAGGCGATGGCCGATCTCGAGGCCGGCCGCGCGACGGCGATGACCCAGCGCGCCAACCTCGGCGCGCTGCAGGCCGAGGTGTCGCGGGCCCAGGTGGCGCTGGCCGAGGCCGAGCGCAACCTGAAGCGCAACCAGATGCTGGTGGAAAAGGGCTTCGTGTCGCAGGCCGCGCTGGAGACTTCACAGTCGGCGGTGGCGACCGCGCGCGAGCAGGTGAAAACCGCCCAGGCCCAGCGCGCCGTCGGCGAAGCCCAGGTGAAGAACGGCGAGGCGCTGGTGAAGCAGCGCGAATCGCAGCTGTCGCAGGCAAAAGTCGATCTGGAACGCACGACCATCCGCGCACCGGTCGACGGCATCGTCATCTCGCGCAGCGTCGATGCCGGGCAGACGGTCGCCGCCAGCCTGCAGGCGCCGACGCTGTTCCTGATCGCGCGCAACCTGACCGACATGCAGGTCGAGGCCTCGATCGACGAATCGGAGATCGGCCGCATTGCCGTCGGCCAGGACGCGACCTTCACCGTCGATTCCTTCCCGGGACGCACCTTCCGCGGCAAGGTCACGCAGGTGCGCAAGGCGGCGCTGGTGGTGCAGAACGTGGTGACCTACACGGCGATCATTTCCGCGCCCAACCCCGACCTGACTCTGCTGCCGGGGATGACCACCAATGTGCGCATTACGGTGGCCAGCCGCGACAAGACGCTGAAGCTGCCCAATGCGGCCCTGCGTTACCGTCCGCCGGGCGCGGAAGCACCGGCCAAGGGCCAGAAGGGCGCGCCGCGCAAGGACGCCGCCGCCGGTGACGCGCCTGCCGTGGGCGGCGGCGGGCAGGGCCAGGCCAACCGCGAGCGGCTGGTCCGCGAACTTGGATTGAACGCCGAACAGGCGGCGAAACTGGAAGCGATCCAGCGCAGCACGGCCGAACGTATTGCCGCGATAAGCGCCGACGATCCGGCGCAGCGCAAGAAGGAGATCGGGCGCCTGCGCGCCCAGTCGCGCAGTGAAATCGCCGCCATGCTCAACGAGGAGCAGCGCGCGCGTTACGAGGCCCTCGCCAGCGAACAGCGCGGGGTCGCGACGCGCAGCGGCACGGTCTGGACAACCGATGCGTCGGGCAAGCCGAAATCCGTCAACGTGCGCCTCGGCATCACCGATGGCAGCCATACCGAGCTGCTCGGCGGCGATCTGAAGGAGGGCGATCCGGTGATCGTCGGCAATCTCGCGGCCGGCGCGCGTCCTGAAGCCAAGGCGTCTTCCGGGCCGCGTTTCGGGTTCTAGGCCATGTCCGCGCCGCTGATCGTCACCCGGCAGCTTGCCAAGTCATACGAGCTGGGCGGTCATGTCGTGCATGCCCTGCGCGGGGTGTCGGTGGAGATCAATGCCGGCGAGTTTGTCGCGGTGATGGGGCCTTCGGGTTCCGGCAAGTCGACGTTCATGAACCTGCTCGGCTGCCTCGACACGCCCGGCAGCGGCGAGTACCTGCTGGCCGGCGAACGGGTGTCGGGCCTCGACCGTGATGCGCTGGCGGCCATCCGCAACCGGCGCATCGGTTTCGTGTTCCAGAGTTTCAACCTGCTGCCGCGCACTTCCGCGCTCGAGAACATTGCGCTGCCGCTGCTCTACTGCGGGGTGCCGGCGGAGGAGCGCGACCGGCGCGCCGCGGCGCGGCTGGCCGAAGTCGGCCTTGCCGAACGCGGGCACCATCATCCCGCGCAGCTCTCCGGCGGCCAGCAGCAGCGCGTGGCCATCGCGCGGGCGCTGGTCAACGATCCCGTGCTGATCCTCGCCGACGAACCCACCGGTGCGCTCGATACGCTGACCAGCTGCGAAGTGATGGCGCTGCTGCAGCAGTTGAACGCGCGCGGCATGACCGTCGTGCTGGTGACGCATGAGCGCGACATCGCGGAATTCGCGAAACGGGTGATCACCTTCCGCGACGGCGCGGTGGTCGAGGACCATGCCGTCGACCGGCCGAAGGATGCCGCGGCGATGGCTGCGGAGCTGCGCGCGAAGCATCCGCAGCGGGAGCTGCAGGCATGAACGTGCTGGCCAGCATCCGCATTGCGCTGCGCGCGCTGCGAATCAACAAGCTGCGCAGCGCGCTGACCATGCTCGGCATCATCATCGGGGTCGCCGCGGTGATCACGATGATCGCGGTCGGCTCCGGCGCGCAGCAGCGCATCGAGGACCAGATCAAGGGCCTGGGCACCAATCTGATCATCCTGATGCCGGGCTCGACCACCGCCGGCGGCGTGCGCATGGGCGCCGGCTCGCGCAACACGCTGACCGAGGAGGACGGTTACGCCATCCAGCGCGACATTCCCGGCGTGCAGGCTTCGGCGCCGACGCTGCGCGGCACCGGCCAGGTGGTCGGGGGAAGCGGCAACTGGTCGACGGTGTTTTTCGGGGTCACGCCGGAGTATTTCGAGGCGCGCAACTGGGTCGTCGCCCAGGGCAAGGGTTTTGATGCGGCCGACATCGCCGGCTCGGCCAAGGTGGCGCTGCTCGGCGACACCGTCGCGCGCAGCCTGTTCGGGGACGCCGATCCGATCGGCCAGGTGATCCGCATCCGCAAGGTGCCGTTCACGGTCATCGGTGTGCTGGAGCGCAAGGGCCAGAGCCTCGGCGGGCAGGACCAGGATGATGTAATCCTGATGCCGATTTCGACGGCGCGCAACCGCGTGCTGGGCCAGGGCGCGGGGCGCCTGCGCACCGTGGGTTCGGTCTCGATCAAGGTGCGTGACGGCGAGGACATGAAGGAAGTCGAGGCGCAGATCCGCGAGCTGATGCGCCAGCGCCACCGCATCCAGCAGGACCGCGAGGACGACTTCACGCTGCGCAACCTGTCGGAAGTGCTGGCGACGCGCGAGGAATCGAGCCGCATCATGGGCCTGCTGCTCGCCGCGGTGGCCTCGGTATCGCTGCTGGTCGGCGGCATCGGCATCATGAACATCATGCTGGTGTCGGTGACCGAGCGCACCCGTGAAATCGGCCTGCGCATGGCCGTGGGTGCGCGCGGGCGCGACATCCTGACCCAGTTCCTCGTGGAAGCGATCACGCTGGCGCTGATCGGCGGCCTGCTCGGCATCGCGCTAGGCCTCGGCGGATCGCTGGCAATCGGTCATTTCGCCGGCTGGCCGATCCACCTCGGCATCGAGCCCGTCGCGCTGTCCGTGGGCTTCGCTGCGGCGATCGGCATCTTTTTCGGGTTCTATCCGGCGCGCAAGGCGTCGTTGCTGCTGCCGATCGAGGCGCTTAGGTACGAGTAACTTTTAAGAGCGGTGATTGGGTGATTAAGCAATTGGGTGATTAGTTGATGGCAGCCGTGCCATCGTTTCCAATTACTGAATTACTTAATCACCTAATTACAGTATTCCCCGGTCGCTGAAGTAAAATCCGGCAATGGATCCCGTCCTGGCCCTGAAAGCCCTGATCATGGGCATCGTCGAGGGGCTCACCGAGTTTCTTCCGATCTCCAGCACCGGGCATCTGATCATTGCCGGCAGCCTGCTCGATTTCGATGACGGCAAGGGACAGGTGTTCGAACTGGTCATCCAGACCGGTGCGATGCTCGCCGTGTGCTGGGAATTCCGCGGGCGTTTTCTCGGCGTGCTGGGCGGCCTGGCCCGCGATGCCGGCGCGCAGCGTTTTGTGCTGAACCTGCTGGCGGCATTCATGCCGGCGGCGCTGATCGGGCTGGCGCTGGGCGGGATGATCAAGGCCCACCTGTTTCACCCGGTGCCGGTGGCGGTCGCGCTGATCGTCGGCGGTTTCGTGATCCTCTGGGTCGAGCGGCGGGAGCAGCCGGTGCGCATCGACGAGGTGGACCGGATGACCTGGCGTGACGCGCTGAAGGTGGGTTTCGCGCAGGCGCTGGCGCTGTTTCCCGGCGTGTCGCGCGCCGGGGCGACCATCATCGGCGGCATGGTGTTCGGGCTGTCACGTCGCGCGGCGACCGAGTTTTCCTTTTTCCTCGCGGTGCCGACGCTGGTGGCGGCGGGCGCCTACGATCTCTACAAGAACCGCGAGCTGCTGTCGGCAGACGACCTGGGCCTCTTCGGCATCGGCACCGTCAGCGCCTTCGTGTCGGCCTTCATCTGCATCCGCTGGCTGATGCGTTACGTGGCCACCCACGACTTCAGGATCTTTGCCTGGTACCGCATCGTCTTCGGCCTGATCATTCTGGCCACGGCCTGGACCGGCGTCGTGCGCTGGTAAAACGGGGCTTCCGGCTCAGCCCTGCACCCAGGGCAGGCCTGCCGCGCGCCAGCCGCCGACGCTGTTGCGGTGTCCCTGCGGGTCGCGGTCGCCCTCGAATCCCTCGAGCACGTTGTAGACCTCGCCATATCCGGCCTGCAGCGCCAGCATCGCCGCGTTGTGCGAACGTCCGCCGCTGCGGCAGATGAACAGCACCGGCGCGCCGGCATCCGTCTTCTGCTCCAGTTCGTCCATGAAGGCGGGGTTCGGGCGGTTGCCGGGATAGGACAGCAGCTCGATTTCGACAGCGCCCGGAATGCGTCCGACCCAGTCCCATTCGGCACGCGTGCGGACATCGACCAGTTGCGCGCCCGGCAGCGATTTCCACAGCTGGAAGGCTTCGGCCGGCGTCAGTGCGCCGTTGTAAGGCAGGCCCATCTGGCTGGCGCGCTGGCGGGCTGCGGCGAGAATTTCTTCAGGGTTGTTCATCGGGTTTCCATGGAACGGGGTTGTGGGAACTGGGTATGGCCGCGAATTCTAACCGCAGGCAGGGCGGCGGCTGATGCACTATAATGAGGCGCAGTAGATGGCGACGCACTGATTTGGTGCGGCCATCGGGGCGGTTTGGATAATTTTTCTTTTATATTCAAATAGATAGTCGTGCACCGTGGTGGTACATATCCTGCTGAACAGATCACCGGAGCTGTTCAAATCCCTTTTTCTTAAATCAATTGCAATCGTTAGGAGAGTCAGATGGGAAGCACTGCCGATGTCATGAAAATGCTGAAGGACAACGAAGTCAAGTTCGTTGACCTGCGCTTTACCGATACCCGCGGCAAGGAACAGCATGTGTCCGTGCCGACCAAGGTGTTTGGCGAGGACAAATTCACCGATGGCCATGCTTTTGACGGCTCCTCGATTGCCGGCTGGAAAGGCATCCAGGCCTCGGACATGCTGCTGATGCCCGATGCCGGCTCCGCCCGCATGGATCCCTTCACCGACGAAGCCACGCTGATCCTGACCTGCGACGTGATCGAGCCCTCGGACGGCAAGGGTTATGACCGCGATCCGCGTTCCATCGCCAAGCGCGCCGAAGCCTATCTGAAATCGACCGGCATCGGCGACACCGCCTACTTCGGACCCGAGCCCGAATTTTTCGTGTTTGACTCGGTGACCTGGAACGTCGACATGTCGGGGTCGATGGTGAAGATCAAAACCTCGGAAGCGCCGTGGTCCTCCGGCGAGGAGATGGACGGCGGCAACATGGGCCACCGTCCCGTGATCAAGGGCGGCTATTTCCCGGTGCCGCCGGTGGATTCGCTGCAGGACATCCGTTCGGCGATGTGCCTTGCGCTCGAAGAGCAGGGTGTGCCGGTCGAAGTGCACCACCACGAGGTTGCCGCTCCGGGGCAGTGCGAGATCGGCACCATGTTCTCCAGCCTGGTCAAGCGCGCCGACTGGAACCAGATCCTGAAATACACCGTGCACAACGTCGCCCATTCCTACGGCAAGACCGCGACCTTCATGCCGAAACCGGTGGTCGGCGACAACGGCTCGGGCATGCACGTGCACCAGTCGGTGTGGAAGGGCGGTCAGAACCTGTTCAGCGGCAACGGTTATGCCGGCCTGTCGGAGACCGCGCTGTATTACATCGGCGGCATCATCAAGCATGCCCGCGCGCTGAACGCGATCACCAATCCGGGCACCAACTCGTACAAACGCCTGGTGCCGGGCTTCGAGGCGCCGATCAACCTCGCCTACTCCGCGCGCAACCGCTCGGCCTCGATCCGCATTCCGCATGTCGCAAGCCCGAAGGCGCGCCGCATCGAGGTGCGCTTCCCGGATCCGACGGCCAACCCGTACCTGGCCTTCGCCGCGATGCTGATGGCCGGCCTCGACGGCATCCAGAACAAGATCCATCCCGGCGATGCCGTCGACAAGAACCTGTATGACCTGCCGCCGGAAGAGGCGAAGAAGGTGCCGAATGTCTGCTCGTCCCTCGACATGGCGCTGGACTACCTCGACAAGGATCGCGAGTTCCTGACCCGTGGCGGCGTGTTCTCCAACGACATGATCGATGCCTACATCGACCTGAAGATGGAGGAGGTCACCGCGTTCCGCATGACCACGCATCCGCTCGAGTTCCAGATGTACTACAGCCTCTGATCGCGGCTGCGCTCCGGCAGAAGGGCGGGCCTGTGTCCGCCCTTTTGTTTTCCTGCCGGATTGCGGTTTTTTCTTTACTGACATAGACTTAACCGATACCTCTTCATGTTGCGGGTCAACCACGCCGCCCATGTTTCCGTTACCGGAAACGCCGGCTTTGCCGCAGGTTCAACCGGGGCCATCGATGCGCTTGCTGATGTTTTTCGTGGTTTTGCTGGGAATGTCGGCGACGGCACGCGCCGATATCTGGGAGTGCGTCGACAGCAGCGGCAACAAGCGGTTTACCAACCTGAAATCCGAGTCGGCGGGCTGCAAGCCGATGAATCTGCCTCCGGTGTCGACCGTGCCGGCGCCCAAGTCGCCGGCACCGGCCAGGGGCGCGGAGGCGAAACCGCAGGCGGCAACACCCGGCAGCTTTCCGAAGGTCGACGCGCCGACGCAGCAGCAGCGGGATGCGGAGCGCCGCAAGATACTCGAGCAGGAACTGGCCAACGAGCAGAAGCTGCTCGACCAGGCGAAGAAGGAACTCGCCGAGCAGGAGGCCGTGCGGCTCGGCAGCGAGCGCAACTACCAGCGTGTGCTGGACCGTCTGGAGCCCTTCCAGAAGAAGGTTGCGCTGCACGAGAACAATATCGCGAACCTGCGCAAGGAGCTCGGCGCGCTGCGCTGACGCGTCATCCCGGCCGCTGCCCGTCATCCGGCGGCCATGCCGGGCGGCCGTTCCCGTTTTTCCCCCCGGTCAAGAGTGCCCTGTCTGGCGTGCTTTTTGCTCCGGCATGCCATGAAGCCCGGCCATGAATGCCAGTGTGTTGAGCGGGCTCGACCTTCTTGCCACGGCCGTGGTCGTGGCTGATGACCGGCATGCCGTGATCCACATGAATCCCGCAGCGGAAAACCTGTTCGAAGCCTCGGCCACCAACATGGCAGGGCTGACCCTTGAGCGGCTGTTCGGCGACAACGCGGTGCTCGCTTCGGCGATCAGTTACGCGCTGGCCAACAACTGCAGTTATACCGAGCATGAGGTCGAGTTCACGGTCAACGGCAGGCTGCGGCTGAATCTTGCCTGCACCGTGAGTCCGGCGGACCTCGGCGATGAAGTCTCCGGCATCCTGCTTGAATTCCGCCAGATCGACCGCCAGTTGCGGGTCGAGCGCGAGGCGCGGCTGCTTGAGCAGAGCCAGGCGCACCGCGAACTGATCCGCAACCTTGCGCATGAAATCAAGAATCCGCTGGGCGGAATCCGCGGTGCCGCGCAACTGCTGGACCGCGAACTCGAGCGGCCCGCGCTGCACGAGTACACCCAGGTCATCATCAAGGAATCGGATCGCCTGCAGTCCCTGATGGACCGCCTGCTGACGCCGCACCGCCTGCCGCTGCCGGGCCCGGTCAACATCCACGAGGTGCTGGAGCGCGTGCGCAGCATCATCCTTGCCGAGTTTCCCGGCATCCGCGTGCGGCGCGACTACGACACCAGCATGCCGTTGCTGACGGGTGACCGCGAGCAGCTGATCCAGGCGGTGCTCAACATCGCGCGCAACGCCGCGCAGGCGATACGGGGCAGCAGCATGGACATCGCCGCAGGCGAGATGCGCCTGAAGACCCGCATCGCGCGCCAGGTGACGCTGGCGCGCCGCCGTTACCGGCACGCGGTGCAGCTGGAAATCATCGACAACGGTCCCGGCATTCCCGAGCCGATGCGCGAGCGCGTGTTCCAGCCGCTGATCTCCGGGCGCGAGGGCGGCAATGGCCTCGGCCTGACCATCGCGCACAACTTCGTCACCCAGCACCAGGGCACCATCACCTTCGAAACCGCGCCGGGCAGAACCTGCTTCACGCTGCTGCTGCCGGTGCAGGACGATATCCGCGCAGCGCGGCAGGCCGAACGCGCGCCGCCTGCGACCCGAACCCAATGAATGATTGCGAAACGCCATGAAACCAGTCTGGATCATTGACGACGACCGCTCGATACGCTGGGTGTTCGAGAAAGCACTGACGCGGGAGAACATCGCCTTCAAGGTGTTTTCCTCCGCGCGCGAGGCGCTGGCCGCGCTCGACGAGGAGACGCCCCAGGTGGTGGTCAGCGACATCCGCATGCCGGGAGAATCCGGCCTTGAACTGCTGCAGCAGGCCAAGACGCGCCACCCCTCGCTGCCGGTCATCATCATGACCGCCTACTCCGACCTCGAAAGCGCGGTGACCGCCTTCCAGGGCGGCGCCTACGAATACCTGCCCAAACCCTTCGATGTCGATCATGCGGTCGAGCTGATCCGTCGCGCGATGGACGAGAGCGTGCGCCAGGACACCGCCGGCGAAGTCAGCGAATCGGTGCCGGAGATCCTCGGCCAGGCGCCGGCGATGCAGGAGGTGTTCCGCGCGATCGGCCGCCTGTCGCAGTCCCACGCGACGGTGATGATCACCGGCGAGTCGGGCACCGGCAAGGAACTGGTGGCGAGCGCGCTGCACCGCCACAGCCCGCGTGCCGGGCGTCCGTTCATCGCGATCAACACCGCGGCGATCCCGAAGGAGCTGCTGGAGTCCGAATTGTTCGGACACGAGCGCGGCGCCTTCACCGGCGCCCAGAACATGCGCCGCGGCCGTTTCGAGCAGGCCGAGGGCGGCACGCTGTTCCTCGACGAGATCGGCGACATGCCGCAGGAACTGCAGACGCGGCTGCTGCGCGTGCTGTCCGACGGCAATTTCTACCGCGTCGGCGGCCATCAGCCGATCCGGGCCAATGTGCGCGTGATCGCGGCCACCCACCAGGACTTGGAGGCGCGGGTCAAGCAGGGCCTGTTCCGGGAGGATCTGTTCCACCGCCTCAACGTCATCCGCCTGCGCCTGCCGGCGCTGCGCGAGCGGCGCGAGGACATACCGCTGCTGGCGCGTTATTTCCTGCAGAAGAGCGCGCGTGAGCTCGGGGTCGAGCCGAAACGGCTGGCTGAGGCGACGCTGAAGTACATCGCCGTGCAGGACCTGCCGGGCAATGTGCGCCAGCTCGAAAACCTCTGCCACTGGCTGACGGTCATGGCGCCCGCGGCGACCATCGAGATCAAGGACCTGCCGCCGGAAATGAGGTCACAGTCGGCGACCGCCGGCGCCGATGACTGGGTGGCGGCGCTGGGACGCGAGGCGGAACTGCGCCTGCATCGCGGCGAGACCGGCATCATGGACGAGCTGACCCGGCAGTTCGAGAAGGCGCTGATCCTGAAGGCGCTGGCGCAGACCGGCGGCCGCCGTATCGAGGCCGCGCAGCTGCTCGGACTCGGCCGCAACACGCTGACGCGGAAAATCCAGGAACTGAAAATCGAGGCCGGACGCGGCGAGGAAGCGTAGTAGTATTTTCCGGAACACTGTTCCGGGAGGCTGTCGATGGCGGCAAGTTACGATTTTGACCTGATCACCATCGGTGGCGGATCCGGCGGTGTACGCGCGAGCCGGATGTCCGCGGCGCATGGCGCCCGGGTGGCGCTGATCGAGTCCGGCGCGCTGGGCGGCACCTGCGTCAATGTCGGCTGCATCCCCAAAAAACTTTTTTCCTATGCGGCGGATGTCGCGTCCGAAGTTGCCGACGCCCGTGGCTTCGGCTGGTCGGTGGAAGGCGCCCGCTTCGACTGGAAAACGCTGCTCGCCAACAAGGACCGCGAGATTGCCCGCTTGAACGGCGTCTATGCAAGGGTGCTGCAGGACGCAGGCGTCAAGGTCATCGCCGGCCGCGCCCGTGTTGTTGACCCGCATACCGTCGCGGTTGGCGACCGGACCCTGACTGCCGCGCATCTGCTGATCGCTACCGGCGGACGCGCGGTAAAACCCGACCTGCCCGGCGCTGAACTGGGCATCACCTCCGACCAGGCCTTTCATCTCGACGCCCTGCCGCGCCGCGCGATCGTCGTCGGTGGCGGCTACATTGCGGTCGAGTTCGCCTCAATCTTCAATGGCCTGGGCGTGTCAACGACATTGCTGCACCGGGGTTCGCAGCTGTTGCGCGGTTTTGACCAGGATCTGGGCCGGGTGCTGGCCGAGGAACTCTCGCAACACGGGGTTACGCTGGCGCTCAATGAAACGCCGGCCGGATTGACGCGCGAGGGCGGCAGTGTGCGCCTGAAACTGGCATCCGGACGCAGCATCGATGCCGATCTGGTGATGTTTGCCACCGGGCGCCTGCCGAACGTCGCCGGGTTGGGGCTGGAGGAGGCCGGGGTGAAGCTGGCGAAAAACGGCGCGATACAGGTCGATGATTTTTATTGCAGTTCGGTGCCGTCGATACATGCCATCGGCGACGTGATCGACCGTGTGCAGCTGACGCCGGTGGCGTTGGCCGAGGGCATGGCGCTGGCACGCACCCTGTTCAGGAACGATCCGGCCAGGCTGGATTACGCCAATATTCCCACTGCGGTATTCAGCCATCCCAATATCGGCAGCGTCGGGCTGGCCGAAGCCGAGGCCCGTGAACGGCATGGTCCGGTGGACATCTACCGCACCCGCTTCCGCCCGCTGAAGGCGACGCTGTCCGGGTCGGCGGAGCGGGTGTTCATGAAACTGGTGGTGGCGCGCGATTCCGGCCGCGTACTGGGTGCGCACATGGTCGGCGCCGAAGCCGGCGAGATCATCCAGGGGCTGGCCGTGGCCCTGAAGTGCGGCGCGACCAAGGTGCAGTTTGATGCCACGCTGGGCATACACCCGACCACTGCGGAGGAATTCGTCACGCTGCGCGAACGCGATCCGGCCTGAGCCGGGTCAGGCGAATTCGGCGATGACCGGCGCGTGGTCCGACGGGCGCTCGTTGCGCCGCGGTTCGATGTCGACCTGGCAGGAGCGGCAGCTGCCGGCCAGAGCATCGGAGGCGAGGATGTGGTCGATGCGCAGTCCCATCTTGCGGCGGAAGGCCTGCATCCGGTAATCCCACCAAGTGAATGATTTTTCCGGTTGCTCGAACAGGCGGAAGGTGTCCCGCAGGCCGAGGCCGGTCAGCTGGACAAATGCGGCGCGCTCGGCATCGCTGCACAGGACCTTGCCCGCCCAGGCCTGCGGATCATGCACGTCGCGGTCTTCCGGGGCGATGTTGAAATCGCCGAGCAGCGCCAGCGAGGGATGCTGCGTCATCTCCTGGCGCAGCCACGAGGTCAGCGCCGCCAGCCATTCGAGCTTGTAGCGGTACTTGTCCGAATCGACGGACTCGCCATTCGGCACGTAGGCGCAAACGACGCGCACGCCGTTGACGGTTGCCGTGGTGACGCGTTTCTGCGGATCGTCAAATCCGGGTATGCCGTGGCTCGCTGCGGTGACGGGCTGTCGGGCCACGATCGCCACGCCGTTGTACGTTTTCTGGCCGCTGAACGAGGCGTGGTAACCGGCAGCTTCGATTTCAGCCAGCGGGAATTTGGCGTCTTCGGTCTTGGTTTCCTGCAGGCACAGCGCGTCCGGCTGGTGTGCGGCGAGCCAATCCAGAACCTGCGGCAGGCGCACCTTCAGCGAGTTGACGTTCCAGGTGGCGAGTTTCATTGCGCCGGGGCGGGCGGCGGCGGTGCATCCGCCTCGCCGGGTGCCGGCGCGGGCGGCTGCGCCTGGGGTTTGGGCGCGGCAACCGCCGCTGCCGGCGGTTTCGGCGCGACATAGCCGGGCACCGGCTGCCGCGCATAACCGGCGCTGTCGAGCGCGCTGTTCCAGGCGCCTTCCTCGTAGCCGGTCAGCCGCTCGCGGCCGATAAACAGCAGGGGCACCTGCATGCCGCCGTTGGTCAGTTTTTTGTAGGCCTCGACATCGTCCTGCGGGTTTTTCTGCGTGAACGGAACGCCGCGGCGCAGCAGGTGGGCGCGTGCCTTGTCGCAGCCTTCGCCGCAGTTGCTGGTGTACAGCGTGACCGGGAAACTCTTCACCGCCTGCTGCAGGCTGTAGGGCAGTGTCGAGGTTTCGATGACACTGCCGCCAACGGTGCGTTTTTCCACTTTCTTTGCGGTGGCGGGCGGCGGCGTGTCGCGCCATTCGACCCGGCCCTTGTCATCGACCCAGCGATAGAGTTGCGCGGCCTGCGCCGGAACGGCAAACACCAGCACGGCGAGCAGAACGGTCATTTTGTTCATGGCGGTTACCTCGCAGAAAAGGGTGCGGCCGTCCCCGGATGCGCCGGCAGGCCGCAGAACCGCATGATACCGCGGCCGGCCGTGTTGACGCCCCGGCCTCAGGCGGCTTCCGCGGTCATGCCGTTATGGCGCAGCAGGGCGTCGATTTTCGGTTCCCGTCCGCGGAAGGCGACGAAGGATTCCAGCGCCGGGCGGCTGCCGCCCACGGCGAGAACCTCGTTCCAGAAACGCATGCCGGTTGCCGGATCGAGCACGCCGTTTTCCTCGAACAGGCTGTAGGCATCGGCGGACAGCACCTCGGCCCACTTGTAGCTGTAGTAACCGGCGGCATAACCGCCGGCGAAAATGTGCGAGAAATTGTTGGGGAAGCGGTTGTAGTCCGGCGGAAACACCACCGCCACTTCGCGGCGCACCTCGTCGAGCAGCTGCAGTGCGGTCCTGCCGCCGGCGGGATCGAAATCGTAATGCAGGTGCAGATCGAACAGCGAAAACTCGATCTGGCGAACGGTCTGCATGCCGCTCTGGAAATTTTTCGCGGCGATCATCTTGTCGAACAGCGTCTTCGGCAGCGCGGCGCCGCTGTCGGCATGGCGGGTCATCGGCCGCACGACGTCCCATTCCCAGCAGAAATTCTCCATGAACTGGCTCGGCAGTTCGACGGCGTCCCACTCGACGCCGTTGATGCCGGAGACGCCGAGGTAGTCGACGCGGGTCAGCAGGTGGTGCAGGCCGTGGCCGAACTCGTGGAACAGCGTGATCACTTCGTCGTGGGTGAACAGCGCGGGTTTGCCGCCGACCGGCGCGGAAAAATTGCAGTTGAGGTAGGCCACCGGCGCCTGGGTGCCCCGGGATGTCGACCGGCGGGTGATGGCATCGTCCATCCACGCGCCGCCGCGTTTGCTCGGGCGCGCATAGAGATCGAGGTAGAACTGGCCGACCAGGCTGCCGCTGCGGTCGCGGATCGAGAAGAAACGCACGTCGGGATGCCACTGCGGCGCTTCGGTCTGCTCGATGCTGAGGCCGTACAGGGTTTCCACCAGCTTGAACATGCCGGGCAGCACCGTGGATTCGGGGAAATACTGCTTGACCTCGTTTTCGGAGAAGGCATAACGCGCGATGCGCAGCTTCTCCGAGACATAGGCATAGTCCCAGGCCTGGAGCTGCGCCATGCCCAGTTCCCTGCGCGCGAAGTCCTGCAGTTCGGCGAGGTCGCGCTGCGCATGCGGTTTCGCGCGCGCCGCCAGCTCGCGCAGGAACTGCAGCACCTCTGCCGGGGTGTCGGCCATCTTCGCTTCCAGCGACAGTTCGGCGTAACTGGCAAAACCCAGCAGCTGCGCCAGTTCCCGGCGCAGGGCGACGATCTCGGCGATCAGCGGCGTGTTGTCGAGTTTTGCATCGCCGAATTCGGAGGCGCGGGTGACGTAGGCGCGGTAGAGCCGCTCGCGCAGGGCGGCGTTGTCGGCGTACTGCAGCACCGGCAGGTACGAGGGGGCGTGAAGAGTGAATTTCCAGCCGGCCTGTTTGTCCGCTTCCGCGGCGGCCCGCGCGGCCTCCCGGGCATCCTCGGGCAGGCCCGCGAGTTCGGCGGGGTCGGTGACGACATGTGACCAGGCGTTGGTGGCGTCGAGCAGGTTGTCGCTGAAGCGCGAAGTCAGGGTCGACAGCCGGTCGCTGATCTCGGTGTAACGCTGCTTGCCGGCGGGCGGCAGCTCGGCGCCGCCGAGGCGGAAGTCGCGCAGCTCGTTGTCGATGATTTTCTTCTGGGCAGGCGACAGCGCGGCCCAGGCGCTGCCGTTGCGCAGCGCCTTGAACCGGCGGTAGAGGCCTTCGTGCTGGCCGAGTTCGGTGTGGTACTGGGTGATTTTCGGCAGCGCGGCATTATAGGCCTCGCGCAGTTCAGGACTGTTCATCACCGCATTGAGATGGCCGACCTGGCCCCAGGCGCGATGCAGCTTTTCGTTGGCGTCCTCGAGCGGTCCGGCGAAATTCGACCAGTCCGGTGCCGCCGCATCGGCGGCGAGTTTTTCGATCAGTGCGCGGTTGTCGGCCAGCAGCTGGTCGATCGCCGGCGCGACATGGGCCGGCTGGAAATCGGCAAAACGGGGCAGCCCCGAAAAATCGAGCAAGGGATTCATGGTGTGCAATATCTCAGGGAAGTGAAGTGCGGGTCATTGATGTGACCACGGCAGCGTCACTTAGTTTAACAGGGGGAACGTGGCGCCGCGCCCGAAGGCATTATTTAACTATTTGTTTTTATTGACTTTTTCGTAAACAATGTTGCCGCTGACCAAGGTGTGGCTGACGCGGCCGCAGAGTTCTATGCCCGAGAACGGCGTGTTCTTGCCCTGGCTGCGCAGAGCCGCCGGCTCCACCCGCCAGTATTCCGCGGAATCGAAAATGCAGATGTCGGCGGCGGCACCGACGGCCAGGTGGCCGGCATCGATGCCGAGGATCGCAGCCGGCTTGGCGGTGATGCGGTCGATTGCCGCGGACAGCGGCAACTGCGATTCCGCTGCCCACTTCAGCGCCAGCGGCAGCAGCAGCTCGACACCGGTGGCGCCGGCCTCGGCTTCCGAGAACGGCACCTGCTTGACGTCCTCGTCGACCGGCGTGTGGTCGGAACACAGCGCATCAATGGTGCCGTCGGCGAGCCCCGCGCGCAGCGCGTCGCGGTCGCGCAGGCTGCGCAGCGGCGGCAGCAGGTGGCAATTGGGATCGAAATATCCGATGTCCATTTCGGACAGGTGGGCATGATGGATGCCGATGTCGCAGCTGACCGGCAGCCCGCGCGACTTGGCCTCGCGCACCATGGCGACGCCTTCGGCCGACGACAGGCGGGCAACGTGGATGCGGGCGCCGGTTTCGCGGGCAAGGATCAGTATGGTCGACAGGGCGATCACTTCGGCGGAGGACGGGATCGCCGGCAGGCCGAGGCGGGTGGCGACTTCGCCGTCGTGGGCGACGCCGTGGCCGGCCAGGGCGGGATCCTGGGGACGCAGCCAGACCGGGAAGCCGAAGGTCGCCGCGTATTCCAGCGCGTGCATCAGTACCTGGTTGTTGGCAAAAGGCGCCTCCGCCTGCGAGAACGCCACGCAGCCCGCATCGCGCAGCTCCGCCATTTCAGTGAGGCGTTCGCCCTTGAGGCCGATCGTCAGCGCGCCCACCGGGTAGACATGCGCCTGGTTCAGGTTCTTGGCGCGGAACTTGAGCATTTCCACCAGCCCCGGCTCGTCGAGCGCGGGGTCGGTGTCGGGCGGGCAGGCAAGGCTGGTGACGCCGCCGGCGATCGCCGCCTCCATTTCCGACTCCAGGGTGGCCATGTATTCATAACCCGGCTCGCGCAGGCGCACGGCGAGATCGACCAGCCCCGGGCAGACGATTTTCCCGGCCGCGTCGATGACGCGGTTGGCGCTGAATCCCGCGGGCGCGTCACCGACGGCGACCACCTTGCCCGCCGCGACATAGAGGTCGCGCGCGGTGTCAACGCCGTTTTTGGGGTCGACCAGGCGGCCGGATTTGATGTGGATCTTCATCGCTGGCCTCCCGCAAGAAGGCTCATGACGGCCATGCGGATGGCGATGCCGAAGGTGACCTGCGGCAGGATCACCGACTGCTTGCCGTCGGCGACGCTGGAGTCGATCTCGACGCCGCGGTTCATCGGCCCCGGATGCAGCACGATGGCGTCGGATTTCGCCAGCGCCAGCTTGTCTTCGGTCAGGCCGTAGTATTTGTAGAACTCCTGCGCCGAGGGCAGCAGGGCGCCCTTCATGCGTTCGTTCTGCAGCCTCAGCATCATCACCACGTCGACGTCCTTCAGGCCCTGGCGCATGTCGGCGTAAACCTGCACGCCGAGGCGGTTGACGTGCGAGGGCAGCAGGGTTTTCGGCCCGATTACGCGGATTTCCGGGCAGCCAAGGGTGGTCAGCGCGTGGATCTGCGAGCGCGCGACCCGGGAATGGAGGATGTCGCCGACGATCGCCACGCGCAGCTTCGTGAAATCGCCCTTGTAGTGGCGGATGGTGTACATGTCGAGCAGGCCCTGGGTCGGGTGCGCATGGCGCCCGTCACCGGCGTTGACGACATGGATGTCCGGTGCGACGTGTTTGGCGATCATGTACGGCGCGCCGCTTGCCGCGTGGCGCACGATGAACATGTCGGCCTGCATCGCCGCGAGGTTGGCGACGGTGTCGAGCACCGATTCGCCCTTGCTCTGCGAAGAAACGTTGATCGCGAGGTTGATGACGTCGGCCGACAGCCGCTTGGCGGCGATCTCGAAGGTGGTGCGGGTGCGCGTCGACGGCTCGAAAAACAGGTTGAACACCGCCTTGCCGCGCAGCAGCGGCACTTTCTTGACTTCGCGCTGGGTGACACCGACGAAGGATTCGGCGGTATCGAGGATCTGGCGCAGCACGCCGGCCGGCAGGCCTTCCAGCGACAGCAGGTGGTGCAGCTCGCCGTTCTTGTTGAGTTGCGGGTTGGCGGGGTCTAGCCACATCGCGTTCAGTTCCTGGTCAGTTGCAGGGACAGCCTGCCCTGCGCGTCGCGCGCCAGTTCGATGCTCTCGTCGGCGCTTGCGCTGATTTCGGCGCCGGTGAAATCCGCGCTGATCGGCAGCTCGCGGCCGCCGCGGTTGACCAGCGTCGCCAGGCGGATGCTGGCGGGACGGCCGTAATCGAAGAGTTCGTTCATCGCGGCGCGGATCGTGCGCCCGGTATAGAGCACGTCATCGACGATGACGACGTTGCAGCCGTCGATGTCAAAAGGGATGTCCGAACTCTTGACGTTGCGGCGCAACCCCTTCTTGTTGAAGTCGTCGCGGTAGAAGGACACGTCGAGGGTGCCGAGGGGGAGCTTGATGCCCAGCGCTTGGTGCAGGCGTTCGGCGAGCCATACGCCGCCGGTATGAATGCCGACCAGTCCGGTGTCCGGCCCGACGGCGGGCCGCATCCGGTCGGTCAGCGATGCGAGCAGTTGCTCGGCATCAGGAAGCGGGTTAGCCGGCATGGCGGGCCGTAGCCTAACACAATCGCAGCGCCGCCAAAATGCCCGCGGCGGTCAAAGCGGCTTTTCCGGCGGAATGGCGAACCAGCTGCGGAGGATTTCGGCCGCCGCCGCCGCATCGAGCATCGCGGCACGCCGGCCGGCACGGGTGCCGCCCTCGCGCAGGGCGGCCTCGGCGGCATGGGAAGTCAGGCGTTCGTCGACATAGTCGACGGGGAGTCCGAAGCGCCCGTGCAGGCGCTGGCCGAAACGCCGCGCCAGGCGTCCGGTTTCGTGTTCGGTGCCGTCATCGTGCGCCGCCAACCCGACCACCAGCCGCACCGGGCGCCATTCGGCGATCAGTGCGGCGATTGCGGCAAAACGGCTGTTGTTGTCTTCGGCCGCGATGACCGTCAGCGCGTGGGGTATCGCCAGTTCGATTTCGCCTACGGCCACGCCGATGCGTTTTTCGCCGAAATCGAAGGCGAGCACCGCGCCGCGTGCCGGCCGCGGGTTCACGCGTGACCGGCCTCGTCCGAGAGGTTGGCGTAATCGACGCCGAGGAGCTGCATGGCGGCGGCGAGCCGTTCTTCCGCCGGCAGGTCGAACAGGATGTCGGCGCGCGCCGGCACCGTCAGCCACGCATTCTGCGCCAGTTCGTGCTCCAGCTGCCCCGGCGCCCAGCCGGCGTAACCGAGCGTCACCAGCATCCGCGGCGGTCCTTCGCCGCGCGCCACCGCCTCGAGGATGTCTTTCGACGTGGTCAGCCCCATGTCATCGCCGACCTGCAGCGTCGACTGCCAGCTTCCGGCCGGGTTGTGCAGCACGAAACCGCGGTCGACCTGCACCGGCCCGCCGAAATGCACCGGCATCGAACGGACAGCGCCGCCCTGCGGCGTGATCTTGACCTGTTCAAGCAGTCCCTGCAGGTCAAGGTCGGTGGGGCGGTTGACGATGATGCCCAGCGCGCCGTTTTCGTTGTGTTCGCAGACCAGCGTCAGTGTTTTCGCGAAATGCGGATCGGCCATGGCCGGCATGGCGATCAGGAAGTGCTGCGTGAGGTCGACGCTGTTCATGGGTGGCCGCGTATTGTAAAGCCGGCGGGTGGCAGCGACAATTCACCTCTCCCGGGAATTCAACGATGAGCCAATCCGAAACCGCGCTGATGTGGTTCCGCCGCGATCTGCGCGTTGCGGACAATGCGGCGCTGCATGCCGCGCTGAAGGCGGCGCGCCGCGTCCATTGCGTTTTCGTCTACGACACCGCGATCCTCGACCGCCTGCCGTCGCGCAGCGACCGCCGGGTCGAGTTCATCGTGCAGTCGGTGGACGAACTGCATCGCGGCCTGTCCGCGCTCGGCGGCGGACTGGTCACGCTGCACGGCCCGGCGCAGACGGAAATTCCGCGGCTCGCGCGGGAACTCGGCGTGCAGGCGGTTTACGCCAACCACGACTACGAGCCGGCCGCGGTGGCGCGCGATGCCGCCGTGGCGCAGGCGCTCGCGGCTTCCGGCATCGGATTCATGACCCGCAAGGACCAGGTCATTTTCGAGAAGGACGAGGTGCTGACCGGGAGCGGCACGCCCTACTCGGTGTTCACGCCGTACAAAAATGCCTGGCTCAAGAAACTGGAGCCGTTTTTCCTGAAGGCCTATCCGGTCGAGTCCCATGTCAAAAATCTCGCGCCGCCCGCCGGCGGTCGCCTGCTGACCCTGACCGACATCGGTTTTAAAGAGACCAATCTGCGCGCACTGGGCATTGCCGGCGGCTCGGCCGCCGCGCAGGAACTGCTGGCCGATTTCCTGCCGCGCATGGCGCGTTACCGCGAGGCGCGGGATTTCCCGTCACGGAAGGGGCCGTCCTACCTGTCGGTGCACCTGCGTTTCGGCACGATCTCGATACGCGAACTGGCGCGGACGGCCTGGCAGGCGGTTCGCGACGGCGGCGGAGAAGGGGCGGCGACCTGGCTGTCGGAACTGGTGTGGCGGGATTTCTATTTCATGATCCTGCATCACCATCCCCATGTCGTGTCCGGCGCGTTCCGGCCGGCCTATGACGCGATCCGCTGGCCCGACGACGAAGCGCTGTTCGCGGCCTGGCGCGAAGCGCGCACCGGCTACCCGATCGTTGATGCCGCGATGCGGCAGATCAACCAGACCGGCTACATGCACAACCGGCTGCGCATGATTGCCGCATCCTTCCTGGTCAAGGACCTGCTCGTGGACTGGCGCCTGGGCGAGAAATATTTTGCCGACCATCTCAACGATTTCGACCTTGCCGCCAACAACGGCGGCTGGCAGTGGGCGGCCTCCACCGGCTGCGATGCGCAGCCATACTTCCGCATATTCAATCCGGTGACCCAGTCGGAGAAATTCGATCCCGAAGGTTCGTTCATCCGCCGGTACCTGCCGGAACTGGCGCGTTGCGAAGCGCGTTACATCCATGCGCCGTGGACGATGACACCGGCGCAGCAGCAGGCTGCCGGCGTGGTGATCGGCCGCGATTATCCTGCGCCGGTGGTCGACCATGCCGAGGCCCGGCTGCGGGCGCTCGAACTGTTCAAGGCGGTGAGGAACTGAACGTTATTTGCGCCAGAACGCCGGCGTGAACACCACCAGCAGCGCGAACAGTTCGAGGCGGCCGAGCAGCATTGCGAAGGCGCAGATCCAGGTCTGGAAATCGGTCAGCACCGAAAAGTTCGTCGCGGGGCCGACCCGGTGCAGGCCGGGGCCGATGTTGTTGAGCGAGGCGACGACCGCCGAAAACGCGGTCATCGCATCGAGCCCGGTCCAGCCGAGGATCAGCGTCATGGTCACCAGCAGCGCCACCCAGACGAAGAAGAAGCCGAGCACCGCGAACACCACCGGATCGGCGACCACCTGCCCCGCGACCTTCACCGGGCTCACCGCCTGCGGATGGGCCAGGCTCTTGATCTCGCGGTAGACCTGACGGTAGAGGATCACCGCGCGCATCATCTTGATGCCGCCGCCGGCCGAGCCCGAGCAGCTGAGAAAGGTGCCGAGGAACAGCACCCACATCGGCGCGAACACCGGCCACAGGTTGTAGTCTGCCGTGGCATAGCCGGTGGTGGTGCCGACCGAGATGATGTTGAAGGCGGCGTAACGCAGCGCCGTCAGCGGATCGGGATAGGTGCCGGATCCGTACAGCAGCATCGCGATCCCGGCGACGCTGGCGATGATGACCAGCGCGAAATAACGCGCCTCGGTGTCGCGGGCATAGGCCATCAGGCTGCGCGAGCGCCAGACCAGGAAATGGGTGGAGAAGTTGATGCCGGCTATGAGCATGAAACAGATGGCCACCAGTTCCACGGTGGCCGAATTGAAGTGCCCGAGGCTCGCGTCATAGGAGGAGAAGCCGCCCAGCGACATCGTCGTGAAACTGTGGATCAGGGCGTTCAGCGGAGACATGCCGGCGGCATGGTAGGCGAAGCCGCAGACGACGGTCAGCGCCGCGTAGATCAGCCACAGGCCCTTGGCGGTCTGGGTGATGCGCGGGGTCAGCTGCTCGTCCTTCATCGGGCCGGGGATTTCCGATTTCGAAATTTGCCGGCCCCCGACGCCCAGCATCGGCAGAATGGCGACCACCAGCACGATGACGCCCATGCCGCCCAGCCACTGCAGCACCGCGCGCCAGACATTGATCGATGCCGGCAGCTCCTCCAGCCCGGAAATGACCGTGGCGCCGGTGGCGGTGAGTCCGGACACCGCCTCGAAATAGGCGTCGGTGAAGGAGATCTGCGGCACGGTCAGCAGCAGCGGCACTGACGCAAACAGCGCGCCGCCGGCCCAGACGGTGACCACCAGCAGGATGCCCTCGCGCAGGCTCAGCTCGCGCTTCTTCTTGCGCCGGGTCAGCAGCCAGAGGACGGCGCCGGCGCAGAAGTTGAGCGCCATCGACAGCGTCAGCGCGCCGGCCATGCCGTCGCTGAAATGCAGCGACACGCCGATCGGCAGCAGATGGGTCAGGCTCATCGCCATCGCGATCAGCGCGGCCACCGGGGCGATGTTCAGCAGCCAGGACATGCCGGATCAGCGTCGCGCGTGGGCGGACGGAGGGATGCTGCAAGCGCGCCGGGGAATGATGCTCACAGGAATCCGATGCTGACCTGGAACAGCTTCTCGACCTTGGGCACGATGCGCTTGTTGATGGCGAACACGATCACGTGGTCCTCGGATTCGATGACGGTGTCGTGGTGTGCGATCAGCACTTCGTGGTCCCCGCGCGCCTTGCCGTCCTCACCGGTCCGCGGCGGGCGGACGATGGCGCCGATGGTGGAGCCTTTCGGCAGCTCGATTTCCTCGATGCGGCGGCCGACGACCTTCGATGATCCGGCGTCGCCGTGGGCGACCAGTTCCAGCGCTTCGGCCGCGCCGCGGCGCAGGCTGTGCACCGCGACACAGTCGCCGTGGCGCACATGGGCGAGCAGCGTGCCGATGGTCGCCTGCGCCGGCGAGATCGCGATGTCGATCTGCCCCGCCTGCACCAGGTTGACGTAGGAACCGCGGTTGATCAGCGCGACGACCCGGCGCACGCCCATGCGCTTGGCCAGCAACGAGGACATGATGTTGTTCTCGTCGTCGTTGGTCAGCGCGCAGTAGACGTCCATGTCGCCCATGTTCTCGGCCTGCAGCAGGTCCTCGTCGGTGACATCGCCCGCCAGCACCAGCGTCGAGCGCAACTCGGCGGCCAGTTTTTCGGCGCCGGCGCGGCTGTATTCGATGATCTTGACGTCGTAACGGTCCTCGATCGCCTTCGCCAGCCGGCGGCCGATGTTGCCGCCGCCGCCGATCATCACCCGTTTCACCGGCTTGTCCATGCGCCGCAGTTCGCGCATCACGCCGCGGATGTGTTCGGTGGCGGCGATGAAGAACACCTCGTCGCCGGCCTCGATCACCGTGGAGGCGTCGGGGATGATCGGGCTGTCCTGGCGGAATATGGCGGCCACCCGGGTATCGAGTTTCGGCAGGTGCTTGCGGATGGTCTGCAGTTCCTTGCCGACCAGCGGGCCGCCGTGGAAGGCGCGCACCGCGACCAGGCTGACGCGGCCTTCGGCGAACTCCAGCACCTGCAGTGACTCCGGGAACTCGATCAGCTTGGCGATGTAGTCGGTCAGCACCTGCTCGGGGCAGATCACGGTGTCGACGCAAAAGTTGTCCGCCGAGAACATTTCCGGGTGCGACAGGTAATCCGCGGCGCGGATGCGCGCGATCTTGGTCGGGATGTTGAACATCGTCGCCGCGAGTTTGCAGGCGACCAGGTTGGTTTCGTCGCTTTGGGTGACGGCGAGGATCAGGTCGGCGTCGCGTGCTCCGGCGCGCTGCAGGATTTCGGGATGGCCGGCATTGCCGACGACCGTGCGCAGGTCGAGCCGGTCCTGCAGCTTGCGCAGCCGGGCGGCATCGGTGTCGACCACCGTGATGTCGTTGGCTTCGGAAACCAGGTTCTCGGCGACCGAACTGCCGACCTGTCCCGCGCCGAGGATGACGATGCGCAAGCGGAATCTCCCTGCCGGGCACGCCGGAAAAAAGCGCAATTGTATACCCCCTGCTGCAGCGCGGAACCGTGGCACCCGGCGTGTCCGTGGTGCCCGCTGTGGCATAATCCCGGGGGTGAAGGTCCGCGCTAACCCATTGACTAGAATATATTTTCCGGAGCCGATCCCGGACCACGGGCGTTGCGTCCTGCCTGCCGCCAAGGCGCATCACCTGGCGCATGTGCTGCGCCTGGCCGAAGGGGATCCGGTGGTGCTGTTTGACGGCCGGGGCGCGGCGTACGATGCCGTGATCACGGCCTGCGCGCGCGGCGCGGTCAGCCTGCAGGTCGGTGCCCGCCGCGATGAACAGCGGGAGTCGCCGCTGCAGGTCACGCTGGCGCAGGCCCTGTCCAGCGGCGAGCGCATGGATTACACGATACAGAAGGCGGTCGAGCTGGGCGCGGCTGCAATCCAGCCACTGCTCGCGGAGCGCTGCGTGGTGCGTCTCGCAGGGGAGCGCGCCGAAAAAAAGCGGGTGCATTGGCAGGGCGTGGTGGCGGCGGCCTGCGAGCAGTGCGGGCGGAACGTGGTGCCCGAGGTGCTTCCGCTGCTTTCCCTCCGCGACTGGCTGCAGCAGCCGGGGCCGGCCGGCGGACTGCGCCTGATGCTGGCGCCCGGCGCCGCGAAAGGACTGCGCGACCTGTCCCGGCCCGCAGGCGAAATCACCGTGCTGGCCGGGCCCGAGGGCGGCCTGTCGCCGACCGAAGCCGGGGATGCGCAGCGCGCCGGGTTCATGCCGCTGCGGCTGGGGCCGCGCGTACTGCGCACCGAAACCGCCGCGGTGGCGCTGCTCGCCGCGCTGCAGGCGCTGTGGGGGGATTTCTGAGCGGCGGCTTTCACCGCCGCGGGTTCTCGCATACCATCCATTGCATCCGCTGTGCCGTACGCAGCGTGCAGCAGGCGAAAGGACAGCATCATTTCCACCGATAAAGACAGCATCAGCGCCGCGCAGCAGGAGGCCGCCAAAACCGGCGGCGGCGCGCGGCCGCGCCTGTCGGCGCAGGACCGTTTCATCGACTGGTTCCAGTCGGTGGCACCATACATCCATGCTTTTCGCGGCAAGACGTTCGTCATCGCTTTCGGCGGGGAAGTCGTCGCCGACGGCCGTTTTTTCCATCTCACCCATGACCTGAACCTGCTCGCGGCGCTGGGCGTCAAGCTGGTGCTGGTGCACGGCTCGCGACGCCAGATCGAGGCCAAGCTGAAGGCGCAGAACCTGCGCAGCCGTTTTGCCGAGAAGCTGCGCGTGACCGACGCGGCGGCGCTGCAGGCGGCGATGGAGGTGGCCGGCACGCTGCGCGTGCAGATCGAGGCCCTGCTGTCGATGGGCCTGCCCAATTCGCCGATGGCGGGTGCGCACATCCGCGTTGCCAGCGGCAACTTCGTCACCGCGCGGCCGATCGGCGTCGTCGACGGCGTCGACCTGATGCACACCGGGGAGGTGCGCAAGATCGATGCGCCGGCGATCGAACGGCGGCTGAAGGACGACGAACTGGTGGTCATTTCGCCGCTCGGCTACTCGCCGACCGGCGAGGTGTTCAACCTTGCGCTCGGCGACGTTGCGGCTGCGACCGCGGTCGAACTGAAGGCCGACAAGCTGATTTTCCTGACGGAGTCGGCGGGCGTCACCGGCCGCCGCGGCGAGCTGCTGCGCGAGCTGACGGTGCGCGAGGCCAAGGGCCTGCTGTCGCGCGGGCGCATCGAGTCCGACGAGATGCAGTCCTACCTGCCGGCGGCGGTGCGTGCCTGCGAGCAGGGTGTCGGACGCGCGCACCTGATTTCGGGCCACCTCGATGACAGCCTGCTGCTGGAGCTGTTCACCCACAAGGGTGTCGGCACGCTGGTGACGCCGGATCCGCTGGAGACGTTGCGCCACGCGAAAATCGACGACATCGGCGGCATCCTCGGACTGATCGAGCCGCTGGAGGCCGCCGGGCTGCTGGTCAAGCGCAACCGCGACCTGCTGGAGATGGAAATCGACCGCTTCTGGGTGCTCGAGCATGACCGGAGGATCGTCGGCTGCGCGGCGCTGTATCCGTTTTCCGGCGAAAAATCCGGCGAACTGGCCGGGCTCGCGGTGCACCCGGAATTCCGCCGCCGGGGCGGCGGCGAGCGGCTGCTGGCCGCGATCGAGAAACGCGCCCGGGGCCTGCGGCTGAAGCAGCTGTTCGTGCTGACCACCCGGGCCGAACACTGGTTCGTCGAGCGCGGTTTCACCGAAACCGACGTCAGCGCGCTGCCGCAGAAGAAAAAGGAGCTCTACAACTACCAGCGCCGGTCGGTGGTGCTGACCAAGCGGCTTTAACAGGCCGACGGGGCGCCGGAATCTGATCTGGCGCAACAAATCCGTAACAAAAAAGTCTTATTCTGGAGAAGTGACATGGCGCGTCAGGTGCATTGCGTAAAACTGAAACGCGAGGCCGAGGGCCTCGATTTTCCGCCCTATCCCGGGGAACTCGGTCGGCGGATCTTTGACAATGTGTCGAAGGAAGCGTGGAAGCAGTGGCTGGAGCAGCAAAAAATGCTGGTCAACGAAAACCGCCTCAACCTTGCAGACAAGAAGGCCCGTGATTACCTTGCGCAACAGATGGAACGGCATTTCTTCGGCGGCGGTGCGGATACCGCGGCCGGCTACGTGCCGCCTCCCCGCAACTGACCCCCTCCGCCCCGGCCGGGCCGGGGCCCCCGCAGCATGAATGCCGCCGCCCGCCGCCCCCGGCGCGCGCCCGGCAAGGCGCGTTTTGCACCGGAGTTCTATCTCAACCGCGAACTCGGGCTGCTGTCCTTCAACCGCCGGGTGCTGGCGCAGGCCGAAAACCGCGCCCACCCGCTGCTCGAGCGGCTGCGTTTCCTGTGCATCGTCAGCAGCAACCTCGACGAATTCTTTGAAATCCGCGTAGCCGGCCTGCAGGCCGAGATCGAGGCCGGCTCGGCGCCGGTCTATCCCGACCAGCTGCGTGCCGACCAGGTCTACCGCCGGGTGGCGCAGGAAGCCCATGAACTGGTGGCGCGGCAGTACCAGCTGCTCAATGAGGAAATCCTGCCCGGCCTCGAGCGCGAAGGCATCCGCTTCCTGCGCCGCAGCGGACTGACGCCGCAGCAGGCCGAGTGGACGCGCGGCTATTTCCAGCGCGAGGTGATGCCGGTGCTGACCCCGATCGGCCTCGATCCGGCGCATCCCTTTCCGCGGGTGCTCAACAAGAGCCTGAATTTCGCGGTTGAACTCGAGGGCAAGGACGCCTTCGGCCGCAATTCCGGCATTGCCATCGTGCAGGCGCCGCGGGTGCTGCCGCGGGTGATCCGACTGCCGCAGGAGGTCGCCGGCGCCGAGTACGATTTCGTGTTCCTGTCCTCGGTGCTGCACGAGCATGTCGGGGAACTGTTCACCGGCATGAAGGTGCTCGGTTGTTACCAGTTCAGGCTGACGCGCAACAGTGACCTGTTCGTCGACGAGGAGGAGGTCAAGGACCTGCGCACCGCGCTGCGCGGCGAGCTGCCGCACCGCCATTTCGGCGACGAGGTGCGGCTGGAAGTGGCGGACAGCTGTCCCCAGCAGATTTCGAACTTCCTGCTGACCCAGTTCAAGCTCGACGAGGAGGATCTCTACCGCGTCGACGGACCGGTCAACCTCGCCCGTGTCATCAGCGTGCCCGATTGGGTGGATCGTCCGGAGCTGAAATTCCCGCAGTTCCGGCCCGGCGTGCCGGAACGCCTCGACCAGACCGGAAACATGTTCGATGCAATCCGCGCCCGTGACATCCTGCTGCACCATCCCTACCAGTCGTTCCAGCCGGTGATCACATTTCTGCAGCAGGCCGCGCGCGATCCGGCGGTCGCGGCGATCAAGATGACCGTGTACCGCACCGGTGCGGAATCGGAGCTGATGGAGGAACTGATCAGCGCCGCGCGCAGCGGCAAGGAAGTCACGGTGGTGCTGGAGCTGATGGCCCGTTTCGACGAGGAGGCCAACATCAACTGGGCGCAGCGGCTCGAGGAGGCCGGCGCCCATGTCGTCTACGGCGTGGTCGGGCACAAGACCCATGCCAAGATGCTGATGGTGGTGCGGCGCGAAGCCGAGGGGCTGCGCCGCTACGTGCACCTGTCCACCGGCAACTATCATCCGCGCACTGCACGCCTCTACACCGACTTCGGCCTGTTCACCTGCCACGAGGAAATCGGCAACGACGTGTCCGACGTGTTCATGCAGCTCACCGGGCTCGGCCGCGCGACGAAACTGCGCCACCTGCGCCAGTCACCGTTCACGCTGCACCGGGAAATGATGCGCGCGATCGAGGCCGAGACCGCGATCGCCCGCGCCGGCCGCAAGGCGCAGATCATCGCCAAGATGAACTCGCTGCTGGAGGCCGAGGTGGTGGGCGCGCTCTACGAGGCATCGAAGGCCGGCGTGCAGATCGACCTCATCGTGCGCGGCGTCTGTGCGCTGCGCCCGGGTGTTGCCGGCCTGTCGGACAACATCCGCGTGCGCTCGGTGATCGGACGTTTTCTCGAACACACCCGCGTGTTCTATTTCCACAACGACGGCGCCGATGATGTCTACCTGTCGAGCGCCGACTGGATGGACCGCAATTTTTTCGGCCGCGTCGAGGTCTGTTTCCCGGTGCTTGATCCCGAACTGAAGCAGCGGGTGATCAGCGAGGGACTGCGGACCTATCTCGAGGACAACACGCAAGCCTGGCAGATGGGGGAGGACGGTCAGTACGCCTGCCGCGTTCCGGGTCGCGGCAAACCCGTCGTTGCCCAGGAATCGCTGCTCGACCTGCTCGCGCGCAAGACCGGCGCATGAACCGCGGCGGCGGCAGCCGGCAGGGCAAGGCCGATGCCGCGGTGGCCGTCGAGGTCGAACTCAAGCTGCGGCTCCCGCCTTCGCGGCTGCCTGCAGTGCTGTCATCGCCGCTGCTGTCGGGAGCGCGCCGCGCCGCCGGCCGCCGGCTGGCGGCGACCTACTACGACACCCCCGCACTGGATCTGTGGCAGCGGCGGATCGCGCTGCGTGTGCGGCGTGAAGGCCGCCGCTGGGTGCAGACGGTCAAAGGCGGCGGGTCTGCCGCGTCGGGCGTGCACCGCCGCCTCGAGATCGACACGCCGCTGGCGAACCCGCGACCCGATCTGTCCGGCTTGCCGCGCCATGCGGTCACCCGGATTCTGCAGTCGTCCCGGGTCGTGAACGCCCTGGCGCCGGTATTCCACACGTCGATCAAGCGTTCCCTGCGCCTGCTGCAGCCGGCGCCCGGGGTGCTGATCGAGGCGGCCGTCGATCGCGGAACCGTGCGCGGTGGCGGGCGTCGCGAGGCTGTCTGCGAAATCGAACTGGAACTGAAGAAGGGGCCGGTGACAGCCTTGTTCGATCTGGCCCGGCGGCTGGCGGAGCGGGTGCCTCTGGCCTTGGAGCACCGCTCGAAGGCGCAGCGGGGTTATGCCCTGTTCCGCGGCAGCGACCCGCCGCCGGTGAAGGCGGTGGCGCCGGTACTGGATCGCAAGCTGAGCGCCGGCGCGGCGTTTGGCCTGATCGCCGGCAATGCGCTGGCGCAGGTGCAGGCGAATGAACACGGCGTCATTCACGGTGATGACCCGGAGTACCTGCATCAGATGCGCGTCGGCATCCGCCGTCTGCGTTCGGCATTCCGGCTGTTCCGCGGATTGCTGGGTGATGCCGCGGCCGCGCAGGAAGACGCGCTGCGTGCGGTGTCCGCCGGCCTCGCTCCGGCGCGCGACTGGGATGTGCTGGTCACCGAGACCCTGCCTGCATTGGTCCCGGTGCGGGTGCCGCATGATGCTGCAGCCGCCTTGATCGCGGCCTGCGAACGGCAGCGGCAGCTTGCCCGAAGACTTTCAAAAAAATCAATAAAAACAATAACTTATAATAATTCGATGATGGATCTGGGGGCGTTTCTGGCGGCGACCGGCGAGGATGGCGGCCCGCCGGCATTGCAGCAACCGGCGCGCGCCTGCGCGACGCAGATCCTCGCGGCATGGCATGCGCGCGTGCTGCGGCGCGGACGCCGCCTTGAGCGGCGCAGCAGTGACGAACTGCACCGCTTGCGCATCGCCGTCAAACAGCTGCGATATGCGGTGGAGTTTTTCAGCGGACTCTACGCGCCGCGCCGCATGGCCGCGCTGCGCAATCGCCTGACGCTACTGCAGGATATACTCGGCCGCATCAACGACGCGTCGGGCGTGGCAGCGCTGGTCGGCAGTGCCGCTGCCACCGGCGACCGCGATGTGCAAACTGCAGCGGACATGGTCATTGACTGTTGTGAAGCGCGTGCCGCGACCGAGCGCGCGCTGCTGAAGCCGGCATGGCGGCGTTTCCGCGCCGCGCCGCAACCCTGGCGGGAGTGAACATGGAACTGGTTCTGTGGCGGCATGCGGATGCCGAGGATGGCGTGCCGGACGAAGCGCGGCGGTTGACGGCGAAAGGCCGCCGGCAGTCGGAAAAGATGGCGGCCTGGCTCGCCGGACGCCTGCCCGGTGATTACCGGGTCATCTGCAGCCCCGCCGTGCGCACCCGCGAAACAGCCGCGGCGCTGACCGGCAATCCCCGGATCGAAAAGGCGGTGTCCACTGCGGCGACACCGCAGGACGTGCTCAAGGCGGCGGGCTGGCCCGGCGGAACCGGCACCGTGATCGTCGTCGGCCACCAGCCCACGCTGGGCGCGGCCGCGGCGCTGGCGCTGACCGGCGAGGCCGCAGCCTGGGGCCTGAAAAAGGGGGCGATCTGGTGGCTGGCCTGCGACAAGGGAGGCGATGTCGAGGTGCGCGCGATGCTCGCTCCCGGCATCCTCTAGGAGGCCGCATGTTCGAATCGGCCAGCCTCGCCCATCACATCGACAAGGCGGCCTACCGCCGCGCCGAACCGAAGCTGCGCGAAGCGCTGCTCAATGCGCAGTACGACCTGAAGCAGGACGGCCGGTTTTCGGTGCTGATCCTGATCGCCGGCGTCGAGGGGGCGGGCAAGGGCGAGACGGTCAACCTGCTCAATGAATGGATGGATCCGCGGCACATCGAGGTCAGCGGCTTCGCCGAGCCTTCCGACGAGGAAAGCGAACGTCCCCGCGTCTGGCGCTACTGGCGCGCACTGCCGCCGAAGGGCAAGGTCGGCATTTTTTTCGGCGCCTGGCATACCCAGCCCATCGTCGACCGTGCCACCGGGCACATCAGCGCCGGCCGGTTCGATCAGTACATCGGCGAAATCCTCCGGCTCGAGCAGATGCTGGTCGATGAGGGCGTGCTGCTGCTCAAGTTCTGGTTCCACCTGTCCAAGGCACAGCAGAAAAAACGCCTGCGCGAGCTCGAGGCCGACCCGGCCACGCGCTGGCGGGTGACCCCGAAAGACTGGAAGCTGTTCGACCAATATGACGATTTTGTCGGGGTCTGCGAGCCCTTCGTGCGCAAGACCAGCACCGGCGAGGCGCCGTGGCTGGTGGTGGCCGGCGCCGACCCGCGTTATCGCAGCCTGACGGTCGGGCGCACGCTGCTGGCGGCGCTGCGCGAGCGGCTCGACGAGAAATCCGTCGCGCGTGCTTCCGACCGTACGCCGCCTCTGCCGCCCGCGGTCGACAGGCTCAACGTGATCCGCGCGCTGCAGCTGGACCAGGTGCTGTCGAAAAAGGACTACGAATCCGAGCTCGAGCGGCAGCAGGGGCGCCTGAACCGGCTGTTCCGCGACCCGCGCATGAAGCAGATGGCCGTGGTTGCCGTATTCGAGGGCAATGACGCCGCCGGCAAGGGCGGTGCCATCCGCCGCATCACGCGGGCCCTCGATGCGCGCAGCTACCAGACGGTGTCCGTGGCCGCGCCGACCGAGGAGGAGCGCAGCAAGCCCTATCTCTGGCGGTTCTGGCGGCAGCTGCCGCGGCGCGGGCGGCTGGTGATCTTTGACCGCTCGTGGTACGGCCGCGTGCTGGTCGAACGTGTGGAAGGTTTCTGCTCGGAAGCCGACTGGATGCGCGCCTACAGCGAGATCAACGATTTCGAGCAGCAGCTGGTGCAGCACAGGCTGCTGGTGGTGAAGTTCTGGCTCGCGATCAGCAAGGAAGAGCAGTACCGGCGCTTCAAGGAACGCGAGAAAGTCGTGTTCAAGCGTTTCAAGATCACTGACGAGGACTGGCGCAACCGCAGGCAGTGGGATGCCTACGAGCGGGCGGTCTGCGACATGGTCGACCGCACGTCGACCAACATCGCACCGTGGACGCTGGTCGAAGCCAACAACAAGTACTACGCGCGGGTCAAGGTGATCACCACCATGGCCGACGCGGTCGAGGCCGCGCTGGCGCGTGTCGAAGTGCCGGGGGGCAAAGCCGGGAAGAAGGGCAAAAAGGCCGGGTAGGGCGCGGAGTCAGGCGGCGAGCACCGGCTCCCGCGCGAGCGCGATCCCGTCCAGCCCCGGCACCTTGAGTTCGAGCCCGACGCGCGCCCATTCGTCGATTTCCTCGCGCAGCGCCGTCGCCGTCAGCGGATTCGCCTCCAGCCAGGCGGAGTCGAATGCGAGGCGCACGCGATCCCCCTGCAGGCGGATGTCCAGCGGCGGGAAGCGGGCATCGCGCCGCGCCCGGCACAGCAGCACCGCGAGCCGCAGCGCCAGCACCAGCGCCCGGTTTTCCTCTTCGTGCAGGATTTCCAGCGATCGTTTGAGCGAGCGCCGGTGGTTCAGCACCAGCGCGGCGAGGCGCTCCTGCTCCTCGCGCGAGAAGCCCGGCATGTCGGCGTTGCTGATGATGTAGGCGGAATGCTTGTGATAGCCGCTGTAGGCGACCGGAATGCCGATCTCGTGCAGCTTGGCCGCCCAGCCGAGGAACTGCGGGGCATCGTCGTCCGCGGCGTCACCGGCCAGTTTGTCGTAGAGCGCGGCGGCGAAGCCGCCGACCCGTTTCGCCTGCTGCGCATCGACGTGGTAGCGCTGCATGAACTGCGCGACGGTGACGTCGCGCATGTCATGGTGATGAAAGCGGCCGAGCATGTCGTAGAGCACGCCCTGGCGCATGGCGCCGGTGGCGGGTGTCAGCGTATCGATGTTCAGTTCGTCGAGCACCGCGTGGAGGATGGCCATGCCGCCGGGGAGCACCGCGCGGCGGTCCGCGCGCAGCCCCGGCAGTTCGACGTTCGTCATGTCGCCCGCGCGGATCAGCTGGCTGCGCAGGCGGTCGAGCCCGGCGAGCGTGATCGGCCCCTCGGTGTAACCCGAGAGCTCGAGGATTTCGGCGAGCGCGCGGATGGTGCCCGAGGAACCCACGGCCTGCTGCCAGTTGCCGCGGATGTAGTGGCCGACGATCGGCTGCAACTCGGCGCGCGCGGCGAGTTCGGCTTCCTTGAACGCGGCCTTGCTGACGCGGCCGTCGCGGAAGTAGCGCAGGCTGTAGGACACGCAGCCCATGAACAGGCTTTCCAGCTTCTGCGGCTTGTAGCCGGCGCCGATGATGCATTCGGTGGAGCCGCCGCCGATGTCGATGACCAGGCGTTTTTCGCGCGACGGCGGCAGGCTGTGCGACACGCCGAGGTAGATCAGCCGCGCCTCCTCGCGCCCGGCCACCACCTCGATCGGGAATCCCAGCGCCGCGCGCGCCCGGCGCAGGAATGATTTTGCGTTTTTCGCGACGCGCAGCGTGTTGGTGCCGATGGCGCGCACCGCATGCCTGTCCAGGCCGCGCAGGCGTTCGCCGAAACGCGCGAGGCAGGCGAGCGCGCGCTCCTGCGAGTCTTCGTCGAGTTTCTTGTCCTTGCCGAGGCCGGCGCCCAGCCGCACCGGCTCGCGCAGCGAATCCAGCGGATAACACTGGTCGCCGGCGACGCGGGCGATCTGGCAGTGGAAGGAATTCGAGCCGAGGTCGACGGCGGCGATGGTGGACTGGTCAGCCACCGCTGGATGCCCCCCGCTGTTCTGCTGCAGCCCTGCGCCGCATCGTTTTCCGCCTGCTCCGGTGATGGAGAGTCAGTGTACCACGCAGTCCGGAGGCTGCTGCAGGCGGTTTCAGCCGAGGGCTTCGCGCTCCAGGGCTTCGATCCCGGTGTGGCGCACGTCCTTGCCCTTCACCAGGTAGACCACGTACTCGGACATGTTCTTGGCGTGGTCGCCGATGCGCTCGATGGCCTTCGCGATGAACAGGATCTCGATCGCATGGGAAATGGTCCGCGGATCCTCCATCATGAAGGTGATCAGGTGGCGCAGGATGCTGACGAAGGCCTTGTCCACCTGCTCGTCCCGGCGCGCTACCTGGGCCGCGACCGTCAGGTCGAGCCGGGCGAAGGCGTCCAGCGAGTTGCGCAGCATGCCGATGGCGATTTCCGTGACATGCTCGATTTCCGACACCCGCGGCACCGTCGGCCGGTCGCTTTCGTGGATGGCGCGGGCCATGCGCGCGATCTTCGCCGCCTCGTCGCCGATGCGCTCGAGGTCGGTGATGGTTTTGACCACGGTCATCACCATGCGCAGGTCCTTCGCCGCCGGCTGGCGGCGGGCGATCATGGTGCTGCATTCCTCGTCGATGGACACCTCGAGCGCGTTGACCTGGTGGTCGTTCTCCATGACCTGGCGCGCCAGCGCGCTGTTGCCGGTGGTCAGCGCCTCCAGCGCCTTGGTGATCTGCTCCTCGACGAGGCCGCCCATCTGCAGCACCTGGGAGCGGATCTTTTCCAGTTCGGCGTCAAACTGCTTCAGCGTATGCTCGGGCATGGCGGCATTTCCTGCGTAAAAAAGGCATTGATAACAGCGGATTATGACAATTTCGTGGCGGCGGGGCGGCGCAGGGTTTCGACGCCGCCGCTGCCGGCGAGCAGCAGGACATCGGCGGGACGCCGCGCGAACAGGCCGTTGGTGACCACACCGGTGATCTGGTTCAGGCGGCTTTCCAGTTCCGGCGGGTCGACGATGGTCAGGTTGCGGACGTCGAGGATGACATTGCCGTTGTCGGTGACGAAATTGGCCCGCCATTCCGGCTGGCCGCCGAGCCGGGCGATTTCGCGGGCGACATGGGAACGTGCCATCGGGATCACTTCCACGGGCAGCGGGAACCGGCCGAGCACGTCGACCAGCTTGGAGCCGTCGGCGATGCAGATGAACTGCCGGGCCACCGCGGCGACGATTTTTTCGCGGGTCAGCGCGCCGCCGCCGCCCTTGATCATCATCAGGTGGCGGGTGACCTCGTCGGCGCCGTCCACATAGACCGGCAGCTCGCGCACGCCGTTGAGGTCGAATACCGGGATGCCGGCGGCCTTCAGCCGCGCCGCGCTGGCCTCGGAACTGGATACCGCGCCCTCGATTCGCCCCTTGATTTTTGCCAGTTCGTCGATGAAGAAGTTGACCGTCGAGCCGGTGCCGACGCCGACAATGGCGCCTTCAGGCACCAGTGCCGCCGCCGCCTTTGCCGCCGCCTGTTTCTGCGCGTCCTGATTCATGTCCTGCTCCGTGTTGCGACTGCGATTCAATATACACGAATCGCGGGTCTCGGCCGTCGTCGCGGCGGGGGCGCATTCCTGATAACCTTTCCCGTGGGCGGTCTGCCCGAAGTGCATGAAAACGCAATGAAAAAAACGGATTACCTCGAACGCATACTCAACGCCCGCGTCTACGACGTGGCCATCGAATCGCCGCTGGAGCCGGCGCCCAACCTGTCGCGGCGCCTGCACAACCGCATCCTGCTCAAGCGCGAGGACATGCAGCCGGTGTTTTCCTTCAAGCTGCGCGGCGCCTACAACAAAATGGCCAGGCTGCCGAAGGAGGCGCTGCGGCGGGGCGTGATCGCTGCTTCGGCCGGCAACCATGCGCAGGGCGTCGCGCTGGCGGCGAAGCGCCTGGGCTGCAGCGCGACCATCGTGATGCCGGTGACCACGCCGGACATCAAGGTCGACGCCGTGCGTTCGCGCGGCGCGAAGGTGGTGCTGCACGGCGACTCCTACGACGAGGCCGCGGCCCACGCGCGCGCGCTGGAGAAGCGCCGCGGCCTGACCTATGTCCATCCCTATGATGATCCCGACGTGATCGCCGGGCAGGGCACCATCGCGATGGAAATCCTGCGCCAGCATCCGGAGCCCATCGACGCCATATTCGTTGCCATCGGCGGCGGCGGCCTGATCGCCGGCATTGCCGCCTACGTCAAGCGCCTGCGGCCTTCGATCCGCGTGATTGGCGTCGAGCCGGTCGATTCCGACGCGATGTACCAGTCGCTGAAGGCCGGCCGCCGCGTCAAGCTGGCCCAGGTCGGGCTGTTCGCCGACGGTGTCGCCGTCAAGCAGGTCGGCAAGGAAACCTTCAGGCTGTGCCGCACGCTGGTCGACGAGGTGATCCGCGTCGACACCGATGCGATGTGCGCGGCGATCAAGGACGTGTTCGAGGACACCCGCGCGATTCTCGAGCCGGCGGGCGCGCTGGCGATTGCCGGGGCCAAGGCCTGGGCCGCCCGCAAGGGCGTGCGCGGCGCGACGCTGGTGGCCGTGGCCTGCGGCGCCAACATGAACTTTGACCGCCTGCGTTTTGTCGCAGAAGAAGCGGAGCTCGGCGAAAACCGCGAGGCGGTCCTCGCGGTGACGATCCCGGAGAAGCCGGGCAGCTTCAAGGCTTTCTGCGAGCAGCTGGGCCCGCGCAACGTGACGGAGTTCAATTATCGTTATGACGATGCCAAGCAGGCGCGGGTGTTTGTCGGCGTTCAGGTGCGCGACCGGCGCGAGACGGCGCAGCTGGTGCGCACCCTGCGCCGGCGTGGCCTCAGCACGCTGGACCTCAGCGGCAACGAGCTGGCCAAGCTGCACGTGCGGCACATGGTCGGCGGCCATGCGCCGGTCAGCAACGAAATCCTCTACCGCTTCGAGTTTCCGGAGCGGCCGGGTGCGCTGATGCGTTTTCTCGGCAGCATGAGCCGCGGCTGGAACATCAGCCTGTTCCATTACCGCAACCATGGCGCGGACTACGGCCGCGTGCTGGTCGGCATGCAGGTGCCACCCGCAGACCAGGCCCGCTTCCGGGCCTTCCTGGCGCAGGTGGGTTACCCTTGGATCGATGAAACGCGCAATCCGGCCTATCGCTTGTTTCTGGGATAAAATCTTTTATAATCAAATAGTTAGAATGATTTCCCGGATTCTCCCACTGATTCTTGCCGTCCTGCTTCCCGCCGGCTTTGCCGCTGCGGCGAACCTCGATGATGCCTTCCTCTCCGCGCGCGACGCGGCGCGGGCCGGTGATGCCCGGCGGCTGGAGCAGCTGCTGCCGCGGTTCCAGGGCCAGCTGCTGGAACCCTATGTGCAGTACTGGCTGCTGCGAACCCGCCTTGAACGGCTGGACCATGCCGAACTCCGTGCCTGGCTGGCGGCCAATCCCGACACGCCGCTGTCGGATTACCTGCGCCGCGACTGGTTGAAGCAGCTCGGCAAGAACGGCCAGTGGGAGATTTTTTCCGCCGAACTGCCGGCGCTGGTCAACGAAGACCTTGAAACCACCTGCTACGCGCTGCAGGCGCGGGTGCAGACCGACAGCATGGCGCTGCGCGAGGCGCGTCCGCTGTGGTTTGTCGCGCAAAACCTGCCGCAGAGCTGCGACCCGCTGTTCGAGGCGCTGGTGCGCAGCCAGCAGCTGTCGGCCGAGGATATCTGGGCGCGGTTGCGGCTGGCGCTGGAGGCGGGGCAGGCCGGACTCGCCGGCCGGGTCGCAGCCTTCCTGCCCAAGGGACAGGCGCCGGATGCACGCCTGCTGGCGGCGATCTCGGGCAATCCGGCGGCGCATCTTGCGGATGCGCGACTGGAACTGAAGTCGCGGGCCGGACGCGAAGCGGCGATGTTCGCGGTGCACCGCCTGGGACGCACGTCACCGCAGCAGGCGGCCGCGCACTGGACAAGGCTCGCGCCGCGGTTTTCGGAAGAGGAGCGCGCCTACGTCTGGGGCATGCTCGGTTATTTCGGCGCGATGCGCCATGATCCTGCGGCACTCGAATGGTTTTCGCGGGCATCCGGCATGAGCGACCTGCAGCTGGGCTGGAAGGTGCGCGCCGCGCTGCGGGCCCAGCGCTGGCCGGAGGTGCTCGCGGCGATCGAGGCGATGACGCCGAAGGAGGCGGAGGATCCGGCCTGGCGTTACTGGCGCGCGCGCGCGCTGAAAACCCTCGGCCGCGAGGCCGAGGCGCTGGCGCTGCTGAAACCGCTGTCGGTCGAGTACAACTTCTACGGGCAGCTGGCGCAGGAGGACCTCGGCGGCAAGGTGCAGGCGCCGGCGGCGGCCTATACGCCGACGGAACAGGACATTGCGGCGATTGCCTCGCGGCCGGGCATCCGCCGCGCGCTCGCGCTGTTCCAGCTCGATGTGCGGCTGGAGGCGGTGCGCGAGTGGCTGTGGGCGATCCGCGGCCTGAGCGACCGCCAGCTGCTGGCTGCGGCCGAGCTTGCGCGGCGCAACGCCGTCTACGACCGCGCGATCAATACCGCCGAGCGCACGGTGTTCGAGCATGACTTCGGCCTGCGCTACCTCGCGCCCTACCGCGACCAGCTCCGGGCCGCCGCGCGCCAGCTCGATCTCGACGAGGCCTGGGTCAACGGCCTGATCCGCCAGGAAAGCCGTTTCATCGCACAGGCGCGCTCGCGTGTCGGCGCCAGCGGCCTGATGCAGCTGATGCCCGCCACCGCAAAATGGGTCGCCGGCAAGATCGGTCTCAAGGACTGGCAGTGGTCGCAGGTGACCGAGGTCGAAACCAACATCAGCCTCGGCACCTATTACCTGCGCCATGTGCTCGACACCCTCGACGGCAGCCCGGTGCTGGCCTCCGCCGCGTACAACGCCGGGCCCGGCCGCGCCCGCGCCTGGCGCGCCGGCGAACGCATGGAGGCCGCGATCTACGCCGAGAGCATTCCCTTCAACGAGACCCGCGACTACGTGAAACGGGTGATGGCCAATTCCAGCTACTATGCCCACAACTTCAGCCTGCAGGCGCAGTCGCTGCGCGCGCGCATCGGCGTCATCGAGCCGCGTGCCCGCGATCGTGAAAAGCCGCTGGGGGACACACCCTGAAGGTAATGATGAGTGATGAACGATGAGCGATGAGCAAAAGACAAAAAGCGAAGGGCGTGACGCAAACCGGCGGGTTCCGTTCATCGCTCATCACTCCGCGCTCATCGCTGTCATCGGCGGTTCCGGCTTCGTCGGCAGCCACATCTGCCAGCAGCTGGCCGCGCGCGGCTACCGCGTGCGCGTGCCGACACGGGACCGTGAACGCGCGAAGCGGCTGATCCTGCTGCCCACGGTCGACGTGGTCCGCGCCGACGTGCATGACCCGGCCGCGCTGGCCGCGGTGATCAGCGGCTGTGATGCGGTGATCAACCTTGTCGGCGTGCTGCATGACGCGCGCGGGCCGCGCGGTTTCGCCGCGGCCCACGTCGAACTGGCACGCAAGCTGGTGGCGGCCTGCCGCGACAGCGGTGTGCGCCGGCTGCTGCAGATGAGTGCCGTGGCCGCGGCGCCGGACGCGCCGAGCGCCTACCTGCGCAGCAAGGGCGAGGCCGAGCGCATCGTTCGCGGGTCCGGGCTCGACTGGACGATTTTCCGGCCGTCCGTGATCTTCGGGCCGGAGGACGGATTCCTCAACCTGTTTGCGGGTCTGCTGCGCCTCTTTCCGGTGTTTCCCCTCGGCAGCCCGGATGCGCAATTCCAGCCGGTGTATGCCGGCGATGTCGCCGCGGCGTTCGTGCACGCGCTTGCCGACACCGGCAGCATCGGCCGCAGTTATGACCTCTGCGGGCCGCGCCGCTACAGCTTGCGCGAGCTGGTGCAATGGACCGGGCGCGCCATCGGCTGTCCCCGCCCCGTCATCGGGTTGAGCCGCCCGCTGTCGTACCTGCAGGCCGCCGCGCTGGAGTGCCTGCCGGTGAAGCTGATGACCCGCGACAATGTGCGCTCGATGGAGGTCGCCAGCGTCAGCGACAGCCCCTTCCCCTTCGGCATCCGTCCGCAGTCCCTGGAGGCGCTGGCGCCGGCCTGGCTCGCCACGGACATGCCGCGTGCGCGTTACGACCGGCTGCGCAGCCGCGCCGGCCGTTGAAATTTCCGGTCTTCCGCACCGACAGCTGCCGATGAAAACCTATGTGGTCGGCGGTGCGGTGCGCGACGAGATGCTCGGCCTGCCGGTGCAGGACCGCGATCACGTGGTCGTCGGCGCGACGCCGGAGCAGATGCTGAAACTCGGCTTCCGTCCGGTGGGCCGCGATTTTCCGGTGTTTCTGCATCCCGAAACCCACGAGGAATACGCGCTGGCGCGCACCGAGCGCAAGACCGCTCCCGGTTACCATGGCTTCACCTTCCACACCGCGCCCGATGTCACGCTGGAGCAGGACCTGCAGCGCCGCGATCTGACCATCAACGCGATGGCACGCGACGGGGACGGCCGCCTGATCGATCCCTGCCGCGGCGCCGAGGATCTGGGCGAAGGCATCCTGCGCCATGTCAGCCCGGCTTTCGCCGAGGATCCGGTGCGCATCCTACGCGTCGCGCGTTTTGCCGCGCGTTTCGGCTTTTCGGTGGCGCCGGAGACGCAGGCGCTGATGCAGCAGATGGTCGCGGCCGGCGAGGCCGACGCGCTGGTGCCGGAACGGGTGTGGCAGGAAATGGCCAAAGGCCTGATGGAGCGCACGCCGTCGGTGCTGTTTGGCGTGCTGCGCGACTGCGGCGCGCTGGCGCGGATACTGCCCCAGATCGACGTGCTCTACGACGAGGGCCTTGAAGGCGAAGCCCTGCAGGCGCTGGATGCCGCGGCGGCGGGCGGTGCCGCGCTTGAAATCCGTTTTGCCGCGCTGGCGCGCGTGCTCGAGCCGGAAGCGGTCGAAGCCCTTTGCGCGAAACTGAAGGCGCCGGCGAACTGCCGCGAGCTGGCGCTGCTTGCGGCGCGCCATGCCCATGCGATTGCCGACGCCGCGGACCTCGATGCGGAAGATCTGCAGATCCTGCTCGATGCCGCCGATGCCTGGCGGCGGCCGGAGCGTTTCCGCGACCTCGTGGATGCCGCGCTGGCGGGGCTTGCCGGCGCGGCTGCGGCGCGGGCACGCCTGCGCGCCGCGCATGATGCGGCGCTGGCGGTGGACGCGGGAGCGGTGGCGAAAACGCAGAAGTCCGCCGACGGGATCAAGGCGGCGGTGGCGCGGGCGCGGCTGGCCGCGATCCGCGGCGCGCTGCCACAACAGGGATGAACACTGACTGACGGAGGACGCATGATCGACTTTTACACCTGGACCACCCCCAACGGCCGCAAGGTCTCCATCATGCTCGAGGAATGCGGCCTGCCGTACCGCGCGCATGCCATCAACATCGGCCAGGGCGAGCAGTTCAAGCCCGAGTTCGTCGCGATCAATCCCAACAGCAAGATTCCGGCGATCGTCGATCCCGACGGTCCCGACGGCCAGCCGATTTCCCTGATGGAGTCGGGCGCGATCCTGATCTATCTCGCCGGCAAGACCGGGAAATTCCTGCCGCAGGCGGTGCGCGGGCGCTACGACGCGCTGCAGTGGCTGATGTTCCAGATGGGCGGCGTCGGCCCGATGTTCGGCCAGGTGCACCATTTCCTGCGCGCGGCAAAGGAGCCGGTGCCGTACGCGATCGAGCGTTATGTCACCGAGACGCGGCGGCTCTACGGCGTGCTCGACCGGCAGCTCGCCGGGCACGAGTGGCTGGCCGGCGGCGAATACACGATTGCCGACATGGCGACCTATCCCTGGGTCGCGCGCCACGAGTGGCACAAGACCGATCTCGGCGATTTCCCCGCAGTCAAACGCTGGTTCGACATGATGTCGGCGCGGCCGGCGGTGCAGCGCGGGATGGCGGTGCCGAAAGTCTAGTGTTTCGCCCGGCGGCGCGGACGGATCTCAGCGCCGCGCATGCCGCTGCAGCAGGCGCACGATTTCCGCGGTGTCGAGTTCGGGATTGGTGCGCAGGGCCGGAATGCCGACCACGGTGTTGGTCCAGGCCATGTGCTGTTGCATGCGCCGCACCACCGACGGCCATTCACCCGCGGTGTGGCGCTGCGGATCGGGCAGCGCGTGGCATTGCGAGCAGGCGATGCTGAACATCTGCCCCGAGCGGGTCCCCAGGGCCGGATGCTGCGGATCGATTTCGCGCTGGCCGTGTTTGCGCAGGTAGGCGACCAGGGTTGCGGCATCCGCGTCGCCGGGCGCCGTGACGCCGGCCATCATGTCCTTCATCAGGGCGCCCATGTTGCCCTCACCGCGCATGCGCCAGAGCATGCGCTCGACCACCGGCTGCCAGCGCGCGGGAGTGTGCATCTGCGGATTGGGCAGGTAATGGCACTGGATGCAGTAGCGGGCGGTCAGGCGTGCGCCCGCCGACTGCGGCTCCGGCAGCTGCCCCGGTTCGATCGACGGCGGCAGCAGGCGTTCGAGCATGCGGCCATGGGGGCTTTGCGACCAGAGGTATTGCGCGCGTTCGACCGCGGCGTCCTGCGCGGCCGCGCAGCACAGGAAACCGGACAGGGCGGCCGAGGCCAGGGCCCGGGGTAACAGGGACGCCATCGCGGATCACCTCCAGTAGCGAAACCGGATTCGCGCCTTATGTTACACCGGCAGCCAGCCGCGCAAGGCCTGCCAGATCAGCAGCAGCGCGATCAGGAACAGCGCCCGGCGCAGCAGCCGGCTGTAGGTCTGCGCGCTGATGCGCGACTGCAGCTTCATGCCCGCCGCCATGCCGGCGAGCGCGATCAGGGTCAGCGGAATGTTGGCCAGCGCGGCGCTGACGCGGATTTCGCCGGCGGCGCCCAGCGTGGCCGCCTGCACGATCTTGCCGCCGAGAAAACACAGGTTGAGCGCCTGGGTCATCACCGTGGTTTCGACGCCGAGCAGCATGAAATAGATCAGCAGCGGCGGCAGCGAATTGTTGACGCTGCCGGAGAAAAATCCGCCGGTCATGCCGAAGGCGAAGGCTGCCCCGCGCGGATGGCGGCCGAGCCAGCTCCAGTCGAGTCTCGCCAGCTGCTGCTGGCACAGATAGGCGATGATCATCAGCGCCAGCAGCAGGCGGATCGGCTCCTGCGGCGCGAGAATCAGGAACTGCGCGCCGAGGAAGGATCCGATCAGCACCCACACCGCGAGCGGCCAGTATTTGCCGAGGCTGGCGCCCCAGTTGCCGCCGCGCAGCACGCTGATCAGGTTCACGGTGAAATTCGGCAGCAGGTTCAGCACGATCGCGGTCTTGACGTCGAACATCAGCACCAGCAGCGGCGTCGAAATCGCCGGAAAACCGAAGCCGAGCGCGCCCTGGGTCAGGCCGGCAAGGAACAGTACGCCGGCTGCGGCCAGCCACAGCGGATCAGAGAGGATCAGTGCTGAAGCCATGGGTGTTTCCGGCTACAGGGTGTGCGAGCGGTCGCTGCGGCGGAAGGCCTGCAGCGGCGCGGGCAGGTTTTTGCCGAGCGCGATGACCTTGAACAGCTCGCCCATCTCCGCCGGGGACAGCAGCTTCTGCGCCTGTGCGGCCAGCGGCGCGTAACGCGGGACGTCGTTTGCCGGCACCTCGGCCAGCAGTCCGGTGATGCCGCCGTTGACCAGGAACTGGGCCTGGCTGGCATAACCGCAGAGTTCAAGCTGCGGCGCGGCGCGCGCAATCGCGCTGAAATCGACATGCGCCGTGATGTCCTGCAGCCCCGGCCACAGGAAAGGATCGCCGTGGGCATGGTGGCGGTAATGGCACATCAGCGTGCCGCGGTCGCGCTGCGGATGGAAAAACTCCTGCGCCGGAAAACCGTAATCGAAAAACAGCAGCAGGCCGCGTTGAAGGCGCTGTCCGAGATCGGCGATCAGCGCCTGCGCGGCGAGGCCGATTTCCGTTTCGTAAGCCTCGGGCAGCTCCGGTACTGCGGCGGCGAGCGCGGGGAAGGCCGGGCGGCAGTCCCAGGCGTAGCGATTGTTGCGATCAAGGGTCACGCCGAGTTCCTGCGCGCGTCCGTCGACGACGCGGATGCGCTGCACCGGCAGCGCGTCCAGCACCTCGTTGCCGATCACGATGGCGTCCAGCCGTTCCGGCAGCCGGTCCAGCCATTGCAGCCGTGGCAGCTGTGCGGGCGCTGCCGCGGCAAGGCGCGCCTGCTGCCGCTCGCGCAGATCGGCGCTGACCTCGAGGATGCGGTACTGCCGCGGCAGGCGGTCGAGCGCGGCGAGTTCAGCGAGCAGGGCCGCCGCGAGCGCGCCGCTGCCGGCGCCGAGTTCGATGATGTCGTCGATGCCGGCACCGACCAGCGGCGCGATCTGCCGCGCCAGCACGCGGCCGAACAGCGGCGACAGTTCCGGGGCAGTGATGAAATCGCCCGCGGCGCCAAGTTTGCGGCTGCCGGCGCTGTAATAACCCAGCCCGGGCTCGTACAGCGCGAGTTCCATGTAGCGCGCGAAACTGATCCAGCCGCCGGCGGCGGCGATGTTTTCGCGGATCAGCGTGTCCAGGCGGGCACTGAGGGCGAGCGCATCGGCGGCGGGCTGCGGCAGCCCGGAATACGGGTGTGCTGAAGTCACCGCGGGATATTACGCTAAAATAAACAATGAATTACGCGAGGCAATCAGGGATGGATCGCAGGTCATGAGCGCTGCATTGGCAGGCAGGACGGTGCTGGTCACCGGCGCGGCGCGGCGCGTCGGCGCGGCGATCTGCCGGCGGCTGCATGCGGCGGGCGCCGCAGTGGTCGTGCATCACCATCGCTCCGCGGCCGATGCGCAGGCCCTGGTGGAAGCGCTGAACGCGGCGCGTGCCGGGTCGGCCGCTGCCGTGGGCGCAGACCTGCTGGACGCCGCGGCGCTGCCGCGGCTGATCACCGATGCGCTGGCCCTGAACGGGCGGCTCGATGCGCTGGTCAACAATGCCTCCAGTTTTTATGCCACGCCGGTCGGCAGCATCGGCGAGCCGGCCTGGAACGACCTGCTGGGCACCAACCTGAAGGCGCCGCTGTTCCTGTCGCAGGCGGCGGTGCCCGCACTGCGTGCGACCGGCGGTTGCATCGTCAACATCATCGACATCCACGCCGAATTGCCGATGAAGGAGCATGCGGTGTACACCGCCGCCAAGGGCGGGTTGCTGGCCCTGACGCGGTCGCTGGCGCGAGAACTCGGCCCGGAGATCCGGGTCAACGGCGTGTCGCCGGGCACGATCCTCTGGCCGGAGGGTCCGGCGTGGCAGAATGAAGAGGAGCGCCGGCGCATCCTCGGGCGCAGCGTGCTGAAACGCGCGGGCGACCCCGACGACATCGCCGGCGCCGTTGAATACATGATCACCGCGCCGTTTGTCACCGGCCAGATTCTGGCCGTTGACGGCGGCCGCAGCATCGTCGCATGACATCATGAGCACCGCACTGGAAGGGCCTGCCGCCGGCAGGCCGGAACGGATCACCATGGATACCCGGGTCATACACATCACGCCGCGCAGCAATCGCGAGCGCCGCGACCATTACGAGTCGAACAAGCTGGTCAAGCGCCTGCGCCGCCAGGCCGGCCAGGCGATCGCCGATTACGACATGATCCGCGGGGGAGACAAGGTCATGGCCTGCCTCTCCGGCGGCAAGGACAGCTATGCGCTGCTCGACATCCTGCTCCACCTGCGCAGCCGTGCGCCGGTGGCCTTTGACATCGTCGCCGTCAACCTCGACCAGAAGCAGCCGGGATTCCCGGAGCACGTGCTGCCGGAGTACCTGACCCGGCTGGGCGTGCCTTTCCACATCGAGAACCAGGACACCTACAGCATCGTCAAGCGCGTGATCCCGGAAGGCAAGACCATGTGCTCGCTGTGCTCGCGGCTGCGCCGCGGCGTGTTGTACCGCGTCGCCGGCGAACTCGGCGCGACCAAGATCGCGCTCGGACACCACCGCGATGACATCCTCGAAACCTTCCTGCTGAACCTGTTTTACGGCGGCAAGCTGAAATCGATGCCGCCGAAGCTGGTGTCGGACGACGGCCGCAATGTGGTGATCCGGCCGCTGGCCTACTGCGACGAACGCGATCTCGAAGCCTATGCGCAGCTGCGCCAGTTCCCGATCATCCCCTGCACGCTCTGCGGCTCGCAGGAGAACCTGAAGCGCAAGGAGATGAAGGCCATGCTGCGCGAATGGGAGAAGCGCCATCCGGGGCGCGTCGAGACGCTGCTGACCAGCCTGCAGAATGTCAGGCCGTCACACCTGCTGGATCGGGAATTGTTTGATTTTGCCGCCGTGCGGGCGACCGGCTCTCCGGTGCCCGACGGGGATACTGCATTCGATGCCGAATAGGCGGCGGCGCCGAGCGCCGCCGCCTGCCGCGGTGAAATGCCTCAGAAATCCGGCTTGATGTTGTACTGCTTGACCGCCTTGCCCCAGCGTGCGATTTCGGCGCGCATGAACTTGTCGAACTGCGCGGGCGTCGTCGGCACCGGATCGTAGCCGCGGGTGCGCAGCTGGTTGCCGGTTTCACCCTTCAGTACCGTGGTGACGGCCTTGTTCAGGGTGTTCACGGCCTCACGCGGCATCTTGATCGGCCCCATCAGGCCGTACCAGCCTGAGATCTCGAAGCCCTTGTAGCCCGACTCGCCCAGCGTGGGTATGTCGGGCAGCTGGGCCGCGCGCTTGGCGGTGGTCACCGCGAGGCCGCGCAGCTTGCCGGCCTTGATCTGCGGGATGGCCGCGCCGGGACCCGAGAACAGTGTCTGCACCTCGCCGCCGACTGCGGCGGCCACCGAGGGGCCCGAGCCGCGATAGGGGATGTGGACGAGCTTGATGCCGGCCGTCTGGAAAAAGGCCTCCTGCGCGATATGCGCAGTCACGTTGCCCGAACCGAAGTTCATCGCACCGGGCTTGCTCTGCGCGAGCTTGACGAATTCCTGCAGCGTCTTGGCCTGGATGCTGGGGTGCACGGTCATGATGTAGGGCTGCTCGATCAGCTGGCTGATGCCGGCGAAATCGCGGGCAATGTCAAAGCTGAGATTGCTCATCAGCGCCGGCGCCACGGCGGTTGCGCCGATTTCGGCGATGACGACCGTATAGCCGTCCGGATTCGCGGTTGCGGCGATGGCCGTGCCGAGGCTGCCCTGGGCGCCGCCGCGGCTGTCGATCAGCACCTGCTGCCCCAGTTCCGCAATAAGCCCCGGCTGGATCATCCGGGATACCAGATCAGTGCCGCCGCCCGGGGGGAAGGGCACGATCAGGCGGATCGGCTTGTTGGGATAGGGCTGCGCGGCAGCGGTCAGCGGTGCGGTGGTCAGGGCTGCAATGGCGGCAGCGACAAACGGAAGGGCTCGTGACATTTTTTGTTCTCCTCGAATGATTCGGCTTGCGACCGCAACATTAGCACGAGTTCATGAAGAATTTATTGGCAGTTCACATAAAAAGCCGATTAAAAAGTCTTTTAAAAACAAATAGATACAAAATAAACTGTCGATAGGATCAGCTTGTCAAATTTATTTTGCCATGATAAATTTCGCCTGTCTTAGATACCGTCCCCCGTGTCCGCCGCCATGAACTGTGCAGAACGCCTCGTCGATATTTTCGGTTCCCAGGCCGAGGTGGCACGCCGTTTCCGTCTTGACCGCGCCGTCGTCAACCACTGGGTCAAGTCGGGTTATGTACCCGCGCGCTGGGCAATGGAAGTCGAGCAGGTCACCGGCGGGCAGGTCGCCGCCGTCGATGTGCTCAACGAGGCCACCTCGCGCAAGCCGCTGAAACTCAAATCACGGCCGGACGGAGAGAATTTTTTCGCCAACGCCATCCCAGGGAGTGAATTCACCATGGACAAGTACGCGCCGAGCAAGCGCATCAACTCGTTTCACCCGCCGCAACGCACCTTGATGGGCCCGGGGCCGACGGAAATCCATCCGCGCGTGCTGACCACGATGAGCCAGCCGGCGATCGGTTACCTCGATCCGGTGTTCGTCGAGATGATGGAAGAACTGAAGGCGCTGCTGCGCTACACCTACCAGACCAAGAACCCGCTGACTTTCCCGATCTCCGGGCCGGGTTCGGTGGGCATGGAGTACTGCTTCGTCAACATGGTGTCCCCCGGAGACAAGGTCATTGTCTGCCGCAACGGCGTGTTCGGCGGTCGCATGATCGAGAACGTCGAGCGCTGCGGCGGCACGCCGATCGTGGTCGAGGACAAATGGGGCGAGCCGGTCGATCCGCAGAAGCTGGAAGATGCTCTGAAGAAGAACCCCGATGTGCGCATCGTGGCCTTCGTGCACGCCGAAACCTCCACCGGCGTGTTGTCGGATGCCAAGACCCTGGTCGAGATCGCGCACAAGTACAACGCGCTGACCATCGTTGACACCGTGACCTCGCTCGGCGGCTCGCCGGTGCTGGTCGACGAGTGGAAAATCGACGCCGCCTATTCCGCCAGCCAGAAATGCCTGTCGTGCACGCCGGGCCTCTCGCCGGTGACCTTCTCCGAGCGCGTGGTCGAGCACGTCAAGGCGCGCAAGGACAAGATCCATTCCTGGTTCATGGACATGAACCTGCTGCTCGGCTATTGGGGCGAGACCACCCGCACCTACCACCACACCGCGCCGACCAATTCGCTGTTCGCGCTGCACGAGGCGCTGCTGCTGATCCGCGAGGAAGGCCTGGAGAACGCCTGGGCGCGCGTGCACCGCCACCACACCGCGCTGAAAGCCGGCCTTGAAGCCATGGGCCTGCAGTTCCTGGTCAAGGAGCCGTACCAGATTCCGCAGATGAACGCGGCTCTGTGCCCGGAGGGCGTCAACGAAACCGAGGTGCGCAAGACCCTGCTCTCCGAGTTTGGTCTTGAAATCGGCGCCGGCCTGGGGCCCCTTGCCGGCAAGATCTGGCGTTTCGGCCTGATGGGATACTCCTGCCGTCCGGACAACGTCATGCTGTGCCTGTCGGCGCTCGGCTCGGTGCTCGAGGACATGGGGCATTCGGTCCATGTCGGGGATGCGGAAGCGGCGGCGCACGCGGCATATGCCTCCATGCATGCCACCGCGGCGCAGGCGAAGAAGCGCAAGGCGCCGGCCAAGGCCGCCTGAGCGGTTTTCACCGGCAGCAAAAAGGCCGCCCGCGGGCGGCCTTTTTGTTTCGGGCGGATGCTGCTCAGATCAGCATCGCCGCCAGTCCCAGCAGCAGTCCCATGCTGACCACGTCGGTGGCGGTGGTCAGGAAAATGCTCGACGCCGTGGCCGGATCGAAACCGAAACGCTTCAGCGTCAGCGGCACCATCGCGCCGGAGATGCCGCTGGCGACGCAGCTGCCGACCAGCGCGACCCAGACCACGAGGCTCAGCATCAGCGCGTCCGGGTTGTGCTGGTAGGTGGCGACGATAAACATGCCCAGCGCCGCCACCAGCCCGGTGAAAGCACCGTTCAGCGCGCCGAGCGAGGCCTCCTTGATGACCAGTGCGCGTTCCATGCCGGCCTTCAATTCACCCAGGGTCATGCCGCGCAGCGTCACCGCCAGCGCCTGGCAGCCGGTGTTGCCGGACTGCCCGGCGAGAACAGGCAGGAACAGCGCGAGGATCACCAGCCGGTCGACGGTGTCCTGGAAGATGGCCACCACCGCACCGGCAACGAAGGCCGTCGCGAGGTTGATCTGCAGCCAGGGATGGCGGAACTTGAAGCTGCTCTTCAGCGATGTTGCCAGCCGCTCCTCCTTCTCGACGCCGACCATGCTGCCGACCTGCGCCGTGATCTCGAAGGCCTGCTCGGCGAACATGGTCTGGCCGCGCACCAGGCCGAGCAGCCGGCCCTCGGCGTCACAGACCGGGTAGACCGGGTAATGGCGGTCGAGCACCAGCTTCATCGCGTCGGTCAGCGGCAGTTCCGGGTTGAGGCAAAATGCGTTGCGCAGCATGATCGAGTCGAGCTGCGCGTCATCGGCGGCAAACAGCAGGTCGCGCATGGTGACGATGCCGAGCAGCCGGCCGCCATCGTCAACGATATAGCCGTAGGTGATGAAGGCGGTGCGCACCAGCGAACGCAGCTGTTCGACGGTGTCGCGCACCGTCATCTGCGGCCGGAACACCGCGCGCACCGGCTCCATCATCCGGCCGATGCTCCCCTGCGCGAACTGCTGGTTGATTCGCCACTGCGCGACGGTCTGTTCCGGCGCGGCATGCACGATGCCGTCAACGAGACCGCCGGGCAGTTCGGCGAGGATGTCCTGGGTCAGCGCCGGCGGCAGCTCCTGCAGGACCTCGGCGGTCAATGATGCCGGATATTCGGCGAGCAGCTTTGCCGCCTCACCGGGCGACCTGGCCTTGGAGGCCAGCACCAGTTGTCTGCGATCCGTTTCCTGCGGATTCTGTTGTTCCTGCGTCATCGTCCTCTCCCTCGATGTGGCGGGCAGCCACCGGGAGTATAACGACGGACGGTGTCGGGCGGCGGCCTTTGCTGCGATCAGCTGCCGGGACGCCGCCGCGGCGCGATGACGCCTACAAGCCGAGCCGCTGCCAGATGGTCGTGGTCAGGCCCGCCTGGTTCATCGTGTAGAAATGCAGGCCGGGCGCGCCGGCCGCGAGCAGGTCGTCGCAGAGCCGCGTTACGACGTCGAGGCCGAAGGCGCGGATCGAGGCGCTGTCATCGCCGAATCCCTCGAGCTTGCGGCGCATCCAGCGCGGGATTTCGGCGCCGCAGGCATCCGAGAACCGGGCGAGCTGCGAGAACTTGCCGATCGGCATGATGCCGGGAACGATCGGCAGCTTGAGGCCCATCGCCTCGCATTCGTCGACGAAATGGAAATAACAGTCGGCGTTGTAGAAATACTGGGTGATTGCCGAGTCGGCACCGGCCTCGACCTTGCGTTTGAAATTGAGCAGGTCGTCCTGCGCGCTTCTCGCCTGCGGGTGGTATTCGGGATAGGCGGCTACCTCGATGTGGAAATGATCGCCGAACTCGCTGCGGATGAAGGTCACCAGTTCGTTGGCGTAATGGAATTCGCCGGCGAAGGCGGTGCCCGAAGGCAGGTCGCCGCGCAGCGCCACCAGGTGGCGGATGCCGTTCTCGCGGTAGCCGCGCAGGATGTCGCGGATGTCCTCCCGCGAGGAGCCGATGCAGGAAATGTGTGGCGCGGCGGCGTAACCGGCGGCGCGCAGGTCGAGCACCGCACGCAGCGTGCGCTCGCGGGTCGAGCCGCCCGCGCCGTAGGTCACCGAGAAGAACTTCGGTTTCAGCTGCGCCAGCTGTTTTGCCGTCTGGCCGAGTTTTTCCAGCCCCTCCGGCGTATTGGGTGGAAAAAACTCGAAGCTGAATGTGCGTGGGTGTTTTTTCTGGGAATTCATAGGCATGGGCTTGTTCTGTTTGCCTGGCTGGGGCCGTTCAGTGGTTCGGGTCGTCGAGATTCCCGAGACATTCACGGGCCGCTGTTCCAAGACGCTGGTCGAAAGTGGCGAGTGGTGACCTGAGGTGCACTGCAAGCCACAGATAAGAGGCATCGTAGGCTGTAAGATCGTACTGTGTTGCAATCGAGAACACGCCGTCGGCGGGAGCCGGCAGGCGCGCAAGTTCCAGTTCTGCGAACAGCGTCAGCGATTGCGCCGCAGAGTCGGCAGCGATCTGCTTGCGGCGCAGTTTGTTGAGCGCGATGTTGGCGATTTCGTAATCCACGAGCTGTGGGGCCGCCAGCGCGTGGCCGCGCATCCAGGACATTGCGAGATCGTTTTCTTCCTCGCCGAACAGTGCTGCGGCCAGCACGCTGGCGTCGACCACCAGCGGCGGGCGGGCTGCGTAGGACGCCCGTGGCTGGGCAACGATCAATCCAGTCATCGCGGCACTCAGCGATTCCGGCCGTCACGCATGGCGCGAATGAAGGCGACGGAACTGGGCGTGCCTCCGGGAAACAGCGTTTTGGTGCGCGCGTGCAGGTCTTCGATGGTGACTTTTGCAGCGACCGGAGCCTGGGCGGTGTTTTCAGTCACTGCCGTCTGGATGATGTGCATCAATTCCCCCTGCAGCGACCGGTGATTGCGCTCGGCCCGGGCACGCAAAGTCTCGGCCAGGGCGTCGGGCACGTTTTTGATCGACAGATTGACGGGCATGAAAACTCCGGATCGGCTTCAATTTGGATCCATTATGGAACCAATCCGGAGGCGGGTCAATCGACCAGGTCCATCGAGTCAGCCTGCTGTCTCAGTAGCGATAGTGTTCCGGCTTGTACGGACCGTCGACGGGAATGTGCAGGTAGTCAGCCTGCTTCTCGTTGAGCACGGTCAGGTCCACGCCCAGCTTCTTCAGGTGCAGTCGCGCGACTTTCTCGTCGAGGTGTTTCGGCAGCACGTAGACCTTGTTCTGGTACTTCGAGCCCTGGGTGTAGAGCTCGAGCTGGGCCAGCGTCTGGTTGGCGAAAGAGCTCGACATCACGAAGGACGGATGGCCGGTGCCGCAGCCAAGGTTCACCAGGCGGCCTTCGGCCAGCACGATGATGCGCTTGCCGTCGGGGAAGATCACGTGGTCGACCTGGGGTTTGATGTTTTCCCACTTGTACTGCTTCAGCGCCGCGATTTCGATCTCGGAATCGAAATGGCCGATGTTGCAGACGATGGCGTTGTGCTTCATCCGCTTCATGTGCTCATGGTTGATCACGCCGAGGTTGCCGGTGGCGGTGACGAAGATGTCGGCCTTGTCGGCGGCATATTCCATGGTCACCACGCGGAAACCCTCCATTGCCGCCTGCAGCGCGCAGATCGGATCGATTTCGGTGACCCAGACCTGGGCCGACAGCGCGCGCAGCGCTTCCGCGCTGCCCTTGCCGACGTCGCCATAACCGCAGACCACGGCGATCTTGCCGGCGACCATGACATCGGTGGCGCGCTTGATCGCGTCGACCAGCGACTCGCGGCAGCCGTAGAGGTTGTCGAACTTCGACTTGGTCACCGAGTCGTTGACGTTGATCGCGGGGAAGGGGAGCCGGCCTTCCTTCTCCATCTGGTACAGGCGGTGCACGCCGGTGGTGGTTTCCTCGGTGACGCCGCGGATGTTCTTCTCGATGTTCGAGTAGTAGCCGGGCTGCTCCTTCAGGCGCTTCCTCATCGCCGCGAACAGCACGACCTCTTCCTCGTTCGTGCCTTCCGGCGGCAGCGTCTTGTTGCGCTCATGCTGCGCGCCCAGTGTCACCAGCAGCGTGGCGTCGCCGCCATCGTCGAGGATCATGTTGGGCGTGCCGCCGTCATGCCACTCGAGGATTTTGTGGGTGTATTCCCAGTAGTCTTCCAGCGTCTCGCCTTTGTAGGCGAACACCGGAATGCCGCTGGCGGCGATCGCGGCCGCGGCGTGGTCCTGGGTCGAGAAAATGTTGCAGGAGGCCCAGCGGATTTCGGCGCCCAGTGCGGCCAGCGTCTCGATCAGCACCGCGGTCTGGATGGTCATGTGCAGCGAACCGGCGATGCGCGCGCCCTTCAGCGGCAGCTTGCCCTTGTTTTCCTCGCGGATGGCCATCAGGCCGGGCATTTCGGTTTCGGCGATGGCGATTTCCTTGCGGCCGAAATCGGCCAGCTTGATGTCGGCGACCTTGTAGTCGGCGGCTTTGGCGTTCATGAAAAAACTCCTGGATGGTTGGTGGGCGCCGTTGCCAGCACTGCCCTCCGAGCCTGGCCGTCGGGAAACTCCCTCCGGTCGCAGCGCCCCTCGGCGGCATGCATTCAGAACTGCAATAAAAAAGCGCTCGCACCGTTGCCGGTGCGAGCGCCGTTGATTCTTGCTGAGCCTGGCCGGTGAGGGATTCGGAAATCCGCCGGTCGCAACGCTCCTCAGCGGGGCGGATTATAGCGGATGCGTTGCAGCAGGGTGCCGGTTCACTCGGTAATGTTTCATAAGTATTTGTTTATAATCATGTTTTATGGCTGACGCAATCACTCTTCCGGCGCTGTTCGGCATGCTCGCGCTGCTGCTGCATGTGGCCGGCTACGCCTGGTATGCGCTGGGCATATTCCGCGGCCGCACGCGGCCGAATGCCGCGAGCTGGTTCATGTGGCTCATCGGCGCCTGGGTCGAGTACCGCACTTTCGATGCGATCGACAGCCACTGGTCAACGTCGGCGCTGCCGCTGGCCTGCTTTCTCGGCTGCTGTGCGATCTTTACGGTGACTGCGGCGCTGCAACTGGTGAAACGCGCCACGGGTTCGCGCGAAGCCGTCTACCACCCGGCGCGCGGCACCGATTATCTTGCGGTGGGTTTCGATCTCGCTGCCTGGGCGCTGTATGTTCTGACCGGCGGTGCGGCCTGGGCGAATGTGCTGGCGGTGACCACCTCGGTCGTCAGCTTCATCCCGATCTGGAGAAGCACGCTGCGCCACGGGCATGAAATGCCGGGTCCGTGGTTTGTCTGGTGCGCGGCTTATCTGGCGATGCTCGGCGCGGTGCTGAGTGGTCCCGGCACACAGGTGCTCGCGCAGAGTGTGTACCCCGTCTATTACTTCCTGCTGTCGGCGGTGGTCGCTGCGCTGACTTTTGCGGGTGTGCGCGGGTATTTGCGCCGGCGCCTGGCCTGAAGCGCAAACAAAAACGCCGGCATGCGCCGGCGTTTTTGATGAGGCGGTGAAACTTACTTGATGCCGGCGTCGGCCTTCAGTGCAGCGGCCTTGTCGGTGTGCTCCCAGGTGAACTCCGGTTCGTCGCGGCCGAAATGGCCGTGGGCCGCGGTCTTGGTGTAGATCGGGCGCAGCAGGTCCAGCGACTGGATGATGCCTTTCGGACGCAGGTCGAAATGTTTCTCGACCAAGGTCGCGATCTTGTCATCGGCGATCTTGCCGGTGCCGAAGGTGTCGACCAGCACGCTGACTGGGCGCGCGACGCCGATGGCGTAGGCGACCTGGATTTCGCACTTGGTGGCGAGACCCGCGGCGACGATGTTCTTCGCCACGTAGCGCGCGGCGTAGGCGGCCGAGCGGTCAACCTTGGACGGATCCTTGCCCGAGAACGCACCGCCACCGTGGCGAGAATAGCCGCCGTAGGTGTCTACGATGATCTTGCGGCCGGTCAGGCCGGTGTCGCCCTGCGGTCCGCCGATGACGAAGCGGCCGGTCGGGTTGATCAGGTACTTGGTGTCCTTGGTGATCATGTTCTTCGGCAGCACCGGCTTGCACACCTGCTCGATGATCGCTTCCGACAGTTCCTTGTGGCCGATGTCCTCGCGGTGCTGCGTGGAAATAACCACCGTGTCGATATGGTGCGGCTTGCCGTCAACATAGCGCACGGAGACCTGCGACTTCGCGTCGGGGCGTGCCCAGGGCAGGCGGCCGTCGCGGCGCAACTCGGCGTGGCGCTCCATCAGGCGGTGCGAGTAGTAGATCGGCATCGGCATCAGCTGCGGGGTTTCATCGCAGGCGAAGCCGAACATCAGTCCCTGGTCGCCGGCGCCCTGGTCGAGGTCGAGGCCCTTGCCTTCGTCGACGCCCTGCGCGATGTCCGGGGACTGCTGGTCGTAACACACCAGCACGCCGCAGCTCTTGTAGTCGAAGCCGATTTCGGAGTCGTCGTAGCCGATCTGCTTGATCACCTTGCGCGCGACCTGCGCGTAATCGACGCGGGCATTGGTGGTGACCTGGCCGGCGAGCACGACGAGGCCGGTGTGGGTCAGGGTTTCAGCGGCGACGCGGCCGTTCTTGTCCTCGGCGAGGATGGCATCGAGCACGGCATCGGAAATCTGGTCGGCGATCTTGTCGGGATGGCCTTCGGACACCGACTCGGAGGTAAACAGGAAATTGCTCATGGGCTTGGACGGTTCGATCAGTTTGAGGTTAATGAAAACCGGGTTGATGAAAACCGGAGAATTTGGCTGAGGGGTCCGGCAAAAAGGCCGCTAGAATAGCATATAAGCCCCGATTTCTTAACGGAATTCCCCTCTGGCAACGATGCTGCTGATCCTGATGCGCTGCTGCGCGCGTATGCCTTTGGCCGGGCTGCATTTTTTCGGCGCGGGCCTGGGCTGGCTGGTGTACGGCCTGTCGCCGGCCTGGCGCCGGCGGCTGGGTGAAAACCTGCGCGCGAGCGGGCTGTGCGCGGACGAGGGCTCGTTCCGGCGCATGCGGTGCGCGGCTGTCGCCGAAGCCGGCAAGGGTGTCGCCGAACTGTGCCGGGTGTGGTTCGGCCGCGACGGGATCGACACCCTCGTGCGCTGTGATGACTGGGGCGTCGTCGAAGCGGCGCGGCGCGAGGGGCGGGGGCTGATGTTCCTGACGCCCCACCTTGGCTGCTTTGAAATCTCCGCGCTGTACGGCGCGCAGCGCCTGCCGCTGACCGTGCTCTACCGCCCGCCGAAACGCGCCGCGCTCGAACCGCTGATGCAGGCAGGCCGCTCGCGCACCTCGGCAAAACTCGCGCCGGCCACGCTGCAGGGCGTGCGGCAACTGCTGAAAGCGCTGAAGCGCGGTGAAGCCGTCGGCATCCTGCCCGATCAGGCGCCGGGCGTCGGCGAGGGCGAATGGGCGGATTTTTTCGGCCGCCCCGCGTACACGATGACGCTGGCGGGCCGCCTGCAGGCTTCGACCGGTGCCGCCGTGGTGATGGCCTTCGCCGAACGCCTCGCGGGCGGCGCGGGTTACCGCCTGCACCTGCGCCGTGTTGTGCCGCCACTGTCGCCGGCGGCACTGAACCGCGCCGTCGAGGACGTGATCCGGGATTGTCCGTCGCAGTACCTGTGGGGCTACAACCGCTACAAGGTGCCGGCCGGCGCAGTAAAACCCGGTAAGGAGTGAAGAGTGAGGGGTGAGACGTGAGGAGGGTGCTCTCCAAGAACAGCGGCCTGGGGTTTGCTCCTCACTCCTCACCCCTTGCTCATCACTGCTCCCAATGACCCGCCTTGGCCTCGCCTTGATCTGGCTGCTGCACTGGCTGCCGCTGTCGCTGCTGGCACCGCTGGGCCGTGCCGCGGGGCTGCTGCTTCACGCGCTGGCGGCGGAACGGCGGCGCGTGGTGATGACCAATCTGCAGCTGTGTTTTCCGGAATTGGGAGATCGCGCCCGCCGCGAACTCGCGCGCGAACATTTCGCGGTGTTTGCAAGAAGCCTGCTCGAACACGGCATCCTGTGGTGGGGCAGCCGCGAACGCGTGCTGAAACTGGTGCGCATCGAAGGCCTCGAGCACTGGCGCGCGGTGCGCGACCGGCCGGTGATCTGGCTGGCGCCGCATTTCGTCGGGCTCGACATGGGCGGCATCCGCCTGACCGCCGAGTTTCCGCTGGTGTCGGTCTACAGCAAGCAGAAGAATCCGGCCTTCGACGCCGTGCTGCTGCACGGGCGCACACGGCTCGGGCCGACCGAACTTTATTCGCGCCAGGACGGCATCCGCCCGGTGGCGAAGGCGATCAAGGCCGGTCTGCCCTTCTATTACCTGCCCGACATGGATTTCGGCGAGCGTGACTCGATCTTCGTGCCTTTCTTCGGCGTGCCGGCGGCGACCATCACCGGGCTCGCGCGCATCGCCGCGCTGACCGGCGCCGTGGTCGTGCCGGCGGTGACGACCCAGCTGCCGGGGAGCGAGGGTTATGTGCTGCGTTTTCATCCGGCCTGGGAAAACTATCCGAGCGGCGACCTTGCCGCCGACACGCGGCGCATGAACGCCTTCATCGAGGAGCGGGTGCGCGAGATGCCGGCGCAGTACTACTGGCTGCACAAACGCTTCAAGACGCGGCCGTCGGGGGAGGCGCGTTATTACTGAGAGGGATGCGGAGGACATTGCGCCGCTGGCCGACGGCGACGTCGAGGCGGTGGCCGCACTGGCACGCGCGATCTGGCAGGCCCATTACCCGGGCATCATCAGCACTGCGCAGATAGAATACATGCTGGCGCAGCGCTACGATCCGGCGGTGATACGCGGGGAACTTGCGCAGGCCGATGTCTGGTGGTTCGTGCTGCGCAGGGAGGGCGGGATCGTTGCCTACATGGCCCTGCAGAAGGAGGGCGCCACCGTGCTGAAGATCGACAAGCTCTACGTGCGGCCGGACCTGCAGCGCCGCGGTTGCGGTGGCCGGCTGATCGCGCAGGCGGAGGCGCTGGCGCGGCGTGAGGGTTGCGGCGAACTGGAACTCGCGGTGAACCGCGGCAATACCAACGCGATCGCCGCCTACCGCAAACACGGCTTCACGGTGCGCGAGGCGGTGGTGAAGGACATCGGCGGCGGTTTCGTGATGGACGATTACGTGATGGTCAAAAAGGTTTGAACATGTTCGAAAACCCCGACGCACAGGCGCGCTGCGCGCTGCTGAAGAAGGTCAAAACCATTGCCGTGGTCGGCCTGTCGCCGAACGCGTCGCGGCCGAGTTACGGCGTGTCGAAGTCGCTGCAGGAATTCGGCTTCCGCGTGATCCCGGTGCATCCGGCGGCGAAGGAGATCCTCGGCGAGAAGGTTTATCCGGCGCTAAAGGATATCCCGGAAAAAATCGACCTCGTCGACGTCTTCCGCAGCGCCGAGTTCATCGACGGCGTGGTCGACGAATGCCTGGCGCTGGGCCTGAAGGCGATCTGGATCCAGGAAGGCATCGTCAACGAGCCGGCGGCGCTGCGCGCGCAGGCCGGCGGCATGACGGTAATCATGGACCGTTGCATCTACCGCGATTACCGCGACCAATGCCGCTGAATCCCTGCACTCCATGCTTGCGCTTGCCGATACGTCGTCGCCCGCTGCGCCGCTCCTCGCCTTACATGGGGGTAATGTCTCGTCGCGTGCTCGCCGGCTCCTTGTCTCGGCTGCGCTCGGCAGATGGATTGCAGGGATTCAGGTGAAAATGTCGCAATGAAACTCCAATTTACAAAGATGCAGGGCCTCGGCAACGACTTCGTCGTCGTCGATGCCACGAAAGCGCCGGTCACGCTGACGCCGGCGCAGCTGCGCTTCATCGCCGACCGCCATTTCGGCGTCGGCTGCGACCAGTTGCTGATGGTCGAGCCGCCGCGCAGCGCGGACACCGATTTTTACTACCGCATCTTCAACGCCGACGGCGGCGAGGTGGAGCAGTGCGGCAACGGCGCGCGCTGTTTCGTGCGTTATGTGCATGAGCGCGGGCTGACACAAAAAACCGTGATTCGTGTTGGCACCCTCGCCGGTGTCATCGAGCCGCGGCTGGAAACGAATGGCGAGGTCACCGTCAACATGGGTGTGCCCGAGTTCGAGCCGGCGAAGATTCCCTTCGCGGCACCGGCCCGGCAGCCGCTGTACGATCTGGCGGTTGACAAAAATATATTAAAAATCAATGCTTTATCTATGGGCAATCCGCATGCGGTGCAAGTCGTGGCCAATGTCGATACGGCACCGGTGGCCACGCAGGGCCCGCTGATCGAAGCCCATCCGCTGTTTCCGCAGCGGGTCAATGCCGGCTTCATGCAGGTCGTCGACCGCGGCCACATCCGGCTGCGCGTCTACGAACGCGGCGCCGGCGAAACGCTGGCCTGCGGCACGGGCGCCTGCGCCGCGGTGGTGGCCGGCATCGAGCGCGGCCTGCTCGATGTGCGGGTCAGGGTTTCGACGCGCGGCGGCGACCTCGTTATAGTATGGTCCGGCGCAGGCCAGCCGGTGCTGATGACCGGGCCCGCGGTGACCGTGTTCGACGGCGCCGTCGACCTGCCTGACTGAACGGAACCAGAACGAAACACAAGGAACATGATGAAGCCCGACGACGTAGCCGCGTACCTGAAGGAACACCCGGAATTTTTCGAGCAGTACGCGGAAGTCGTCGCCGACGTGTTCATTCCGCATCCCCACGGCGGGCGCGCGATCTCGATCAGCGAGCGCCAGATCCTGACCCTGCGCGAGCGCGGCAAGCAGCTTGAGGGCAAGCTCACCGAGATGATCCAGTTCGGCGAGGAGAACGACGTCATCGGCGAGAAGGTGCACCGCCTGGTGCTGGCGCTGGTCGGCGCGCGCGACCTGCCGGCGCTGCGGCATGCGATCGACTACAACCTGCGCGAGGATTTTTCGGTGCCGCATGTCGCGCTGAAGCTGTGGCATCCGGCGGCCGACGACGGCGTGTCGGAAGCGACGCGCGTGTTTGCGTCCAGCCTGGTGCATCCCCACTGCGGGCCGCTGGCGATGGCCGATACCGCGGCCTTCTTCGGTGAAGCCGCGCCGCTGCTGAAATCGTACGCCTATGTCGCGCTGCGCGGCGCCGACAGCTTCGGCCTGCTCGCGCTGGCGAGCGAGGATGCGCAGCGTTTTTATCCCGAGATGGGCACGCTGTACCTGACGCGCATCGGCGAAATCATTTCCGCCTGCCTGCGGCGCCAGCTGGAGCCGGCGTGACCGCCCGCGGGCGAAAATCCCCCGAAGCACCCGCTGCGCCGATACTCCCGGCTTCCGCCGGACAACTCGACGGCTACATCCGCCACCTGACCCACGAGCGCCGGCTGTCGGCGCATACCGCGAAGAACTACCGCCGCGACATCGAGGCGCTGCTGCGTCACGCCGCGGACCGCACGCCGGTGCAGCTGACCGCGCATGACATCCGGCGCTGTATCGCGCAGCTGCACGGCCGTGGCCTCGACGGCCGCAGCCTCGCGCGCATGGTCTCGGCCTGGCGCGGCTTCTACCACTACCTCGCCCGCGACCACGGCGCCGCGCAGAACCCCTGCATCGGCATCCGCGCCCCGAAAAGCGCCAAGCGCCTGCCCCATGCGCTGTCGCCCGACGAGGCGCGGCAACTGGTCGAACTGGACGCCGGCGATCCGCTGGCCGTGCGCGACCGCGCGATCCTCGAGCTGTTTTATTCCTCGGGACTGCGCCTGTCGGAGCTGACCGGCCTCGCGCCGGAGGACATCGACTTCAAGGAGGCCACGGTGCGGGTCACCGGCAAGGGCAACAAGACGCGCATCGTGCCGGTGGGCAGCCACGCCGTGCAGGCGCTGCAGGCCTGGCTCGCGCAGCGCGCGGCGATGCCGCAGGCCGATGCGCAGGCGCTGTTCGTCAATCCGAAAGGCCGGCGCCTCGATCCGCGCACGGTGCAGTCCTGCGTGCGCGCCCGCGCCCAGCAGCAGGGCATCGCCGCCCGCGTCCATCCGCACATGTTGCGCCATTCCTTCGCCTCGCATGTGCTGCAGTCGAGCAGCGACCTGCGCGCGGTGCAGGAAATGCTGGGCCATGCCAGCATTTCGACGACGCAGGTCTATACCCAACTCGACTTCCAGCATCTCGCCAAGATTTACGACGCTGCGCATCCGCGGGCAAAGAAAAAGTAGCGCGCAGTGCGTAGGGTGGGCAAAGCGTAGCGTGCCCACGCGGTTACTTACCGAATGAATGTTCCCCATGCATAAACTGATCCTCAAACCCGGTCGCGAGAAATCGCTGAAACGCCGGCACCCCTGGGTGTTCTCCGGCGCCATCGCGAAAGTCGAAGGCAAGCCGCAGCTCGGCGACAGCGTCGATGTGCGTTCCGCCGACGGCGCCTTCCTCGCGGTCGCCGCGTACAGCCCCGAATCGCAGATCCGCGCCCGCGTCTGGTCCTGGACCGCGGGCGACATCGACGTCGGGTTTTTCATGCAGCGCGTCGCGCGCGCGGCGGCGGCGCGCAGCGTCTCCGCCGGCGAAGGTGCGCGCCTGGTACACGGCGAATCCGACGGCCTGCCCGGCGTTGTCGCCGACCGTTACGGCGACACCGTGGTCGTGCAGCTGCTCAGCGCCGGCGCCGAACGCTGGCGCGGCGCGATCGCCGATGCGCTGGCGGCGCTGCCCGGCGTTGCGCGCGTGATCGAGCGCTCGGATGCCGATGTGCGCGCGCTCGAAGGCCTGTCGCCGCAATCCGGCCTGCTGCGCGGCGAGGCCGCCGGCGCGCCGCTCGTCGTGCGCGAACACGGCCTCGAATTCGCGGGGGACGCCGAGCAGGGCCACAAGACCGGTTTCTACCTCGACCAGCGCGACAACCGCCTGCTGCTGCGCGAGCTGGCCAAAGACAAGGCCGTGCTCGACTGTTTCTGCTACTGCGGCGGTTTTGCGCTGAACGCGCTGGCCGGCGGGGCGAAATCAGTCACCGCTATCGACAGCTCCGGCCCGGCACTGGCGGCGGCGCAGGCCAATGCCGGGCGCAACAAGCTGCCGGGTGACGGGCAAACAGCGGAATGGCTGGAAGCCGATGTGTTCAAGACCCTGCGCAGCTTCCGCGACGGCGGCCGCAAGTTCGACATCATCGTGCTCGATCCGCCGAAACTGGCGCCGACCGCCGCCCATGCCGAAAAGGCCGCGCGCGCCTACAAGGACATCAACCTGCTCGGCTTCAAGCTGCTCAACCCCGGCGGTCTGCTGATGACTTATTCCTGCTCCGGCGGTGTCAGCCCCGACCTGTTCCAGAAAATCGTCGCCGGCGCGGCGCTCGATGCCGGGGTCGATGCGGGCATCGAGCGCTGGCTGCATGCCTCGGCCGATCATCCGGTGGCGCTGAATTTTCCGGAGGGGGAGTATTTAAAGGGGTTATTGCTGCGGGTTGGGGTTTGTTAAATAAGCTGAGCCGCGTCTAATTCAGCGCATTACTATATTTACTAGGACTTTCCAGTAGTACACAAATTTTGCGACTATTTTTGATTTGTATTCATTTGCGTAGTCGACTGAGTAAACCTCGGACTTACCTAACTCCACTAATGTGACATCATTACACCAAAGCTCATGATAGCCATGCGAAGTATCAATCGAAAATAGAAAAAGGCTAGGAACGTTTTCTATTTTGGCAACCTCGAGGCGAATATCAGTGTTCGCCTTGGCAGGGATTTCATGATGTGTGTTTATCATAAACAGCGCTTCCCGGCTTGACAGTAGTTCAGAATATTCGGGCTTGCCTCCGGTCTTCTTTTTTACCTCAAAAATCTTGCGCTTGTAGCAGTCGATCCGCCTGATAGAAACCGGGTACGCCTGATGGTTTTTCGCGACCAAGATGAACGTCGTTTTATCCTGCTTTTGGTGAACGACCGTTCTGACTATCTTTAGAGGTAGCCTCGCACTACGATACCAGCCAAGTAATACGGAGACTATTGCAACAATCGATGCAATTGACGCAAGCGTATCAACAAAGACTTTGAAGTCCATTAGTTCTCCGGGGGCTTGAATAAAATGTTCAATCTTCAGTTAGCCTGCGGATTGTTTGCCGAGCCTGTCCATGATTTAGCGTTTGACTGGCGGCACATTATCAATCCCCCCCTCATGCCAGGGATGGCATTTCCCCAGCCGCTTGATGGTCAGCCAAGTCCCCCTGATCGCCCCATGCGTATCGATGGCCTCGCGCGCATAGGCCGAGCAGGTCGGGTAAAACCGGCACTGCGTGCCGAAGAAGGGCGACAGCAGCAGGCGGTAGGCGTCGATCAGCAGGATCAGCAGTTTTTTCATGTTGCGGGCCAGTATAGCCCAGCGCCTAATTGCAACTGAATTGCATTAATGGCCGGGCTGTGGTGCAATCGCGCCATGTCCACGACACCCCCGAGCCCCGCCAAGCGCCATTACCGCCAGGCCGAGACGCTGATCCGCGGCACCGGCGCGCGGCTGACGCGGCCGCGGGTTGAGGTGCTGGCGACGCTGTTGGCCGCCGAGCAGGCGCTGAGCCACCATGAACTGGAGGAGCGCATCGACCGTAGTTTCGACATCGACCGCGTGACCATCTACCGCGTGCTCGACTGGCTGACGGCGCAGGGGCTGGCGCACCGCATTGCGGGTGATGACCGGGTGCGGCGCTTCAATGCCGCGGGCCATGCCCACGAGGGGGGCCATGCGCATTTCCAGTGCAGCCGCTGCGGCACCGTGCTGTGCCTGGATGAATTTTCCGCGGCGCCCGCGGTCAGACTGCCGCGGGGCTTCCGCCCCCAGCATTACGAGCTGACGGTGAAGGGGCTCTGCGCAGGCTGCGGTCCGTCGCGCCACGCGGGCGGACAGACGGCAGCCCACCGGCACTAGACCGGATCGAAAGGAGGATTGCTTGTTCGATATCAGCGGATTGCGCCATGCCTATGACGGCCAGGAGGTGCTGCACGTCGGGCAATGGCAGGCGCAGCAGGGGGAGCACTGGCTGCTGCTCGGGCCTTCGGGCAGCGGCAAGACCACGCTGCTGCACGCGCTGGCCGGCATCCTGAAACCGGCCGCGGGCCGGGTGACGGTGGCGGGGCAGGACCTCGGCGCGCTGGGTGCGCAGGCGCTGGACCGGTTCCGCGGGCAGCATATCGGCATCGTGCTGCAGCGGCTGCACCTGATCCCGAGCCTCGATGTCGCGCACAACCTCATGCTGGCGCAGTACCTCGCCGGACTGCCGCAGGACCGGCGGCGGGTCGATGAGGTGCTGGCCGGACTCGACCTTGCGGACAAGGGCGGCGCGAAGCCGCATGAACTGTCTTTCGGCCAGGCGCAGCGCGTCGCCATCGCGCGCGCGGTGGTCAACCGCCCGCAGCTGCTGCTCGCCGACGAGCCGACCTCGAATCTTGACGATGCACGCTGCCTGCAGGCTCTGGAACTGCTGCAGGCGCAGGCCACTGCATGCAATGCGACGCTGCTGATCGCCACCCATGACCAGCGCATCAAGTCGCGGGTCGCGCATCATTTCGATCTGGGGGTGCGCGCATGAACATTGCGACCGTCGGCTTTTCGTACCTGCGCGCGCGGCCGCTGGCGACGCTGCTCAATGTGCTGCTGCTGGCGCTGGGTGTCGGCACCATCGTGCTGCTGCTGCTGGCGACCCACCAGCTGGAGGAACGCATGCAGCGAGATGCACGCGGCATCGACCTCGCCGTAGGCGCCAAAGGCAGCCCGCTGCAGATCATCCTGTCGGCGATTTATCACATCGATGTGCCGACCGGGAACATCGCCTGGAAGGAAGCGCAGGAGATTTCGCGCCACCGGATGGTGAAAAAAGCCATTCCGCTGGCGCTGGGCGACAGCTACCGCGGTTACCGCATCGTCGGCACGACGCCGGACTATGTCGCGCACTACGGCGCAAAAATCGCCGCCGGCCGCATGTGGCAGGCGCCGATGGAGGCGGTGATCGGTGCCGAGGTCGCCGCGCGCACCGGCCTTGCTGTCGGCGCGGAGTTCCACGGCGCGCACGGCCTCGGCGATGCCGGCGGGGATTCCCATGACAGCCATGCCTACCGGGTGGTCGGCGTGCTGGAACGCGGCGGCAGCGTGCTCGACCGGCTGGTGCTGGCGGACTACCGCAGCGTGTGGGTGGTGCATGCCGACCATCACGACATCAAGGACGTGTCGAACATCGAGCAGCAGATGTCCGATGACGAGAAGGAATTCACCGCGCTGCTGCTGCAGTACGCCTCGCCGCTGGCAGTGGCGATCCTGCCGCGCTACATCAACAACAACACCGGCATGCAGGCGGCCTCGCCCGCGTACGAGACCGCGCGGCTGTTCACGCTGATCGGCGTCGGCGTCGACGTGCTGCGCGCCTTCGCGCTGGTGCTGATACTCAGCGCAGGCCTCAGCGTGTTCATTGCGCTCTACAACGCGTTGAACGAGCGGCGTTACGACCTCGCGGTGATGCGCACGCTGGGCGCGAGCCCGCGCCGGCTGCTGTGGCTGCTGCTGTTCGAGGGACTGCTGCTGGCGGCGCTGGGCGCGGCCTTGGGGCTGCTGCTCGGGCACGCGATGGCGGAAGGCCTGGGTTACGCACTGAAGGCGGCACAGCAGATCGAGATCACCGGCTTCATCTGGCTGATGGAAGAGTTGTGGGTCGTCGCGCTGGCGCTGGGCACCGGTGTCGTGGCCGCGCTGCTGCCGGCCTGGCGCGCTTACCGCACCGACATCGCCGGCACGCTGGCCCGGGGCTGAGTTCCGGAATTTTTCAACACGGTTCACACAGGAGATGACGATGCAACTGACGAACAAGGGCATGACGATGATGGCGGCCATTCTGGCGCTGGCGGCGGCGATGGTGCTGCCCGCGCAGGCCCAGCAGAAATCCGGGAAGGCGCATGGCGCCGCCGAGATCAAGAAGGATGTCGCCGATCATCGCGCGATGGCCGAAGCCCACCTCAATGCGGCGAAATGCCTGGAGGGCGGCAAGACGGAGAAGGAGTGTTATGCCCAGCTTGCCAAGGATTGCAAAGGACTGGCGATCGGGAAATACTGCGGCATGCAGCATCGCCACTGAGCGATGTCTTTTATAAGTAATTGATTATAAAGGAGTTTTTATGAAAACCTGGATTATTGCGATGCTGCTGGCAGTGGCCATCCCGGCCGCTGCCCAGGGTTTTCAGCCGGGGCCCGGTGAATTGATGAAGCGCGATCCCGACGCCAACCTGCCGCCTTCGCCCTATGCGGCGAAGCCGCTGCCCGAGATCAAGGGCGTGGTGTCATGGAAAACGCTGGCCGATGTGAAGACGCTGAAGCAGAAAGACCGTTTCATTCCGGATTTCGGCAAGAGTGTGTCCGCGCTCGACCGCAAGGACGTGAAGCTGCAGGGCTTCATGATGCCGCTGGAAATGGGCGACCGGCAGAAGCGCTTCCTGCTGGTGGCGCTGCCGCCCACCTGTTCCTTCTGCATGCCCGGCGGCCCCGAGCAGGTGGTCGAAGTGCGGGCGAAGACGCCGGTGAAATACGGCTTCGAACCCATAGTCGTGTCCGGACGCTTCGCGCTGCTGCGCGATGACGAGATGGGTCTCTATTACCGGCTGACCGATGCCGCGCCCGTCGGCAGGTAAACGATGAACAGCAGCCGGCTGCGGAGCCTGCTCCGGCTGCGCCTGCTGCCTGCGGCGCTGGTTGCGCTGCTGCTGTTCGCCCAGCATGCGGCGCTGGGGCATGCACTGCTGCACGTCGCCCATCACGGCGACACTCCGGCACACGCCCATGCGCATGAACACGCGCATGACGGGGATACATCATCCGGCGAAGCGTCCGCCAACTGCGGATTCGACCTCCTCTACAGCGAAGTCCTCGGCGGCGTGCATGGCGGTTCCTGCGCGGTTGCATCCGGGGCGGCCGGCGCCGCGCTGATTGCCGGCGGCGGCGGAACTGCGGCGGGAACGGCCGCGGTTCCCTACGACTCCCGCGCACCTCCCGCGTTCTCCTAGACGTTTTGCCGGCCACGGCCGGCCCCATCCCGCTTTTCCGTATTTTTCCGGATCACGCGCGCCTTCAGGGCTGCGCGCGGCCCGTCACGTCCTTTGGAGAACATCATCATGAAACATCATTCCTTCGCGCTCGCCGCGATGGCGGCGGCAGTGCATGCCGCAAGCGCCTACGCGCAGGTCGCCACACCGGCGGCGACGCTGCCTGAAGTCGTGGTCACCGGCAATCCGCTGGGCAGCGAGCTGTTCGAACTCGCATCGCCTGCGTCCCTGCTGCAGGGCGCCGAACTGTTCCGGCTGCGCGCAACCACGCTGGGCGACACCCTCGACGGCCTGCCCGGCGTTGCCGCGACCGGCTTCGGCCCCAACGCCAGCCGCCCGGTCATCCGCGGCCTCGACGGCGACCGCATCCGCATCCTGCAGAACGGCGCGGGCATGCACGATGCGTCGTCACTGAGCTTCGACCATGCCGTGGCGCTGGATCCGCTGGTGATTGAACGGGCCGAGGTGGTGCGTGGCCCCGCTGCGCTGTTCTACGGCGGCAACGCCGTCGGCGGCGTGGTCAACGTCATCGACAACCGCATTCCGCAGACCGCGATCAAGGGCATCAGCGGCCGCGCCGAAACGCGTTTGGGCGGCGCCACGCGCGAGAAGGCGACCGGCGTGGTGCTCGAGGCCGGCAACGGCAGCCTAGCCTTGCATGCCGACGTCCATACCCGCGATACCGATGACCTGCGCATCAAGGGGTTTGCGCGTTCGGCGCGGCTGCGCGCCGCCGATCCGCAAGCGGTCGAGGCGCAGGGCGTGCTGCCCAACAGCGCGTCGCGCTCCGATGGCGGCGCCGTCGGCCTGTCGCATACCTGGGCCAACGGTTATGTCGGCCTGTCACGCTCCGCCTACAACAGCTACTACGGCACGGTGGCCGAGCCGGAGGTGACCATCGACCTGCAGAGCAATCGCTGGGATCTTGCCGGCGAAGTGCGCGAACTGGGGAAAGCCGTCCGCGCCCTGAAGTTCAAGGCCGGCAGCACCGACTACGAACATGTCGAACTCGACGCCGGCGCTCCGGCGACACGCTTCCGCAACAAGGGCAAGGACCTGCATGTCGAGGCGGTGCACGGTGACATCGGTCCGCTGCGCGGTGCGGTCGGCCTGCAGCTGACGGATTCCGATTTTTCGGCGCTGGGCGCCGAAGCTTTTGTTCCCGGCACCAGCACCCATGCCAGGTCGGTGTTTTTCTTCGAGGAACTGCCGCTGGGCAGGCTCAAGCTGACTTTCGGCGGACGCCACGAACGCACCGAGGTCGGCAGCGAGGGCGGCGGTGCGGTACCTTTCGGCGCCGTCGATCCGCGTTTCGGCGCGGCGCAGACCCGGACTTTCAGCGGCAACAGCGGCGCGCTGGGCGCGGTGTGGAGTTTCATGCCGGGGCTGGCGCTGGCCGTGAACGGCAGCTACACCGAGCGTGCGCCGACCTACTATGAGCTCTATGCCAACGGCCCGCATGCCGCCACCGGCGTCTACGAAGTCGGCAACACGGCTTTCGGCAAGGAAAAATCGAAGGCGCTGGACATCGCGCTGCGCATGAAATCGGGCAAACACTCGGGCAGCATCACGGTGTTCCACAACCGTTTCAGCAACTACCTCGGACTGTTCGACAGCGGCAACACCCGCGGCGCCGACGGCGAACTGAATCCCGCCGATGCCGGCGACGGCACCTCGCTGAACACCGGCGAGGAAATCCTGCCGGAATTCGCCTATCGCGCGGTGCCGGCGCGTTTCCGCGGCATCGAGGGCGAGGGACGTTTCCGCGTGTTCGAACGCGGCGGCACCCTCGACCTGCTGGTCAGCGCGGCTTATGTGCGTGCCGACGACCGCAGCACCGGCCAGCCGTTGCCGCGCATCGCCCCCTGGCGCTACGGCGCCGGCGTGGAATACCGCCATGACCGCCTCAGCGCCCGCCTCGATGCCACCGTGCACGACGACCAGGACCGTGTCGCCGCCGGCGAGCGGCCCACCGACGGTTACACGATGCTCAACGCGGCACTGACCTGGCGCCTGCCGGCGAACGGACTGCGGCTCGAGGCGTTTCTGCGCGGCATCAACCTGCTCGACGAAGAGGCGCGCAATCATGTGTCCTTCCTGAAGGACATTGCGCCGCTGGGCCGGCGCAGCGCGCAGATCGGTCTGCGCGGACAGTTCTAGCGGTAGCCGCTGCTGCGGACGGTGTTTCATCCGCAGCAGCGGTTTGTGGCGCTCGGCGAATATGCCGGATAATGCCGGCTCCCTGTGCCTGAGCCGCGTCATTGCCATGGCTGATCTGCCGCGCCTGTCCCGGCGCACCCTGTTCATTTTCCTGCTGGCCAGCATCGCGCTGCATGCGCTGTTGCTGTTGTGGCTGCCCGGCTGGCGGCTGTCGGTGCCCGCGCAGGACGCGGCGCCGGTGCTTGACGTGGTGATGGTGCTGCCCGAACGCGCCGCTGCGGCTGCAGTGGCAGCGCCGCCGCCATCTCAGCCGCAGCCCCGTCGCACAGCGGCGCCTCCGGCAGTGAAGCCGCAGGCTGCACCACCGTCGCCGGCTTTGCCCGCGCCGGTTGTCGCCTCGGCTGCCGCGGTCGAGGATGCGCCGCCACCGCCCGTGTCGCCGTCAGCACCTGTGGCAGCCGCGCAGCCTGCGGCGCCGGCTGCAGCATCACCGGCAACTGTCACGCCGCCGGTGTTCACGGCATCGTACCTGCGCAATCCGCCACCCGCATATCCGGCGCTCGCGCGGCGCAGCGGCGAGGAGGGCACGGTGATGCTGCGCGTGCTGGTCGGCCGCGACGGCGCGCCACTGAAGGTCGAGGTTGATCAGTCGAGCCGTTCGCGCCTGCTCGATCATGCGGCGCAGGACGCGGTAAAAGGCTGGCGTTTTGTGCCGGCGCGCCGCGGCGCGGAAACCATTGAAGCCTGGGTGCGGGTGCCGGTATCGTTCCGCCTTGAATCCTGATCCGCGGCCGGCTTGAAACCGCGGCGGCCGCCCTCATATCCCGAGGGCAGGCCATCGCAGTTCCCGCTGCATTCCTCAATAAATCAAGAGCTTGTTTCCCATGGCAGAGACTGTTTATCACGGCACGACCATACTGTCCGTCCGGCGCGGCAATCGCGTGGCGCTCGGCGGCGACGGCCAGGTGACGCTGGGCAATATCGTGGTCAAGGCCACCGCGCGCAAGATCCGCCGCCTCTACCAGGACCGCATCCTCGCCGGATTTGCCGGCGGCACCGCCGATGCCTTCACGCTGTTCGAACGCTTCGAATCGAAACTGGAAAAACACCAGGGCAACCTGATGCGCTCGGCGGTGGAGCTGGCGAAGGACTGGCGCACCGATCGCATGCTGCGCCGGCTGGAAGCCATGCTGTCGGTGGCCGACCGCGAACATTCGCTGGTGATCACCGGCAACGGCGACGTGCTGGAGCCGGAATACGGTCTCGTCGCCATCGGCAGCGGCGGCGCCTATGCGCAGTCCGCGGCGCGCGCACTGCTGGAGAACACCGATCTTGCCCCGGCCGACATCGTGAAGAAATCGCTGGAAATCGCCGGTGATCTCTGCATTTACACCAATCAGCAACACCTTATTGAGACACTGGATTGAAGGGTGATTGGTGACTGGTAAAACCGGACGGCGTCGCGGTTCGGTAAGCCGATACTTTTCTATTCACCAATTGCCACTCACCACTTGCCAGTCACCATCCCCATGACTCCCATGACCCCGCAGGAAATCGTCCACGAGCTCGACAAGCACATCGTCGGGCAAAACGCAGCAAAACGCGCGGTGGCCATCGCGTTGCGCAACCGCTGGCGGCGGCAGCAGGTGCCGGAGCCGCTGCGGCAGGAAATCACGCCGAAGAACATCCTGATGATCGGGCCCACCGGCGTCGGCAAGACCGAAATCGCGCGGCGGCTGGCGCGGCTGGCGAATGCGCCCTTCATCAAGGTCGAGGCGACCAAGTTCACGGAAGTGGGTTATGTCGGCCGCGACGTCGATACCATCATCCGCGACCTGGTCGACGCGGCGATCAAGGATGCGCGGGTCGCGGCGATGCGTCAGGTCAAGCACCAAGCGCAGGACAGCGCCGAGGAACGCGTGCTCGACGCGCTGCTGACGCCGGCCCGCGATACCGCGACCGACAGCGAGTCGGCGACGCGGCAGAAGTTCCGCAAGATGCTGCGCGAGGGTGCGCTTGATGAGCGCGAAATCGAGATCGAGGTGGCCGCCGCGCCGGCGCAGATGGAAATCCTGACGCCGCCGGGCATGGAGGACCTGACTTCGCAGCTGCAGGGCATGTTCCAGAACCTCGGTGCCGGCCGCCGCCGCGCGCGCAAGCTGAAGATCGCCGAGGCGATGAAACTGCTGGTCGAGGAAGAGGCGGCGAAACGCGTCAACGACGAGGAAATCAAGGCGGCCGCGGTCGCCAATGTCGAGCAGAACGGCATCGTCTTCATCGACGAGATCGACAAGGTTGCGACGCGTTCCGAAGTGTCGGGCGCCGACGTCTCGCGCCAGGGCGTGCAGCGCGACCTGCTGCCGCTGGTCGAGGGCACGACGGTGACCACCAAGTACGGCATGATCAAGACCGACCACATCCTGTTCATTGCCAGCGGCGCCTTCCACCTGTCGAAGCCCTCGGACCTGATTCCCGAACTGCAGGGCCGGCTGCCGATCCGCGTCGAGCTGCAGAGCCTCACCGTCGACGATTTCGAGCGCATCCTGACCAGCACCGATGCCTGCCTGATCCGCCAGTACGAGGCGCTGATCAAGACCGAGGATGTCGGGCTGGTGTTCACGCCGGATGCGGTGAAGCGGCTGGCGGAGATCGCCTGGCAGGTCAACGAGCGCACCGAGAACATCGGCGCGCGGCGCCTGCACACGGTGATGGAGCGGCTGCTGGAGGAGGTGTCCTTCAACGCCGGCCGGCGCAGTGAGACGATCACCATCGATGCCGCCTATGTCGATGCACGGCTGAAGGACCTGGCGCAGAGCGAGGACCTCGCGCGTTACGTGCTCTGAGCGCGCGGGTTTGACGCCGCACGGGGGCGCCCTTAACATCGCGGCCATGCGATTGTTCGCCCGCCGCCGGATCATTTCCGGTTTTGCCCTGCTGGCATTCCTGTTCGGTATTGCCGCGCCGGCGATTGCCGTCGCGCGCCAGGCTGTCGATCCGGTCGCCTTCGCGACGATCTGCCGTGTCGACCCCGGCAATGGCGGCGAAAACACGCTGCCCGGCTCGCTGCAGGCGAAACTCAAGTCCGCGCATTGCCTGATGTGCGTGGGGACCGCGTCCCCGCCTGCGGCCGTGGATCTTGCGCCGGTCATCACCGGCGCGCCGGCAGAACTGACCGTCATATTTCCGCGCAGTCCGCAGGCTGCCGCTGATGCGGCGGCGCTGCAGCCGCTGAATCCGCGCGCGCCGCCGCGCGCCTGATTTTTCTCCTGCATTGCCGCGCATCCGCTGCGCGTCCGCCTGTTCCGCGCCTGCGGAACATATTTCATAAGTATTTGTTTTTAAAGGAATTTTTATGTTTTCGGCGAATGTTCTGAAATCCTGCCTGGGTGCTTGGCTGGGCCTGCTGTGCGCGATGGGCGCACAGGCGCAGACGGTGACGGTCAGTGATGCCTGGATCCGCGGCACCGTCCAGGGCCAGACCGCGAGCGGCGCATTCATGGAACTGACGGCGAAAGCCAATGCCCGGCTTGTGGCGGCATCCAGTCCGGTGGCGAAGGTCGCCGAGGTGCACAACATGCGCATGGAGAATGGCGTGATGCGCATGTTTCCCGTGACCGGCATCGACATTCCCGCCGGCAAAAGCGTGAAACTCGCTTCCGGCGGCTATCACGTGATGCTGATGCAACTGCAGAAATCCCTGAACCCCGGCGACAAGGTCCCGTTGCAGCTGACCTTCGAACTGGCCGACAGGAAGCGCGAGACCGTCGAGCTGACGGTTGAAGTGCGCGACATCAAGGGCCAGCCCGCCAGGGGCCATCACCGCCACTGAAGTTTCAGCGGCTGACGACCACCGGCCTCGAACCCAGCGCCTGTCCGGCGCGTTCCGCGGCCTCGCGCGCGGCGGCATCGCTGGCGTAGGGGCCGGCCTGCACGCGGTAGATGCCGTCGTTGTGGTGGATGCGCAGGCTGCCGGCGAGCCAGTCGGCCTGTGCCTGCAGGCGTGCGAGGTAGGTTTCGGCGTTGGCCTGCACGCCGAAGGCGCCGAACTGCAGCCAGCTGCCGCCGGCGGCCGCGGGTGCCGGGGGCGTCGGTGCAACGGGGACCGGCGGTGCTGCCGCCACCGGAGGCGGCAACGGAGCGGTTTCGATTGCGGGCGCTGCTGCCGGTGCGACGGCCACCGGCGGTTCCGCAGCCGGCGTGACGCCGGGGATGATGCTTTCGACGTCGACCATGCCGCTGCCGGCGCCGATGATGCCGAGCTTGTGCGCGGCGGTGTAGGACAGGTCGATCAGGCGGTCGCCGATGAAGGGACCGCGGTCGTTGACGCGCACCACCACCGAACGGCCGTTGGCGACGTTAGTGACGCGCACATAACTCGGGATCGGCAACACCGTGTGCGCGGCGGTCATCGCGTACATGTCATAGGGCTCGCCGGAGGAGGTCGGCTTGCCGTGATAACGGCGTCCGTACCAGGTCGCGATGCCGCGCGCCTTGTACGGTTCGAGCCGGGTCATCGGCGTGTAGCTGCGGCCCATGACCGTGTACGGCCGCTGGGTGCCGCGGTGCAGGGGTTCGATTTTCGGTACCGCATCGGGTATCGCCGCGATATCGGCGGGCGCATTGGTGCCGGGCCCGTCGTCGAGGTAATAACCGCCGCCGGAGGACGGGGCGCCGCCGCCCGGTGCGCGCTCGATGCCGCCGCGTTTCGGCGCGCTGCCGCAGGCGGTGAGCAGGGCGGCGAGCAGCAAGACCACTGCCCAGCGATGAACGATGAGCGATGAGTGATGAACACAACCGGAGGTTTTCCGCTCATCGCTCATCGTTTCGCGCTCCTTGCTGTCTTTCTCATGTCTGAACCAGCTTCTTGTGGGTGTTGATGCTCATCAGGATGCCGAAACCGAGACAGATCGAAACCAGCGAAGTTCCGCCATAGCTGATCAGCGGCAGCGGCACGCCCACCACGGGCAGGATCCCCGAGACCATGCCCATGTTGACGAAGGCGTAGGTGAAGAAGGTCAGCGTGATCGAGCCGGCGAGCAGCCGCGCGAACAGCGTCGGCGCATTGGCGGTGATCACCATCGCGCGGCCGAGCAGGAACAGGTACAGCGCCAGCAGCACGCCGTTGCCGAGCAGTCCGAACTCCTCGGCGTAGACGGCGAAGATGAAGTCGGTGGTGCGTTCCGGGATGAAATCGAGGTGGGTCTGGGTGCCGTTCATCCAGCCCTTGCCGAGGATGCCGCCCGAGCCGACGGCGATGGTGGACTGTATCGTGTGGTAGCCGCTGCCCAGCGGATCAGCGCTCGGATCGAGCAGCGTCAGCACCCGCTGGCGCTGGTAGTCGTGCATCATCGACCAGAGGAAGGGCATGCTGCCCGCGGCGAGGACGCCCAGCGCGATGATGACCCGCCAGGACAGGCCGGCGAGGAAAATCAGGTAGGCGCCGCTGGCGCTGATCATCAGCGCGGTGCCGAGGTCGGGCTGGCGCAGGATCAGCGCCACGGGAAAGGCCAGCATCAGCGCCGCAATCGCATAGTTGCGCAGTTTCAGCGAGGCTTCGTTGCGGTTGAAATACCAGGCCAGCATCAGCGGCAGCGCGATTTTCATCAGTTCCGAAGGCTGGATGCGGGTGACGCCGATGTCCAGCCAGCGCCGCGCGCCATTGACCACTTCACCGGCCACCGCGACACCGACCAGCAGCGCGCAGCCAGTCACGAACAACGGCACCGCGAGCCGCATCAGGTAGTGCGGCGGGATGTTGGCGAACACCCACATCACCGCCAGCGCGACCATCATATTCATCAGTTGGCCCGAGACCCGGACGTAGTTGCCGTTGGAGGCGCTGAGCAGCGCCACCAGCCCGGTGAACATCAGCAGCAGGATGGCCGACAGCAGCACGCCGTCGAGGTGCCGGGTCATGAAGCGTGACAGGCGCTGCAGGATGAACGGCATCAGTCGGCCTCCGCCGGCTGTTTCGGCAGCTTGCCGAGGATGTGGTAATCGAGCACCTGGCGCGCCACCGGCGCCGCGGCGCGCGCGCCGAAGCCGGAGTTTTCCGCGATCACCGCCAGCGCGATGGTCGGGTTGTCGGCGGGCGCATAGGCGATGAACCAGGCATGGTCGCGGTGCCGTTCGGCAACGCGGCTTTCGACGTATTTTTCGCCCTGCTTGATCGCGATGACCTGCGCGGTGCCGGTTTTGCCCGCGGCCACGTACGGGGCATCGGCGAAGACCCGCGCCGAGGTGCCCTCCTTGTTGACGCCGACCATGGCGTCCTTGACGATCTTGAGGTGCTCCGGCTTCAGCGCCAGGTCGCGCAGCGGCTTCGGTTCGACCGGCGTTCTCTCTCGGGTGCGGATGTCCTCGACATAGTCGACGATATGCGGCCGGAACATCACGCCGTCATTGGCCAGCGTCGCGGTGGCCGAGGCTAGCTGCAGCGGCGTGTAGCTGTTGTAGCCCTGGCCGATGCCGACGCTGATGGTCTCGCCGGCATACCATTTCTGCTTGAAGCGGCGCAGCTTCCATTCGGTCGAGGGCAGCACGCCGGCGGCCTCGCCGGCGATGTCGATGCCGGTGCGGCTGCCGAAGCCGAACAGCGCCATGAATTTCGCGATCGGGTCGATGCCGAGCTCGTTGGCCAGCGTGTAGTAATAGACGTCGGAGGACACCACGATCGAGCGGTGCATGTCGACCGCGCCCAGCGGCACCGGCCGGCCGTCGCGGAAACGGTGGCCGCCGAACATGAAGTAGCCCGGATCGCTGATGACCTGCTGCGGCGCGCGTTTGCCGTAGAACAGCGCGGCCAGCGCCATGAAGGGTTTGAAGGTGGACCCCGGCGGATAGGTGCCGGCGGCGGCGCGGTTCAGCAGCGGCTTGTCGGGCGAGCCGTTCAGCTCGCCCCAGCTTTGCGGGTCGATGCCGTCGACGAACAGGTTGGGGTCGAAGCCGGGTTTGCTGACCAGCGCCAGCACGCCGCCGTTGCGCGGGTCGATCGCGACCAGCGCGCCGCGGCGGTCGCCGAAGGCCTTGTAGGCGATTTCCTGCAGTTGGGCGTCGAGGTTGAGCACCAGGTTGTTGCCGGATACCGGCGGCGTGCGCGACAGCACGCGCACCGCGCGGCCGCCGGAGTCGACCTCGACCTCCTCGACGCCGGTGGTGCCGTGCAGCGACTGTTCGTAGCTCTGCTCGAGCCCGGTCTTGCCGATGTAGTCGCTGCCGCGGTAGTTCGCGAGGCGGCCGGCTTTCTCCAGCTGTTCCAGTTCACGCTGGTTGATGCGGCCGATGTGGCCGACGACATGGGAAAAGATTTCCCCCTCCGGGTATTGCCGGAACAGCCGCGCCTTGGCCTCGACGCCGGGGAAGCGGTAGCGGTTCACCGCGAAGCGGGCGATCTCCTCGTCGGAGAGCCGGGTGCGTATCGGCAGGCTCTCGAAGCGTTTGCTTTCCTCGAGCAGCTTGCGGAAGCGCCGCCGGTCGCGCGGCGTGATCTCGACGATTTCCGCGAGCGCGTCGATGGTGGTTTCGAGGTTGCCGGCCCGGCTGGGCGTGATCTCCAGCGTGTAGGCCGAGTAGTTGTGTGCGAGCAGCACGCCGTTGCGGTCAACGATCACGCCGCGGTGCGGCGCGATCGGCAGCACCGAGATGCGGTTGGCCTCGGCGAGCGTGCTGTAGTGGCCGTGCTGGACGACCTGCAGGTAGGCGAAACGCGTGAACAGCAGGCCGAAGAGCACGAGGACGAACACGCCGAGCAGGGCGAGCCGCAGGCGGAAGCGCTGCAGTTCGCGTTCCGAATCCCGGATTTCGATCCCGGGGTTGATCGACAGCTCAGACACGGTCGGGGTCGGAGCGCGGGCGTTGCGGCAGCTTCAGCAGGTAATACAGGGCCGGCCACAGCGCTGCGCCGACAAGGCTGCCGAGAAAGTAGGCGTATCCCGGGAAGTCGGCGCCGGCCAGCGCGCGCACCAGCAGCACCACGAGATCGGTGAGCAGCAGCAGCGGGATGACATGCAGGACCTGCGGCGCCAGCGAGAAGCGCTGCATGCGGCGGTGCAGGGCAATGCCGGCGTAGGCGAGGATGCTGTAGGCCAGCGCATGCTGGCCGAACAGGCTGCCCTCGGCGATGTCCATCAGCAGTCCCAGGCTCCAGGCGGCGAGGAAGCCGATCTTGCGCGGTTCCTCGATGCACCAGTAGAGGACGACCAGCGCGACGAAGTCGGGCACCAGCCATATCACCCAGCCGGACCACGGCAGCAGGTTGGCCAGCAGCGCCGCCACCAGGGTCAGGATGATGAAGCCGGGTTTGACCGGCAGCAGCAGTTCCTGTGGGGTCATCGGGCGCGCCGCCATCAGGCTTTCCCCTTTTTCTTTTTCGGCGCCGGCTCGGCGGGTTTGTCCTCCGGCCGTTCCGGCCGGTCGGGCTGCAGCCCCAGCACCAGCACCTGGGTGCCGGTATTGGGACCGGCCAGGGGTTTGCAGTTGATGCCGGCGAACAGGTAGGCGGCGTTGCGTTCGACCTGGGTGACTTCGGCCACCGGCAATCCCGGCGGATAGGTGCCGTCGATGCCCGAGGTCACCAGGCGGTCGCCGACCTGGAAGTCCGCGGTCAGCGGAATGAATCGCAGTTCCAGCCGGCCGTCGTCACCAGTGCCGGCGAGGACGGCGCGCAGCCCCGTGCGCACGTTGAGCACCGGCACCAGCTGGCCCTTGTCGGTGATCAGCGTGACTTCCGACAGCCAGGGATAGACCCGGGTGACCTGGCCGATGATGCCGATGTGGTCGGCGACCGGCCGTCCGGCTTCGATGCCGCTGTGCAGCCCGCGGTCGATCATCACCTTGCGCGAGAAGGGATCGCGGGCGGCGTAGAGGATTTCCGCGGCGATCGAGGGCACGGGGACGGTTTCACGCACACCGAGCAGGCCGCGCAGGCGGGTATTTTCCTCCTGGATCGCGGCGGTGCGCCGGGCGGCCATCGCCAGCTCAAGGTTTTCCGCCGACAGCCGCTGGTTGTCACTGCGCAGCGCGGCGTGGGTCACGAAGAAGTCGGCGATGCGCGCGCCCATGGCGGCCGGCGCCGCGGCGATCCGCTGCAGGGGGTAGATGATGACGCCGACCACCTGCCGCAGCGGCGTCAGGTAGTTGAAGCGCGCGTCGGCGATCAGCAGCACCGTGGACAGCATCGCGAAAATCATCAGGCGCGCGAGCGGCGTCAGCCCGGTGCGGAACAGCGGCGGCGGCGTGTGTTCCATGAAACGTCAGTCGGCGGCCGGAAATGCAGCCGGCCCGCATTCGCTGCCGTTGAAGGCGAGGGAGCGAAGGCGGGCCGGCGGGAAAGGCATCAGTCGTTGGCGAAGATGCTGCCGAGGTGTTCGAGTTTTTCCAGCGCCTTGCCGGAGCCGCGCACGACGCAGGTCAGCGGGTCTTCGGCGATGATCACCGGCAGGCCGGTTTCCTCCATCAGCAGGCGGTCGATGTCGCGCAGCAGCGCGCCGCCGCCGGTGAGCACCATGCCTTTTTCGGCGATGTCGGCCGCGAGTTCCGGCGGCGTCTGCTCCAGCGCCGATTTCACCGCGGAGACGATGCTGTTCAGCGGATCGGTCAGCGCTTCGAGGATTTCGTTGCTCGAGATCGTGAAGCTGCGCGGTATGCCCTCGGCGAGGTTGCGGCCCTTCACTTCCTTTTCGCGCACTTCGGAGCCGGGGAAGGCGGAGCCGATTTCCTTCTTGATCAGCTCGGCGGTGGTCTCGCCGATCAGCATGCCGTAGTTGCGGCGGATGTAGTTGATGATCGCCTCGTCGAACTTGTCGCCGCCGACGCGCACCGAACCCTTGTAGACCAGGCCGCCGAGCGCGATGACGCCGACTTCCGTGGTGCCGCCGCCGATGTCGACGACCATCGAGCCGGTGGCTTCACCCACCGGCAGGTCGGCGCCGATGGCGGCCGCCATCGGTTCCTCGATCAGGTAGACACGCGAGGCGCCGGCGCCGATCGCCGCGTCGCGGATCGCGCGGCGCTCGACCTGGGTCGAGCCGCAGGGCACGCAGATGATGATGCGCGGCGACGGTGAAAAGAACTTGCTCTGGTGAACGCGCTTGATGAACTGCTTGATCATCTGCTCGGTGATGATGAAGTCGGCGATCACGCCGTCCTTCATCGGGCGGATCGCGGTGATGTTGCCGGGGGTGCGCCCGAGCATCTGTTTCGCGGCAAGACCGACTTCCTGGATGACTTTCTTGCCGTTGGGGCCGCCTTCCTGGCGGATCGCAACGACCGAGGGCTCGTCGAGCACGATGCCCTTGCCACGGACATAGATCAGCGTGTTCGCGGTGCCGAGGTCGATGGCGAGATCGTCGTTAAAGTAACTGCTCAGGAAACCGAACATAAGGTCTTTCGTATTAAAGGAATTTTGGCCCATCCCGGTGCCGTCCGGGGCGCCAGTATGATAACCTACACCGCCTCCCTTTTTAACGGTTTTTTCACTCTGGCAATGGCCATCCAGCTCGATGATGTACGGCGTGCCGCACACTTGGCGCGCATCGCGGTCGATGACGCGGAAGCCGGCGCCGCGCTGGCCCAGCTGACCCGGGTGTTCGGCCTGATCGAGCAGATGCAGGCCGTGGATGTATCGGGCATCGAGCCGATGGCGCATGCCCAGGACCTGGTGCTGCGCCTGCGTGCGGACGAGGTCACCGAGGCTGATCGCCGCGAGCGGTTCCAGGCGGTTGCCCCGGAGGTCGAGTCCGGCCTCTACCTGGTGCCTAAAGTGATCGAATAACGGAAGCCCGGCGCGGCCATGTGCCGGGCCGATTTGCTGCGATGTCCAACGCCACTCTCAAAGAATTGTCCGCCCGGCTTGCTGCCGGCGCCTGTTCCAGCGTCGAACTGACGCAGGATTATCTCAATAAAATCAATGTATTGGGTAAAGACCTGGGGTGCTTCATCACGGTCGATGAGACGCGCAGCCTGGCCCAGGCCAAGGCTGCCGATGCGCGGCGCAGTGCCGGCAACGCCGGGCCGCTGACCGGGGTGCCGCTGGCGCACAAGGACATCTTCTGCGCCGAAGGCTGGCTGACCACCTGCGCGTCGCGGATGCTGTCGAATTTTGTGTCGCCGTACGACGCGCATGTGGTCGAGCGCTGCAATGCGGCGGGCATGATCACGCTGGGCAAGACCAACATGGACGAGTTCGCGATGGGCTCGTCGAACGAGACCTCGTACTTCGGCCCGGTGCGCAATCCCTGGAACCGCGACACGGTGCCCGGCGGCAGCTCCGGCGGTTCGGCGGCCGCGGTGGCGGCGCGCCTGGCGCCGGCCGCCACCGGCACCGACACCGGCGGCTCGATCCGCCAGCCGGCCGCGCTGACCGGCATCTGCGGCCTGAAGCCGACCTACGGACTGGTGTCGCGCTACGGCATGATTGCCTTCGCCTCCAGCCTCGACCAGGCCGGTCCGATGGCGTGCACGGCCGAAGACCTCGGTCTGTTGCTGAACGTGATGGCCGGTCACGATCCGCGGGATTCGACCAGCCTCGAGCGGCCGTCCGAGGACTACAACCGCGACCTGGAAAAACCGCTGCAAGGCCTGCGCATCGGTCTGCCGCGCGAGTTTTTTGCCGAAGGTCTTTCTGCCGACGTGCGGCGTGCAGTGGAAGATGCCGTCGCGGAATACCGGAAACTCGGCGCCACGGTGGTGGATGTCAGCCTGCCGAACATGGGGCTGTCGGTGCCGGTGTATTACGTGCTGGCGCCGGCGGAGGCCTCGAGCAACCTGTCGCGCTTCGACGGCGTCCGTTACGGCCATCGCGCCGCCGAATACGGCGATCTGCTCGACATGTACAAACGCACCCGCGCGGAGGGTTTCGGCGCCGAGGTCAAGCGCCGCATCCTGATCGGCACCTACGTGCTGTCACACGGCTATTACGACGCCTATTACATCCGCGCGCAGAAACTGCGCCGGCTGATCGCCCGGGATTTCGACGAGGCATTCAAGTCCTGTGACGTCATCATGGGACCGACCAGTCCGACCACGGCATTCCGGCTCGGCGAGAAAAGCGCGGACCCGGTGCAGATGTACCTGTCGGACATCTACACCATCGCGGTGAACCTTGCCGGCCTGCCCGGCATGTCGATTCCCTGCGGCTTCGACGGCGGCGGGCTGCCGGTGGGCCTGCAGATCATCGGCAATTATTTCGACGAGGCGCGGATGCTCAATGTCGCCCACCAGTACCAGCTGGCGACCGACTGGCATCAACGCGCGCCGCAGGGGATCGCGTGATGAAGTGGGAAGTGGTCATCGGTCTGGAGACCCACGCGCAGCTGTCGACGGTGTCGAAGATTTTCTCGGGCGCATCGACGGCTTTCGGCGCCGAGCCCAACACCCAGGCCTGCGGCGTCGACATCGCGCTTCCGGGCGTGCTGCCGGTGCTCAACGCCGGCGCGGTGGAGCGCGCGATCCGTTTCGGGCTCGCGGTCGGTGCAAGGATCAATTCGCCGTCGATTTTTGCACGCAAGAATTATTTCTACCCCGACCTGCCCAAGGGCTACCAGATCAGCCAGTACGAGAAGCCGATCGTCGAGGGCGGCAGCCTCACGATCCAGGTCGGCGAGTCCGAGAAGACCGTGCGCCTGACCCGCGCCCATCTTGAAGAGGATGCCGGCAAGTCGCTGCACGAGGATTTCCACGGCCGCAGCGGCATCGACCTCAACCGCGCCGGCACGCCGCTGCTCGAGATCGTTTCCGAACCGGACATGCGTTCGGCGGAGGAGGCCGTGGCTTATGCCCGGGCGCTGCACACACTGGTGCGCTGGATCGATGTCTGCGACGGCAACATGCAGGAAGGGTCGTTCCGCTGCGACGCCAACGTGTCGGTGCGCCCTGCGGGCAGCGAAAAACTGGGCACGCGCCGCGAAATCAAGAACCTGAACAGCTTCCGCTTCCTGCAGCAGGCGATCGAATACGAGGTGCGCTGGCAGATCGGCGAAATCGAGGACGGCCGCGCGATCCAGCAGGCCACGGTGCTGTTCGATCCGGACACCGGCGAGACGCGGATGATGCGCACCAAGGAAGACGCGCATGACTACCGCTATTTTCCGGATCCCGACCTGCTGCCGCTGGAAGTGACCGCGGAGCAGCTGGCCGCGGTCCGCGCGGCGATGCCGGTGCTGCCGCAGCTGCGCCGCGAGCAGTTCTGCGCGCAGTACGGGCTGACGCCCTATGATGCCGGCCTGCTGACCGCAAGCCGCGAGCTGGCCGACTATTTCAGCGCGGCCGCCGCGGGTGCCGATGCAAAAACCGGAAAGTTGTGCGCCAACTGGATCAGCGGGGCGCTGAGCGCGCGCCTGAACGAGGAGGCGCTGGACATCGGCGGCAGCCGCGTTTCGGCAATACAGCTGCGCGGACTGGTCGACCGCATCGCCGACGGCACCCTCTCGGGCAAGATGGCCAGGGATGTGTTCGACGCGATGTGGGCGGGCGAGGGTGATGCCGATGCGATCATCGCGGCGAAGGGCCTGAAGCAGATCTCGGACAGCGGCGAGCTCGAAAAAATCGTCGATCAGGTGCTGGCCGCGAACGCCCAGCAGGTGGCCGATTTCAGGGCCGGCAAGGAGAAGGCCTTCAACTCGCTGGTGGGGCAGGTGATGAAGGCCAGCCGTGGCAAGGCCAATCCGCAGCAGGTCAACGACATCCTGCGGCGCAGGCTGGCCGGCTGAGCCGGCCTACTTCTTCGCGGCCGGTTTGGTCTCGGCGGGTGCGGCGGCCGACCCGCCCTTCAGCTCGATGTAACGCGCCTTCTGCTGCGCGTAACTCGCGGTGATCCGTTCCTTGTCCTTCTCGCGGTCGGCGATGCGCGACAGGATGCGTTCCTCTTCCGCCGCGGCATTCTTCAGGTCGTCGCGGACATTGTCCGGAACCTTGCCCCGTTTTTCGAAATTGGCGTAACGGCTTTTCTGGGTGTTGTGGGCGTCGCTGGCGCTTTTCAGCGAGGCCCTCAGTTGCTGGATCTGCAGGTCGACGACCTGCAGTTCGCGGTCGCGCCGCACATCGATTTCCTTGGCGGCAGTGTAGGTGTTGATGAGGGCGGTGTCCTGACGGCGCTGTTCCGCAAGGCGGCGGTTCTCTTCGGCCTTCAGCGCCGCCTTTTTCTGTTCCTCCTCCTTCAGCCGCGCGGCCTCCTGGGCGGACACCGTGGTCTCGCGGGTGATGCCGCGGCTGTCGAGGGTCTTGGATTCGTTCTGCTGGAATTCCGGCGGCACGCGGTCGCCGCAGCCGATGACCTTGCCCGACTTGTCTTTCCAGCAGACGATTTTCTGGGCGTGGGCGGGCATCGCCAGCAGCAGGGCGGCCAGTGCCGCGGTGAGGGTCGACAGGCGGGTCAGGCGTTCAGGCATCACGTACTCCGTACTGTTTGCGGTAGGCGGCGACTGCGGCCAGCTGCGGCCCCATGCCCCGCTCGTTTCCAAGATATCCGATCAGGTCATCCAGCGTCGCGATGCTGATGACCGGGATGTCATACAGCTTTCCGACCTCCTGGGTGGCCGACAGTTCAGTGTTGCCCCGTTCCATGCGGTCAAGGGCGATCAGCACGCCGGCCGGCTTGGCGCCGGAGGCGCGGATCAGGCCGACAGATTCGCGCACCGAGGTGCCAGCGGAGATCACGTCATCGACGATCAGCGCACGCCCGGCGAGGGCCGCGCCGACCACGCTGCCGCCTTCGCCGTGGTCCTTGGCTTCCTTGCGGTTGTAGCTGAACGGGACGTTGCGCCCGGCGTCGGCCAGCGCGATGGCGACCGCGGCAACCAGCGGGATGCCCTTGTAGGCGGGGCCGAACAGCATGTCGAAGGGCACATCCGCCGCCGAAATCGCTTTCGCGTAAAATCGTGCGAGTTCGCGCAGCGAATTGCCGTCGCAGAACAGCCCCGCATTGAAAAAATACGGGGACAGGCGCCCGGCCTTGGTCTTGAATTCGCCGAACAGCAGGACCCTGGTGTCGATGGCGAAACGGATGAATTCCTGCCGGAAGCTGTCGGCCATGTTTGGAGTGTCTGCCGGTGTGCCCGCGGCAGGGAAAGTTTCGAGAATGCAGGCGGAGGCACGGTGCCGCCGGATCGAAAAACGATGAAAATTATAACCCTGAATCTCAACGGCATACGGTCGGCGGCACGCAAGGGTTTCCTCGAATGGCTGCCGCGCCAGCGCGCGGACGTGGTCTGCGTGCAGGAAATCAAGGCCCAGGCCGCCGACATGACCGCGGAACTGCTGGCGCCGGCCGGTTACCACGGTCATTTCCATTACGCCGCGAAGAAGGGCTACAGCGGCGTCGGCATTTATTCGAAGTCGGCGCCGGACCGGGTGGCCGCCGGCTTCGGCGTCGCCGAGTTCGATGACGAGGGACGTTACCTGCGCGCCGATTTCGGCCGGCTGTCGGTGATTTCGCTGTACCTGCCCTCGGGTTCCAGCGGCGAGCACCGCCAGGCCTCCAAGTTCCGTTTCCTCGACGCCTTCTATCCGCACATGAAGCGCCTGCGCAAGGCCGGGCGCGAAGTCGTGCTCTGCGGCGACTGGAACATCGCGCACCGCGAAATCGACCTCAAGAACTGGAAGGGCAACCGCAGGAATTCCGGTTTCCTGCCCGAAGAGCGCGAGTGGATGACGCGGGTGTTCGACGAACTCGGCTGGGTCGATGTCTACCGCCGGCTGCATCCGGAGGCGACCGACGCGTCGTACACCTGGTGGTCGAACCGTGGCCAGGCCTGGGCGAAGAATGTCGGCTGGCGCATCGACTACCAGATCGCGACGCCGGGCATCGCGGCGGCCGCGAAACGGGCCGCGATCTACAAGGACGAACGGTTCTCGGACCACGCGCCGCTGACCATCCACTACGACGGGAATTTTCCTTGAGCGGTCTTCGCCCCTCCTGGAGCGAAACCCTGATGGCCGTGTTCAGCGGCCGCATGCTGATCGCGCTGCTGATGGGTTTTGCCTCGGGCCTGCCGCTGCTGCTGACCGGTTCGGTGCTGCAGGCCTGGCTGAAGGACGGCGGCGTCGATCTCACGCGCATCGGGCTGTTCGCGCTGGTGGGCCTGCCGTACACGCTGAAATTCCTGTGGTCACCGCTGTTCGACCGTTATGCGCCGCCCCCGGGCAGGCGCCGCGGTTGGCTGGCGCTGACCCAGTTTGCGGTGGCCGGCGCGCTGCTGCTGCTGGCGGCGGCGCAGCCGTCGGTGGACCAGCTGGGCTGGGTCATGCTGGCGAGCCTGCTGGTGGCGCTGTTCTCCGCTTCGCAGGACATCGTTGTCGATGCCTATCGCCGCGAAAGCCTGCAGGAAGCGGAGCTGGGCCTGGGTTCGGCGATGTACGTGAACGGTTACCGCCTGGGCATGCTGCTCGCCGGCGGCGGCGGGCTGATCCTTGCCGACTGGCTGTCTTTCGGTGCGATGTACCGCATCATGGCGATGTGCATGATCGCCTGCATCGCGGTGACGCTGCTGGCTCCCGAGCCGCCGCTGCCCGAGGGCCGGCCGCGCTCGCTGCGCGAGGCGGTGGTGCTGCCGTTCCGCGACTATTTCGCGCGCCAGGGCGCCTGGCTGATCCTCGCTTTCATCCTGCTCTACAAGCTGGGCGACACGATGGCCTCGGCGATGACCACGCCCTTCTACCTCGACATCGGTTACAGCAAGACCGAGATCGGCGCCGTGGTCAAGCTGTTCGGCTTCTGGGCGACGATCGCCGGCGGCACGCTGGGCGGGTTGTGGATACTGCGCGTGGGCACCCACCGCGCGCTGTGGCTTTTCGGTTTCGGGCAGATGCTGTCCACGCTCGGTTTCGTGGTGCTCGCGCTGCTGCCGCACCATGTCGGCGCGCTGGCCACCGTGGTGGCCGTCGAGAACCTGACGGCCGGCATGGGTACCGCGGCCTTCGTCGGTTTCATGGCGGCGCTGACCGACCGCCGTTTCACGGCGACCCAGTACGCGCTGCTGTCGAGCCTGATGGGGGTGCCGCGGGTGCTGCTGTCGGCGCCGACCGGCTGGTTCGCGGAGTTGCTCGGCTGGCCGGGATTTTTCCTGCTCTGCGCGCTGATCGCGATTCCCGGACTGCTGCTGCTGCGCCGGGTCATCGCGCTGGCGGCGGCTCAGCCGGAGAAGTGATAGACGGCGAGTTCGCCGAGCAGGTTGGGCAGCGCGCGCACCGGCCGGCCGCCGCTCAGCACCGTGCGGCTGACGATGCGGATGCCGCGCTCCGCGCAGAAGCGTTCGAAATCGGCCACCGTGCAGAGGTGGATGTTCGGCGTGTCGAACCACTCGAAGGGCAGCCGGTCCGACACCGGCATCCGTCCGCGCAGGATCTGCAGGCGGTTCTTCCAGTGGCCGAAATTGGGGAAGGTGACGATGCCGGCGCGGCCGACGCGCAGCATCTCGCGGACGATGCGCTCGGTGTTGCGCATCGCCTGCAGCGTCTGCGACAGCACGACGAAATCGAAGGAACCGTCGGCGAATTCGGCCAGGCCGCGCTCAAGGTCACCCTGGATCACGTGGACGCCGTTGTTGACGCAGGCCAGCACCTTGGCATCGTCGATCTCCACGCCGTAGCCGGTGACGCCGCGCGACTGCTGCAGGTATTTCAGCAGCGTGCCGTCGCCGCAGCCGAGGTCGAGCACATGCGCCGCGCGGGGTATGCATTGCGCGATGGCCGCGAAATCCGGGCGCTGGCTGCCGTTGGCGCCGGTCATGGCCGGATCTCCGCGGCGACGCGGTTGAAATAGGCGGCCACCAGCCGGTGGTAACGCGGATCCTCGAGCAGGAAGGCGTCGTGGCCGTGCGGGGCGTCGATTTCGGCGTAGGTCACATGCGCCCGGTTGTCGAGCAGCGCGCGCACGATCTCGCGCGAGCGCTCCGGCGAAAAGCGCCAGTCGGTGGTGAAGGACACCACCAGCATCCCCGCGGAAACATCCTTCAGCGCCGCCGACAGGTCGCCGCCGCAGGCAAAGGCGGGGTCGAAATAGTCCAGCGCCTTGGTGATGCGCAGGTAGGTGTTGGCATCGAAGTAGTCGGCGAACTTGTTGCCCTGGTGGCGGAGGTAGGACTCGATCTGGAACTCGGTGTCGAAGCCATAGCCCAGCTTGCCGTGTTTCAGCTGGCGGCCGAACTTGCTGGCCATCTCGTCGTCGGACAGGTAGGTGATGTGGCCGACCATGCGCGCGACGCGCAGCCCGCGCTTCGGCGCGGTGCCCTGCAGCTGGTAGGCCCCGCCGTGGAAGTCCGGGTCGGTGATGATCGCCTGGCGGGCGACCTCGTTGAAGGCGATGTTCTGTGCCGACAGGTTGGGCGCGCAGGCAATGACGATGCCGTGGCGCAGGCGCCGAGGGTAGCGGATGGTCCAGGCCAGCGCCTGCATTGCGCCGAGGCTGCCGCCCATCACCGCGGCGAAGCAGTCGATGCCGAGGTGGTCGGCGAGCCGCGCCTGCGCGTCGACCCAGTCCTCCACCGTCACCACCGGGAAATCGCCGCCCCAGGGCCGGCCGGTGTCGGGGTTGATGCTCGACGGACCGGTGGAGCCGTGGCAGCCGCCGAGGTTGTTGACGCCGATGACGAAGAAGCGGTCGGTGTCCAGCGGCTTGCCCGGGCCGATCATGTTGTCCCACCAGCCGGTGTTGTCGGGGTCGTCGGCGTAACGGCCGGCGACATGGTGGGAGGCGTTGAGTGCATGGCAGACCAGCACCGCATTGGAGCGGTCCGCGTTCAGCCGGCCATAGGTCTCGTAGACCAGTTCGTACTCGCGCAGCACCGAGCCGCCGCGCAGGGTCAGCGGATCGGTGAAACGCGCGGTCTGCGGCTGGACGATGCCGACCGAGGCGGTATGTGTGTGGTCACTGGCCATAAAAAAACCCCGAAGCCTGCGCGCCGGGGTTCCGAGAACTGCTGATCTCTTTAGCCGGATTTATTACGCGCCCGCAAGCTGATTTCAAATCGGCGCGAAAACTGTGCGGTTACGTTACCTCCGGGGCACGACCTTGTCAAATGGGCCGGCTCAGGCGTTCAGTTTGTCGAGCATCAGCTGCAGCCTGCCGGGATCGGTCGCGCGCAGCATCCGGCGTGCAAACGGCACGGCGTCGGCAAGGCTGGTTTTCAGCACGCGCTGCTTGACGTCAGGCAGGTGCGCGGAGTGCATCGAGAACTGCCGCAATCCCAGGCCCAGCAGCAGTCGCGTCAGCGCCACGTCGCCGGCCATTTCGCCGCAGACCGACACCGGAATGCCGGCCTTGCCGGCGGTCCTGAACACGTGGGCCAGCACCGCCAGGATTGCCGGATGCAGCGGGTCGTAGAGATGGGCGACCGTGTCATCGCTGCGGTCGATGGCGAGCATGTACTGGATCAGGTCGTTGGTGCCCACCGACAGGAAATCCAGCCGTTTTGTCAGCAGACCGAGCGCGAGCGCTGCCGCGGGGATTTCGACCATGCCGCCCACCGGCACGTTGCGGTCATAGGCGATGCCGTCATCGTCGAGGCTGCGCCGCGCCTGTTCCAGCAGTTGCAGCGCCTGGTCGACTTCCGCCGCGTTCATCAGCATCGGGATCAGGATTTTCATCCTGCCGTAGCGCGAGGCCCGCAGCATCGCGCGCAGCTGGGTGATGAAGCGCTTGGGTTCGGTCAGGCACAGCCGGATCGCGCGCAGGCCGAGCGCGGGATTGGTGGCCAGCCGCGCGCTGTCATCGATCTGCTTGTCGGCGCCGAGGTCATAGGTGCGTATGGTGACCGGCCGGCCGTCCATTTCCTCGAGGACCCGGCGATAGGCCTCGAACTGCTCATCCTCGTCGGGCAGGTCGGGGCGGTTCAGGAACAGGAACTCGGTGCGGAAGAGGCCGATGCCGGTTGCGCCGCCGTCGAGCGCCAGCGCGACGTCTCCCGGCAGCTCGATGTTGGCATGGAGTTCGACGTCGACGCCGTCGAGCGTGCGCGCCGGCGTGTCCCGCAGCCGCCGCAGTTTCTGGCGCTCGAGCCCGAATTCGCGCTGCCGCAGCTGGTACTCCGCCAGCACCTGCGGATCGGGGTCGACGATGACCACGCCCTGGGTGCCGTCGACGATGATGATCTCGTTTTCACGGACCAGCTGGCGCGCGTGGTGAAGCGCGACGATGCAGGGGATGTTCAGGCTGCGGGCGACGATCGCGGTGTGCGACGTGGCGCCGCCGAGGTCGGTGACGAAACTGGCGAACTGGTGCTGCTTGAACAGCACGACATCGGCGGGCGAGAGGTCATGGGCGACCAGCACCAGGTTGCGTTCGGAGTCGCCTGCCGGCGGCGGCGCGTAACCGGGCTGCCCCGACAGCGCCTTCATCACGCGCTGAGCCACCTGGATCACGTCGCTGCGGCGTTCGCGCAGATAGCTGTCCTCGATCGCGTCGAACTGCTGCAGCAGCTCGTCAGTCTGCACCTTCAGCGCCCATTCGGCGTTGCACAGTTCGCTTGCGATGATTGCGCGCGGCGCCTCCGACAGCGTCGAGTCGGCGAGGATCATCAGGTGAAGGTCGATGAAGGCGTCGAGTTCCGCCGGCGCGCCGGCCGGGACCGAGCCGCGCAGCAGCTCAAGCTCGTCGCGGACGGTTTTGACCGCGGCATCGAAGCGGGACGATTCGTCGGCAACCTGCCCGGCCGGAATGTCGTAATGCGCAACTTCGAGTTTGGTGTGCGAAACCAGGTGCGCATGGCCGATGGCGATGCCGCCGGAGACGCCGATGCCGTGGATCGTGAAGCTCATGGTGGAGGCCGGTGGGCTCTTGTCGGATTCGGTGAATGCAAGGCTGCATTCTGCCCGTTGCCGGCCGGCCTCTCAATGCTGCGTGCTCATTCCCCTTCGCCGAAACGGTCGGCGATCAGCTGCTGCAGGGCCTGCAATGCCGCGGCCTCGTCCTTGCCGTCGGTTTCAATCAGGATTTTCGAGCCCTTGGCGGCCGCCAGCATCATCACCCCCATGATGCTTTTGGCATTGACGCGGCGGCCGTTGCGGCTGAGCCAGATTTCGCTGGAGAAGCTGCCTGCGACCTGGGTCAGCCTGGCCGAGGCCCGGGCATGCAGCCCGAGCTTGTTGATGATCTCAGCCTCCTGCTGCAGCATTGGGAACGCTGGCGAATGTCGGGGGAACCCGCAGCACGCCTTCGCAGCCGCCACTGATGGCCTTGGTCATCATCACCGACAGGGTCTTGTCGCGGTAGGTCAGCGCGCGGATCAGCATCGGCAGGTTGACTCCGGCAACAGCCTCGATCCGGCCCGGGATCACCAGTTTCGCGGCGATGTTGGACGGCGAGCCGCCGTACATGTCGGTCAGCACCAGCACGCCCCGGCCTTCGTCCAGTTCCTTGATCATCTTGCGGGCCTGGGGAACCAGCAGCACCGGGTCGTCCTGGGCGGTGACGCCGATCTGGCGCAGCCGCGGCGGGCGTTTGTTGAGCATGTGGCTGGCACAGTGGATCAGGCTTTCACCCAGAGTGCCGTGGCTGATAATCAATATGCCGATCATGAAGTTGCCGGTCTGCCGTCACGAAAGCGCCATACTCTACGCCCCCTTTTCTTGCACTGCAACAATACTGTCACCAAAGCACGACGGCAGCCGGGGCTAAATAATTTTTTCCAATTTATTCAATAACATGGCGGCCACATTAAAGCCGGTCTGGGCGCTGATTTCCTGGAAACAGGTCGGGCTGGTGACGTTGACTTCGGTCAGGTGGTCACCGATCACGTCCAGCCCGACCAGCAGCAGGCCGGCAGCCTGCAGCTGTGGTCCGAGGGTCTCGGCGATGTGCCGGTCACGTGCCGTCAGTTCGCGCGCCACGCCGGTCCCGCCCGCCGCCAGGTTGCCGCGGGTCTCGCCGGCCTTGGGGATGCGGGCGAGGCAGTAGGGCACCGCTTCGCCGCCGATGACCAGGACACGCTTGTCGCCATCGACGATTTCCGGGATGTAGCGCTGCGCCATGATGGTCCGCGCGCCCTCGCCGGTCAGGGTTTCGATGATGACGTTGATGTTCGGATCCCCGGCGCGCACCCGGAAAATCGAGCTTCCGCCCATGCCGTCCAGCGGCTTGAGGATGATGTCGCCGTGTTCGCCGAGGAATCCGTGCAGCAGTTCCGTGCGCCGGGTGACCAGCGTCGGCGCCGTGAATTCGCTGAACCGCGCAATCGCCATTTTTTCGTTGTGGTCGCGGATTGCCCGCGGCCGGTTGAACACCCGCGCCCCGCGGCCTTCGGCGATTTCCAGCAGGTAGGTGCTGTAGACGTACTCCATGTCGAAGGGCGGATCCTTGCGCATCAGCACCGCATCGAACTGCTCCAGCGGCGTTTCCGCCGCGGGATCAAGCCGGTACCAGGCGGGCTGCTCCCCGGTCAGGTGCAGGCGGGCGGCGTTGCCGGTCACGACGTGTTTGTGCCAGGCCAGGTCATCCTGCTGCATCGCATAGAGCGCGTGTCCCCGTGCCGCCGCCTCGCGCATGATGGCGTAGGTCGTGTCCTTCTCCAGCTTGAACTCGTCGAGGGGGTCGACGATGAATGCCAGTTTCATGGCGCGGCGCGCAGCAGCACCGGGGTTTCCGCCGCTGCCGCCATTCGCTCGAGTTCGATCGCCGCGGCGAGCAGCGCAAGCCGCGCGATGACGCCGTAGGCATAAAAGCGGTTGGGCGGGCAGCCGGGGTCGTTCGGATTGGGCGAGGAACAGGGCTCGTCGAAGGCCAGCGGCGCGAACTGCATGCCCGGTGCGTTCAGGTTCTGGTCCTTGCCGCGTTCGGTGTGCACCCGGTAGAAGCCGCCGACGACGAAGTGGTCGATCATGTAGACCACCGGTTCCGCGACCGCATCGCCGATGTTCTCGAAGGTGTAGACGCCTTCCTGCACGATGACGTCGTGGACTTCCAGGCCCTCCTTGACCACCGCCATCTTGTTGCGCTGCTTGCGGTTCAGGCCCTTGACCTCCGAGGCATCCTTGACCGTCATGATGCCCATGCCGTAGGTGCCGGCGTCGGCCTTGACGATGACGAAGGGTTCTTCGGTGATGCCGTACTCGGCGTACTTCCTGCGGATGTCGGCGAGGATTTCGGAGACGTAGCCCTCGAGGCATTCCTCGCCCTGGCGTTCACGGAAGTTGATCTTGCCGCACTTCTCGAAATAGGGGTTGATGACCCAGGGGTCGATGCCGATCAGCTGCGCGAACTCCCGGGTCACGTCGTCATAGGCCGCGAAATGCGCGGACTTGCGGCGCGTGGCCCAGCCCGCCATCACCGGCGGCAGCACGGTCTGCTCCAGCCCCTGCAGTATCGCCGGCACGCCGCCGGAGAGGTCGTTGTTCAGCAGTACGACGCAGGGGTCGAAATCGGCCACCTTGAGCCGGTTGCCTTCGCGGCGCAGCGGTTCGAGCAGGAGCGTGGCGCCGTCGGGCAGCGCGAGTTCCGTCGGCGCCGTGATCTCCGGCAGCAGGCTGCCGATGCGCACCTCGACGCCCGCATGGCGCAGGATCGCCGCGAGTTTTTCGACGTTCTGCAGGTAGAACTGGTTGCGCGTGTGGTTCTCCGGCACCAGCACGATGCCGTGCGCTTCCGGACAGGCCTTCTCGATCGCGGTCATCGCCGCCTGCACGCACAGCGTGTGGAAATCCGGGTTGAGGTTGTTGAAGCCGCCGGGAAACAGGTTGGTGTCCACCGGTGCGAGCTTGAATCCCGAGTTGCGCAGGTCGACCGAAGCGTAGAACGGCGCGGCGTGGTCCTGCCACTGGCTGCGCAGCCAGTGCTCGATGTCGGGCGTGGCCTTCAGTATCTGGCGTTCGAGCTCCTGAAGCGGGCCGGTCAGGGCGGTGGTGAGGCGGGGGACGGTCATGACGGTGGATTGTAGCCCATCCCGGCGGGAACCCCGGGCGGCCGGGTGCGCAAAAAAAAGCGGGCGCCGAAGCGCCCGCAAACTCAGGAGATTACCCCGAAGGGTTTGTTACATGTGGTAGGCCTTCTCGCCGTGTTCGTTGATGTCGAGGCCTTCGCGCTCGACCTCTTCGGTCACGCGCAGCCCGACGATCACGTCGACCACCTTGTAGGCGATCAGCGCGACGATGCCCGACCAGAGGACGGCGACGCCGACACCCCAGAACTGGGCCGTCAGCTGGGCCGCCATGTCGAAGTCGGCAACCTTGTTTGCCACGTAGTCGTAGACACCCGTGCCGCCCAGCGCCGGCGAGACGAACACGCCGGTGAGGATCGAGCCGACGATGCCGCCGACGGCATGCACGCCGAACACGTCGAGTGCGTCATCCGCACCCAGCATGCGCTTGAGGCCGTTGACACCCCACAGGCAGACCACGCCGGCAATCAGGCCGATGATGATGCCGCCCATCGGGCCGACGAAGCCGGCCGCAGGGGTGATGGCCACCAGGCCGGCGATCGAGCCGGACGCCGCACCGAGCATCGAGGGTTTGCCTTTCAGCATCCACTCGAAGATCATCCACGACATCGTGGCGGCGGCGGTTGCGAGCAGGGTGTTCACAACCGCAAGGCTGGCAAGACCGGTCGCCTCGAGGTTGGAGCCGGCATTGAAGCCGAACCAGCCCACCCACAGCAGCGCGGCACCCACCATCGTCAGCGTCAGGTTGTGCGGCGACATGGCTTCCTTGCCGAAACCCACGCGTTTGCCGATGACGTAGGCGCCCACCAGGCCGGCGATGCCGGCGTTGATGTGCACCACCGTGCCCCCGGCGAAGTCCAGCGCACCCTTGGCCCACAGGAAACCTGCGCCGGCGACAACTTTCTCGAGCGAGGCGGCGTCGGTGATCGCATCCGGACCATCCCAGTACCAGACCATGTGCGCCATCGGCAGGTAGGCAAAGGTGAACCAGATCACGACAAACAGCAGCACGGCCGAGAATTTCATCCGTTCGGCGAAGGCGCCGACGATCAGGGCCGGGGTGATGCCGGCGAAGGTGGCCTGGAAGGCGATGAAGGCATATTCCGGAATGACCACGCCCTTGCTGAAGGTCGCGCCCACCGAATCCGGTGTCACGCCCGACAGGAAGAGCTTGTCAAAACTGCCCCAGAAAGTGCCCGAACCGCCGAAGGCCACCGTGTAGCCGTAGATCGCCCACAGCACCACGCACATCGAAAACACGATGTAGACCTGCATCAGCACCGACAGGGTGTTCTTGGCGCGGACCATGCCGCCGTAGAACAGCGCCAGGCCCGGGATGGTCATCATGATCACGAGGATCGTGGCTACCATCATCCAGGCGGTGTCGCCCTTGTTGGGCGTCGGCGCGGGTGCCGCTGCGGGTGCCGCCGCCGGAGCAGCGGCAGGTGCCGCCGCAGGCGCGGCTTCAGCTGCCGTTGCCGCCGGCGCTTCGGCCGGCTTGTCCTGCGCCATGACCGGCGTTCCGGCAAAACCGAGCACGCCGAACAGGGCCAGAGCTGCAATTATCTTTTTCATCTTGTTCTCCAATCAAAGGGCGTCAGCGCCGGTTTCGCCGGTGCGGATGCGGATCACCTGCTCGAGCTCGGAGACGAAAATCTTGCCGTCGCCGATCTTGCCGGTGTTCGCGGATTTTTCGATGGCTTCGATCACCTGCTCGAGCAGATCGCTCTTGATCGCCGCTTCGATTTTGATTTTCGGCAGGAAGTCGACCACGTATTCCGCGCCGCGGTAGAGCTCCGTGTGCCCCTTTTGCCGCCCGAAGCCCTTGACCTCGGTCACGGTGATGCCGGTCACGCCGATGGCGGACAGGGCCTCCCGTACTTCGTCGAGCTTGAATGGCTTGATGATGGCCGTAACGAGTTTCATGTTGTGTCCCCGGTTGGTGTGGGGTGGCGCCGGGCGCCACCCCCGGATTTCGAATGCGCTTAAAAGGTTTTCGACAGGTAGACCACGAAGGCATCCTTGCCGACCTGGCGACCGTTGACGGTCGTGTAGAAGGCCTTCTGAGTGGCATTCATGTCAGTGCCGGTTGCGAACGCACCGATCGTGAAGTCCTTGGGCAGCGCGTAGCTGACGCCGAGTTTCCAGTCCTTGTACGAGGCGAAGGAGTCATTCGACACGCCGGCAGCGGTGCTGCCGTCGAATTCCTGGATGCCGTAGTGGGCGACGAGGCTCAGCTTGTCCGTCACGGGCACCGTGGCGGTCAGGTCCAGGTAATAGGTGTCGCGGCTGTTGGCGACGCCGAAGGTCTTGTTGCCGATGCTGTGCGAGTACTTCGCGGTCAGCCATTTCCAGGACAGCGCACCGTAGATCTCCAGGGTATCGGCCTTGGTGCCGCCGGCGACGACGGTGCCCGGGTAGTAGTACTGCAGGATGCCGACGTCGTAGCCGAAATCGCTCTTGCCGATGCTGCCCTTGAAGCCCGCGTAGAAATCCATTTCCAGGCTGCCGCCGTCGGAGTAGGCGCCGAAGTCGCGCAGCCAGCTCACGTTGGACATCCAGGTACCGGCGTAGAAGCCGCTGGAGTGGCTGTAGTCGAACCCGCCCTGCAGCGCCGGTTTGCGGTCGGTCTGGGTCAGACCGCGGAAAATGTACTCGCTGTAGAGGCCGACATTGCCGGTCAGCGTGTGCGGCGAATCGGCGGCCGTGGCAAAGGCGGGTGCAAAGGCACCGGCAACAAGTCCGGCGATGATGGTCTTCTTAATCATGTTCTTCCCTTTCAAGAGTGTTGGCCGAGGTACGATAAAACTGCGATGTCTTATCAGCAGGTACCGTGCCAGATGAAAAAATGTTTAAAAACAATTGGTTATTTATTGTTTTCGGAACGAGCCTGACGCACTGCGCACCAATTGGGTGCGGTACACCATGTTGGTGCACCAATCTGGCAGCACGTCTGCCCCAGCGTGATGCGTACAGTGTGGATTCCGGATGGCGCGGGGCAATCTTGTTACACTCGGCCCGACTCCCCAGGCAGACGACCATGGATCAGAAACTGCTCAACGAAATCAACGAAAAGGTGAAGGCTGCGCTGGCCCAGGGACCGGCAGCCGACGTCGAGAAAAACCTGCGTGCCCTGCTGGGCGGGCTGTTCAGCCGGCTGGATCTGGTGACCCGCGAGGAATTTGATGTGCAGCGGGAGGTCCTGCTGCGGACCCGCGCCAAACTTGCGGAACTCGAGAAAAAAGTGGCCGAACTGGAGAAGGAAGCCTCCGGACCGGCCGCCAGTCCCCGGCCGTAACCGCCGGCCCGGCGCCTGCAGGGCGTCAGCGGCGGGGATGTGGCAGGCGTTTAACCGGCTTAACTCCGACGGATGCGCTGATTCCAAGTGTCCCTGGCCGTACTGTACAGCCGTGCCCTTGCGGGCATGGACGCCCCCCTGGTGACGGTCGAAACCCATCTCGCCAACGGTCTGCCGTCCTTCACCATCGTCGGCCTGCCCGAAACCGAGGTGAAGGAGGCCAAGGACCGCGTGCGTGCCGCGCTGCTGAATGCGCGTTTCGAGTTTCCGGCGCGGCGCATCACCGTCAATCTGGCCCCGGCAGACCTGCCGAAGGAATCAGGCCGTTTCGATCTGCCGATCGCGGTCGGCATACTGGTCGCCTCCGGACAGATTCCCGGCGGGCGCACGTCCGGCATCGAATTTGCCGGTGAGCTGGCGCTGACCGGCGAACTGCGCCCGGTCAGGGGCGCGCTGGCGATGGCGCTGGCCGTGGCGCGGGACGGCAGGGCATTTGTGCTGCCCGCGGCCAATGCGGCCGAGGCCGCGCTGGCGGGAGGGACGGTGGTTCATGCGGCGGGCACCCTGGGCGAGGTTTGCGCGCATCTGGCGGGGCGGGGTGAACTTCCCCGTGCGCAGCCCGCGGCGGTCACAGGATCCAGCGGATATCCGGACCTGCTCGACATCAGGGCGCAGGCCCAGGCCAGACGCGCACTGGAGATTGCCGCCGCCGGCGGGCACAGCCTGCTGATGGTGGGGCCGCCGGGCACCGGCAAAACCATGCTGGCCCAGAGGCTGCCCGGCATCCTGCCTTCGATGACCGAGGCCGAGGCGGTTGAATCGGCGGCGGTCCAGTCGCTGGGCAGCAGCGGCTTCGATGTCGCCGCGTGGCGGCGCCGGCCGTACCGGGCACCCCACCACACCGCGTCCGCAGTCGCGCTGGTCGGCGGTGGCGGGAATCCCCGACCCGGGGAAATTTCGATGGCCATGCACGGCGTGCTGTTCCTCGACGAACTGCCGGAGTTCGAGCGCCGCGTGCTGGAAGTGCTGCGCGAGCCCCTGGAGTCCGGCCGCATCACGGTGTCGCGTGCGGCACGCCAGGCCGATTTCCCGGCGCAGTTCCAGCTGGTGGCGGCTATGAATCCCTGCCCCTGCGGCTATCTCGGCCACTACAGCAACCGCTGCCGCTGCACGCCGGACCAGGTCGCGCGTTACCGCTCGCGCATATCAGGGCCGCTGCTCGACCGCATCGACCTGCAGATCGAAGTGCCGGCGATGCAGCAGGAGGACCTGATGCGCGGCGGTGACGGCGAGTCCTCGGCGGTCGTGCGCGCACGCACGGAAGCGGCACGCGCGCGGGCGCTGGCGCGCCAGGGCAAACCCAATGCCCGGCTCGGGGTGCGGGAAATCGACCTGCATTGTGCGCCGGATGCGCAAGGGGAAACACTGCTCAAGCAGGCCATCGCCAGGCTCGGGCTGTCGGCGCGCGCCTACCACCGGGTTCTGCGTGTCGCGCGCACCATTGCCGACCTCGCGGGCGCGGCCGCGGTTGCCGGCGGCCATGTAGCCGAGGCGATCCAGTACCGCAGGTTTGACCGCACATGAGTGCTACTCCGCGCCACGCCGCACCGATCACGATGCCGCTGCTGGCGGTGATCCTCGCCGCTCTGGCGATGATCGGACCCTTCACGATCGACACCTACCTGCCCTCGTTTCCGTTCATCGGCAGGGATCTGCAGGCGACACCGGCGCAGCTGCAGCAGACGCTGAGCCTGTACCTGTTCACCGTCGCGTTCATGACGCTGTTCCACGGCACGCTGTCAGACTCCTTCGGGCGCCGTCCGGTCATCCTGGCGAGCCTGCTGCTGTATGTCATTACCTCCGCGGGTTGTGCCCTGGCCACCAGCCTGCCGCAACTGCTGTTCTGGCGCGCGGTGCAGGGGCTTGCGGCGGGCGCCGGCATCATCGTCGGACGTGCCATCATCCGCGACAGTTTTGCCGGACCGGAGGCGCAGCGCCTGATGTCGCTGGTGACGATGATTTTCGGCATCGCGCCGGCGATTGCACCGGTGATCGGCGGCTGGCTGCAGGGCGCCTTCGGCTGGCGCTACGTGTTCTGGTTTCTCGCGGCCTACGGCGGCCTGCTGCTCATCGTCTGCGTGCGGCGCCTGCCCGAGACCCATCCCCGGGCTGCGCGCCAGCCCTTCCGCGCCGCGCCGCTGTTCCGCAACTACCGGAAGCTCGGCGGCGACCTCAGCCTGCTGCTGCTGTGCCTGACGGTGGCCTTCAATTTCTCCGGATTTTTCCTCTATGTCGTGTCCGCGCCGGCGGTGATCTACGATCTGCTGGGGCTGACCGAGCGGCATTTTGCGTGGTTGTTCGTCCCGGGAATCGCCGGGGTCATGATCGGCGCCTTCCTGTCGGGGCGTCTCGCGGAACGCATGAGCCCGCGCCGCACCGTGTTTGCCGGATACCTGACGATGTCCGCCGCGGCAGTCGCGAACCTTGCCTACTGTGCGCTGTTTCCGCCGGCGATACCCTGGACCGTGCTGCCCGTGATGCTGTACACGATCGGCATGGCGCTCGCGATGCCCAGCGTGACGCTGATCACGCTGGACCGGTTTCCGCAGTTGCGCGGCATGACGGCTTCGTTCCAGGGATTCGCGCACAGTTTTTTCGCCGGCATCACCGCCGGCGTGGTGTCGCCGCTGGTATCGGGCAGCGCGCTGACGCTGGCCTGCGGCATGGCCGGCATGCTGCTGCTTGGCGTGTTGTCGTGGTTATGGTATCTCCGGCGGCGGCAGGAACGGTCGTGAGGAGGGCCGGTCCGCATCCGGGCGATGACGGCCGGCCGGCGGTTGTCCGCTCTGGTCCATGCGGCGTTTCCTTGCGCAGCGGCAAACCGGATACCGCCAATCGAGGATTGCCAAGGACATGACCCGAACCGGATCTTTCCGCTACGTCGCCGAACTGCTGAGCCTGCTGGCCTGTGCGGCACTGGTTGCAGTGGTGGCGGTCGCGGCCTGGCTGTCCTACCAGGGCCACAGCGAATCGGAGCAGGAACTCGCGCTGCGCCGCGCGGAAAACATGGCGCTGGTGCTGCGGGCGCTCGCCGGCGACACCCTGCGCAGCGTCGATGACGCCGTGCGCGGGGTCAAGGACGCGGTCGAACGTGACGGCATGAACATCGACCTTGCCCGGATCGCCGACGGCTACCGCGACATCGCGGACTATATTGCGGTCATTTCGGTGGCCGATGCCGAGGGGCGGCTGGTCCGCAGCACGCTGCCGATACCGGACGGCGCCAGGATCACCGACCTTGCCCATTTCCGGGCGCATGTCGCCGCCGATACCGGGGAGTCGTTCATCAACCGGCCGGTGCTCGGCCGCGTGTCCGGCAAGTGGTCGTTCCACGTGACCCGGCGCATCAACCGGCCCGGGGGCGGCTTTGGCGGCGTTGCCATCGTGGCCGTGGACCTTTCCTACTGGGAACGCCTGCTGCGCGCCGGGCATCTCGGTGAATCCGGAGCCGTGGCCCTGGTCGGACTCGACGGATCCGCGCGCGCGCTGTTTGCGCCCACGGCGGATCTGCAGCACAAAATGATGGGCGCGGATTTCGGATTCCTGGCCGGCAGGGCTGCCGTCGGCGGGGAGGCCGGGGGGCGCGTCACCGAGGCCGGCAATGGCGAAGGGCTGGACGGCACCTGGGTGTACCGGCGGGTCGAGGGTTTTCCGCTGCTGGTTGCAGTGGCTGCCAACGATCGCGCGACCGCGGCCCGGCTGCACGAGATACGCAACCGCTATGCCGGCGGCGCGCTGGCCATCATCGTGCTGGTCGTGCTGTTCACGCTGGCCCTGCTGATTTTCGTCTCGCGCCAGCGCCAGCATGCGGCCGAGCGGGCGCGCATGGCCGAGTCCTGGCGGCAGAGCGAGGCGCGGTTTCGGGCGGTGTTCGACCAGGCGGAGGTCGGCATGGGCCTGCGCGACATCGGGCGGCGCGACGAACCCTGGCTCCAGGTCAACCGCAGGCTGTGCGAGTTCGTCGGTTACGGGGAGCACGAGCTGCTGCAGCTGCCGGCTACGGTGATCAACGTGCCGGAGGACGACGGTTTTGCAGCCGACCGGGATGCGCTGATGGCGCGGGGCGAGGTCACGACCTACAGCCGCGAAAAACAGTACCTGCGCAAGGACGGCTCCCGGGTCTGGGGCCATCTGACGGTGACCGTGCTGCACTACCCCGACGGGCGTCCGGCACAGGCGCTGAGCATCGTTCAGGACATCAACGACCGCAAGCTGGCCGAGGCCGCAGTGCGCGAAAGCGGGGAGCGGCTGCGCATCCTGACGGAGCACACCACCGAGGGCCTTGCCCTCTACGACCGGAACGAACGGCTGGTGTTCTTCAACGAGCCGTACCGCCGCATGCAGGAGGTGCCCGAGCTGGAGGCGGGCTGGACCTTCGACAGGATCATCCGCGCGCGCGCGGCGCTGCTGTTCGCCCGCGGGGAAATCGACGATGTCGAATCCTTCGTGCGCGAGCGCCGCCTGCATCACCAAATTCCGGGGGAACCCACCGAACGCCGGCGTTCTGACAACGGCTACCACCTGATCCGCAAGGCGCGCGCCCCGGGCGGCGAGGTCGTGGTGTCGTATGTCGACGTCACCGAGCTCAAGAGCCGGGAAGCGGATTTGCGCGCCAGCGAGGGGCGGTTCCGCACGATTTTCGAACACGCCGGACTCGGCATCACGCTGCGCCCGTCGGGAGACCGCCGCCAGCCGTGGATCGACGTCAACGAAAAATTCTGCGCGATGACCGGCTACAGCCGTGACGAACTGCTGGGCATGACCACCGCGCAGATCACCATGGAATCCGACAGCAGGCAGGCCGACGCCAACAGCGAGCAGCTTGCCCGCGGCGAGATCGGCAGTTATGCGCGGGAAAAGCGCATCCTGCGGAAGGACGGCAGCACGCTGTGGGTCGATGTCACCGTCTCCGCGGTACCCGATGTCAGCGGCCGTCCGCAGCTGACCATCGCCACCTACATGGACATCAGCGCGCGCAAGGCTGCAGAGGAGCGGGCGCGCCGCAGCGAGGGCTGGTTCAAGGTGATGTTCGATTACGCCGGCATCGGCATTTCGCTGCGGCCGGCGCATGACCGCTCGCTGCCGTGGATCGCCGTCAACGACAAGTTCTGCGAAATGACGGGTTACAGCCGCGCCGAATTGCTGCAGATGAGCACCGAGCAGATCACCCCGCCCGACGGGCGGGAGGAGGCGCTGCGCGACAACCGGCGGCTGCTGAGCGGGGAGATTGCGAGTTACACGCGGGAGAAGCCCCTGCTGTGCAAGGAGGGCGGCCGCGTCTGGGTCGCGCTGTCGGTTGCGCTGCTGCCCGATGCCGAAGGCCGGTCGCAGCAGATCATGAGCACTTACCAGGACATCACCGCCCGCAAGATGGCGGAGGAGCTGTTGCGGCGGAGCGAGCAGCGCTTCCGCGCAATCTTTGACCACGCCGGCATCGGTATCACGCTGCGTCCCGCAGGCGGGCGCGACCAGCCCTGGCTGGATGTCAACGACAAGTTCTGCGAAATGACCGGCTATTCCCGCGAGGAAGCCCTGCGCATGAGCACCTCGGAGATCACGGCGCCGGAGCGGACCGAGGGGGCCCTGCGCGACAAGGCCAGCCTGATGTCCGGGGAAACCAGCAGCTACTCGGTGGAGAAGCGCATCCGCCGCCGTGACGGAAGCTGGATCTGGGTCGCGCTGTCGGTCGCTGCGCTGCCGGATGCCGAGGGCAACCCCGACCTGCTGATTGCCACCTACCAGGACATCAATCTCCGCCGCCTGACCGAAGAGCGGCTGCGCGCGATCATCGCGGCGGAGCCCGAATGCGTGGCCACCGTGTCGCCCGAAGGCGTGCTGCTCGACATGAATCCCGCCGGCCTGCGCATGCTGGAGGCGGCGGATTTCGGGGAAATGCTCAGTCGGCCGTTCCTGAGCCTGGTGGCCCCCCGTTTCCGGCGTGCCTTTGTCAGGCTGCAGCGGCGTGTGCTGGCCGGGGAGTCGGCGATGCTCGAGTTCGAGGCCGAGGGCCTCGCGGGAACGAGGCGCTGGCTGGAAATCCACGCCGCGCCGCTGTACGACGCTTCCGGCAAAATCGCCGCGCTGCTGGGCATTGCCCGCGACGTCACGGAACAGCGCAGCGCCCGCGAGGCGCTTGCGGCCGAGCGCAAGCTGCTGCGCACGGTGATCGACAATCTGCCTGACCGCATCCGCGCCAAGGATCGCAGCCTGCGCTACGTGATGGCCAACCTGTCGTGGATGCAGGCCCGCGTGCCCGGTCGCAGCGAAAGCGGCATCATCGGCCTCCGCAATGCCGACCTGTTTCCGCCGGACCTGGCCGCCTTCTACGACGAGGAGGATCTCCGGGTCATCCAGTCCGGCCAACCCAGCCGTCCGCGCGAGATCATCGACGGTGATCCCGACAATCCCCGCTGGTTCGTCACCACCAAACTGCCGCTGCTCGATGCCGGCAGGAATGTCATCGGCCTGGTGGCGATCGGGCGCGACGTCACCGATTTCAAGAGGCGCTCGCTGGAGGTGGAAAGGCTCAACGCGGTGCTGGAGGCGCGGGTGGCGGAGCGCACGGCGCAGCTGACGACGGCCAACGAGGAGCTCGAGGCCTTCGCATCCTCGGTGTCCCACGACCTGCGCGCGCCGCTGCGTCAGATCGACGGATTCGCCGCGCTGCTGCTCGAGGATTGCGCGGCGCAGCTCGATGACACCGGCAAGGGTTACCTGGCGCGCATCCGTGCGGCGGTTTCACGCATGGGCGGCCTGATCGAGGACCTGCTGCGCCTGTCGCGCGTGACGCGGGCCGAACTCCGGCTGGCGAGGATAGACCTGAGCGGGATTGCCGGCGGCATCGCAGACGAACTGCAGCGCGAGCACCCGCATCGCCGCGTGTCCTTCAGGATACAACCCGGCCTCCATGCCGACGCCGATCCCGGCCTGTTGCAGGCGGCGCTGGCCAACCTGATCAGCAATGCCTGGAAATTCAGCGGCAACCGGCAGGAGGCGGTCATTGAATTCGGCGCCACGGAACGGGACGGCGTCACGACCTACTTCGTGCGCGACAACGGCGCCGGTTTCGACATGCGGCATGCCGGCCGGCTGTTTGGCGCGTTCCAGCGCCTGCACAGCGAAAAAGAGTTTCCCGGCACCGGCATCGGGCTTGCGATCGTCCGCCGGGTGGTGCGCCGGCATGGCGGCGAGATTCGCGCGGAATCCGCAGTCGGCGGCGGTGCGACCTTTTATTTCACACTGGGCCACCGGCTGTCCGCGGATGCGGCGGACGGCGCGGCGCAGCCGGCGAGGCTGCTCGCGGCGGAACCGCCGCCCGCCGCCGGCGGAGCGCCCTGCGTGCTGCTGGTCGATGACGATCCCGATGTGCTGGTACTCGGCACCCGTGCGCTGCGTCCCGACGGTTATGAACTGCTGACTGCCGCCAGCGCCGAAGACGCGCTGGACCTGCTTCGCGGGAGCAGGGTTGACGCGGTGATCTCGGATTTCTCGATGCCGGGGATGAACGGTGCCGAACTGCTGGCCGAGGTTGCCCGGCTGCAGCCCGCGACGCTGCGCGTCATTGTCAGCGGGCAGGATCTCAACGCGGCGATGGAGGCCGGATTGCGCAAAGGGGAAATTCACCGCTGCTTCAAGAAGCAGTCGGATTTCGGGCCCCTGCGCGCCACGGTACGCGATGGCCTGGCTGCGGCAGGGGCGCTGCGCCGGCGCTGAACGTCCGGTTTACACGGCCCGGCCGGGGCCGCTCAACACTGCTCCCAGGGCAATCCTTCGAAGCGCCAGCCGGTTTTCGAGCCGCGGTGGTGGTTCTCGTCGAGTTCGCCCTCGAAGCCGTGCAGCACGTTGTAGACCTGGGTGAAGCCGGCTTCCTCAAGCGCATGGCCGGCGTCGAGCGAACGGTTGCCGCTGCGGCAGATCACGACGATCGGCCGGTCGACGCTGGCGGCTTTCTTGACATGGGCGACGAAGTGCGGGTTGATGTCCCAGTTGGGGCCGTCGTTCCAGGCCACGTGGATGGCGCCCACCGGATGGCCGACGAACAGGTATTCCATCTCGCTGCGGCAGTCGATGAACACCGTGTTGGGGTTCTGCTTCAGGAATTCATACGCCTGTCTGGGTTCCAGATGTTTCATGGCCGGGATATGCCTGCAATGATGGAGCGCGCATTATAGGCGGGCCCGGGGAACGACGTAAGCCCATGATAAAATTCGCAATTCGATGAAGCCATTGCGCCGTTCCGGCGCCCGTCCCCTGTCATGACCTCCCGCATCCAGCAACTGCCTGACCTGCTCAAACGCCGCATCCTGATCCTCGACGGCGCGATGGGCACGATGATCCAGACCTACAAGCTCGACGAGGCCGCCTACCGCGGCAGGCGCTTCAAGGACTTCGCCCACGAGGTCAAGGGCAACAACGACCTGCTGGTGCTGACCCAGCCGCAGATCATCCGCGAGATCCACGAGCAGTACCTCGACGCCGGCGCGGACATCATCGAGACCAACACCTTCAATTCAACCTCGGTCGCCATGGCGGATTACCACATGGAAGACCTGGTGTACGAGCTGAACGTGGAAGCCGCGAAGCTGGCGCGCGCCGCGGCGGACACCTATGAAAGGAAAGACCCGTCGCGGCCGCGCTTCGTCGCCGGCGCGCTGGGCCCGACCAATCGCACGGCGTCGATTTCGCCCGACGTCAACGACCCGGGCGCGCGCAACGTGACCTTCGACGCGCTGGTCGAGGCTTACACCGGGGCGATCCGCGGGCTGGTCGACGGCGGTGCCGACCTGTTCCTGGTCGAAACCATTTTCGACACGCTGAACGCGAAGGCCGCGCTGTTCGCAATCGACCAGTACTGCGCCGACAAGGGGCTGGACATCCCGATCATGATTTCCGGCACGATCACCGACGCCTCGGGTCGCACGCTGTCGGGCCAAACACCGGAAGCCTTCTGGAACTCGGTGCGCCACGCGAAGCCGCTGACGATCGGCCTCAACTGCGCGCTGGGTGCCAAGCTGATGCGGCCGTACATCGAGGAGCTGTCGAGCATCGCCGACACCTTCGTCTGCGCCTATCCCAATGCCGGCCTGCCCAATCCGCTCGCGCCTACCGGTTACGACGAGCTGCCCGACGACACCGCGGCCTACCTGCTCGATTTCGCCAAAAGCGGCTTCGTCAACGTCGTCGGCGGTTGCTGCGGCACGACGCCGCCGCACATCCGTGCGATCGCGGACATCGTCAGGGATGTCGCGCCGCGCCCGGTGCCGGTCATCGAAAAGAAAACCCGGCTGTCGGGGCTGGAGCCGCTGAACATCGGCGATGACTCGCTGTTCGTCAACGTCGGCGAGCGCACCAACGTCACCGGTTCGCGCGCCTTCGCCAAGCTGATCCTCGCCGGCAACTACGCCGAAGCGGTGTCGGTCGCGCGCCAGCAGGTGGAGAGCGGCGCCCAGGTCATCGACGTCAACATGGACGAGGCGATGCTCGACTCGAAGGCGGCAATGACCACCTTCCTCAACCTGATCGCCTCCGAGCCCGACATCTCCCGCGTGCCGGTGATGATCGATTCCTCGAAGTGGGAGGTCATCGAGGCGGGCCTGAAGTGCGTGCAGGGCAAGGCCATCGTCAACTCGATCAGCATGAAGGAGGGAGTCGAGCCCTTCAAGCAGCAGGCGCGGCTCGCCAAGCGTTACGGCGCGGCGGTGGTGGTGATGGCTTTCGACGAGCAGGGCCAGGCCGATACACTGGCGCGGCGCATCGAGATCTCGAAAAAGGCCTACGACATCCTGGTCAATGAGGTCGGCTTCCCCGCGGAAGACATCATCATCGACCCCAACATCTTCGCGATTGCCACCGGCATCGAGGAGCACAACCGCTACGCCATCGATTTCATCGAGGCGACGCGCTGGATCCGTGAAAACCTGCGCTACGCGCGGGTCAGCGGCGGGCTCTCCAACGTGTCCTTCTCCTTCCGCGGCAATGATCCGGTGCGCGAGGCGATACATACCGCCTTCCTCTACCACGCGATCAGGGCCGGACTGACCATGGCCATCGTCAATGCCGGGCAGATCGGCGTCTACGACGACATCCCGAAAGACCTGCTCGAACACGTCGAGGACATCCTGTTCGACCGCCGGCCCGATGCCGCCGAACGCATGGTGGCCTTCGCCGAGACGGTGAAGGGCAAGGGCAAGGCGGCGATCGAGGACCTTGCCTGGCGCGCGGCACCGGTGCGCGAGCGCCTGACCCATGCGCTGGTGAAGGGCATCACCCAGTGGATCGTCGAGGACACCGAAGAGATGCGCGCGGAAATCGAGGCGCGCGGCGGGCGTCCGATCGAAGTGATTGAGGGCCCGCTGATGGACGGCATGAACGTGGTCGGCGACCTGTTCGGCGCCGGCAAGATGTTTCTGCCGCAGGTGGTCAAGTCGGCGCGGGTCATGAAGCAGGCGGTGGCGCACCTGATCCCGTTCATCGAGGCGGAGAAGGCGCGGCTGGGCGACGTCCGCGCCAAGGGCAAGATCGTGCTCGCCACGGTCAAGGGCGACGTGCACGACATCGGCAAGAACATCGTCGGCGTGGTGCTGGCCT